>Ga0182010_10000145_pt1 | contig 40044 bp, 33 predicted proteins | sample 611E1MmetaG_FD_120488 | JGI IMG/M metagenome (GOLD analysis project Ga0182010, IMG submission 120488) | Permafrost microbial communities from Stordalen Mire, Sweden - 611E1M metaG | ecosystem: Environmental > Terrestrial > Soil > Wetlands > Permafrost | place: Sweden: Stordalen | collected... | reverse complement strand
TTTCGGCACTTCTTTCGTCATGCCTACGCCATCGATCTGGACGGCACTCGTCTCGAGGATCTGCGCACCTGCGCCCGGGCGGTCCTTCCGCTACTCAGTGAAGATCTCAAGCGATTCGACGCGTTTCTCTCCGATGTTGGCAGGGAATAGTGGACATGCCCGGCGAATCACGGTCGGACCGGAAGGGGGGAATCACGGGACCTTGGCTCGACTACCTTTGCCCACTACCTCGAACCTCTCGGGGGCGCGGGACTTCTGACGGGACTCGACCGCCACTCCGGCACTCTGCGCGGGCGGAAGACGCAAAGACCCATCGGTTTCATTTCGAACGCAAGCGCTCGAGCGTTTCCGACCTAACCTGTTCCCAAGGGATCGCCTTCACCGTGCCGGCGTCCAGCTTTCTCACCCGCCGGTCGATCTCCCCCTCTTCCGCCAGACGGCGGCGCTGGATGCGGTACTGAAGGGCCTTCGCCGGAACCGCTGAAGCCGGGCGGGTCCGGGCTACGCGCGATTTCCAGTTCCTAGCCGGCGGCGCGTTTGCGTGCCCCGGTGGGGTTGTAGAAATTGTCCAGCTCCGCCAATCGGCGTTTGGGGCTCGCGGACACCAGGGCCAACGCCGAGACAATCTCTGCGCTAGGGCTCCGCCGTCCGAGCTTCAACTTGGACAGGTAGCCAGGCGAAACTCCGAGAACTCGCTCCACGCGTGCCTGGCTTCCCTCCTCGCTCAAGATCTTCTCCAGGGCGGCGTCCAGCCGAGTCCGCAGCTTGCTCTCGTACACGCGCTCCAGAGCCTCGTCAAGCGCTTTGGCAGCTGCCTCGTCGATCCACTCCGCCCCACATTTTGCGCAGGTAGGGACGACGACGTGCGCCGGAACCTCGAGCTCGAGGTTCCTGTACATGGTCAGCCGTCCGGCGCGCGCAACCCCAACCACCGCGCGTGCTCCACACTGGCCGCATCGCCTTATTGTCGTGCGAGTCATGGCTTAATCTCCCCGCCGCTCGTTCGGAGCGGTGCCTCAAGTGGGTGAAACGAAATGATTGCGACTTCGGGCATCTCGTCGTCAATAGTGAGCTTCAGGTACCAGCCGCCGCCACGAAAGCGGACCCCATAGACATCCGCCATGTCCCAGGTGAGCTGGACGCTGTGGGAAAAGTTGCGAAGACTCAAGTCAGCGATGACGCCCCTCATCGCCGACCGACCTTCTTGAAATGAGCCACCGAGGAACACGCGTGCCCTGCCTTGTTGAATCATGAACTGCCCAGCCTCGACCATCGACTTCACCTGATCGAGCGCGAAGTGGGGGATCTTGGCCTTCACTCCCATGAATCATGCATGGGACTAGGTCCCAAGTCAACCCTGGACTCCCACGCGACAGCTACGCCCGGAATCGTGGGACATCAGTTCGAACTACCCCCGATCGCCTTCTGTGACCCATTCTCCCCGGTCAGCCCTTATCGTTACCCAGATCTTTGTTCGCACGTTCTGAGCGGGACGAGCGTTCCGACAGAGGGACTCCTATTCTTCGGCCGCGGCAGGACAAATCCAAAGCGCCACCTTGGAAATGGCCGGCTCCTGTGCGGGTAGGGGCGACCTGCGGTCGCCCGCACGGCTGATGGTCCGCGCGGCAATGCCAGGCACCTGGGCCGTGGCCCGGCACGGTCGGTCCGCCGGGCATTCCGTGAGCGGCCCGGCCGGGGCGCCGAATCGGGGATGCGTACGCCCGGTTCTTTCGGTGAAGAATGGGGCGGACCATGCGGGCACACATGATGATCCCTGCACGTTGATGGGGCCACCTCAGCAACCCGGCAGCATAATCCCAGCGCGTTGATGGGGCGGGCTGTGCAGACATGCACCATGATCCCCGCGCGTCGATGGGGCGGGCTGCGCAGACGCGCACCATGATCCCCGCGCGTTGATGGGGCGGGCTGTGCAGACGCGCACCATGATGCCCGCGCGTTGATGGGGCGGGCTGTGCAGACGCGCAGCATGATCCCCGCGCGTCGATGGGGCGGGCTGCGCAGACGCGCACCATGATCCCCGCGCGTTGATGGGGCCACCTCAGCAACCCGGCAGCATGATCCCCGCGCGTTGATGGGGCGGCCATGTTGGCGAATGGGGTGGCTTGCACGTGTGCGTAGCCGGGTCGCGCGCAAGAAAACGCCGGACTCTCAGCGGCCCCATGCGACCGCGAAAGCCCGGCGCCACGTTCCCCCCGCCCCCGTAGGCTACGCTGCCGCCACCGGAGGCACCGGCGCGGGCGGCGTGGGTCCTGGCTCCGCGGCTCCGCCAATGTGGCGGCGATACAGGAGGGACAAGTTGAACCGGCTCGAGGACTGCGGATCGTGTGCGTAGAGCTCGTGCCCGGCATCGTTGAGGATCTTGAGGCCGGTATACAGCTCCGCCTTCCTGGCGTAGAAATTGGCGACCACCGCGGGCAGGGACGACGCGCGGGTCACCTCTTGCGTGCTATCGGCGGCGATCAAGGCGTCGAGCAGCTTGCGTCCTTCGTCGATGAGCGGCTGGGTCGGCGCCCCCACCGCATCCATGGCCTGGGCGTGCTCGCCGAGCAAGCTCAGCAGCCGCTGCGCCTGCGCGATGGCCGCGGGCACGGCGCGGGCGTTGAGGGGATTGGTCATGTTGTCGGGAATCAACGCCCCCGCGCGAATCGCGGCGCTGGCGCGCGCCACGGCCCCGCGGCCCCACAACTTCAACGCGCGCACCGCCGTGTTCTGTGTCCCCGTCGCCAGCTTGGCCTCGGCCGCGCTGACTGTCTTGTCCTCGAACGCCTTGGCAACCGTGTCGCGAAGCTTGGACACCTTGTCGAGGAACCCGGGCGCCAAGACGTTGGCCAGCGCCTGGCCCTCGGCGCGGGCCAGCTCGATTGTGTAGTTCGCCTGTTGCAACAGGTAAGGCGCTCGGAAGCGTGCCCCGACGGGAATGAGCTCGGTGTCTGGTAGCGAAGTAATTCTGTCCATGTACTGACTCCTTGTTTTCGTGAGTTGAGTACTGCGTTACCCCGGTACTGCTGAAGCCGCATTTAATGACGCGACAAGATCTAGTCAAGCAGAAAGTGCGATATCCGCACGTCCCCGTACGCTCCCAGCGCCTGAAGGCGGACAATCGCTCGCAAACCATGGTGAGCTCCCAAGGTAGCGCCACCGGAGAACCAAAGGACGGCCGCGCCCCGGAGCGCGCCCCGCATGGGCAACGCACTTGTGGATCTGCAGGTCGACCGACTGACCGTCGCCAGGCACTAGTCGCAGGCCATCAAGGAAACCTCGCGGGTCATACCGCATTTGCTCGAAGATAGCGCCGCGCAGGGGGTGGCGTTCCAACAGGTCGGGCGACTGAATGCCCAGCAGATCGCACACAAGTCCGGTATCGAGGAAATGCAGGCGCGGGCGCTTGCGCAAGCGTTTGCGAAAACTCTTGTGGTGCGGCCGGATCACAGTGACCAGAAACCATGCGCGAGCCGTCGGCTGCGTGATATCGAGGGTTACCGCCGCAGGTTCGCGCTGCTAAGATGTCGGCATGCGTGTCGTCGTGCTGACCGAGCAGCGGTTTCTTCGCGGCCCCGACGGGCGCGTGTGGGTAAATCATACCTGCACAAGCCGCTTCTGGCGGAACTACCTGCTCGCGTTCGATCGCGTTCGCGTGGTCGCTCGAGTCCTCGCCGTTGAGAAGGTCCCGAGGGGCTACTCCCACGCCGACGGGGACAGGATCGAGTTTCACGACGTACCTTCCTACCAGGGCCCAGCGGCCTTCCTCCAACGCTATGCAAGTGTCCGCGCTGCCGTCCTCTCGGGGGTCGAGGATGACGACGCCGTGATCCTCCGGCTAGGCTCTCAGCTGGCCAACGTTCTGTTTCCCAAGCTCCTGCAAGATGGCCATCCCTACGCGGTCGAGGTGGTTGGCGATCCATGGGAGGTCTTCGCGCCCGGCGTGGTCGCCCATCCTCTCCGCCCATTTTTTCGGTGCTGGTTCTACTGGACTCTCCGCCTTCAGTGTCTGCATGCCAACGCGGCGGCCTACGTGACCAAGTACAGCCTCCAGAGGCGTTATCCCGTCGGGCCGGCCACCCCGACGACGAACTACTCAAGCGTGGATTTGGACTTCGCGTGCCCTGCGCGGGTCAGCGTGAGCACATCTGACGTGGTCATCGAAGACGCGCTCCTTGACGGGTCGCTACGCGTCGTCCCTGTCGATGGACCGTGGCATCTCGTGTTGGTCGGGAGCCTCGAGCAGCCCTACAAGGGCGTCGATGTGGCCCTCCAGGCTCTGTCGCAAATGCTCGCGAGGAGCATCCCGGTGCACCTCGTGGTGGTCGGGGATGGCCAGCTCCGCAAGAACCTGGAGGCGCAAGCGCAAGCCCTGGGTGTTGCCCATGCCGTGACGTTCCGAGGATCGCTTCCCCGAGAAGAAGTGCTCAATGAGCTGCGCCGCTCCGATCTCTTCCTCATCCCGTCACGGACCGAGGGTCTTCCTCGCGCGCTCATCGAAGCCATGGCGGTCGGCGTGCCCGCGATCGGCAGTCATGTCGGAGGGATCCCCGAGCTCCTCGAGCCCGAAGAGATGGTGCCTCCGGGTGAAGTCACGGCGCTTGCGAAGCTCATCTCGGTGGTGCTCGGTGATCCAGCCCGCAGGAGCAAGATGAGCGAACGGAATCGCACCAAGGCGATGGAGTTCCGCGAGAGCGTACTGCGTGATCAGCGCGCCGCGTACTACCGTCACGTCCGCCAATTGACCGAGAACTGGACCCGTTCCCGCAAGTGACTCCGATGCGGATCCTCCAGGCGACCAAGATTGCCGACGGCGTCAAGTGGGCGGTGCTTCAGGTCGCAGAGCATGTCAGGGCCGGGCTGGGCATGCACGTAGCGCTGCCTCGCCCCGAGGGCCGCGAGATCGAGAACTGGAAACGGACGGGCGCCACGCTCCATTTCGTGGACCTCTCCCTTCCCACGCGCAGGCCTTGTCGGATGGGAAGCGTCCCCGACGAGGCCCGACGTCTCGTCCGGGACGTCGCCCCCGACGTCGTCCACACCCACTTCGTGACCACGACGCTCGCGCTGCGCCTGGCCCTCGGATCGAGCCACCCGACTTCGCGCCTGTTCCAGGTTCCCGGACCACTCCACCTCGAGAACTCGCTGTTCGCTCGGCTTGACCTGGCGACTGCGGGTCCGCGAGACCACTCGCTCGCCTCCAGCCGACATATCCGATCCCTGTACGCGCAGCGAGGAGCCCCCGAAGAAGTCATCGGCATCAGCTACTACGGGACGCATATCGACGGCTTCGCCAAGCAACGCACCTACGCGCTCCGTCGCAAGTTGGGCATTTCCGACGATACGCTCGTGGTCGGGCATCTACCCGCCCAAGCTCTGGCTCGGCAACACGGCTGGCGTGAAATGCCTGGAAGATGTCATCGATGCTCTCGCCAGGGTGACCAGCGAACGCAGAGACGTCATTGGCGTCGTGGCGGGCGGCGCCTGGGGCCGGGGTCAATGGTACGAGCGCTGGCTCAGGATGCGTGCCAGCCGGGCGGGCGGGCGCATCCTCATGCCGGGATTCCTGCCGCACGGGCTCGTATGTGAGGCATGGAGCGATTTCGACCTCATCGTCCACGTACCGCTGTCCGAGAACTGCGGCGGTATGCACGAGGCGATGGTGGCGGGCGTTCCCGTGATTGCCAGTCGCGTAGGTGGCTTGCCCGAGGTCGTGTTCGACGGCCAGACGGGCAGGCTCGTGTCTTCCCGCGATCCCCAGGCACTTGCAGCGAAGACTTTCGAGGTGCTCGACGCGCGCACGGAACGGATCGAACGCGCGCGCCGGGGCCGTCGGTTGCTCGCGACGATGTTCGACGTCACGCGAACCGCCGAAGAGGTCCGCGCGGTCTACCGCCACATGCTCGCTCCCGAGACGAGCCCTCTTCCGGACCCATTCGATGCCGCTTCCTTTCTCAACCTGGAGACAAGCGAGGAGAAAGCCTGCTCATGAACGCTCGACGGCCCGTTCACGTGATCGGCGCGGGTGGCCACGCCAAGGTGGTCGCTGCCACCCTGCGAGCCGCCGGCTACGAGATCCTCCATTTCTTCGACGACAAGCCGGCTTGCTGGGGACAGACCCTTGCTGGTGGAATCCCCATCCAGGGCCCGATCGCCTCGGCCCAGGAGTATCCGGACATTCCCGCGGTGCTCGCGATCGGGGACAACCGCGTGAGGCAGCGCCTGTCCCGACTCTCGATCGAGTGGCTCTCCGTGGTTCACCCGCATGCCCTGGTGGAGGAGCGAGCGACCATCGGCCCCGGCACGGTGGCCTTTGCCGGCGCCATCCTCCAGCCCGAGGTCAGGATCGGCGCCCATTGCATCGTGAACACGGCGGCCTCGGTAGACCACGAAAGCACGGTCGGTGACTTCGTACACCTGGCTCCCGGCTCTTGCCTGGCCGGCGCGGTCACGATCGGGGAGGGGGCCATGGTCGGGATCGGGGCCAGCATCATCTTGGGTGTGACGGTCGGCGCCTGGTCGATGGTCGGAGCGAGCGCGGCCGTGATTCGCAACGTGCCCGCCGGCATCACGTTCGCTAGCGTGTCCGCCCGGCTCATCGAGCCACGATCGAGGTAGTATGGTGTCTCGGTTCTACGCATTCTTCGGCAAGCGATGCCTCGACCTCGCGCTGACCATTCCGGCGGTGGTGGTCATGGTGCCGCTCCTGGCCGGAATCGCCGTCGCAATTCGGGCCACCATGGGATCGCCGGTCCTCTTCCGCCAGTCTCGCCCCGGTCGCGACCTGCGCCCGTTCGACATCCTGAAGTTTCGTACCATGCGACCCGTCCGTCCGGGAGAAACGGATGTGCTCTCGGATGCCGTACGATTGACGCCCCTCGGCCGGCTCCTTCGCAAGACCAGCCTCGACGAACTTCCTGAGCTTCTCAACGTCCTGCGAGGTGACATGAGCCTGGTGGGTCCCCGCCCTCTTCTCCACCGATACGTTCCCTACTTCACCGAGGAGGAGATGCGCCGGCAGACCGTCCGACCCGGCATCACCGGCTGGGCGCAGGTGAACGGTCGCAACCAGGCCTCGTGGAACCAGCGGCTGGCCTACGATGTGTGGTATGTGAAGCACCTGTCGTTTCTCCTTGATCTCGAGGTCATCCTGCGGACTGCCGCGGCGATCCTGCCCGGCCGCCAGGTGGCCCCCGATGCGCGATCGATCATGCTCAACCTAGACGAGGAACGAGCCAATCGGAGACAGCGATGAGCGACTGTATCGTGATGGGCCCTGCCGAGTGCGAGGACGCCGCCGTGATCGTGGACATCATCCGAGAAGGCTTCGATCCGGACATTGTCGACATGTTCATCTACGGATGCCCGGGGATTTCTGATTACATCGCGGCCCAGATAGAGGCAGGCCCCCGCTGCGACACCCGGTACACCGTGGCCCGATCACAGGGCCGTGTCGTCGGCGTTGTGGAGTTCCGACTCCTCCCCCGGGCCCTGTTCTTGAACTACATCGCCGTAGGGAGAGCCGCCCGCACAGCCGGGCTAGGTCGGCGGCTGCTTCTCGCCGCCACCCGCGCCTGCGCTCGGCCGTCGCAAGCCGAGATGGCCCTCGATGTCTTGGAACACAACCGGATCGCCCGGACCTGGTACGAACGGATAGGCTTCGCGTCGCGCACGAGCACGGAATGGTGGGTCTTGCCGAGCCGTGAGAGCGTCCCGGTCTCACCACCCGGCCCGCTTCTCCGACAGGCCGCGGCTGCGGCTGCGAGCCAGAGGGTCTTCGGCTTTTCCCAGTTCGTCCTCGATCTTGGAGACCGGGAGGCCACGATCGGACGCATGGGATCCCGCTGGTTCCGCATCACGGACGCCGGCGCGCTCACGGTCGACCTGCTGTCGCTGCTTCACGAGCTCGACCCCGATCGGAACGTGCTGGCCCTCCTTCCCTCCGGTTCTGCGGCTCCCGCCAACCTGGGCGGACGCTTAGCAGCAAAAACCCTGCGCATGACCACAGCGCTGGCTCCCCTCCTGGAGCGGCTAGAACGTACGAGCCCCGAGGCCCATTGATGACGACCCAGCAGCCCCGCGCCACACAGCCCCCCAACGAGCCCCGTGTCACCAAGGGCGCCCGAAAGGTCGAGACGTTGCGCCGACCCTTCTTCGCCTTCCGGAGCGCACGCAACGCATTCCGTGCCTTTCTCTCGAGCTTGAATCTGGGAAAGGCGGCGATTCTCCTTCCGGACTACGTGGGTTGGTCGCCTCGCGAGGGTTCCGGCGTCGCGGATCCGCTCGATGAGCTCGGGCTTTCCTATCGCTTCTACCGACTCGGCGCTACCCTTGAGATCGATCGCGAGAACCTGGCCGAGGAGATCGCGCGTGGTGACGTCCGCGTCGTCCTGCTCATCCACTACTTCGGCTATCCGGCGAGCGGCTACGCCGAGGCCGTGTCCCTCGCGCACGAGGCCGGGGCGCTGGTCGTGGAGGACCAGGCCCACTCGGCATTGACCGACTGGATGGGCGGCAAGACAGGATCACTGGGGGACGCGTCCATCTACTCCCTGCACAAGCTACTGCCGGTCGCGGAAGGCGGACTCCTGGTCGTCCGTCCGCCGCTCGATCAGGCGATCGACCCCACGGCGCAGGCCGCTGGAATCACCTTACCGTGGGCCTACGATCTCCGAGCGATCGCTGCGCGTCGGACGGCCAATGCGACGTTATTGGCCGAACGCCTCGAGGCCCTCGCGAGCCGCGTGCAACCGCTCTTCCCGACCGCGGCGCCCGGGGTGGTGCCGCAGACTTTTCCGGTCAGGCTTCTCCACGCCAACCGCGATCAGGTGTACGAGCAGATGAATGCCGCTGGGTTTGGCGTCGTCTCTCTGTACCATACGCTCATCCAGCGGATCGAGGCGTCCGCGCATCCACTGACCCATGCCCTCTCCCGGCAGATTCTGAACCTGCCCGTGCATCAGGACGCCGACGAACACGCGTTGGAGGAGCTGGTGGTCCACCTCAGTGCTCTCGTATGACGACATGACAGCCCACCTGAACGTGCTGGATGCTTCTAGTCTGACCGAACGAGAGGAGTGGCTCGCCCTGTGGCGACGCTGGGGGGGCGCCGAGCCGTTCGCCCACCCACTCTATCTCGAAGATTTCCGCGCAGAGGGGGAACAGGTCCTATGCGCCACGCTGACCCAAGGGGACCACCTCGTCCTCTATCCATTCATCCTCCGACCGCTTGCTCGCCTTGCTTTCGCGAGACGCGATGAGGATCGCTTCGATCTCACCGGTCCCTACGGCTACGGCGGGGCGTTTTCGTCCAGTCCATCGCCGGAGCTCGCACACCTCTTCTGGGGGCAGTTCGCCGAGTGGTGCCGAGCCCATCGGGTGGTTGCCTCGTTCGTGAGGCTGTCGCTCTTTCCCGAGCAAGTCCTCCCGTTTGACGGCGACATCGTGAAGGTCGCGGAGAACGTTGTTCGATCCCTCGATACCTCCGAGGACGAGTGCTGGCGCGACTACGATCGCAAGGTCCGGAAGAACGTGCGTCGGGCGCTCGACAGCGGCCTCACCTGTCTCGAGGATCCGGCGGGCACTCGCCTGGACGACTTCCTCCGGGTCTATGAAGAGACCATGCGGCGCCGCGATGCCCTGGCCGGGTACCTTTTCCCTCGTGCGTTCTACGAGCGCCTCTTGGCGGATTGCCGGGAGAACGTGTGCTTCTTCCACGGCCTTCACGAGGGGCGCGTGGTCGCCACCGAGCTCGTCCTGGTCTCGGCACGCTTCGTCTATTCTTTTCTCGGCGGCACCCTCGATGAGTACTTCCCCATGCGGGCCAACGATCTCCTCAAACACGAGATCATTCGCTGGGCACGCCGGGCGGGCAAGACGGGCTTCGTGCTCGGCGGCGGATACGCGGCCGGCGACGGGATCTTCCGCTACAAGAAATCGTTCGCTCCCGGCGGCGTCGTGGCGTTCCAGGTCGGGCGCGCAATTCACGACCCCGGGTCGTACGCCGAGCTCGTGGAGCAACGACGCGCCTTCGAGCATGCGGCCGGGCGCGAGTGGAAACCGAAGCCGGGGTTCTTCCCCGATTATCGCGCGTAGCACTTGGAGACACCATGCGGATCTACCTTTCCCCACCTCACATGGGCACCGAAGAGCGGGAGCTCCTCCTCGAGGCATTCGACTCCAATTGGATCGCACCGCTCGGCCCGCACGTTGATGCATTCGAGCGCGAGTTCGCCGCCGCGGTCGGAGTTCCCTATGCGGTGGCGCTGTCGAGCGGAACGGCCGCGCTCCATCTCGCGCTGTTGGTCAGTGGAGTCGGCCCGGGCGATGAGGTTCTGACCTCGACCCTTACCTTCTCCGCGACGGTCAATGCCATCACGTACGTCGGCGCCCGGCCGGTCTTCATCGACAGCGAACGCCGCTCATGGAACATGGACCCGGGCTTGGTCGTCGAGGAGCTCGACGCCTGCGTCCGACGCGGGCATCCGCCGAAGGCTGTCCTCGCCGTGGATCTCTATGGCCAGTGCGCCGACTTCGAGCCCATCCGGGCGGCGTGCCTACGCCATGGGGTGGTTCTCATCGAGGACGCCGCCGAAGCTCTCGGGGCCTCGTACCAGGGCCAGTCCGCCGGGACATTCGGCGATCTCGCCGCGTTTTCCTTCAATGGCAACAAGATCATCACGACGAGCGGCGGCGGTATGCTGGTCTCGAGCCGCCGCGACTGGATCGATCTCGCACGCCAGCTCTCAACACAGGCGCGCGATCCGGCGCCGCACTATCAGCATTCTCGGATCGGCTACAACTACCGCCTCAGCAACCTCCTGGCGGCCGTCGGGCGCGGCCAGCTCCGCCTGCTGCCGGATCGTGTCGCGGCCCGGAGGGCGACCAACCAAGCGTATCGCGAGCAGCTCGGACACCTGCCGGGAATCGAGTTCGCGCCCGAGGCGAGATTCGGCCGCGCGACCTTCTGGCTGACATGTCTCGCCATCGACCCCGATCGGTTCGGAGCGACCCGCGAAGACATCCGGGTTCACCTCGAGAAGCAGGACATCGAAGCGCGCCCGGTGTGGAAGCCCATGCACCTTCAGCCGGTGTTCGCGGGATGCCGGGTGCGCGGCGGCGCCGTGGCGGAGGAGCTGTTCGCGAAGGGGCTATGCCTTCCCAGCGGATCCAGCCTCACCCACGCAGACAGGCAGAAGGTGATCGAGGGAGTCCTCGCTTGCCAATCGCCTAGCCCGTGAACCTCGCGCCCCGGTCTAGGCAGCTCAGGCGGAGGTCTGATGCCCTTCGGTCTGTGCTCGCACGGCGGGCTGGCGGGTTTGCTGCGGGGAGTACTCGGGGATCGCGCGGGCGAGGAGTGCCCGTACGGCGTCGGGATCACCGCTGTCGGCCATCTGCATCAGCTCGGCGATCCGGCCAACGATCTCGTCCCACTCCACCCGCCTTGCTCGACCCACGAAGATCTTTGGATGCCGGGTCTTGTCGGCGTGCTCCTCTGTCATCGAAAGTTCCTCGAAGAGCTTTTCTCCGGGCCGCACACCTGTGAATCTGATCTCGATGTCTTCCCCCGGGCGGAATCCCGAGAGCTCGATGAGATCGCGCGCCAGGTCGACGATTTTGACGGGCTCACCCATGTCCGGATGAAGATCTCTCCGCCTTTCCCCATGGCACCCGACTGGAGCACGAGCTGACATGCCTCGGGGATCGTCATGAAGTAGCGGCGCATCTCAGGATGCGTGACCGACACAGGTCCTCCCTGGGCAATTTGCGCCTGGAAGATCGGCACGACGCTGCCCGCGGACCCCAGCACGTTGCCGAACCGAACCGTGACGAAGCTCGTCTTGCTCCGCTGCGAGACTGCTTGCAGGTACATCTCGGCGATCCGCTTCGTCGCGCCCATCACCGACGATGGATTGACCGCCTTGTCCGTGGAGATCATTACGAACCGCTCGACTCCATGCGCTTCGGCTAGATCGGCGACCGTTCGGGTCCCGAGGACGTTGTTCTTCACCGCCTCGCCCGGGTTGCTTTCCATCATCGGCACGTGCTTGTGCGCGGCGGCGTGCAGGACCATGGCGGGCTTGTACCGCTCCATCACGGACGCCATCCGCTTCTCGTCGCACACATCGGCGATGCACGGGGCGGTGGGGACGGCCGGGAAGTGCTCCCGGAGCTCGCGCTCGATGTGGAACAGGCCGTTCTCCGCCTGGTCGACCAGGACGAGCTGCGCCGGCTGGAAGCGGGAGACCTGGCGGCACAGCTCCGAGCCGATCGATCCCCCTGCGCCGGTGACCAAGATCGTTCGGCCCTGTACCGCGGCCGAGATCGTCTCTTCTTCGAGCTTCACCGGCTCCCGCCGGAGGAGGTCCTCGATAGCGACCGGGCGGATCCGCGACAGATTGACCTGACCGCTCATGATCTCGTAGATGCCCGGCACGATTTTCGTCGGCAGGCCCACCCTGTCGCAAAGCTGCCGGATGCGACGGATGTCGGTCCCGCGCGCGCTCGCGATTGTGATCAGGACCTGCTCAGCCCCTGTCCGCTCGCAGAGCCGCGGCAGTTCCACGGTCGACCCGAGCACGCGGATCCCATGCACGACGGTGCCCACCTTAAACCGGTCGTCGTCGAGGAATCCCACGGGCTCGATGCCCAGGTCTGGACGGGCCGTGATCTCCTTTGCGACCAGGAGCCCCGCTTGCCCCGCCCCGACAAGGAGGGTCGGGATCCGCCGGGGCTGGCCTTCCTGCTTACGCTGGCGCGCATGAGCCTTCTCGGCGAAGATGCGGCTGAGCACCCGCAACCCCGTGATTCCAAGAAACGCCGCGGTCCCGTCGATCAGGATGATGCCGATCGGGATGAACGCGTAGAGCGCGTAACCGAAGACGGGGATCACGACGGGAGACAAGAAGCGCGCCCCCAGGAGGATCGCGGCAGCCAGAGCCGCAGCGTAGCCGATGCGGATGGCTTCCCTGAGCCCGACCTGCCGCCAGGCGAAGCGTGGCACGCCGGACAGAACCAGGAGGAAGTATTGAACCCCGACGACGTACGGCCAGGTGAAGACGAGCCGCTTCAACATCATGTACGGCAGGTCCCAGTCGAAACGCAGGAGGTACGCCAGCCAGTAGGCCGCGCTGAGGATCAGGAGATCCAGCAGAGCCCGCGATGACTGTGCAGCCAGCTTTAGCATCGAGAGAGGTCTATCCTACATCCTGCTTTCGTCTACGCATGGGGAGAAAGAAGCCGAAGAGCCAGCCCCTTCTCTCCGCGCTAGAGTTCGCGAGCCCCCTCCGAGATCCGCAGGTCTCATGACCAGGGATTCGCCACGCCCAAATCGTCCGCGGCGAAGTCAGAAACGGATCATGTGCAAGCGCATCGCGCTCCTCGGCCGAGATCTCCTGGATCGAACGCATGGTTACGCCCGGCAACCCGGACGCTTTCGTCAGGTGCTCAGAACGAAAGAGATAGTGGACCCCACTGACGGTGACTCGGGCGTAGTCCCGTTCGAGGACCTCCGCGCTTCCCGAGCGACTGAGCTTGGCCCAGGCACCATGGATCTCAATGACATCGCAGGGTCGCGGAGCGAAGACGCTGTCTCGCAGCGGTCTCCAGAGCCGGCGGCCAACCTCCAGTGGAGCGGCGACGCTCCCGACCCCGATACCAGTCGCGCGCCATGGCGGGTGTACAGCACAGGAAGCAACCGGCCGGTCTGGCTCGCGGACTACATCGCTGCCATCGAAAACGCGGCTGGGAAGAAGGCCAAGACAGACCTTCTGCCTCCAGGCGGGAGATGTTCCCAAGAGATTCGCCGATGTCGACGACTTGGTCGAACAGTCTGCGTATCGACCCGCGACGTCGACCGAGGTGGACATACGCTCTTCGTCTCTTGGTTCCGAGAATACTTCAAGGTCTGAGGGCAGGCGACTGCGGGCTTTGGGGCTTTTGGGGGGGACCGGGTCCCGGCGCCAAGCGTGTCGGTGAACTTCTTGAGCGCACCCCTGGCCAGCAGGCGTTCGAAGTGTTCGCGCGCCCGCGCCCAGGTCTGAGCCTGCTCCCAAGATGGTGCCGACTACCTCGACGTTGCAGAAGCCCAGTGGGCGCGCCACCATCGTCTGTCGCAAGGCCTGGCTGTGGAACATGTCCAGGGCCCAGACGCTTATCTGGCGAGATCGGGGCAGCCTGGAGACTTCGGCTCAGGCTCCCGGGCGTGTGCGGAGGGTCGGGGCGCCCGGGGGCGTCCTGCGAGAATCTCCCGATAAACTTGGAGAGTGGCTTCCCAGATTGACTCAGTTCGAAACTCCGCGATGACGCGTATGCGGCCCGCACCCCCGTGCGCAAGTCGAAGCGCAGGATCCGAGAAGTACCTGGTCAGAGCGTCCACGAGTGCGGCGACATCGCGGGCTGGGACCAGTGTACCGGTGACGCCGTCCACAACGGCGTCGATGCAGCCCGGGATGCGAGTGGCTACGGCCGGAAGTCCCATCGCGGCGGCCTCGAGGGTAACAAGGCCCAGGCCCTCTCTATAGCTCGGGAGCACCAGGACGTCCATGCTTGCGTACGCCGCGGGCATGTCCCCGACGAGGCCCGCGAGGTGAATGTGCGGGTCGGTCCGCAGGAGCCGCTCTGCGTCAACCGGGATTGGATCCTGAGGTTCAAACGCACCCACCACGAGCAGGCGTACGTCGGGGGTCCTCTTCTTGAGGAGGGAGAATGCCTTGACCAGATCGGCGATGCCCTTGTCGCGAACGATACGGCCAACGAACCCGATGACCGTAGCGTTGAGCGGGATGCCGAATCTGGAGCGAGCAGCGAGGCGGGCGGACTGCGTAGGGGGTTGGAACCTGTTCGAGTCGATGCCATTGATGCTGCCGTTGCAGGGCACCTCGATCGAGCCGGCGTCGACGATCCGTTCGTCGATCGCCATCTGCCGCACCGACTTGCTCACGCACAGGACCCGGCTGGCCAGCGAGCAGGAGATGCGCTCCGTCATTCGCAAGAGCAGGCGTCGCCCGCCGGTTGCAGTGACGAAGGGCAGCCCATGAATGTGATAGATGCGTGCTGGAACGCCCGCGAGGGAGCCGGCGATCATGCCGAGGAGTCCGGCCTTTGGGGTGTGCGCGTGCACCAGTGCAGGGCGCAGCCTTCGGAGGAGGCGGAAGAGGCCGAGCGTCGCCGCAATGTCGCGTCCGGGGGTGATCCTGCGCGGCATGTCCAGGGCGTGTGCGGTCACGCCTTCCTGCCGTGCGAAGGCCCCTAGCCGCTCACCCTGGGACGAGACGACATGCACATCGAAACCCCGGGAGTGCAGGAAGCGCGGAAACCCCGTCAGGAAGAAGAGCGACTCCGGAACAGTGGTCAAATGGACCACGAGAGGGCGGCTCACGACCTGCGTCTGTGTCGATGGTCTGGACGTGGAAGAAGGCAAATCGGCTACGCGGGCCAAGGCTCGGGGCCACTGAACTGGGACCCGCGCCGACGGATGACAGCCGAGGGCCGCGCTCTTGTCAAGGCCTTCGTTCCGCGGTTCCGCGGCCGCCCGGCAAAGTGCGCTGTGGCTTCGTCGCGGTCCACGGTAGATGGCTACAAGTTCGTACGACACCCTGGCGAGACTACCACCCGTCGAGATGGCGTAACTCAGTTGCGTCATTGCCATCCGGCCGGAGGGGCTACGACTGGTCCACGCAGATCGCGGCCCCTGCGGGACTGGACGGCACTTTCCGCGAAGTTCGCTGTGGCTTCTGCCTTGCGATCTTCTACCTCTGCCGCTCCTGCGAACACGGTGGTCGCGCTCGAGGTGGAACAGGCCGTTCTCCGCCTGTTCGACCAGGACGAGCTGCGCCGGCTGGAAGCGGGAGACCTGGCGGCACAGCTCCGAGCCGATCGATGCCCCCCCGCCGGTGACCAAGATCGTTCGGCCTTGGACCGCGGCCGAAATCGTCTCCTCGTCGAGCTTCACTGGCTCCCGCCGGAGGAGATCCTCGATAGCGACCGGGCGGATGCGCGACAGATTGACCTGGCCGCTCATGATCTCGTGGATGCCCGGTTCGATTTTCGTCGGCAGGCCCACCCTGTCGCAAAGCTGCCGGATGCGACGGATGTCGGCCCCGCGCGCGCTCGCGATGGTGATCACGACCTGCTCGGCCCTTGTCCGCTCGCAGAGCCGCGGCAGCTCCGCGGTCGACCCGAGCACGCGGATCCCATGCACGACGGTGCCCACCTTGAACCGGTCGTCGTCGAGGAATCCGACGGGCTCGATGCCCAGGTCCGGGCGGGACGCGATCTCCTTTGCGACCAGGAGCCCCGCGTTCCCCGCTCCGACCAGGAGGGTCGGGATCCGCCGGGGCTGCCCTTCCCGCCTACGCTGGCGCGCCTGAGCCCTCTCGGCGAAGATGCGGCTAAGCACCCGCACCCCCGTGATTCCCAGAAAGGCCGCGGTCTCGTCAATCAGGATGATGCCGATCGGGATGAACGCGTAGAGCGCGTACCCGAAGACGGGGATCACGACTGGGGACAAGAAGCGCGCCCCCAGGAGAATCGCGGCAGCCAGCGCCGCGGCGAATCCGATGCGGATGGCTTCCCTGAGCCCCACATGCCGCCAGGCAAAGCGTGGGACGCCGCACAGAACGAGGAGGAAGTACTGAACCCCGACGACGTACGGCCAGGTGAGGATGAGCCGTTTCCACATCGGATGCGGCACGTCCCAGTCGAAACGCAGGAGGTACGCCAGCCAGTAGGCCGCGGTCAGGACCAGGAGATCCAGCAGAGCCCGCAACGACCGTGCAGCCATCTTTCGCATCAAGAGGGGTCCATCTTACATTCCTGCTTTCGTCCAGGCACGGGAAGAAGGAAGCCGAAGAACCCGGCCCTTCCAGGGCTAGGGCACGGGAGCCGCGTCCGAGACATGCAGGTCCCAAGACCGGGGATTCGCCAGGCCCGTTCGTCTGCGGCGAGACGCCGCTATGCCGCCCTCCTGAGCCTTCTCTTCTCGTTTTTTTCTGCCAGATGGTTCAACACCCAACTGACCATGATGGGATGCACCACCAAGCGCTTGCGCGGTGGATCGCCAATCGGGCTACTCACTACATAGGTGACCATCGCGTAGACAAAGAGGCCCCAGCGAAGGTTTCTACGCAGGCTGCCGAACAGGGCGTAGAAGGTATAGGGCAGGGACACCAGATAGACCCAGTAGAAGGTCGCCATGTACCAGGGCAGTCCAGGGTTCCATGGCTGAGGGCTCAAGAACCCTTGCAGCAGTCCCCAGTAGAGGGGCACCTCTTCGTTCGGCGCGGCCATCTCTGACGCGTCGAATGCGACATCCACGAGCCCGACGTGCGCCCCCGCCAGGACGGCCCCTGCCACGAACACCACACCGGCCACGCGAAATTTCGTGGGAAGCTTCACCGTCAAGAGGAGCTGAAGCAGGATTCCGGCCAAGATAAACACCGCCGTGTAGATGCGGACGAAGGCTATCGCGATGACAAGCACCAGTACGGCGGCGCCCAAGGCAAGCGAGCTCGCAGAGCGCAGCACTGTCGCGTCGCGACGGCGCATCAGCTCGTCGGTGCCTGCCATCACCAGCACGAAAAGGCCCAGCAACAGACCGTCCTTCAGGTTCCTGAAGTTGTAGAAGAAGCCCGGCACAAAGACGATGACAAGAAAGAACAAGCCCAACGCTGCGAGCCGCTCTCCACATGACTTGCGCCACCCGCGAGCGAGGAGGCCTAGGCCGGTCAGCAGCAAGAACTCCTTGAAGAACTCCACTGCAGAGATGGGGTCGGGGGCTACCGTCTGTAGAATTGCCAGAACATAGTAGTATCCGATGTTCAACACGCTGCCGCCGGTCGCGTCGAGGCAATCGGCTAGGCTGACATCGAACGGAGGATAGTTGGCGAACCTAGTGGTCAGGAAATAGTAGGTGGCCTCATCTGTGTTGGCATCAATGACAATTGGCAGCCCGGTTTCTTCGACAATTGATTGGTGCCAAGCGTACATGATGAATAGGCGTACCGACACCACTACCAAGTACGCTACCCTGACGCCTGGGCGAAACGGGCGCACGGCAAGCGCGCAACCAATCAGCGTCATTGTGACCAATAAGATGTCGGCTGCGCTCACGTATCCCTTTCGTACCAGGCGCCTAGGTAATTCGAATGGGGTATTTCTGCGTTCGAGAACCTAGCCCTCCGTGCTGGGCGCCGCGCCCGGTGACCACCCCCGCGGTCTGCGCGGTGGATTCGGGCGCTGACGGAGGGTCTGGAAGGGCGGGAGGCCGTCACAGGGCACAGTGTAGCCCAACGCGGCCTAGGTGGCGTCGCTTTGCTAGCTGAGCCTGTCGTCCTGCCTCCGCCACCCGAATGCGGGCGGCACACGCTGCGGGTGGAGATCAGGGACATGGCCGACAGCTACGACGATGATACCGATGGGCGCAGACAAGGTTTCGGCAGTTTGTGTGAGATTGATGACGCCGATCTTGCCTCCCGACGCCGCTGGCCCGACCGGGGCCCGCGTCGCTTCGCTCCGATAAGTCTGTTTCGCATGGGACCTCTGCGGCGGAACCGCCGCCAACTTTCGGCAGTGCGATCGGCATGACCCATAGAGAGGAGGCAAGAATCCAGACCCGAGCCCCCGACAGAGGGAACCCGATACCGAGAGCGGCAAGGGTGCGAGCCTGGAGCAGCGACCCACCCGACGATAGGGGCGAATGGGCATGCGGTGCTCAAGGTTCAAGCTCCGTGTGCGGCGAGGACACTATCTCGGTCCCTCGGACAAATCGAGCAGGAACAGGTCCCCATCGTCGTATCTCCTCCTGCGAGAACTGCCAAGCAGGGACAGTGAGTCCTGGAAGTCGAAGGTGTGCTCCGCTTCCGAACGGATCCATGGATGACCATGAGGCCCGAGCCTCTCAACGTACTGCGCGTGCGAGAATTGCGCCTCGTCCCGGTACGAGTACATCACGTAGCGGATCGACCTTTCCATCAGGTAGCTCGAAAGCGCCTCGGGGCCGCGCTGGAACGGCATGCCGGGAGGCGGGCTCGCGCCTCCAGGATAGTCGACGATGAAGACACGGTTTCTCGCGAAGTCGAGCAGGAAGGGCTTGCTCACACGCTCCAGGATGACGTCCCCCTCGGGAACCGAGTTCTGAGCGTCCCTCATCCGCTGCGCCTCTTGCGCAGAAGCCAAGCCTCGTCCGGCAAGAGCGTCGCGCACGTTCAACCCGTACTGCCAGAACATCTGGCGTGAGCCTTCCCACTGAGAACCGATGAGCCACACGCAGACCAGTAGATGCGCGAGGGGGAGATGGCCGGATCCCGCGCCTTCAGGGGCCTTCGCGGGAGCCGGGATCTTGCACACCAGAGAAAGCACCGCGGGGAACAGGAAAGGGAACATGTACCTGTCGACCCCGTATCCAGCCGTGGCGATGCCGATGGCCAGCGTCCCCACAATGCCTCCGGCGATCATGGCGACGGTGGCCGCGCTCCTCGGTTTCTGGGTGAGCGCAAGGGCCGAGAGGGAGAAGAATGAGATGAACAACGCGGTCGACGCCGCGATGCAGGTGAAGCGTACCGCATGGGGCGCGAGCAGGGAGGGGTATGTCGTAGCGAAACTGCCGTAGACTGATCCGTGGTATCCCTTGCCCAGCAACGGGTAGAGCAGTGTGCCGCATGATCGGAACATGGAGAGCATCCACGGCGCGGCAAGCGCGCTGGCCATGGCCGCAGTCACCAGCGCCGGTCCTAGCCGTCGCATGACCGGGTCGCGACCCGAGGCGAGGCGTATTAGGAAGAACGTGCCGGCCATGGTGACCGCCGGCACAACAAACGACGTTTTGAGAACGCAGGCGCCCCCTAGCAGCATGCCCAACACCAGCCCATCCGCGGAGCGCAATCGGGACTCCATTGTGTCTAGCCAGCGAAACGCGCCGAAGAATACGACTACACCGCTCATCGTCGCCGAGATGTTGGCGTGGGGGATCACGGTGAAGACCAGGATGGCGATCATCATGAGCAGACGAGTTCCCCGCGGCCGACGGTCTTCGGAAGCACCTGCGACCATTGCCAGCATCATTAGGAAGCACAGCCCCGAGTCGATCAGATGAAGGCTCTCGATGGGCAGAGCAGACAGGACGAACGTGTGGAGGAAAGACTGGCCTCCCAGCGACGACACCAGTCGCCGTTCGCTGAAAGGATCCGGTCCCAGCGAACCGGTCTGCAGCATCTTGAGCGGAAACACGAAGTACCCGTGCAGGTCATCGTGGGGGTTGAACGTGACGGCGTACACCGAGCCCGCGTACGCCAGGCACGACAGGGCGAGGAGCAGCACGATGACGGTCTTCCCCAGCCAGCCGATAGTCGCGAAGGCATCGCGGACCGCCCGCCATCTAAGGCTGGCCGCGCCTCTCAGGGACCAGAGAGCGATGCCGGCGAGAAGGATTCCGATCGTCAGAAATGCGACGTCGTTTCTCGGGCAGACAGCGCCCGCCCAGTCGAGCACTCCGCCCACGGCGATGCTCCAGGACAGACCGAGGGGCAGGAAGATCCCTGGATCGCTCGCCGACCTGCCGCCCAGTATCCGCAGGAGCGCCCATCCCCATCCTGCGAGGGAGATGAGCATCACGAGACCCCAGGAGGTACCGAAAATCAGGTTTCCCATTCTCCCTTCCTTTTCTCCGCACGCCCCCGCTACGGCCCGGTGGGAACGGTGGGCGCGGTCGGCGTGAAAACCTTGTGTAGGATCGGGAGGTCGACGAAGCAGAGGATCGCCATGACAACGGCGCACGCGACCACGGCGGCCATGAGACCACGCTCGCGATAGAGCTTCTCGGGCGCCTGCGCGGCGCTGTTGTCCTTGTACGCGATCGCGAGGTAGTCAGCCATCACGAGAGCCACCAGCGGGCACGAAAGGATTAGCTCCATCCGGTACCGCATGATGAACGCGCCCAGAAACAACATCGCCGCGGAAGCGTAGAAGATGATCGCCACAAGCAAGCGCGGCTCGTCGTAGTGCGCGAAACTCTTTCGGTAGGAGGCGGCCACGGCGGAGCTGTCAATCATCCGATACTCGGAGAACCGCTTGATCGCCATGAAGTAGCAGCCGACCATCCAGTAGCTGAGGAGGAGAGACGCTGGCGCGATGGCTTTCGGCCCGACAATGAACCAGCCGGCCAGCATGCGGAGTGGGTTGTTGACCGCCTCCGAAAGTACGTCGATGTACGGAAGGTCCTTCGACCGGATGGGAGGGATGTTGTAGATGCACCCCATGATCCACAGGGCCGCCAACGTCACTGCGAATTGCGCCCCGAGCGTCGCCGCCAGAGCCATGCCAAACAGCATTGTGACGATCCACTGCGCATAGGCGAGAGGGACGCTCACTATTCCCGCCGGTATAGGACGCAGCCTCTTGCTGGGATGGCGGGCGTCGAAAGGCGCATCCAAGATCTCGTTGAGTACGTAGTTGCTGGACGCGATGAAACCGGTGGCCAGGAGACCCACCGTCAATCTCCAGACCAGGCTGGACGTCGCGCGGCTCGGCTCGATCCCCAGCGCCACAACTACGCCCGGCAGCACGAACACGTTCTTGACCCAGTGGTCGAACCGGGCGATCTGGATGTGACCAAGCAGCGTAGGCCGCGGGAGGACGCTAGGGACGATGGCGGGATCACTCGCTGGGCTCATCGGTCCCCTCCTTGCAGATGAAGACCCAGGAATCCTGGAGGTTCAGCGGGATCACCCGATCGCCCAGGGCACGGCCAGGCCCGGTGCTTCGCATGAGGCGATGTATCCATCCGACCGGAAGGTAGCGCGCGAGGCGTTCGGTGAGGTATGCAATGCGGAAGAACCATTTCGCGCGGAACCTCCGCACGACCCGTATGCCCGCCTGGGCTGAGGCCTTGCTGAACGTGCGGGCATCGAAGTACCCCACATGCGCCAGCCGGAAGTGCCACCAGCGCTGCCTGAGCAGCCTCGCCATCCAGCTTCGGATATCGGGCGTCACCACCAGCATGATCCCGCCGGGGGCCATTAGCTGCGCAGCACTCCGCAGCAGCCCAATCGGATCGGCCACGTGCTCAATGACGTCTACCAAGAACACTGCATCGAACTTCCGGCCGTTCACATCCCGGTGGGGGATTGTGCCCAAGAGCAGCCGCACCCGGTTCTGGTTCCAGGCGCACTCCACGAGTTGGCGGCTGGGCTCGACGCCCTCGGCGTTCCAGCCGCGTTGCCGGGCGAGCTTCACCAGGAGCCCCGTCCCGGCCCCCACGTCCAGAGCGGTCCGAATCTGTGGATGGGCGGCGCCTGCCGCATCGAGGAGCCAACCCATCTGCAGCGACCGGGGGTCCTCGCCTGCTTCGTACGCATCATCGACCAGCCGCTGGTAGAGGGAGGAAAGCTCGCCCAGCTCGGCCGCGTCCGCGAAAACAAAGGCGCACCTGCGGCACCGGCGCAGCGCAAGGGTGCATCCGTAGTTGGAATCAGTGATCTGAAGGTCGCGGGGCTGCAGCGGCCGGTCCAGGGAACGTGACTTCCATGGATAGGTTTCTGTTGATCCACACACCCAACAGGTCATAGGCTCTTTCATTAAAACACAACGGATGCGGAGGGCATCCTGTCCCCGAACATTGATCGAACAGAGGCGATGCTACCTCGAACACCCAGAAAAGTGGGACCTACAGACATTTCTTCCGGAAGACTACTACTCGGATCGACGGATACCTAGTGCCCCCGTTCAGAATTCCGGACGTCGAACCGGCGCTGGCGGCACTGATGGATCCGACCATACCGTCCATGAATTCTCGTTGACTGGGCCACGATACCGATGTTAGCCAACCGTGGCATGAGCAGCGGACATTCATCGTTCGTGTCTGTGAAGTGAACGGTGAACATGCGTAAACACGATGCTTGGCTCGTGGATCTAGATGGGACATTATACCTGCCGGGGCCGCTCAGACTGGTCATGGCGGTCCATGTTGCTGCTGCTGGTCCGCTTGCATTTCGCATCATCTCGCGCTTCCGCAAAGAGCATGAGGCGATGCGGATGGCGATGCTGGCGCACGAGCCGTCGCCGTTCGAGGAACAGCTAGTTCGCACTTCGCGCGCGTTGGCGATCGATTACTCGGCCGTCCACGCAACGGTCATCCGTCTAATGTTTGAACAGCCGCTTGTGCTCTTGCCGAAATTCAAGCGCGACGAGCTTCTGCGTGAAATCGCCGTTTTTCGCAAAGAAGGTGGCCGCACCGCCATCGTAAGCGACTACCCCGCCAAGGCGAAACTCGAAGCGCTCGGTGCGGCCCATCTGTTCGATAGGATTGTGGCATGTGGGGAACCTGACGGCCCCAAACGGCTCAAGCCTGCTCCCGATGGGTTTCTGTTGGCAGCCGAAGTCCTCGGAGTCGAGCCGAGCCGATGCCTTGTGATTGGCGACCGCGTGGACGCTGACGGTGCCGCGTCCAAAGCTGCCAGGATGGAATTCCGGCATATTCGCTAGCGCGCGTTTGGCATTACTAAATGACTGATCGCGATGCGAGGAATAGCGATTTCCGGAAGGCCTGGAAACGCGGAGGATTCATTGTGTCGCCTCTTTCGCGATGACGCGCAGTGACGCGCAATGGCGGTAGCGTGTGGTTCGCGTCCGGCCTCCAAGGAACATAAGGCAAACAGTGCGACCAGGAAAGGCTGGTCCGAAAGGAGTGAGGGAATGCGATGAACTCATGAAATTCGGTAAGTCGTCCAGCGGGTGCGAAACCCGCCCGGCGAAGGGGATAGTCGCCCCAGCCGGGAGCTAGCCTTGCGACGGACGCGGCGACGCGGCCGGCGGTGCGTAGGCAGGTTGGCTGGACAAACTACCATCGTCGCTTGTTTCATGCGAGCGGCTCATTGGCTCACGAGCGATCTCGATGCTCAACACCCGGAGGGCGCGTCTCTTAGGGATCGGTCAAATGCCAGTCGACATTGGGTGAAGCCTTTCTTGGGCCGCCGCATCGCCAAGGTGGTGGGGCGGCGAGCGTAGGGCGAGTTTTTGGTTGGGGACTGCTACAAAGTCAACGCCTACTAATGAGGCGCTGTGGTTAGCAGCGTCAGCGCGCCAGCACGAGCAACGACCTGGCCGAGTTTCTCAAGACGGGCGCGTTCAGAAGCAGAGAGCTCCGGGCTCGCTTCGTTGATTAGCATCCAATGGGCGCCGTAACGGGACAAGGTGGCCATTCGGTCCAGGTCGGCGGTTGTCGGTAGGAAGAACGACAGGAGATCCTGCTCCCGCTGCTTTCGCATCTGGCACCCAGTACAGTGGATTGACGCAACAACTTTGCCGGTCAGCGCGGGAATCATATAGCTTGTGTCAAGATCGGACAACACGACGTCATCCTCACCTACCGGCCCAAGGACGGCGGCCATGGACTGCCAGGTCTGCTGGCCAGTCGCCCGACTCGCACGTTGAAGAGGTGCACGGTTTACCGCGATCAGACCGACTGCCGCAAGCAGGGTAAGGGCCGGCACGAGCAGTCTCCGATTGCCCCCTAGTTTGTCGTAGAGGACGGGTGCCCACTGAGCAGCGGAGATGTGGACAAAAACAACCACCCAGGCGATCACACGGCCCAGGGCGTACGCCCCGGAGGCCGCGCCTATGCAATAGATCGTACCGAGAAACGCGAAGATAAACACGGCCGGGGACCGACGGTCGGAACGCAAACGCCAGAGCGCGGCGGGAAGCAGCACCACGGCTGGCCAGATGCGAACGAGCGTCCTTTCGTACATCGACAAGCAATACTTGTCGATGTCAGGAAACCGGGTCGTTAGAAGAGAAAGCAGCGAGAAGTACGGCCACGCGATTGCCAAGGCTGTAGCCAGCGCTACCGTGAGCACGACAGGAACAGCACGCCTGATCCAATCGGGTCCGCGACTGGTGACGAGGACCACCAGGAGCGACGCGAGAAGAACCACAGCGGTCGGCGGATGTTCCAGCAATGTCAGCGCTGTCAGGAGGCCGAGAGCGACCAGTCGCCAAAGACGGGGCTGCGCGAGGTAATCCAGCAGTAGCGACAACGACAATAGTGTCAGGGCGGCAGCGAAGGTGGATGGGTAGGGCGCCACGTGGGGCAGCGCAAACCAGTGGAGAAAGCCGCTCCAACTCCAAGCCTCCGAACCCCAAAAGAAAAGAATGAATATCAGGGCATAAGGTGCCGCCAAGTGGCCACCAACGGAAAGACGCGTCATCAAGCGATGTAGGAAGAGGAAGACAAGAGTCAGGTTGACGATTCCCACAACGGCCAGGGCGGAAAAGGGCGAGCAGCCCAGCCAGCGGCAGACTAGCCCCAGGGCCAAGTGGTACGGAGAGAAGAAGGCATGCGTCGATTGAACAACCAGCAGTGGGTGTTGAGGGTGCCAAGGATGGCGGGCGAGTTCTCGCACAACTGCGGCATGCTCGAAGAAGTCACCAACCCAGTGGCCACGATACGCCCGCAGAGCGCAGAGAAGAAGTACCGTCAACGATACTGCCCAGTAGGCGAAGAGATGGCTACCGTTGCTTAGGAGGCGATCGACGTCTAGGCGTCGCCGAAATCTATCAAAAATGCCACGAAAGAAGCCAACGTGGGAGACGAGAGGGTGAGTCATGACTTAGATGGGCATGGGAGAAAGGTCTTCTTCTCCAGACAGTTGTCGTCGCCTAGGTGTGGGCGTTGTGGAGAACAGATAGGACATTGCCTTCCTCGCTGGAGTGTGTTGTGACGCGGCTTGGAGCGTTAGCAACTAACCATACTGCTCCAATAATGGCCGCCTCCATCGGTGATCAGTTGGGATATCGCGTTCGGCCACGATGAATGCGAAACAGCAGAGGACGACTGAGACGTGGTCGTGCCAGCCCCGGAATGTCCGGCCTTTGAAGTGGGGCGCCTAGGTGATTCGAATGGGGCATTTCTGTGTCCGACAACCTGGTCCCCCGTGCTGGGCTCCGCGCCATGCAGGTCAATCCCTTGCCGTCAGGAGGAAGTTCAGAGAGTAGGTCCAGTCGCGGTTGTGATAGCGCTGGTCGATAATGAAACGCTCGGCGAGCAGGCGCGCGATCCTGCGCACCGAAAACCCAGGGTAGCCGCACTCCCAATAGTGCTGGCCCCCTTGCAGCTCGGCCCGGTCACCGCGAATGCGCCTCACTGGAGGTATTGACAATCGCAACGCCAACTCGCGCACTCGCTGCGCATAGGTGAACTTGCATTCGAGGTGGCGCCCTGCAAATGGTAGGTAAACTACGGCGTGTCGGCTCACCCGCGCCAGCTCGTCACGTGCGGCGCCGAAATAGGCAAAAGGCAGATGCTCAAGCACGTGCGAGGCCACTACCACATCGAACTGCCTGTCGGCAAAGACTGACATGTTGTGGATGCTGCCGATGATGTCGGGGCCGAAGCGAGCGTCGATGTCATAGGTTGTGGTCTCGAGGCCGAGCTTGTGACGCAGGACGAGGGGCTCCAGTCCCACACCCACGCCGATGATGAGCACCTTGCGGGGCTTATAGGAGAGTACGTCGCGCATCTGATAGTAGGCATTGACGAAGTTGGTGAGCGACATCGAGCGTCTGTACTGCTCGGCATCGACCGGCATGGGTCCTGGGGTGGCGCTCCCACTGCGCAGGGTCGCATTGGGATTGCCAGACTGATCAGAGCGCCCTTGCCTGCTCATGAGGTACGCAGCCTACCATGGGCCATTGCCTGCCCGCCAATCGGGGGGGCTGGGGTAGTTGTTCCTAGCAAACCGCGGTCGAGGTCACCCCAAAACTTCTCCTGCTCAGACCCCCTCTTGTCTGGTACGTTCCGTCGGTGGAGACCGCGTGGTGAAATCTCCTGCCGGATGGCTCCTGCGGCTCAGGGCGAGAAGCACTCCGGGCGCTGCTCCCCCTGATGCGGCCAGGCCGCGTGTCCTGCGTGGCCTTCTGTGGGCGATGGCGGGGGCACTTTGCTCACAGGGCAGCGTCTTCGCGAGCTCAATCGTGGCGGCTCGCGTGCTCGGCCAGGCCGAATTTGGAAAGCTGGCCATGTTGCAGAGCGCGGTGGCCACGGTCGGCGGCTTTGCGGCGGTGGGGCTGGGTACTACCGCCACCAAATTCGTTGCGGAGCTATGTGTTCGCGACCCAGCGCGCGCGGGGAGGATCCTCGGGCTCTGCACGCTAGTGACAACGGCGACCGGTGGATTGTTCGCCATGTTGCTGCTCGTGGCCGCGCCGTGGGCGGCGACGCTGTTTCACATCCCCGGGCTGGAGGCGCAGCTGCGCTGGGGAGCGCTCTACGTCCTCTTCTTCACCATGAACACATATCAGCTAGGGGCGCTCAGCGGTTTCTCCGCCTTCGCCGCCCTCGCACGCATCGGGCTCGTGCAGGGGCTCGTGGCCGTTGCCCTCCTCACGCTCGGCGCGGTCACGTTCGGCCTGACCGGTGCTGCGGTAGCGCTCGCCGCTGCCGCGCTCTGCTCCTGGCTACAGCACCAGCGGGCTCTGCGCCACGAATGCGCCAGGTACGGTGTTGTCATGACCTACGCAAGCGCCGGACAGGAGCTGTCAGCGCTGTTCGGCTTTGCCCTGCCGGCCGCCTTGAGCGGCTGCGTCGGTGGACTGGCTTTCACGGCGGCCAGCACGGTTCTGATCCGCCAACCGGACGGCGTGCGGCAGATGGCCATCTTCAGTGCCGCCAATACCATCAGGATCATCGTGTTGTTCGTACCAGGGCTCGTCTCGCGCGTGTCGACGCCGCTCTTGTGCGGCCTGCGAGGCAACGCTGATGACGGTGGCTTCCGCCTGGCCTTCTCCCGTTTCCTGCTCGCCAACACCGCCATGGCAGTCGCCGCCGCAGTGCTGCTGTTTGCCTGCGCGCCCTGGGTCTTGGCCCTCTATGGCCGCGACTTTGCGAATGGCCGCCCGGTGCTGGGCCTCCTACTGGCCAGCGCGGTCGTCGAGACCGTGGCGGTCGCGCTGTTCCAGACGCTCTATGCCCATGGCCGCGTGTGGCTGCAGCTCGGGATCGTGACGGTCTGGTCCCTGTTGCTCGTGGGGCTGGTCAGGCAGCTGGCCGCCGACCACGGCGCTAGCGGACTTGCCGCCGCCTATCTGTGCGCCTGGACGGTGTCGGCCTTGGCCTACGGTTGCAGCGCATGGGCTATTCTGAGACGCGATAAGATATCGCCATCCGCCGAAACGCTGCCGGACGGCAGCGCCGAGCAGCGTGAGGTAGGCGAGCCGTGACTGGAACGAAGTTCGACGTGGCCATCACGACCTTTCGCCGCCCCGACATGGTCGTGGCAGCTGTGCGTTCGTGTCTGCTGCATGGGGGTCGGCTGAACTCCGTCGTGGTCGTCGACGACGCCAGCGGTGACGACACCGGCAAGAAGATAGCGGCGCTCGGTGACCCACGCATCGTCTTCCACGAACGGGCCACCAACGGGGGTATCGGTGCAGCACGCAACGACGCTATGGCTCGCTGCACATCCGAGTGGACCGTCATGCTGGACAGTGACCACGAGCTGCTGCCAGGGGCACTGGAACGTCTGGCGTTGCATATCGCCACCCTTCCACCCGCGGTCGGCATCGTTGGTGCCCGCCACCGGTGGGACACAGGGGGCGTGACGCCGGCCAGGCTGCCGGAAGAGACCATCGACTATCGGGGACGAATCGAGTGGGCATCACTCCCCGACAGCATCGGCACCGACTATGTGTGCTGCGTCTCCCGTCACGTGCGTCAGAACGTTGCCTGGTCGACTGAGCGCTCCGGCGCTGTCGATGCGCTCTTTCAGCTGGATGCCGCCCGCGTAGCGCAGGCTTCGTTCTTGCCAGACTGCCTCGCCCTGCAGAGATCCGACGGCGCGTTCAGCCACTCGCGCGGTGATGCGCAGTACCTGCTGGCGAGCCGAGTGCGTGATGCCGCCGGGGGCGTAGCCGTCTGCAGGCAGATCCTTCTCGTACATGGAGACGCCATGCGTCGCTGGGGCAGGCCGCTGCTTGCGCACATTTACAAGATGGGCGTCCTCTATGCGGTGCTCGCCGGTCACCACGCGCTCGCTCGCCGATGGGCCTGCGCCGCGCTCCTGGCCTGTGGGGCACGCCTAATTGGCATGCGCGTCGTGCTGGCCAGCATCATCGGCGGCAGGTTGTTTCGTTGGGCCTTCCTCATAGCGATGCGACGCCGTCAGTCGCGTCCCGGGGGCGTGACTGTCGCAGTGTCTGATGGCGCGGATCGGTCGAGGTGATGGGTGGCCAACAACCGATACGGGGCACAGCCGCGACGCAGGGTTGGCATCTAGCACTCGCCCCCCAAGAAAACGTCGAGGTGCTGGGTCCAGAAGGTCCAGAATGAGAGAGGCCTCCAGGAGCTGGTGCACGTGCTAGCATCGAGCAGTCTTCTGAGTCCTTCCTCGCATGTCAGCGCACCCTTCATTGAGTCGGCCCAAGGCATCACCATCTTCGTCCCCTTTGGCTGAACGCGAGATGCGGGCCCATGGAAGCCACGGAGGACTGGGGAGGCACCCGGATGAGCCGCTCGCCTGATCTTCGGTCGGTTTTCTTGGCTCGGACGGAGCCAACCTACGCGAGCTCGGTCGATGAGGCGCTGGGACGGCTCCTGGAGAGCAGCGGTCTGGCCCCCGAGCCGGTCGGCTCGGCGAGCTGGAACCCGCTGGGAGCCTTCGTCGAGGCGGGCGACAGGGTGCTGGTGAAGCCCAACTGGGTATCGCACCAGAATCGGTCAGGGGCAGGGTCGGAGTGCCTGGTCACTCACACCTCCGTACTCCGGGCCGTGCTGCGCCTTCTCCAGAAGGCGCGACCTTCGGCGGTCATCGTCGGCGATGCTCCGCTGCAAGGCTGCGACTTCAAGGCACTGAGCCGCGAGGGCGGCCTGGAAAGGCTGCGGGACGAGTTCGGCGAGGCTTTCCCGACCTTAGACATCCGGGACTTTCGACTTGTCACCCGGCGGGCGGGCGGGCTGGCCGCGCGGCCGACTGGCACCACGCGCAGCCCCGAGGACTACGTCCTCTTCGATCTGGGCGCCACCAGCCAGCTCGAGCCGATCTGCTCGGAGCGCACGCACTTCCGCGTCACCATGTACGACCCGGACATCATCGAAGCCACTCACCGCCGCGGTGTGCATCAGTATCTGGTCGCGCGGGAGATCATCGACGCTGATGTCGTCATCAATGTTCCCAAGGTGAAGACCCACAAGAAGTCGGGCTTCACCGGCGCGCTAAAGAACCTGGTTGGCATCAATGGGCACAAGAGCTATCTGCCGCACCACCGCAAGGGGGCGCCGCCCCAGGGCGGCGACTGCTATCCCCAGCCCGACTGCAGGAAGCGTCTCACAGAGGAGTTGCTCGACTTCGTCAACCGGAACGCCGAGTCGCGCCTGGCGCCGCTCTACGCCGCCGCGGCCCGCGCCGCGATCCGGGGCCAGCGCGCGCTGGATGGGGCCTTCGACCTCGAGGGTTCCTGGTACGGGAATGATACCGTGTGGCGGATGACCCTCGATCTCCAGCGCATCGCCAGGTTCGGGCGGCCGGACGGCTCGATCGCCGCGGAGCCGCAGCGACGGATGCTGCACGTGGCTGACGGGATCATCGCTGGTCAGGGCGAGGGACCGCTGGCGCCGGACCCGCTGCCGCTGGGGATCATCAGCCTGGGGTTGAGCGCGGCCGCCGTCGACTTGGTGAACGCCCTGCTGCTGGGGCTGGACCCCGCACGAATTCCCCTCATTCGCAGGGCCTTCGATCTGGAGGGCTTCCCTCCCGGCGAGGTGGTCGTCTTCGTGGACGGGGAGCGCCTGACTCCCGAGGACGCCGCCCGGAGATATGGAACCCACGCGCGACCGCCCTCCGGATGGCAAGGCCATTGCGAGTGGCGCAGCGGATCGGAGTGAACCGCATGTTGCTGAACCGAATGTTCTGGGAATCCTACTTCGCCCTCCGGCGCTTTCGCCCGGGATGGCAGCAGCTCGACCGCCACCGATCGGCGACGCCCGAGGCGGCGCGACGAGAGCTGAGCCAGCGTCTCTTCGACCAGCTCAAGTACTTTGGCTCGCGCGGCGATGCACTGTCCGAGTGGCGTGAGGCGGCGAAGATCCGTACCCCGGAGGAGGTCTGGAAGATCTGGCCCGATCTCCCGGTGATCGGTCGCGGCGAGCTGCAGCGCCGGTTTCATCCTCGCGAGATCATGGACCGGTTCCAGGTTCGAGGCATCATCTCCAGCACTGGCGGCTCTACCGGAGAGCCGACCCCCTACCTCCACGACGAGGCCATGCTCCACGCCACTGCGCTCGGCCGCGCCTACTGTCGGCTCCGCCTGGGGTGGAAGCCCGGGATGGCCACCATCTGCGTCTGGGGCTCGGAGCGAGATCTCGGCCACGCCAGCTCCTTGCGGGGCAAGGTCTCGGGGATCTTGCGCAACGACTGGATGGTCGACGGCTACGCTCTGAACGCCCGGACTCTCGATCGGGTGCTGCGCCTCTTCCGGCTTCACCACCCCGTGGCCATGTACGGGTTCACATCCATGTTGGAGCACGTGGCGCGGGAGGCCCTGCGGCGCGGACTGAAGCCACCCGCGGGATGGGTGGCGGCGGCCTGGAATGGGGGCGAGATGCTGTACCCGGAGCAGGCGGGGGTCTTCCGTCAGGCGTTCGGGACCAAACTCCAGAACCTCTACGGCAGCCGCGAGTTTGGCGCCATGGCTTACGAGGACGCGGGGACCGGCCGCATGATCCCGCTGCGCCCGTTCCTCTTCGTCGAGGTGCTCGATCAGGATGGCCGACCCGCCGCGCCCGGGGTGCTGGGTCGTCTGGTCTGGACACATACGGTCTGCCGAGGCAGCCCGTTTCTCCGCTATGACTGCGGGGATATCGGCTGCTACGCGGCCGAGGACCTCGACGAGAGCGGAATCAGGGCTTTGCAGCAGCTACACGGCCGCAGCGCCGGTCTGCTCAAGCTCGACGACGGGAGCAGCATCAGCTGCCTCTTCTGGAACCACCTCTTCAAGGACTACGCGGAGGTCGATCAGTTCCAGGTCGTGATCCGTGGCAACCGTTGCCTGGAGCTTCGCCTCAGGGGTAAGGGCTTCTCGCCCGAACGCGAGCAGCACCTCTCGCAGACGGTCAGGAACCTCCTCGGCGACTGGACCATCAGCACCCGATGGTTGGATTCAATTCCCTTGACGCCGCAAGGGAAGCTGGAGCAGGTGATTCGGGAGTGAAGGAGATGGGTTGGCCCGGAAGCAACAGGCGCGAGCACGGCGCTGGGACCGATGGCCGGCCCCAGCGGGCGCTCTTTATTGTCCACGGCCTCAATGTGGGGGGCATCGAGACCTACATACTCAGGGTGCTTCGGGGCTCCGACCGCAAGAAGCTGCAGATCGACATCTGCGTGACCGGCCCGGAGATCGGGGTCCTGGGCTCGGATGTCGAGGCGGCGGGCAGCGCGATCCTCAGGTGTCCCTACACGCACGCAGCGCTCCCCTATATCAAGCGGCTGGTTGGCATCCTGAGGCGCGGAGGCTATGACACGGTTTGTGACTTCGGCGGTGACTTCGCTGCGGCTACGCTCGTCGCCGCCCGCATTGCTGGCGTGGATCGGCGCATCGCCTTGTACCGGAGCACCAGCTTCGGCTTCAAGCCCACCCTGGCTCGAAAGGTGGTCGCCCGCTTCCTGCGGCTTCAGGTCTGCTGCCATGCCACCAAGGTGATCGGCAACAGTCAGGCGGTGCTTCGCGCGCATTTCCCGGAGGCGCTGCTCCGCTTTTCGCGTTTCGGGGTGTTGCGGAACGGCATCGATCTGCAGCGCTTCACGCGCGACGCGCGGGTCCGGGCGGCGGTGCGGGAGCGGCTGGGGATTCCGCCGCAGGCGGTCGTCTTCGGCCACGTGGGTTCCTTCACGCCTCCCAAGGCTCAGGAGGTCGCCATCGCCGCCTTCTCCAAGCTGCTCAAGGCCAGCCCCGGCGAGGTTGCGCCAGAGGTTCGCTTGGTTCTGGTCGGCGACGGCTCCAGGAAACCCCTGCTTGAGGAGCAGGCCCGGGCCCAGTGCCCGGGGGGCGGCGTCATCTTCGCCGGGCTTCAGCGTGATGTGCCTGCCTGGCTCTCCGCCATGGACGTCTTCGTTTTCCCCTCTCGGTACGAAGGCTGCCCCAACGCTCTGCTGGAGGCGCAAGCTGTGGGCCTGCCGGCGATCGCCTCCAACCGACCGGAGATGCAGGAAGCTACGCCTCCAAGCAACCACGAGCACCTGGTGGGCGTCGGGGATGTCGAGGCCATGGCCGCGAAGATGACGCGCTTCCTTGTGGACCCTGGCCTGCGCGCGAGCGCGGGCCAGGCGGCAGAGGCGTTCGTGCGCGAGCATTTCGATCTTCGCGATTCCGTCACCAGGTTCGTTGACCTGATCGGCGAGGCGACGTGACGCCTGGCGGGCGGCACGCGCCCCGCCCGCCTCGTCCGTCTGCTCCCACCAAGGCGGAACAACAACCATGCCTGGAAGCTGCAGACTTGGATTTCTTTCACCGTCCGCCGAGGGTGTTGTCCAAGGACCTCGGGCCAGGGCGCAGGTCTTCTCACTCCTGAGCTTCCTTCTCCTGCTGACGCCGGCCATCGCCGATTGTACGGATCGACACCGATGCAGTGCCCACCAACCAGCCCTGGGCGGAAGGGTAGAAAGTTCCACTTGGTGCCGGCAGCCTTCAACACCGCTTTCGTGTCGATCCCCATCCGGTTGAATATCAGCGCCAGCTTCGCCAAGGCCCCGACAAGGATCTCGTCGACGACCTGACTATCTCGACCGTCCCGAGGATCATCGGCGCGGGCATTCCGCTTTTCGGCTGCGCGCCCTGCACGACAGCTTGGAAATTCGCATCGGTGCCCGGTTCTCCGAGCAGAGTAGTTCCCTGATCGCTGCAGCCCGCGGGCCGCAGCGCGCTCTGCTGGGTGAACGACGATGGGGGCCGTCTCCCTGACCTCGTACCCTTGGGGGCTAGCTGGTAGCGCGGTAGTAGCGACCGTAGTAGCCATAGCCATAGCCATAGCCATAGCCATAGCCATACCTGCCGCCTTTGCGGTCGGTCTGGTTGATCACCAAACCCAGGATGCGCGCACCTGCGTCCGCCAATTGACGGCGCGCGAACTGGGTGGCCTGTCGCGTGGTGTGGCCCGCGCGTAGAACCAGCACTACGCCGTCGGTCGCGCTGCCGATGATGGCCGGGTCGGTGACCGGTCCGATGGGGGGAGAATCCAGAATAACCCGGTCGTAACCGCCGCGGCACTCGGCCAGAATCTGGCGGAACCTCTCCGTGTGCAGAAGCTCGGCCGGGTTCGGGGGCATGGGACCGCAGGGCAGGACATCCAGGTTAGGGACCTCGGATTTGCGGATGGCGTCCTTCAATGGGACGTCGCCCGCAATCACGTTTGAGATTCCCTGATCCGACTTCAGACCAAAGGACCTGTGAATACGTGGTCTGCGCATGTCCGTGTCGATGAGCAGGATCCTTCCGCCTGCCTGGGCCATGGTGACCGCAAGGTTGATTGCCACCGTGGTTTTGCCGTCTTGTGGGCCGGGGCTGGTGACCGAGAAAAGCGAGAACTCCTTCTGCGCCGAGATGAACAGCATGTTGGTCCGGATCGAACGGCAGGCTTCGGCGGCCTAGCACGTGGGATCCTTGAACACGGCTAGGTCTCGCTCAGGGGCGTCGGCGATCAAGTGCTGCCGCGACTGCGAGAGCATGGGGATGACGCCCAACAGGGGCGCGCCAACCAGCTCCTCGGCGGCCTCCGGACTCTTGACCGTGTTGTCCAAGGACTCGATGGTGAATGCGAGCAGGAGACCGAAGATCAGTCCGGCGACCGCGCCAACCGGCAGGTTCACACTCAAGAGTGGACTGACCGGAGAACGGGGTGGGGTGGCGCGATCCAAAATGCGCACGTTGTTGGCCTTCAACATGCCGGTCAAGTTGATTTCCTTTTGGCGTTGGTTTATCTGCGAGTAGACCTTCCCGTTGTTCTCGGCGTCGCGAGCCAGTGGGCGGTACTCGGTTTCCAGTTTGGCCAGTTCTAGAGCCTGTTGCTTTTCGTGGGACATCCACTTCAGCAGGGAGCTTTCGGTCTCGACCAGGGCTTGATATCGCTTGTCAAAGGCGCGCAGGACATCGTCCAGCTCTTTGGCGTAGTCGCGCTGGACCGAGGCCATCTGGTGCTCGATGGTTTCTATCTTGGGGTGCTTCTCGCCATAGCGGGATTCCAGGTCGGCCTTGATCTTCAGCAGATCCAGGTAGTTTTCCCGCAGCTTCTGTACAACCGGGTTGTCGCGAATCTCGGGCAGACTCTCCCGTTCGCTGATGTTGTTCTTGGCCGCGAGGATCAGCTTTCGGATGGATTCCAGCTCGATGCGCTTGGCCTTGACGTCCGTGATCTTGGTGTTGAGGCTTTGCAAGTTCTGGCGGGTCATGCCCATCTTGTCGTCCAGGCCCACATCCAGCAGGCTGCGCTCCTTGCGGAACTTGTACAGTTCCATCTCGGAGCTCTCGAGCGTCTTGCGCAGGTCCACGGTCTGTTCGCCCAGCCAGGTCCCGGCCGAGCGGGCGCCTTCGAGTTTGAAATCGAGGTTCTGTTCGATATAGGTGTCGGCAAAGGCATTGGCGATGCGAGTAGCGCGTTCGGGATCCACGTCGCTCACTTGAATGTTGGCGATGTGCGAGTCGCGCACCCCTACGACCTTCACTTTCTTGAGCAACCGTTCCACCATGAAATCGCGGTTGGCCGGCTGGGAGGCGTCGATGGGACCGAAATAGGTGGCATCGCTGGCCAGGCCCAAGCGATCGATGACCCGTTGGGCGATTGCATGCGAACGAATGATGCGGTACTGGGTGGTGTAGAACTCGCGAGTAGCGGCGGCCATCTCGATGACGTCCTTGACACCCTCAAGTACCTGAGGCGCGGTGGATTCAATGACCAGCGAACAAGTGGCCTCGTAGGTATTGGGCATGCGGATGGTGATCACAAACGCCACGGCCAAGCTGACGACGAGGACCGTGGTCACAACCCGCCACCGCTTGCGCAACACATCGAGATAGTGCTGCAGCTCCCGGGCAGGCCCTGAGATCTTCGACGGTGAGACGGGTGCCGACTCCATTCAGGCTTGACGCTAGCCTTAAAATGGGGAAGGCGCAATGATGCGGAGCGGAGTTCGCTGGCGCTGAGATTGGTGCTAGCGTTCCTATCGAGTGGCCCAGTTGTCAGTCCATACCAGGCACCACCTGTGTCCCCGCTGCGGTTCGCTCCTGGCTCGCGACGAGCGCAGGGGGGTGGGCGGATTGCTGACCGGTCTGGTTTTCGTGCGTGGGTACCGTTGCACCGCGGAATGCGGGTGGCGCGGGCTCCGATTTTCGCGCAGCCGGTTCCGCCGGCAAAGGAAGCGGCTAGGGGGCGCCTTGGTCGTTGCGGTGTTCATCCTGATGGCGGCGGCGACCGTGCGCTGTGCGCTTTCACGCGTGGGCCCGCGCTCGGGCGGCGCAGGCGACGAAGGGATCGGGGAGGTGGACCCGTAGGGGTGGTGGGGGAGGAATGGGAAGCCCCGCCGCGCTGCGCGCGTCGGCCTCCCCGCTGCGCGGGGCGAGCGATCCGGCCGCTGCCGTGGCCGTGGGAAAGCAGCGCTCACCCCGGAGGCCCAAAACAAGAGCAGTTGCTCACCCGCCGACGGGGACGTCGGCACAAATCTCGATTCGCCAGGTTCCACGCCATCACTTTCAAGGGGGAAGTGAAATGCTATCTACCTCAAGCTGCTTCTCGTCGTGCTGGATTCTTGCCAGCGCGCCACGTCTCAGGGCGATGCCTACAACAGGGCGAATCGCCCGTACTCGGCGAAATGGCGGTCGAAGGCGATGGCGTCGGTGATACCCAGGCGCGCCATGACCACGAAGCTCATGGCGTCGCAGAGTGAGTAAGTCTTGTCTTCGTGGGAGCGCACGAGATCGATGGCAAGGCTTTCGTCTTCCTTGGACACCCGCTCCACGCCGCAGAAACCGAGATCCAAAGCGTCCAGGAACGCAATCGCGAAAGCTCGGCCATTTCTGGCCCGGTTCACGAGAAGTGCGTAGGTCTCGAAGACTACGGCGTTTGTGGTGATGAGCTGCCAGGAATCTGTTCGTGCCTGCTCGAAGGCAAGGCGGGCGCGCAGATTTTCCGTGTCGTCAGCGATGAGGTGCGCAAAGAACGCGCCCGTATCGACGAAAACGCGCTTCACCGGACTTACTCGTGTCGGTCCGCGTAAACATCAGCCAGGTGCTTGTATTTGTCGCGCGCCACATCCGTGAATGAGGACTGGCCAGTACCCGCCTTCGCAATCCAGGCGTCGAGGGCGGCGAGGCGCTGCGCCTGGGCCCCGTTCACCTCTTCACTGACAAGACCCTTTTGGATCTCCGCAACCAGGCGCCGCCGATCCGACACGGTCAGGCGCTTGGCTTCTTCGACGATCTCGTTGACGGTGTGCATGGACCTAAACCGATCTTATGCTGGCGGCCTTGGTTCCGCCAGTCTACTCAGCGACGGTCTTAAGGGGGTGGGGAGATGCTATCTACCTCAAGCTGCTTCTTGTCGTGTTGGATTCTAGCCAGCGCGCCGCGGGCTTCTGCGTTGGTCGCGGCACGTCGGAGGACGCCATTATAGGCGTCAATGGCGGTGGTCATCCCGCCGCTTTCTTCCGCTGCTTTGGCCAGGGCCAAGAGCAGCCCGATGTTGTCAGGGTTTTGCGCCAGTGCGGCTTGGTACTCGGAGATGGCTCGCGTAAATTGGCCACGCCGCTCGAAAGCGTGTGCGGCGGCAATGTTGGCCTCGGTGCTGGGTGCGCCGGCTTCGGAAAGCGCTGCGCGCAACCCGGCCAAGGCTTGATCGATGGCCTGCCATCTGTCGGTTTGCATCAGGAGAGCAAGACGCTTGCGATTCAAGTCCAGGTCGGTGGGTGAAAAGCGTAGGCCGTTCTCAAGGATCGCGAGTGCTTCGTCCCGGCTTTCCGGCCGCAGCAAGGCGATCTCGGCGGCCATCAGGGTTGCGCGCGGATCGCGCGGAGCGATTTCCAGGGCGCGCTGGCTGGCCTTCTGCGCGGCAGGAAGATCTTTCGCGGCAAGCGCGATTTGCGCTTGCACCAAATGGAACTCAGCGCTTTCCGGATTGCTGTCCCGATTCAGGGTCTCCCTGGCTGCGTCGGTCAGTCCGTGCGCGAGCAGGTAGCGGCTGATGTCGTAACGATTCTTGTCGTCGGCCAGCGTGGCCAGTTCTTCGGCCTTGGCGCCGGCTTTCAGAAGTTCGTCGAGCACGCCCCCAAGTCTCGCGCGCGATTCGGTGATGACGATCTTCCATTCCAGCAGGGCCTGCGCACGGCGGCCGAGCCGCCACAGATCACGGGCCGCTTCCTGGTGCGCCCCTAGGCACAGCGGACAAAGCAGCATGGCCCGGTTCAGCAGGGGCAGCCGGGCGGTCCCGTTGGGTCCCCTGGGTTCAAGTCGCGCCTCGGCAAGAGCGTAGACGGAATCCGTGGGGTGGGCGAGCGAGGCCGCATGGGCCAGGGCGCGGTTGGCCGGGGTGAAGGGCGGCTGCAACAGGGCATCGAAATCGCGCGCAGCCGGGGCACGCAGCAGCCCGATGCCAGCGAGGGCTGCGAGGCAGGCGACAATGGCGAAGATCATGGTGCTGCGCTTGGGCGCGGAATCTTCTGCTGGGGTGGCCTGCCTTCCGAAGATGGCGCCTAGAAGAGCGCAGAAAGGCAGCAAAACTCCCAAGGTTTCGAGCCCGAAGTCCACCAAGTTGTGGGCAAGGACCGCGACCAGCCCGGCCACCAGCGAGGCCTCGACGCGATCCCGGCGCGCTTCCCTCCATAACCTGCGCGCGACCAGAACCAAGATGCCGAGCAGGAGCAGGGCACCAGCGATTCCTGCCTCGACGAGGATACCAATCGGCTGGTTCTCCACGAATTCGAACCAGGCTGGCGAGCGCAGGGTCTGATAGACGGGATAAACTCGGCCGAAAGCGCCAAATCCAATGCCTGCCGGATGGGCGGCTACTATAGGCAAAGCGTCCTTCCACACCAACGCCTTGAACAGGTTGTCAGCAACGCTGCCGCGAAACTCGGCGATGATCTTGTCGCCACCGAGGCCGATGGTGGCCCCCACCACGACGACCAGGCCAAGGAGCACGGCCGCGAATCGGGTGCGGTGCAAAGGCTCGCCTTCGTCAGATCTAGGCGCGAGAAAGAACCACGCCAGCGCACCAGTCCCTAGTGCCAGCACCGATCCACGCGACAGGGTGGAAATCGCCCCAGCGGCCAGGACCGCGGCAATGAGTTTCCAGACTCGCTGTCCGTAGCTGGTGGCGCGGGCGAAGGCGAAGGCGAGCGCGGCGAAGGCCGAGATTTCAAGAAACTCGGCTGTGTGATTGGGATTGATGAAGGGACCCACAAGGAGTCCGCCGCTGGCGGGGAAGTGGCCGTAGATCGCGGATTCGGCGGCGGCGCGGTGGCCGAGCCCGATGGCCATCGCCGCCAGGCCCGCGCTTGCGACCAAGCCAGGCACGACGAAGCGCAGTCGGCGTCCGCTCGTGAGCACCAGCGCGGCCAGGGCTACGCACAGTGCGGCCGCGGCCTTGGCGAATTCGCCGTAGGTTTCGGGTGGGTCGAGGCTAAGCGGCTGGGCGCCGTCGAGATCCGCGAGGGCAAGCAGGGCGGAGCCCTTGGGATCGAGCAGAGCGCGCAGCCCGGCCGGCAAGGGCACGATCTGCACGGCGGCGACGACGAGAAAGAACAGCGGAAGCGCAAGCGTGACGGCGGTTGCGAGGTTGTTCCTGCAACCCTTGGCCAGCCACGCGGTTGCAAGAGCAAGCAGCGCGGCGACGCCCAGGGTGATGAACACGATTGGGCGATGGACGGCGCCAAGGGCGAGGGGTGCGCCGACGACCAGCACGCCGAGAAGCCCGGCCGTCGCCAAGGTGAGCGCGGGACTTGTGCGTGGCGCCCGGCTGCGCCTTCGGTCTTGGCTGCGCAGGTGAGAAGCGTCCCCCGACACCGGCTGGGGATCCCT
>Ga0182010_10000144_pt1 | contig 40064 bp, 22 predicted proteins | sample 611E1MmetaG_FD_120488 | JGI IMG/M metagenome (GOLD analysis project Ga0182010, IMG submission 120488) | Permafrost microbial communities from Stordalen Mire, Sweden - 611E1M metaG | ecosystem: Environmental > Terrestrial > Soil > Wetlands > Permafrost | place: Sweden: Stordalen | collected... | reverse complement strand
TTGCCGGTGAAGAACCCGTCGATCATGACGGAATCGATATCGCCGTCCATCCTGTACCCAAAGAAATCACCCTGAAGTCCCGTCACCCGTGATCGATCCTCCTTTGCTTTTGCGACATCCCGGGGAGGGACGAAAAGGAGATTAGCCGACTGTTCCACAAAACGGCTGCCGTTTTCCAGTTCGTCGACAAACACATGGTCGCCGGCTATCACCGGTACCGACGGATCGCAAGGTTCGGAATAACCGGATGCATTGCGCGCCAGGATCCGGTACTGATAGCTCTTCCCCGGCACGGCGGAGGTGTCATCATACAGAGGCCGGTACGCCGCGTCCGCATCGGTCACGCGTGCGATCGCCTCCCAAAAATTGTCTCCATCCATCTTCCGCTCGATCAGGTAGGATGACGCACCTGTCGAGCCCTGCCACGAGATATGGGCGGCGGAGACAATCGGCAACAGCCGCGGTGGCGGGGGAGGGGGAAGCGAGTCCGGGGGAAGACCGCTGATCTGGAATGCCTTCTCCCGGAAGAGCTGGAGAATGGGAATCTCCAGCCAGGAATCTCCCGATGGAAACCCGGGCCATCGGTAGGAATTGGTATGATAATAGAATCCGCCGTCGCGGTTGTGTCCCCGCATGCTCCAGATCATGATCCCGGACACGCCGGAAGATATCACCGTGTCGAGGATCTGCCGCATGCCCGCCAGCGGGACAAACCCGAGCTCACCGATGAAATACGGCTTCAGGTCCCGGGTCTTCTCCCGCCCCTTCATGATCCTGTCCAGGCTCACCGACAGCGGTGAGTAATGATGGGTGGTGAGGACGTCGATGTTCGGTTCGGCGAGCGCGCTATCGCTCACTTCGTTGCTGCGCGTTCCTTCGATGACGAGGTGGTTGGAATCCAAACTCTTGATCGTGGCGGCGATTTCGCGGGTCCACGAAAACGGGCAATCCAATTCGTTCCCGGTCTCCCACCCGAGGATCGCCTTGTCATCTTTGAACCGCACGCCGGTGTAGGTGTTCACCCTGTTGATCATGAAGGTGATCGTCTGCTTGAAGTCGCTGATCAACAGAGAGTCGGTCCAGAATTCTTCCGCTCTTTTCCCCCGGAAGGCGGCGTATTCCTTCGGACCGCCCCACCACCACCAGTTGTCAACAAGAGGAATGATGACACGTACCCCGACTTCGTTGGCGATCTGCAGCATTTTGTCGTAGGCCTTGAATGCCTCCTCGTCGAACACGCCGGGGCCGTTCACGTGGCGGACGATGCTTGCATCGTCGCCTTCTTTCCTCACGGAGGGAACATAGATCCGCGTGACCTTTCCTCCCAGTTGCCGGATCGCTGTCAGTGCATCGCGGATCTCGTACTCATCGGCAACACGCCATGGATTTCCGGTGGTGAATTCGTGGTTGTCTTCCACATAATGGATGTTGGGGATATTGAAGGAGATGAAGCGAAGCTCCTGATCCCCGTCCATGAGCTTGTCCCTTTGTGCGGTGACAAAGTGTGCGAACTGTGCAGCGCCCGTCGCGGTCGAGAGAACTGTCAGGACCGTGAGAGTGACGAAGATGTGCGAACGAGAGAGTGGAGTCACAATGCGCCGTCTCCGGTGAGTGGGGATGCCTGTGTCATAGGAACTCCCTTGGTGTGCGGCAAACCAAGTGCCATACTTTGAACGTAAAAAGAACTATTTGCTGTCAGGCCAGGAGATCCCGGAATACTGCAGGCTTTATCAAAACGATAAAAGTTATCAAAAACATAGAATCGGACATGACGAACAGGCGAAATACCCTACATTCTTCGCGGTTCTTTTTAGCACGCTTTTGGTGAGAATGGACGTCATGCGCTAGACACCCTTGTTGCTTCGGAAGACCGATAACTCTGGAGAAATGGAGAAGAACACATGCCTGTCCCCGGGTCGCTTATTGCAGAATTCACACATGCGCTGAACGACGACATCCTCAAGAAATGGTATCCGCTTGTCGTCGATAAAACCTACGGCGGCTACTTCACCAATGTTACGTACGACTGGAAGCTGATGCAAGAGCAGGAGAAAATGATCGTCACACAGGCCAGGCACGTCTGGACGCTTTCGAAATCGGCGGCGTTCCAGAGCGACGGGGCAAAATACCGCGATCTCGCCCTCCACGGGTACAGTTTCCTGAAGAATGTGATGTGGGATTCTGAATTCGGGGGCTTCTACCAGATCCGCAGCCGCGAGGGGGGACCGTCCGATGTCCGCGGGTGGCGCGATGAAAAGCGGAGCTATGGGAACGCCTTTGGCGTGTACGCTCTCGCCGCTTTCTATGACATCACCAGGGACCCGGAGGTCCTCGCATTCGCCCGTCGGGCGTTCGCATGGATCGAGGATCATGCGTACGACCCGCGCGAAAAGGGATACTTCGAGTTCCTCATGCGGGACGGAACACCGTTTAACAAATCCAGCAAATATGTCACTGTCGCATCCGATGGGAACGAGGTCGGCTACAAGGACCAGAACTCGTCGATCCACCTGCTGGAGGCCTACACAGAACTGTACAAGGTCTGGAAGGATCCAGTCCTTCGTGAGAAGCTCCTGTCGCTCCTGATCCTCATACGGGATAGGATGGTGGCGGAGAAGGGATACCTGCAACTGTTCTTCTATGACGATTGGACACCGCTGTCGTTCCGTGATGCGCCTGCCGCCGAACGTGAAGCGAATTTCGGCCTTGACCATGTCTCGTTTGGACATGACTTTGAAACCGCATTCCTGATGCTCGAAGCGTCGCACGCCCTGGGATTGGAGGACGACAAGAAGACGCTGGCCATCGGCCGGAAAATGGTCGACCATGGCCTCGCTCACGGATGGGATAAGGAGGTCGGCGGCGTCTACGATGGCGGCTACTACCTCAAAGACCGCCCCGGCTGCACGATTCTTCGCGACACCAAGAACTGGTGGGCGCAGGCAGAAACGTTGAACGCGCTTCTCCTTCTCTCGAAGATCTACCCTGATGCGGGGTATGAGGCGTATTTCCTCCGTCAGTGGGAGTATGTGAAGGAGTACATCCTCGACAAGCGGAACGGGGACTGGTTTGAAGGGGGGATCGACAAGGAACCGGATTTCACGACCGGCCTCAAGAGTCATATATGGAAGTGTACATATCACACCGGGCGCTCGCTGATGAACTGCATTGCAATGCTGAGCGACGGGAGCCATGCAGACGCGGGTATCGTGCGGCACAAACACGAGATCGACGAATTGATTGCGGCCTGGAAGAAGGTCGCAGCCTCGCATTGAGCCCTTCTTCCCTCAGGTGATGCGGAATCGATATTCCGTGAGATGTTTCTGTCGGGAGGAGGAGAGTGAAACAGCGCGCGCTCCCCGGGCGGGGAGCGCGCACTTCATCGTCGCCTGAGGTGCAAGAGGTCAGCGCTTCCGGGGCGACTTCTTTCCGGCGGCGAGGTTCTTTCTGATCAAGGCAATCCGCTGCTGCACGTTTGCCGCGCTCCGCATTCCGTCTTCGGGAGTGTGGAGCACGTAGTCAAGCAGTTGGTCCACGGTTGTCGTTGCGACATGCATCCGGGTGTCCGATGACCCGTAGTAGATGAAGACATCCCCGTTCTTCTTCGCCACCCACCCGTTGCTGAACGTGACATTGGAGACGTCGCCCACCCGCTCGATCCCCTCCGGCGCCAGGAAATACCCTCCGGGATGTGCAAGAACCCTGAACGGATCCTTCAGGTCGGTGAGGAACATGTAGAGGACGTACCGAAGTCCCGCGGCGGTGTTCCTGACGCCATGCGCCAATTGGAGCCATCCCTTGGGAGTCTTGATTGGTGCCGGGCCCAGGCCGTTCTTCACTTCCTTGATCGTGTGGTAGGCCCGGTCGTCGATGATGATCTCGCTGTCGATCACTGCCCCTTCCATGGTGTCGGCGAGACCCCAGCCGATCCCTCCTCCTGTGCCGGCCTCAATGAAGCCATCCTGCGGACGTGTATAAAAGGCGTATTTCCCCTGGACGAATTCGGGATGAAGGACGACGTTTCGTTGCTGCGGCGATTTCGTCCTGAGATCGGGAAGCCGTTCCCACGAGAGGAAATCCTTCGTCCTGACAATCCCACATTGGGCGATGGCAGAGGAGGTATCGGTCCGGGGCGTCTCCCGGTCCTTCCGTTCGGTGCAGAACAGCCCGTAGATGCATCCGTCTTCATGCTTGACCACCCGCATATCGTACACGTTGATGTCGGGCTCTGAAGTCTCCGGGATGACGATCGGGTAGTCCCAGAAGTGAAAGTTGTCGATACCGTTGCGTGATTCCGCGATGGCGAAGAACGACTTGCGGTCTGTCCCTTCCACCCTCACCACGAGGAGAATGCTCCCGTTGTGTTCTATAGCTCCTGAGTTGAACGCGGCATTGACGCCGATCCGCTCCATGAGGCGGGGATTGGAGGTGTAGTCCAGATCATATCGCCAGAAGAGAGGTGCATGCTCCGCGGTCACCACCGGGTGAACATAGCGGGTGAAGATTCCGTTTCCGTTTCTGACCTTCACGTTTTTTTGTGCAAGGAATGCCTTATGGCTGCGCTGAAGGGCCTTGAGCCGGGCAGCGTATTCTTTCCGTGTCATGAGTTGTTCTCCGAAGTAGGGACAGCTCCCCCTCCCGGCGGTGCCGGAGTGCGGGATAATGATGGTGCCCAATACCTCTTTCACAAAGGATGCCACGAATGTTCTCCTGCTGCGAACTTCCGTGATTCTTCATTCCGTGAGGCAATGCCTATATTTATTGAAATTTCAATGTTTTCCAGGGTCAGCCCTTTATCATCTTGATACGTTTTTATGAATATGATAACTCCGGATTCCCAGCCGTAGGAACGGAAATCGACCCTCCCCAGGAATTGGCGGAAAACCGGCCTGTCGCGTTCTGGCATCATCTGTGTAATACTCAAGTGAAAAGGCGACCCGCGTATCTATCTTGTGCATGGAAGACGATCTCTTGTCCCTTCGCCAGGGGTGCTGAATCCGCGTTGAGAGAGTTGGCGCGAGTCTCGTGAAGAGGCTCGGAGAGGCGGGACCATGCGAAGCGGCGAAGGGAGATTGGCCCTGCTCGGCAAGGACACGATGGGCGTGGCCTCCGGTGCCTGCATCATCCACGTCGATGTCTCCTGGATCGGCGTGCACATCGGGAAGAGCTTCCTGATCCTCAAGGCGTGCCCTGTTTCCTCGTCGCGGAAAACCGTACATTAGCAGGCGGCATGGACTGTACCCTCTGTGATGGTACTTGTGCCGCCTGAGTATCGTTGTTCACGACGACCGGTGTATGCTCCCGTGCAGCAAAGCGCCGGCCCGGGAGGCCGGCGCTGCGTTCTTCAACGTCGTTTGGCATGAGGAAACAGCGCAATGCGCAGGTTCGAGCTTCTTCGGTGGAATTCGTTCTTCCTCGTGATTGTTTTCCTGGCACTCTTCTACCTGGTGGCGTATTCATTCTTCGTCCGCCGTCCGCAACAGGAGGTGGTGAAGATCTTCTTTGCTGACCGCATCACGGCGGCGCACAGGTATCTCATCGATAAGTATAATGCCCTCAACGCCGGGAAGGTCGAGGTCATTCCCATCGATTTTCCCAATCCCGATTTCAGCACGAACGAACGAAAGGAAATCCTCGCGCGATCACTTCGGGGGGAGGGAGACGGCATAGACCTGCTTGCCGTCGACGTCATCTGGGTGCAGCGCTTTGCGAAATGGTGTGAGCCGCTCGGGACCCATTTTTCCCAACAGGAACTCCAACGTATCATCCCCGACGCCCTGTACTCGTGCTATAGCGACGGCGATTTGGTGGCCGTACCTCTCGATCTGGTCGTGGGAGTGATGTACTACCGGGAGGATCTGGTGCGGCAGATGCCGGGAGGGGATGGAATCGTCCGGTCGCTGGCATCGGGGATGACATGGGACCAATTCATCGCCCTCAGGGGCAGGTATCGCGGGAAGGGCCCGTTCTATGTCTTCCCCGCCGCCGGATTTGAAGGTTTTATCTGCGGATATATTGAAAACCTTCTTAGTCTCCAGCCGGACTATTTTTCGAAGTCGGGTTTCAGTTTCGACACCCCGGAGGGAAAAAAGGCCCTCCAGCTCTTTGTGGACATCGTCCAGAAATCGGCGATCGCACCGCCGATCGTCACGACGTTTACGGAAGTTCCCAGCTACGAGTACTATGTGAAGAACGACGGACTCTTTCTTCACGGATGGACGAGCTACGACAAAGATTTCACTCAGCAGCCGTACGATTGGAACAAACAACAGTTTTTGCGGAAGGCGCCGCTCCCCCGGTTCGCCGGTGGGCATCCGTCCTCCATGTTCGGCGGGTGGGACCTCATGGTGTCCCGTTTCAGCACCAAGAAGGACGCGGTGATCGATTTTGTCAAGTTTCTCCTCACGGATGAATCGCAGGAATCGTTCTACGCGCGGGGAGGGTACTACCCCGTGGTAACGTCATTTTACGACAACCCCGCCAGCGTGGAGAGGCATCCCGAGATCGCCGGGATCAAGGAGCTTATGCGTTTCGGTGTGCACCGCCCGCCGGTGAAGGACTACACGAACAATTCGAAAATCATGGCGTACTACTTGTCGCTTGCGGTCAAAGGCAAGATCACCGTCGACAGCGCCGTCCGGGAGGCAACCAGAGCGATCCAGTCGGCGCAGGCATCGGTGGAGACAAGGTGATGCGATGAATCCGCGCCATGAATGGGTCTTCACGGACCTTCGCACGAAGTTGTCGCGCTATCGCTTCGAGATCAAGCACGTCATTGTCCTCTTCGCGGTTCTGATCGCATTCCAGATCGTCCTCGCCTTTGTGCAGAAATCTCTTGTCGGCGACTTTCTGCACGGAACGCAGAATTGGTTCCAGAAATACTACGCTGAACGCATCGCTATCGTTACCTCCGCCAGCTTGGAACTTCTCTTCCAGAACCAGCAACAGCTTGGCATAGAACAGGACAGCGTCAATAATACGATGGTGTACTCGCTGAATGTGTTCCTCAAGCAGCAATTGATCCAGAGAAGCATCGAAGATATCGCGCTTATCCTCCTGAAGGACAGGCAGGTGTATGTCATCAAGAACGGCCAGTCGCTCTACGCGTTCTTCAAAGGCACACTCCCTCCGTACGATCCTCAGGCGTCATCCCAGGCGCCGCCGGCAGTGCAGTACTTCCTCGCCGTGCAGCGTGAATTGCGCGATCATGAGAAGATCATCAGTTCGGTGGTAAACCAGAAAACCTTCAACGTCATTGTGCCGTTTGTCCCGGAAGGGGAATATGTCGGCGCAATGTATATGCGCATCACGCCGGATTTTTCCTTCCTGACGGAGGAAGTGGGGGCGAACTTCGACCGTGTGTCGATACTCTTCTCGGTGTTGATTGTGATCGGTTTGATGGCGATGTTTCTGGTGTCGTCGCAAGCCGTGCGGGAGCGGGACGAGATGCAGCGGCGATGGTTCGCCGAACACCAGGGATATCTCGAGAACCAGATTCGCCTGGAAAAGGAGTCGCTTTTCACGAAACGGATGTACCATACGCATCACAAGGCCGAAAAGATCATGGGGTTCATCAAGGAAGACGTTCGCAAGATGGATCCCCGCAATCTGGACGCGATGAAGCAGCGGGTCGTGACGTATTCCAACTTCATCTCCCGCATCATCTACGACATGAAGTGGTACGACCAGGATATCAACACCATTGTCAATCCGATCTTCCACACGGACATCAACGATGTCATCGAGTTCATTGTCCGCAACGTCTTTCTCCGGCTTTCGAGCAAGAATGAAATGTTCGACATCAAGCTGGACCTGGACCCGTCGCTTCCTCTGGTGCATGTGAATGAATTCATCGTCTGGGAGATTCTCGAGCCGTTGATCCAAAACAGCATTGATCACGGAGGAAAGGACTCCGTCACCATCATCATCACGACCCGGTGGGACAGGACCGCGGGCACATCCTGCCTGACGATTGCGGATAACGGAGTGGGGATTGCGCAGGAGTCGCTGCAGCCGGGTCCGAAGGGAATCAAGAAGGTTTTCCTGGAACAGGAATCGACGAAGAAGGGGATGGGATCGCATTCCGGCTACGGATGCTACATCGCGTATCAGATGGCGGTGGAGAAATGCGGCTGGGGACTTGACGCGGAAAATCTGCCGGAAGGCGGATGCCGGTTTACGTTGACCATAAGGCATTAATGCCGGGGTGATGTTATGACGAACACGAATGTCATATCAGTATTGCTGGTGGAGGACGAGGAGTTCGATGTCTGCCGCGTCAGGAATACGATAAGTCTCTTTGCGGAACGGCTCCGGATTGGGGATGTCGTCTCCAATGGACGGGCGGCTCTGGAACTGATCAAGAACAAAAGGGATGAGTACGACGTCGTTATCCTCGACTACCAGATCTCGGGGGGGCTCAGGGGCGAGGAACTCATCCGGCAGATCAAGGAGATCGATCCGTTTATCCAGATCATCGTCATTACCAAGATGACGATCAATATCACGGACTATGAGTTTGCCAACAATCTCCTGAAAGCGGGCGCCTTCTGGTATTGTACGAAGTACCCCGGGAACATCGAAGAATACATCTACCAGCCCACGGATTTTCTCCTCAGCATCTTCAACGCCTTTGAGAAGAAGAAACTGGAGAAGCACAAGTTAAAGGCCGACCGGCGTCTGCTGCAGAGCGTTGAAAACCTGCTGGAGACGAAAAGGCTGATAGGGGAGTCGAAACCTATGCTGCAGATGAGGGACGCGATCGAGCGCTACGCAAAGAGCGACGTCAATGTCCTCATCTCCGGCGATTCCGGCACCGGGAAGGAGCTTGTGGCATGGAACATCCACTTGAAGAGCCGCCGGAAGTACGAAAAATTCGTCCCGATCAACTGCGGGAGCATCCCGCAGGAATTGATTGAAAGCGAACTGTTCGGCTACGAGAAGGGCTCGTTCACCGGGGCGCAGGCGAAGAAGCTGGGCCTGTTTGAGGTGGCCAATAACGGCACGGTGTTCCTCGATGAAGTGGCGGAACTGTCTTCGACTGCCCAGGTGAAGCTGCTGCGGGTGATCCAGGACGGGGAGATCGAGAAGATCGGGAGGACCGGCAGCATCGCAGTCAATGTGCGGATCATCGCGGCGACGAACAAAAACCTCGCGAATGAGGTGAACGAAGGACGGTTTCGGGAAGATCTGTATTATCGGCTCAACATCGTGCCGATCAACGTGGTCCCGCTGCGCCACAGGGGAGACGACATCATCCTGTTGTTCGAACATTTCCTTGAGTTCTACAGCCGCGACCTTGGCATCACCATCCCCGAGGTGGAACCGCAGGCCAAGGATATCCTCCTCAACTATCGCTGGCCGGGGAATGTGCGCGAGGTCCGTAGCGTGGTCCAGCGTCTCGTGCTCAATTGCACCGACACGATCACCGCGAAGGACGTCAGCAATCCCATGATCCTGTCCAACAACCTGATGACGAAGGACATGGCAAGCTTCGACGACATGACCAACGGCCAGGTGCTGCCGCTGCGGGAAATGGAGCGGGTCTTCCGGATGCGGTATTTCAAGTACGTACGGAGCGTCTCGAGCTCCGATTCCAACGCGGCGGAAAAGATGGGTCTTGCGCCGTCAAACTTCTACCGCATGTGCAAGGAACTGGGGATCAAGTAGGAGGATCAGAGTATCCTGACGGTGATGGTGTTGTCGACGCGCAGCAGATCATCGAGAAGAGAGGGCTTGTACTGCCTGTCGACATCGGCGATGGCATAGCCGATGAGCTCGTTCGTGCGGAGGTACTGGCCGATCACGTTCACGTTGTTCTTGGCGAAGATGCCGTTGATCTGGGAAAGAACGCCCGGGACGTTCCGGTGAACGTGGAGCAGCCGGTGTGATTGCTTTTCATCGGCGTGGGGGAGGGCGATTTTGGGGAAGTTGACGCTGGTGAACGTGCTTCCCGTTCTGAGATATTCGATGACCTTCTGCGAGACGAACTCCGCAATGCTCTCCTGGGCCTCCTCCGTGCTCCCTCCGATGTGAGGGGTGAGAAGAACGTTGGGCAGCCCCTGGAGCGGCGTCATGAGCGGGGCGGCCGCATCCTTCGGCTCCCGGGGAAAAACGTCGAGGGCAGCTCCTGCCACCTTTCCCGTCCCGATGGCGCGCGCAAGAGCTTCAATGTTGACGACATGTCCCCTGCTGAGGTTCAAAAGGATCACCCCGTCCCTCATTAACCCGAATTCCCGTTCGCCGAGAAGATTCGCATTCTTGGGATTTCCGTCGACGTGGATCGTGATCACCTGCGCGATGCGAAGGAGTTCGTCCAGCGTCGAGACGCGCGTCGCATTCCCGATGGTCAGTTTGTCGACGACGTCGTAATAGGAGACGTCCATCCCCATCGCTTCGGCGAGCGTGGAAACCTGTGAACCGATATTGCCGTAGCCGATGATCCCAAGCCTCTTCCCGCGTACTTCACGGGCGTTCTCGAACGATTTGTCCCAGATGCCGAGATGCGCCTTGACGATCTTGTCGTACAGCCGTCTGATGAGGACGATGATCTCCGCAATGACAAGTTCGGCAACGCTTCGCGTATTGCTGTAGGGGGCATTGAAGACAGCGATGCCGCGGAGGGACGCGGCGTCAAGATCGATCTGGTTCGTACCGATGCAGTAGGCGCCGACGGCGAGGAGGCCCGGTGCGTTGTCAAGCACGCGCTTCGTGAGCTGCGTCCCGGAGCGGATCCCGAGGAGCGAAACGCCCTGAAGTGCCTCGATGAGAGCATCCTCCCCCAGGGCGCCGGGATGGGACGTGATTTCGAGACCGGATGAGGACAGGACATCGACGGCGCAGGCGTGAATGTTTTCCAGCAGAAGAACCTTCATGGCACTCATCCGTTCTCTCCCGAAAGACGTGCGATCTGCAGCAGATGGAATCGGAGCCGGTCCTGCTGAACGGGGGGAAGCGCCTGTTCCTCAATGGCTGCAATGCGTTCCACTTCCCTCATTGCCCGGATAATGGAAGCGGGGACATCCATCATGCCTTCCGAGGCCATGGCGAGATATTCCATGGATGCTGCAAGAAACTCCCGCATCTCATCATCGGCTTGGGACATGCGGAAGAAGTGTCCCAGAGTGGACGAAATCTTCTGCGAACGGGGAGGTCCGCTCCTTTCCGCCGTGTGGTTCTTGGCGGCGAGTCCGTAGAGCGCAACCGCAAGCTCCACAAATGCTTCCACGCGCTGGTAGACGGGACGCTCCAGGAGCGCCCATGCATCCGCGCGCCATGCACGGAGCCGGTCAGGGGCTTCGAGAAGCTGTCCAATCTCCTGAAGCCACGCAGGGTCGATCTCTCCGCCGGCCAGTGCGCGCAGCCGCTCCGGGTCGGTGTTGAAGAGATCCGGCTGGAGCAGTACTGCGAGGTCGGGCCTCAACGCGGGGAGCAGCGAGGGGATGAACCGGTTTCCCTCAAAGAACTCGCTGACGTCGATCCCGTGCCGGCGCAGGAGCTCCTGCTGGAAAAGAGGGATATACTTCCCCATCGCATCCTCGTCTTCCCGCAGGGCAAGGAATGCCGAGTTGCCTGCAGGGAAGGCGCGCTCGATCGAACGGAGGGCGGTGAGATCGACGTCCTGGTAGAGGCGGAGGCTTTGCAGGATCTCGTACACAGGGAGGTGCGGCAGGATATGGTCCGTAAGAAATGTCTCCGGATCTCCCTCGACGATGTCCTGCTGGGAGAACGTGTCCAGCGCGCGGAACAAACCGGTCGTAAGCTGATTGATACCGAGAACGGCGGTCTGTGCCTGGTTATGGGCGATGGCGCGGAGCCGGCTGCCGTAACGGGAGAACGGGATCATGTCCGCAATGCGCTCAAGGATGCGATTCCCTTCGCTTTTCCCTGCATGTCCCGGACGGACCGTCGGTCTGTCGCGGAGAGGCAGAGTGTTCCGCGCAATAAAATAGGAAATAATGTGAATGCCAACGACGTCTTCATCGCGCCCGTAAAGAATCTGGCGGAAGTTCTCCGTGTGGATTTTGAGGAAACCGTCCAGCGCCGGTTCCCGCGTGCCGATCGTCAGCCGCTCGATCGCCTGCTCGCCCCGTTTCGTGCTGGTCAACCTGCTGTCGGCGAACTCCTCGCTTGCCCGGGTCAAATGCCGGCGGTGGGTCTGTTGCGCAACGTTGAGATGGTACAGGAGCTGGGCATAGTCGCGCACCGGCAGGTGCCGGATCCGTTCCGAGATTGCTCCCTGAAATGTCCGCAGGTCGCCCCCCTCAAAGACTCCCAGCATCGGCGTCGTGGCGTACAACGTGCTGCGACGGGCCGATGCGCGGAGCGCGTGCGAGAACCGGACCTCCGACTGTTTGGACTGGCTGAACGCCAGGGCGCCGCTGGCGGTGCTGTAGTATCCTCCCTGCCGCTGCATCGGTTCGCCGCTCCCGAGCTTCAACCGCACGCGCTGTGAGAGGTCGTGTTCTGCAAGCCAGTGGAGGAGCTCGTATTTCGCTTCAAGGTACAACTGCGCTCCCGCTGCCTGACCGATGTGCTGACTGAGATCGGACCCCGCGATGAAAACCTCGGCGATCATCTCGGCGAACCTGTCCCGAGTCTCCTGGTTGATCCTCCGGCTCTGCAGGCAATACTCCCAGAGCTTATTGATGTAGGCGGGAAGATTCCGGACCGCGTCGAGGTCTTCGAACAACGGGACGAGCCACACCGGGGGAAGATCGATGGCGGGATGGTCGCGCAGCACGTGCTCGCGCCGTGCGCGAAGTTTCCTGTCGAGTTCGATGATTGCTTCCGGCCGTGTCGACATGCTCACCTGCAGGGCGAGAACCATACCGGGGTTGCCGTACCGCGCCCCGATCTCGTTGATCTCGTTGATGTTGAACACCGTGGTGTCGATGGCAAACGGATCCTGGGCGGTAATCATGTTCTGATGTATCCGGGGCGTGATCAGGAACCGCTGGAGAAGATCGCGGTACATGACTGCCTCACGCGACAGCCGGGGATCGCCGATGTTGCGCCGGATATCCGGAATCAATGCGTGCAATTCCTTCCGCAGTTTCTTGTTGACCCCGAAATAATATTCGAGCGCCTCACGTCGCTGGCGGCGCAGGTCCACCATCCTCCGCTCCAGGCGGTCGTTGTGGTACCAGAGCGAGGTGACGGGATCGCGCGCGAGATGAAGTCTCATCCCGATGCGCCGAAGCCGGCCGGTCTCAGCATGGAAGGGGAGGATGCCGCGATAGCGCCGCTCAAGCTGATGCGTGAGGGCGGTGATCTCGTCCAGGAGCTTCATGAACCGCCGCGTCTTGCCGGGGAGACGCTCGATATCGGCAAGCAAGTCGGGACGGATGCGAACCGACGCATCCTTTGCCATCAGCAGCCGGAGGAGGCGGGAAAGACGTTCGACGTTGTGCTGTACCGCCGATGCGGCAAGCCGGTGACCCTGTCCGGACGGCCGGTTGCTTCCGTCCCAATCCCCCCAAAAAGAGAGGAAGGGACGTGGAATGTCGGCCCTCTGTGTGTCGCCGAAGAGCTCGGCGGCAATGAGCGCATCGAGATCGAGAATGATCTCATCCGCCTCGTCTCCGGAGGAGATCGCGACATTAAGACCGAGGAACTCCGCCTCGAGCGCCCGGGCAGCGGCAGGAAGACGCCCGGGCTCAAACGCCTGCCCGCGAAGACCCTCCTGGATGAGCGCGTCGAAGGCAATCTCGGACCTGATGGAATACATCTGGGTCGGGTGCACCGTCCGGTCGAAGAGCCGCTGCCGGAATGCTTCTTCCCGCCGCGGAAGATCGTCCTTGTAGAATTCCCGCTCAAGGACTGCCGCGAGCGCTTTCCCGTTGTCAGCCCGGGCCGCCGACGTCAGCTCCTGAAGGATGGTGGCCCGGTCCATAAATCGTTGGCGAAAGACGGAAAGACGATCGGGAAGGAACTGCTCATTCCATGTCCGCCGAACTTTCCCGTCCCCGAACAGCTCCTCGATATCCCTCCCCCGGTGCAATGCGGGGTTTTCCACTTCCCGAAGAATGGCTTGTTCGATCTCCATCCATCGTCCCCGTTCCTCCTCCGGCACCGGAAGGGTCCGGTGGACGGGAAATCTCCGGGAGCTGTAATGCGCGGATTCTTCGGCGATGAGACGGTTGAGATCGATAAGAACGCGGCGGGTCTTCTTTTGCAGGACCTCTGCCCCGTCCGTTCCGCCAAGGGTGAGGCGAAATACCTTGCGGGCCGTGTCGTATCCCTTCTCGGTCCGGGCGAATGTGGAAAGAGGGACCATGCCGATCCCCTGACGAGCAAGACCCGACGCCACCCACTCCAATGACAACCCGGCAGGCAGATTCTCGATGATCATGAGCGGATACATGCTCCCCGTGGGTGCGAGAATCCGGATTGCCATGGGGTTTCGCTCGGCAGGAAGCTTTTGTAACGCGGATTCCAACGCACCCATCCTATCGAGGAAGATTCTGTTCCTGAGGCGCCAGTACGCGCGCGCCACCTCCAGAGAGTTCCTGTAGAAAAGGTAGCCGAGCATGTATGCGCCGATGTTCGGCTTCACCGTGTCGATGAGAGGACGGAATCGCGCCTCCAGGGCTGCATCCCGGATCTCGACGACCGACAACCGGGCCCCGGCAAGGCAGTCGGTCTTGGATAACGAGTGGACGGTGACAAGGTGCGAGGCGTCTTCCCTGGTGATTTGTCCCTGTGCGACAAGGGCCGCGGCAAGCTGTCGCAGGGTCGGGATCTCCGGCAGGTCTTCTGACGGGGCGACATTCTGGTACGACAGGTCGTCGATGACGGTGACCCCCCGCTGTAAAGCATGCGTGAGGATTCTTTGCACGGAGGGAATGGCGAAAACCCTTCCCGTGGCATTGTGCGGATTGTTGATGATGACCGCTCCGTAGGTTTTCCAGCCGGGGTCGTCGCTCAGCCGCTTCTCCACCGCCGCAATCATGGCATCGGCATCGATGCCGAATTCCTCGGTCAGGGGGATGGCGGACACCGACGGGAAGCAATGTTCGTACGACCAGCTCAAATCCGGGATGATCACTTCGCGGATGCCGCAATGGAAGCCCAGCAGACTTAATGATGTGCGCGACGATCCGCTGACGACCGTGCAATGCGCGACGTCGTATTCGGGATGGTGCCGGGCGAATGCACGAAGGAAGCTCTCCTGCAGGGTTGCCACCCAGGCCGGATCGTCCACGTTGTCTTGCAGTTGATCGAGGAGTGCGGCTGAATCGAGTCCGAGAAATGCATCGACAGAAGGGATGCCCTTTCGTGCCTGGAGACGCGCGACGGTCCGCTCGACGTGTTGGTGAAGCGGTGCCGTGGCTTCGTCGATGCGCTTTTCCCGCTCCCGGAGCATGGCGGCGATCGTGCCTTCGACCCGCGACGAAGTGCGGACGAGGACGGACTCCGCTCCTGGGCTGATCCCGGCTCCTTCAAGCGGGGGATCGATGGGGAGCGGTGCGCGGACGGGGGCCTCCGGTGCGTTGCGGGAAGGATGCTGAAGAAGATACGTGAGCAATTCCACTTCCGAGGCCGAGGGAGTCCCCTTCAGTTGGAAATGAATGGTCTCCAGAAGCGAGAGGTATTCCGCGTTTCCGGCGACAAATGTGATGGCCACATCGCGCCACCGCGGAGAAAAGATCGCCGGGGTCAGGAACCTGATGACCCTGTCGATAAGCCGCGATTCGCGTGCGAGGGAGAGATGGTTCGGGGCGTCATTGGCCTCCAGGAAGAAAAGCGGATATTCCTGGCTTATGCTGCGAAGAGATCGGCGTGTCTCCTCACCAGGGATCGCCCCAAGGACGATGAACGTGGGACGTTGATCTCCTTCGGAGAGGATCGTTCGGAGTTGTTGGATGGCCTTCGCCTCATCGTCGGGGAGTGACGCGAATGTCAGGTCCCGCTGGAGAGTGAGATGCGCGGGCAGGGGGGCATGAAAGAGAAGAACACGTGCGGGCATCTCCGCAAGATACGTCGAGAGCGCGTGGAAGAAGACACGCAAGCTTTCCGCAATCCCGCCGGAAGAGAGGATGATCTCCCGCTGCGTCGTGGATTTCCCCAGCTCGTACGTCAGCGATTCCTGCTGGTGCTGCAGCCAGTCGCTGAACGCAAGCACAAGCGGTGTCGGTGACGTCCGGACGAATCCGCCCCGGGGAAGGTAGGGGGCGCTTCGCTTGACAAGCGCAATGTACAATTCGATGACCGGTCGATCCGCCTCGCTCCATCCGAGCGCTTGCAGAAAGGAGGCAGGATCGTCGTCCGCAAGAGACTCATCGCGGATATCCAACCCAAGGACCGCGCGGAGATATGCCGATGAGAGTTCCTTCTCCTGGATGGGATTGCCGATGTGGAAATTGACGCGGTCTTCCGGCGCCGTGGATGATGCGCCGGTGGCTTCGCTGATCTCCGACACCTTGGCAGCCCGGGTCGGTTTGAGCCGGAAGAATTGCTGGAATTCGTTGTTTCCGTTGTTCATGACAGTCGTCTCCGCACACGAGTCCCACTCCCCCGCCCGTGTGCAGCGTGGGAGAAGGGTGCGGCCTCTTCAGATGATCCCTATCGTGATTTCCGCTTGGTGAAGGCGTCGAGAGCGCTTTGCACGAGGGATTGGAACATCCCAAGCAGTTCTGTTCCCTGTGCGCCGTCGGCAGGAGAGAACGAGACGACGGTCCGCGCATTCTTCAGGGACTGACTGGCTTCGGCGAGGCGCGCCGCCTGCGGTGTGAGGAGAAGCAACTCGGGGCTCCCCTTCAGGAGGTGGAGCTCTTCTTTGTCGAAGTCCAACTGCATCCGTTTCAATTGAAGCTCATGCCCCACCCTTGCTGCGGCAAGGGACGCTTCCTTTTGCAGTTGAGCGTGCTTGAGGCCGAGCTTCCTCACTTCGAGGCCGTTTTCGAGAAGCGCGATCTCCTCATCGGCGTTCAGCCGGACCTTCGTGGCGGCAATGCGCGCGCGCTGGTTCAACGCTTCCGTCTGTTCCATGATGCGGGCGTGTTCCCGCTGGCGGATCGCGTCGGCGATCTGCGGGTTGACAGGATCGAACGAGGCGATGGTGAGGGTGATGATCTCCAGTCCGAGCGTCCGCTTGCTTTCCTGGACACGTTGCTGCAGGTGAACCCGGATTTTGTCCGAGGAGAGTTCCTCAATCTCGTGGAGTTCTGTATACTCTTTGACATATCCGAGCAGAAAAGTCTCAAGCTCCTTCGATGCCTTTGCGACGGCGTTCGGCGTCCACCCTCCCACCTTGACCAGAACGGAGAGGTTGTCGAGCGACGCAGCCACCGTGACGGCGAGCTTGACCTTCATGTCGAGGTTTCCTTTTGCGGAGGCCTCAATCGTCTGCGCAAAGGAATATGTCGTCGTTGTCATCGGAATACAGAAGTGCCGCGGGTACAGCCGCGACCTGCGTACGGCGACGCCCGTCCGCTTGTCGGCAAGGACGATCTGATCCGGCTTGCGGAACCTGTATTCGTACGCGTATGCTGCGATCAACAGGACGATGATGCCAAGAACGAATTCCATGGTTGCTCCTTCGATGCACCCTTCCGGGAGAGGTGGGGGGAGAAAGGCCGCGCGCGTCTCCCTGCGCACGACCCGTCAATACTCATTATGTAAGATAATTGTTCAGCGGGCAAACCGCAATTCGCGGGGAAAGCATCCGAAATTTTCCCTTTGTATATTGAATCTGCTCATCTTCCGGGAATCCCCGGTCCACCTTGGAGGTGGAGCGGTCGGAGTTATCCCCGTCAAAGCCCGTATTGGCCTGTTTTGCGGAGTTCGTGGAGGAGGGCTCAACTTCCAAACAAGAAAAGGAAGAGATGAAAAACGGAACGTCGGGGAAAGTCACATTGGTCGGGACCGGCCTGGTTGGTTCGTCGTTCGCCTACGCTCTTATGATCCGCGGATTGGCGAAGGAGCTTCTCCTTATCGATGTGAACGAAGAAAAGGCGGTCGGGGAGATGATGGACTTCAACCACGGCCTCTCCTTTACAAGACCCATGAAGATTACCGCCGGCAGTTACCAGGATTGTGCGGGTTCAGACGTGGTCGTGATTGCAGCGGGATCGTCGCAGAAACCGGGGGAGACACGGCTTGACCTGCTGGCCCACAATGCCGAAATTTTTCGCACAATCGTTCCGCAGGTGGTTCACCACAACCCCGATGGGATCATCCTCATCGCAACGAATCCCGTAGATATCCTCACGTATATCTCATTGAACGTCTCCGGCCTTCCACCTGGGCGCGTGATAGGCTCCGGGACCATTCTTGATACGTCCCGATTTCGCTTCCTCCTGGGGCAGTACTACGAGGTGGACTCAAGGAGCGTCCATGCCTATATTATCGGCGAGCACGGTGATTCCGAAATACCGGTATGGAGCCTTGCCAGTATCGGAGGGGTGCGTCTGCAGGAGTTTGCGCCCCTGAGAGGAAAGGCCTACGTTCAGAAGGACATGGACGAGCTCTTTGTCCGGGTCCGGGATGCCGCGTACGAGATCATCAAGCGAAAAGGGTCCACGTATTACGCGATCGGCCTCGGGCTGGTTTCTATCGTGGAGTCCATTCTCGGGGATTACCGCCAGGTCCTTTCCGTTTCGACGATGATGGGCGGACAGCACGGGGTGCGTGATATGTGCCTGAGTCTTCCCTGCGTGGTCGGTGCCCAGGGGATCGAAGAGATCCTGACCCTGACGATCGATCCGAAAGAGGAGGCGGGATTCAGGGCCTCCGCGGCAAAACTGACTGCAACATACCGATCCCTGACGGGGAAATGACTCCAGGAGCAATGGAAAGTCCCCTTGTTTTTGTCCGGCCAGAGTGTTTTCTTGCATTTCACCCTATTGCCCGTCCTTTTGTCGTCCACTCCTGCGCGGCATGTCCATGAGACCGTTCAAAGCCAGTTGTGCCCTTCTTCTCATCCTCCTCTCCGTCGGCCGTATTCCCGTTCGGTCCCAGGACCATCCCCTTCGATACCCGGTGACAGCAAAGACCGGACAGGCGGATACATTGTTCGGGATTCGCGTTGCGGATCCGTATCGATGGCTGGAAGACGACACCTCGCATGCTGTCGCGCGATGGGTCGATAAGGAGAATACCCTGACGTCTTCCTACCTGGCCGGTATACCGTTTCGCTCCCGGATGCAAAAGCGGCTGGAGGAGATGTACAATTATCCCAAATACACCGCACCTCTGAAGAAACATGGTTTGTACGTCTTTTCGAAGAATGACGGGCTGCAGAATCAGGCCGTGATGTACATTCAGAAGGGGCGCAACGGAACGCCGGAGGTTCTGCTCGATCCCAATACCTTCTCCGCCGACGGGACCGCGCGACTCGTCGCGCCGTCGTTTTCGGCGGACATGACCTACCTCGCCTATGGCATTTCCCGCGCCGGCTCGGATTGGATCGAGGGCTACGTCATGGACATCCGCACCCGTGCACTTCTCCCCGACCGGCTCCGGTGGATCAAGTTCGAGTCGTTTGCCTGGCAGGGGAACGGTTTCTTCTACAGCCGATTTGATGCGCCGGTCGACACGGCAAAGGCGCTCTCCGCTGCCAACGAGGGGGATCGCGTCCTTTATCATAGAGTCGGGACGACCCAGGACGAGGACCGGCTGGTGTTCGAAGACCGCAGTCACCCCAAACGGTTCCACTTGGTCTCAACGACGGACGACGAACGGTTTGCCATTCTTACGGTGATGGATCCTTCGACGGGTAAACGGGGATATGAGGTCTCCGTCTGCGACCGCAGCAAAGGGGAAAAGGAATTTCATCCTGTGGTCACAGGGTTCGACGACGTTGCCTGGGTTGCCGACGACCTCGGAGAGAAACTTCTCATGTGGACCGACCGTCAAGCGCCGAATGGAAGGGCGGTGCTTGTTGATCCCTCCCGGCCCGCGGACTCCTCCTGGGTGGACCTCCTGCCGGAACAGACCGAGCCGCTCCAGACTCTCGGAACAGGAGGGGGGAGGATCTTTGCAGTGTACATGAAGGATGTCGCGAGCCGGGTCGCAGTGTATGATACAGTGGGCAAGCGACTGGACGAGATTGCGCTTCCGGTCCCCGGGACGGTCTGGGGCATCGGCGGCGAGAACGAAGACACCACGGTCTTCTACACGTTTACGTCGTTCACGTTCCCGTCGACGATCTACGAATACAATATCGCGGCGCGGACTTCCACCATCTTCCGCCAGTCGGAGGTGAAGTTCGACCCTCTCTCATATGCAACAACGCAGGTCTTCTACACGAGCAAGGACGGCACGAGGATCCCGATGTTCCTTGTCCATCGGAAGGGGATCGTCCTGGACGGAAGAAACCCGGTCCTCATGTATGGCTACGGCGGGTTCAAGATCACGATTGCCCCCTCCTTCAACCCGCTTCTTGTGCCCCTTCTGGATGAAGGCGTTGTCTATGCATCCCCGAATATCAGGGGCGGCGGGGAATACGGGGAGCAGTGGCACCAGGCAGGGACGAAACTGAAGAAACAGAACGTTTTCGATGATTTCATCGCGGCTGCGGAATGGCTCATCGCGCAGAAGTACACACAGCCATCGCGTCTCGCTCTTTGGGGAGGATCCAACGGCGGACTGTTGGTCGGCGCGGTCATGACCCAACGCCCGGATCTGATGAAGGTCGCCATTCCGGAATTCGGCGTGATGGATATGCTCAGGTACCAGAAGTTCACGCTCGGGCGGGCGTGGGTTGCGGATTATGGGACGGCAGACGATTCGACCCAATTCCGTTACTTCCTGGGCTATTCACCGCTTCACAACATCAGGGATGCTGCGTACCCGGCGACGCTGGTCACGACGGCGGATCACGACGACCGGGTGGTGCCGGCACATTCCTTCAAGTTCGTCGCGACATTGCAGGAACATCAGCAGGGGAGCAACCCCGCACTTATCCGCATTGATACAAAATCGGGGCACGGAGCCAGCAACACATCAAAACGCATTGCGGAAACGGCGGACATTTTCTCATTCCTTCTCTACAATCTGGGGGTAACCCCGCATTTCTGACGCCGCCTGGGAGAACCCTATCGCACACAACCGTCAAGGGAGACACTATGAAAGGAATCATTGTCGCCGTACTGCTCACGCTTCTTCCCGTCTTCGCCTGGTCACAGAAGATCGGGATCCTTCCCTTTGAAGACGCGGCCGGGGTCGGACCCGCCTTCGGAGAACAGGTCGCGAAATTCATCCGATCGGAATTTCTGCAGGACAAGAAATTCCTCCCGAAGTTTATTGCCTATAAACCGAAGGGGGATGAGTCGAGCTCCATCGATCTCGAAAAGGCCGTCGAGCTTGGGAAGAAGAATGGCGTGGAGTATGTCGTGATCGGTACGATCCTCGAGGCGGAAGCAAGCAGCAGCTCGTCGGGCGTCGGCGGCATCAGCGTGCTCGGACAATCGGTCGGGTCCTCTCTGAAGACGGTCACCGCGACGGTGACCATCCAGGGCGATCTCATTTCCGTTGCCAGCGGAACGCTTGTGGAGAGCTTCCGGACGTCGGGGAGCAAGACGGACCATTCCGTCGGCACCGATGTTTCGACCGAATGGGGAAGTCTGAACGCCGACAAGGAAGGGGGCGGGAACACTCCCAATGCCCAGGCGCTGCGTGATGCAGTGGAGGAACTTGTCGCACAGATGTCGAAGAAAATGTAGGTCCTTCTCTCTTCGTGCTGCCGCAATGCGGGGAGAAGAAGTTCTCCCCGCTCTGCGGGCGCGACTTCCTCCCGTCTCTCGCGTTCGACATCATCCAACGGAGATTCTCATGACCATCAACAGAATATTGGGCCCGGCACTGTTCCTTTTCTGCGCCGCAGCCGCAGCGTGCGCCCAGACCGGCGAATTGAGCGTTGTTGTTGCCGCCCCGATGGGAAACCTCCCGACGATTGATCAAAGCCAGGCCATTTTTGTGTCGTTTAACCAACCGATGGTTCCCCTCGCCGGGGTGTCAGCGCTTGATGGATCACAGGTGATGAAGATCGAACCTTCGATTCCCGGCAAGTACCGGTGGATGGGATCGACGACTTTGGCTTTCATCCCCGCGACGAGGCTTCCCTACGGAACATCCTTTGTCGTCACCGTGACTGAAGGGACGACTTCCCTCTCCGGCCTGCATTTGCAGCGTCCCTCCCAGTGGACGTTTACCACTCCCCGTCCCGCCGTCACAGGGACACAACCCGGCAACGGGCTGAAGTTTGTCGAACTGGACCACTCGATCCTTCTGTGGTTCAATCAGCCGGTCGATCCACAGGCCGCTGCAAAGTTCATTTCGCTTCAGATGACCGTTGGCAGCACGACGACGTACCCCGGTTTTTCCGTTGTGCATCCGACATCGCATGAGGCCAAGGGAGACTCGACGGCGGCTCTGCTCCTGAGGCCGTTGTCTCCGTTTGAAAGAAGTGCCTCTATCATCGTTGTCTGCAAAGCCGGCCTTCCAGGCGTGGAAGGTTCTCTCGGGTTGGCGTCTGACTTCCAGGTTGGGTTCTCGACCTACGGTTTTTTGGAGTTCGTTCGGATCGGGAGCGACAACTCTTTTGAGCCGGGATCGGATATTTCGTTCTTCTTTTCCAACCCCGTTTCGTACGCGGAGGTCGCTTCCCATCTCTGGTTTGACCCCGCGGTCAAGGTGGATCCCGGGTATCTGAACGACGCGTACGATGCATCCGAGGTCCGACTGTCGTTCCCCCTTCGGGCGGAAACCGCATATCGCGGTGTCGTGAAAGCGGGGTTGAAAGACAGGTTCGGAAACCAGCTCAAAGCGGACGCTCCCTTCTCGTTTACAACATCCGCCTCCAGGCCTTACGTGCGCATGACAACGGGACCCGGAGTCCTCGAGGCGTATGAATCGCACAACATCCCCGTGGCGTTCATGAACGTCGACTCGGTTGCCGTCCAGATGGGGAAGGTGGTCCCCGATCACATCGTCGAACTGATGCACCGGCTTGACTTCTCCTCGCGGGAACGTGCATCATTCAAAGAGGGGATCCTCCTCAATCCTGCTTCGGCCAGCGAGGAAGCCCGGGAATTCAGCCATACAAAAGGATGGCGGATCAAGAGTGCCCGAAACGCGCGGACGGTGAAGCCCCTGAATCTCGACGCAGTCCTTGGGAAAGAAGGAAAAGGGATCGTCTTCCTCCAGTTGGATAATCTCTTCGCCAAGAACCCCCGTTACCTCAAATCGATCATCCAGGTGACAAATATCGGAATCACGGCGAAGTTCTCCCCTTCGTCGAATCTCATCTGGGCGACGCACCTGAACGACGCCTCTCCTGTCCCTGGCGCATTCGTCGAGATCCGCGACGACAGCAACCATGTCGTGTGGAAGGGTCACACCGACTCCCTTGGACTCGCCTCTGCACCAGGGTGGGCAACACTTGAACCGGCCCCAAAAGGGAAAGATGAGGGACCGGAGGGGGATGAGGAAGAGGAGGGTTGGCGGGACACCCAGCCGCATCAATGGGTCGTCGTTCGGGACGGAGATGATGTTGCATTCACCAGCTCGACATGGAACGAGGGGATCGAGCCGTGGGCGTTCGGGGTCGAAGGCGATTGGAACCCGCAGCCGGAGAAAGTCGAAGGCATCCTCTTTACCGACCGTGGACTCTACCAGGCCAACGAGAAAGTGGAGATCAAGGGAATTACCCGCGTGCGCAAAGGCGGGAATTGGATCATCGCGCGAAGGAGCGATCTTCGGTTGACTGTCATGAACTCGCGCAATGAAGAGGTTCTCTCGACGACGCCCAAGCTCTCTCCTTTTGGTTCATTTTCCGCTACGCTGACCTTGAAGCCATCTGCTCCCCTCGGGACGTACTCGATGTCGCTGGAAGTCCGCAAGGGGACAGCCAGGAAACCCCGATGGTCGGTCATCGCGGAAGAAGATTTCCGCGTCGAAGCGTTCCGGCCTGCGGAATTCGAGGTGACGGGAAAGACGGCGTTGAAAGAGTACACGATAGGAGACACGGTCACTTCGTTTCTCGCGGCACGATATCTCTTTGGTGCTCCGCTGAAGAATGAGCCTGTCCGGTGGCGGGTTTCCCTCAGCCCCTCCTCGTGGACCCCGGCGGGCTTCGGCGATTACTTCTTCGGTCCGCTCGGATGGCTCACGCGGTACGGCCGCGGCCCGGGGTATCGGCTTCTCTCATCGGAACAGGGGAGATTGGATGAATTCGGAAGTCTCATGGTCAAGACGCCTCTTCCCGTTGGCGAAATCCAGGGGACGAGCTCCATGCTGCTGGAAGGGGATGTCACCTCTCCGACGCGGCAGGTGCTCTCAGGGAGGGCAGCCGTCCTGATCCACGATGGAGAGTTCTCGATAGGCATAAAGCCCTCCACGACGTTTCTGCAAACAGATTCGACGCTGACGTATGACATCGTTGCCGTCGCACACGATTCCTCGCTCGTTGCGGGGCGGGCAATCACCGTCAAAGTCGTCCACAGAGTGTGGAATTCCGTCCGCAAGGCGGAGACGGGCGGACGTTATTCATGGGAGTCGGAAGAGGTCGATTCAACGTTCGACTCGACGTCTGTGACGACAGGCATTTCTCCTGAGCACGGCAGGTTTACGCCGAACCGGCCCGGCTTCTATTATATCGAGGCGGGGGGAAAGGATCCGCGGGGAAACCAGATCATGTCGCAGGCGTACTTCTACGTTTCCGGGTCCGGATATGTCCCGTGGGAACGGTCGAATGACGACCGGATCGAATTGGTCGCCGACAAGGGCCACTATGCGCCGGGGGAAATTGCCCATGTCATGGTGAAGTCTCCATTCGTTTCCGCGCCGGCACTCGTTTCGTTCGAACGGGAAGGCATCCTGCATCACTATGCAACAGTGCTGGGTGGGAGCGCTCCCCAGATCGATATTCCGATCACATCGGCAATGCTCCCCAACGTTTTCATCTCTGTCGTGATGCTTCAGGGACGTTCGGCTCCCCCATCCGGTACGAACGAGGGGGATGCAGGACGGCCTTCCTTTAAGGCCGGGTACATCAATCTTTCCGTCAGCCCGAAGGAACAGGAACTTCATATCGCCATCGAGACGCCCCGTCCCGAATTCCGGCCGGGAGACACCGTCGAAGTGATGGTCCATGTCCGCGATGCCCTGGCAAAGGGCGTTCATGCGGAAGTGACATTGAGCGTTGCCGATCTTGGCGTGTTGAATCTGATCAACTACAGACTGCCCAATCCTTTCAGCAGATTCTACCGGGAACGGGGGCTCGGCGTGACAACCACCGAAACCCTCATGCACCTTGTGGAGCAGCGTGAGTACGGCGAGAAAGGGGAGGACGAAGGTGGAGGCGGAGCCGAGGCGAAGGCGGAAAGCGATTACGACGCCGAAGGAATGCGGAGAGACTTCCGGCCTTCGGCCTACTGGAATCCTTCTCTCATGACCGATTCCGACGGCGTGGCACGCGTGCGCTTCAAGCTCCCGGATAACCTGACGGCGTTCGAAGTCATGGCGGTTGCCCAGACAAAGGATTCGAAGTTCGGCTATGGGGACGCTTCGTTCGTTGTCAGCAAAAGTATCCTGCTCCAGCCCTCGTTGCCCCGGTTTGCCCGTGTGGGAGACTTTTTTACGGCCGGCGTCGTCATCCTCAATCATTCTACCGAGGAACGATCCGTCTCCCTGATGGCATCTGCCCGGGGGATCACAATGTCCGGGGGCGAACGAAGCGATCATGTGTTGAAACCTGGTCAGGCAAAGGAGGTTCTCTTCTCCTTTGTTGCAGAGACGATGGGGAAGGCCGTGCTGACGTTCCGGGCACAATCCGGGAACGATGGAGACGGACTGCAATGGACGTTTCCGGTGACGGTCCCCCGTCTGCGTGAAACGGTGTCGCTGAGCGAATCAGCGACAGAAGAGAAGACAGAGGAGGCGATTCGCCCTCCGGACGGCGTGGAGCCGGATATCGGAGACGTCGAGCTGACGATGGCCTCAACGGACATGATAGGGCTGTCGGGAGGAATCTCCTACCTGTTCACCTATCCGTACTATTGCCTGGAGCAGCGGTGTTCTTCCATTCTCCCGATCATTCTTGCGCAGAATCTGGTGGACGCGTTTCACTTCGAGGTGCTGAAGGGGAAAGATGCGCGCCAGGTCGTTGCAAAGACGCTTGATGAGCTCCCGATGTTCCAACGGGAGGACGGCGGCTTTTCGTACTGGAAGAACAGCCCCCGCACGTGGTCCTATGTTTCCTCGTACGCGGTTCTGACGATGCTTCAGGCAAAAAACCACGGCTATGCCATCGACCGGCATTCGCTCGACCGGGGACTCCAATACCTTCACCGCATTCTCAGCGGAGAGCTGAAGATGGACGAATATTCGGGACAGGCAAAGGACTGTGTGCGCGCCCTTGCTCTTTTCGATCTTGCACTTGCGGGGAAGCCGGATTTCGGATATATGACGACGCTGTATAACGACCGGGCGAACAGTCCGCTGTTCGCGAAAGCGCTCCTGTTGAGGGCATTGCATACCGCCGGTGGCGACAAGGCGCAACAGGAGGAACTTGCCAGAGACCTCTCCAACCACGCGAAGATTGCGCCTGCATCCGTCCATTTTGAAGAGCCGAGGGAAGACGGACTCGATCTGGTCTATCATTCCACGGCAAGAACGACCGCCCTCGTCATGCAGGCGCTTATCGAGACACAGCCGGAGAACCCCCTCATTCCCAAGGCGGTCCGCTGGCTGCTGGACAATCAGAAAGCGGGACGCTGGCGCACCACGCAGGAGAATCTCTATGTCGTCGACGCGCTCGCAACGTACTTCAGCCGCTATGAAAAGGTCGAGCCGGAATTCCGCGCCGCCATCGCGATGGGAGGAACGGAGCTTCTCCGGGAGACGTTCCACGGAAGGTCGATGACGACCGCCAATGCAAAGATTCCGCTCTCGGCCATTACCAGGGGAACGGATTCAAAGATTGCCGTCACCAAGGAGGGGCCGGGCCGGCTCTACTATGGCATCAGGATGAACTACTATCCTCGCGGTCCGTCCGTCGCGAAGGAAGAAGGACTGTTTGTCGGCAAAACGGTGGAAGTCCAGGGCGTTCCGTTGGAGGCGGGAAAACCGATGACGGTGGGAAGCATCGCGAAAGTCACGCTCACGGTGATGACGAACCAGGAACGGAATTTCATTGTCGTGGACGACGCCGTGCCTGCAGGATGCGAGGTGATCACGACGTCCTTCAACACAACGGCCTCGAACCTCGAGGAGGAAAGGAAGGAGTCGTCCTGGGCGTTTGATCACGTGGAAAAATATGATGACCATGTGCTTCTTTTCGCCGATGTTCTTCCTGTCGGTATGAACACATTTTCCTATCTCGTGCGCGTTGTCCGGGGAGGGACATTCATTCTGCCATCGACACGTGCCGAGGGAATGTACGAGCCGGAAGTGTTTGGGCAAACGGCATCGTCTGTCGTGGAAATCAAGTGAGAGGCCGACTCGCCACATTTTCCGCATGGACCGTCGGGGTCCCCGGTCAGCGGCGGATCGTTTTCGCATGGGGAGCCGTTCTGCTGTGTCTTCTGGGAGGGACGCTCTGGATTCCCCTCCCGCGAGGCGATTTTTCCCCCTCCACCGTTCGATCGCTCCGCATTGTCGATCGTTCGGGCATCCTACTGCGCGAATGTCTGAATGACGGGGAAGGGCACGCGCGATGGGTTCCGCTCAGCGAGATTGCCCCTGTGATGGTTCATGCCACGATCGCGGTCGAGGACCGGAGATTTTACGTTCATCCGGGCGCGGATCCCCTGGCGATCGTCAGGGCCGTTGTCGAGAACGTGCGGGCGGGTTCACTCCGGACCGGGGGATCGACGCTGACGCAACAAGTGATCCGGAACGTCCATCGCCGCCCCAGGACGGTCGGCCACAAGCTTGCCGAAATCTGGGAGGCGCTCCGTCTTGAGCGGATGATGACAAAAGACGAGATTCTTGAACAGTATCTCAATCGCGCCCCGTACGGCAATCAGCTTGTCGGGGTGGAGGCGGCGGCCCGGTCATATTTTGGGAAGCCCTCAAACGATCTCTCCCCCGCGGAGGCGGCATTCCTTGCCGGACTCCCGAACGCCCCTTCACTGCTGAATCCCCGAAGGAACCCGGAGGGCGCGCTCGCCCGACAGCGGGTCGTCCTCCGGCGGCTTCGCGATCAGGGTTTCCTCGCCGAGGCCGAGTTCCGCCAGGCGTCGGAACAGCCGCTTCGCTTTCTCCCTCCCGAATCGACCCTGCGCGCAGGGCACGTGACCGATATGGTGCTGAGTCAGTTTCAGCCGTACCCTACAGTCGCAACCGTGACGACGACGATCGACGACGGATTGCAGGAGCAGATACAAATTCTCATGCAGTCCCATATCTCATCGCTTGCGGGGAAGAACGTGACCAACGGCGCCGTCGTCGTCATCGACAATGCCTCATGCGAAGTGAGGGCGCTCGTGGGCTCCCTGGACTACTTCGACGAAAAACATGACGGCCAGGTGAACGGAGCCCTCGCTCACCGGCAGCCCGGATCGTCCATCAAGCCCCTGATGTATGCCCTCGCCATGGAACGGGGTTTCTTGCCCGCGGATGTCGTTGCGGATATTCCGACTGCGATCCCGGACCACGACGGCGATTACGTCCCGGAGAACTACGATCGGAAGTACCACGGTCCGGTCCGGGTGCGGACGGCGTTGGCCTGTTCGTACAATGTCCCCGCCGTTCGCGTCCTCAAGGTCGTCGGCAAGGATCTCTTTCTGCAGCGGCTGCGCGAAGCGGGGATAACGACATTGACACAGCCGGCAGATTTCTACGGCTATGGTCTGACGCTGGGGAACGGAGAAATAACCCTGCTGGAACTCACAACGGCGTATGCCGCGCTTGCAAACGAAGGCCGGTGGAGACCCTCGATTCTCATCCGCTCGGCTTCTGATGCCGCCGGGACCCTCCTTCGGTCGGCGGAAGAGGAATCAGCCCTTCATCCGCCGAGGCGGATCTATGACCAACGCGCGGTGTTCCTTGTGACGGATATCCTTGCCGATCCCGTCGCGAGGAGACCGGCCTTCGGTTCGTGGTTCCGTTTCCCGTTCCCGTGTGCCGTGAAGACAGGGACGACAAAGGATTACCGGGACAATTGGACCATGGGATACACCACCCGGTACACCGTTGGTGTGTGGGTGGGGAACTTTGACGGTAGCGCTATGCACGGTGTCTCCGGTGTCAGCGGCGCCGGACGTATCTTTTCCGACGTCATTTCTCTCCTGCACACCGTTCCGACCGGAAATCCTCTCGGGGATTTTCCTGTCCCCGAGGGTTTGGAGCGGCGGGAAGTGTGCACTGTCTCAGGTCTCGCCCCAACGGAGTTTTGCCGGCAGAGGATCCTGGAATGGTTTCCCCGGGACGAAAGTCCGCGGGCGCCATGCACGGTCCATCGGGCGTTCCGGGTGCGGGATGAGGAGGGAAGAGTGGCGACAAGAATCTTCGATGTCTTCCCGTCCGAGTATGCCGGCTGGGCCGAGGGAATGCGGCTGCCGGTGCCTCCCGCAGGTGCCGTGCAGGTGATAGCAGGGACTGGAAGGCCCGGGGAACTGCCCGAGAGCGGAAACTCCTTCTCCATTATCACGCCGCGTGACGGCGATTGCTTCAAGATCGATCCGATTCTACGGCGGGATTTTCAAACCGTGAAGGTCCTCTGCGCCGTGCCCCCCCGCTTCAAAGACGTCCGTGTTCGCGTCGACAAGTCGTATGAATTGGCCTACCGACCGGAGGGGATCCGCTGGCATCTGCAGCATGGCAGGCATATTCTTCAGCTTGTTGCCATGCACGCGGACCGGAGGGTCGAGAGCGCGCCGGTCGAGGTGCGTGTGGAGTAACAGCACTCAAAATCCTCAACAACCTGGAATGTTATCAATGGAGAAGCGCAGCGTAGGAAATGGAAAGCTTCAGATTGCACCGCTGGTCTTTGGGGGGAATGTTTTCGGGTGGACGGTCGATGAACGGACGTCGTTCGAACTATTGGATGCCTTTGTGGAGGCGGGCTTTGATTGTATCGACACGGCCGACGTCTATTCGCGGTGGGTTCCCGGCAATCACGGAGGGGAATCCGAAACGATCATCGGGAATTGGATCCATGCGAGGAAGAACAGGCGAAAGGTCGTCATTGCAACGAAAGTGGGGAGCGAGATGGGACCCGGGCGAAAAGGGCTCTCGAAGGCATACATCCTTTCCGCGGTGGAAGATTCCCTGCGGCGGTTGCAGACGGATTACATTGACCTCTACCAATCGCACTACGACGATCCCGCAATCTCTCCGGACGAGACTCTCGCTGCGTATGCCCAGCTTGTCAAGGAGGGAAAAATCCGCGTTGCGGGAGCGTCGAATATCACTCCCGAGCGCCTGCAGGAAGCGCTTGTCGCGGGGCGGAAGCCGGGTGTGGTGCCGTATCAATCCCTCCAACCACTCTACAACCTGTACGACAGGGGAGGATATGAACGCGATTTCGAAGCGATCTGCCGGAAGTGGGGATTGGCGGTTCTTCCGTACTACTCCCTTGCTAGTGGATTTCTCACGGGCAAGTACCGGAAGAGCGAAGATTTCGTGAAAAGCGGGCGGGGAGGAAGTGTTCAGGAGAAGTACTTCAACGACCGGGGGAAGCGCATCCTTGCGGCTCTCGACGAAGTCTCTCGACGGCTCCATGCCACGCCAGCACAAGTGGCAATTGCGTGGCTGCTGTCCCGGCCTACGGTGACGGCCCCCATCGCGAGCGCGACGACGAAGGCCCAACTTGCCGAGCTGCTCAAAGGAACGGAGTTGCGTTTGGATGGCGAGTCTTTTGCACAACTCCAGGAGGCCGGCAAGGTTGATTGAAACGGCTTCCATTGTCGGACCTGCCGAATGTTGCTGTCACACCCGCCGCTTCCGAAAGGATGACTCATTCGAAACGGGGGGGATGGTCGGGTTGCCGGCAGTCCGCCGCGAGACCAGGCAATGCGAAACTTCGCCCTGATTGGCTCGTACTTTGAGAGAAGAACCGCGGATTGTGTTTTTTCTGCGGAAGCGATCAAACGGCGCCCTCCAGGCGTCATCACGCTCCACGAAGAAGAGTGACGGTACCTCATGCGTTTTCATCTGCCGACCGGGGTTTCACGGCGCCGGGGCCTCTCACAGGAAGATGTCGATCAACTGACGACGAAGTTCCTTTCCCGTTGGGCCGACACGCCGGGGACATTGCCCCCGGGTGATATGCAGTTCAGCCCTGAAGATCAGCGGCAGAACGAACTGGATATGGACCGCGATGCCGCATCTCTCCCCGCTTCGGTGCCGGAGTATGAAGCGATGTCGGGAGGGGAACGTGCAGGGTTCCGGGATCGGATACGTGCGACGGTCGCCGGTTTGCCCTTCCTTCCGCCCGGGGTGCTCGATGACAGATTTGTCGATGCAACGGAGGAGGCGACCTGGCGCTTCGTGAAACGGGCGCGGGAATTCGATGCCGGAATGACGGAAGGCGATCTCCACCAGGCACTGAGAAACCTCTGGGTTTTCCATTGCGTACAGCTTCTCGTTGGCGTCCCGGTCAGGGGAACCGATTCGTCGTTTGCGTACAGTCTGCTGTACCCTTATACGGACAACCGGCTCGACAGCAGCGAACAATCGATGAGTGAACAAGCCGCCATGGTTCACTGGTTGTCCTCCTGGTTCCGGGGTGAAGAGATTCCATGTGCCGATTCGTTAACCGCAAAGGTTGCCCGGCTGCTCCTCATGATCGAGAACGAGTGTCCGAGGACAAAGTATCCCGAGCTCTTTGAGAGCATGGGAGCTATCCACCGGGCCCAGTGGAAGGGAGTCGTGCTCCGCAGGAAGGGTTGGAGTGCTCAGGCGGCGGAGCTTCTTTCCGCCACGATGGAAAAAGGGGGGACGTCGGTTTTGGTGGATGCGTTCCTGACGGGGGAACGGCTCGATGCCCGGCAGATCGAGGCATTCTTCGGGTTCGGCGTCTTCCTCCAGCTCGTCGATGATCTTCAGGACCTGGAAGAGGATTGGCGCGCCGGCCAGGTGACACCGCTTTTGGGCGCCCTGAAGGAAGGGCGTCTGGTGGAAATGGTATGCCGACTTCTCCGCTTTGGAGATGATGTTGCGAGCATCATGGGGAAGAACGCGGGTTCGCATGGCGTCCCTGTGCGGGATTTCTTGCGCAGATGTTTTCTTCTGCTGGTTGCCGGCGGGGTTGCGCGGCATCGCGCTCTCTACCCGGAAGAGTTCGTGAAGGTGCTGGAGGGAAGGATTCCTGTGACGTGCGAGTTCCTTGATCGGGCGCAGCGGAAAGCGGAGGGCACAATCGTCCGCGATCCGGGCGGGATGGTTGAGGAAGAGGCCACCGGGCGGTGCTGGTATGCAGGGTGGAAGACTCACGAGCGTTTGCATCTTGAGCTGTGTCGGGAAGCTACGCTTGCTGATGCGCAAAAAAGTGGTTACTCGCTGAGCTGATCGGGATGAAATAGGATTCACCAAAGTAAGCCGCGACCCAACTGGCCAATTCTCACCGGTTGGGCGTTTTTTTGAGCATTTTTCGGAATTCTCTTGACCGTGACGTAAAATATTCATATTATGGATAGTTGAATTTTTAAACTATTCGAAATGTGAAACAATGGCGAATCTCGAAGAGAAGGCGAAACTTCTGGTTGCCTACGGCGAGACCATGATGGAAAAGGCCGGTAGGTGGCAGAACGACGTGATGAGGGACCGGATGGGGCATCTGAGCCATCGCGAGATGGAGGCCTTCTTTAAGCTGGGAAGTAAAGGGGATCTGACCATGGGTGAATTGGCCGATGGCCTTCTCCTCTCCGTCAGCAGTGCGACGGTGCTGGCAGACAAGCTGGAGGAAAAGGGGCTCGTGGTCCGTAGCAGGTCCCTGGACGACCGACGCGTGGTCCGGGTTGGGTTGACCGAGGAGGGGGCGAAATCATACAACGAGTTCTATCAAATGATCCTCGAGTTCGCAACAACGGTTCTCCAGTCGCTTGAGGAACATGAGCAGGACCTGCTCCTCGGCTTGTACCGGAAAATCGGCGACGGCTTTCCCGTCGTCGAGCGGAAGAAAGAGTGACACTCAGGAAGGATGCAGACACGGCATGATGCGAAAATGGTGTGGGATACTCATAGCTGTCTTTGCCATGTGCGGCGCACAGGCCTCTTCGCGGTCTGACACCTCTGCGGTCCGCGGAGAGCGAATGGTGCTGACGCTCGACAAGGCGATCGCTCTTGCGTTGGAGCAGAACCGCGATGTGATGGTGGCGGAACAGGAACGGTACAAAGCGGATGCCCAGATCAACGAGGCATGGGCCGACGCTCTCCCGCAGATTGCGGTGGCCGGACAATACATGCGGAATGTGCAGCTCCCCGTCATATTCCTTTCTCCGAACACCGCTTTCAATCCCACAGACCAAACAGAGCTTCTTGAACTCGGATCAAAGAATTCATACTCGATGGGGGTGAGTTTCACTCAGACCCTCTACAGCCGGAAGGTTGGCGTGGCGCTCGACATTGCGCACACGTACGAGGACTACACCGAGGAGGCATATCGTGCCACGACGCAGGGAGTGACGCTTGCGGTCAAGAAGGCGTACTACGGCGTTCTCCTCTGCGTGAAGCTCGTGGAAGCGAACAAGCAGGGACTGGATATTGTCCGGGCAAACTGTGAAAATATCCGCTCCCAGTATAACCACGGGAACGCGGCGGAATACGATCTTCTGCGCGCGGAAGTCGAGCTTGCGAACACGGAACCGACGCTGATCTCAGCGGAGAACAACCTTTTGTTGGCGCGGAACGCTCTCAAGACCCTCCTTGCGATTCCCCTGGAGACCGATGTCGATGTCACGGGCGAATTTACGTTCGAAGAAGTCGCTCCCCCCTTGCTTGAAGAAAGTCGGACGGAGGCCCTTTCCAATAACCCGTCGATCGCGGGGCTCAAACTGCGCGAATCACTTCTCGAAAAGAACATCAGTATCGAGAAGGCGGGCTATTTCCCTTCCCTGAGCCTGTTTGGTGCCTATCAGTCCCAATCACAGGACAATACGTTCAACTTTAGCAAATACCTCTGGGCGAAGTCGTTGAATGTCGGTCTACAGTTATCCTACACGCTTTTCGATGGCTTCAAAACGGGAGCGCGTACGGAACAGGCATCGGTTGAGCATGAGGAAGCGCGGTACCAGAGGATGAAGGCCGAAGAGGGTCTCCGTGTGCAGGTCCAGTCGGCAGAATTGAAGATGGTGGAAGCGAAGAAGAGGATCGAGGGGCAGCAGAAGAATATTGAACAGGCGGAGAAGGCCGTTCGTATCGCACAAACAAGGTACAAAAGCGGCGTCGGGACACAGCTTGAGCTTCTGGATTCCCAGGTGGCATTGACGCGCGCCCAGACGAACTACGCCTTGGCGATCTATGACTTTCTGGTTGCAAAAGCGGATTGGTCGAATGCGGTGGGTGCGGCACGATAAATCCGGCGCTGAACCGGTTCGAATATCCTTCGCGGTGAACTATGAAGTACTTACAAGGAAGAAGACGATGAATTCCCAACAGCGGACAGCCGGCGTCGCAGCCGGATGCATGCTCACGATTTTAATGTTTGGCGCAGGTTGCGGACCGGCAAAGAACCCGCCTCCAGGCGATGGCAAAGCAGGAAACGCGCCTGCGCAAGTGGTCCCTGTGGGGGCCGCCAGGGTGGAAAGGGTGAACCTGACGGTCACGAAGGTGTATTCCGGCACGCTCGAAGGAGAAGAGCAGGCGAACGTTGTGGCCCGAATCTCCGAGCGGGTGACAGGCCTGAAGGTGCACGTGGGCGAAACGGTGCGCGCCGGGCAGGTGACAGTCCTCCTGGATAAGGGGGGAGCGTCTTCCCAATATTTCCAGATGCAGGCAAATTTCACCAATCAAGAGAAGAGTCTTGAGCGGATGAAATCCCTCTACAAGGAGGGGGCCGTTGCGCTGCAGGCGCTCGACGGCACGCAGGCCGCATACGACATCGCGAGGGCGAATTTTGAGGCCGCCCGGAGCAACGTGGAACTCACCACCCCGATCGACGGTGTGGTCACGGCGGTGAATGTCAGTCTCGGCGACCTGACGACGATGGGGCAGGTCGTGGTCACCGTGGCGAAGATCAACAAGATGAAGGTGACGTTTGACATCAACGAGACGGATGTCACCAATGTGTCGCTTGGTCAACAGGTGACCGTCTCCTCCGAAAACAGCCAGGCATCACAGGTCGAGGGAAAAATCATCCAGCTTTCCAAATCGGCGGATATCCGGTCCCGATCGTTCGAGATCAAAGCCATGTTTTCCAACACCGCCGACCGATGGTTCAAGCCGGGTGTGTACGTGAAAGTCAACGTGGGGGTCTCGCCTCACGACAAAGAGCTTGTTGTTCCCAATCCCGCAATCCAGAGTGACGACACGGGAAGCCAGGTGTACGTCATCCGGAACGGACGGGCTTCCCGCCGCCAGGTCCGGCTCGGCGTCTCCGACGGTGAACGGACGGCGGTCCTGGACGGACTTGCCGAGGGAGACACGGTTGCGACCGTGGGCGTCAACAACATCCATGACAATGGGTACGTTCAGGTGGTGAGTCAATAGCGGCCCCGCTGGTGGTTGCCGCTTCGCTAACGAAAGAGGAACATGACGGCCGATGAAACTCGCTGATGTCTCGATAGAACGCCCGGTCTTTGCGACGATGATGATCCTTGCGCTCATCGTGCTGGGGCTCTTCTCCTACCTGAAACTGAACGTCGACCAGTTCCCCGACGTGGATATTCCCTACGTTACGGTCACCACGGTGCTGCGGGGGGCCGGACCCGAACAGATCGAAACGGATGTGACGAAAAAGATCGAAGATGCGGTGAACCCGGTCGGCGGGCTTGACCACATCCAGTCCACGTCGCAGGAAGGATTGTCGATTGTCGTCATCCAGTTCAAACTGGAAGTGGATGGCAGGGTTGCTGCGCAGGAGGTGCGGGAAAAGGTCTCGGCGGCGCGCGCGAACCTTCCTACCGAAATCGAGGATCCCGTTATCACGCGGTACGATCCGGCAAGCCTTCCGATCATGCAATTGACCGTCTCCGGGAACCGTTCGGAGAAGGACATCACGACGTACACCAAGGATGTCATTAAGAAACGCCTGGAAAACGTCCCGGGCGTCGGCTCCGTCAACCTGGTGGGAGGCGATGAACGCGAGATCGAGGTGGAAGTCGATGCGGCCCGCCTTCGCGGGTACAACCTCTCCATTCAGGACGTTGTGCAGGGAGTGGCGATGGCCAACCAGGAGGTCCCGGCAGGAAATCTCGTGCAGGGGCCGCGGCAGCTTCTTCTGCGCACGATGGGAAAATTCACCTCCGTCGACGATTTCAACAATGTCATTGTTGCCACCCCCGGCGGCAAACCGGTCCATCTCGCGGATATCGCGACCGTCTCCGACGGGGTGAAGGAACGCACCAGCTTCGCCCGCGTCGACGGCAAACGGGCGGTCGGGCTCAATATTCTTAAGCAGTCGGGAAGCAATACCGTCCGCGTCGCCGATGCGGTGAGGGGCCAGATGGAACTGCTGAAGAAGGAACTCCCCGCCGATGTCCAGATCACGATGGCAAAAGACAACAGTACGTTCATACGCGATTCCGTGAATGATGTCCTCTTCGACATCCTGTACGGCGGACTCCTTGCCGTGATCGTGGTGTACCTGTTCCTTGCCAACGCGCGGCCGACCATCATCAGCGCGATCGCTCTGCCGACGTCCATCATTGCCAGTTTTATCATCATGTACGCGCTGAACTTTACGCTCAACGTGATGTCTCTGATGGCCCTCTCGCTGGCGGTGGGGCTCCTGATCGACGACGCCATCGTTGTCATCGAGAATATCTATCGGCATATGCATGAAGGGGCGACTCCGAAGGAGGCGGCCAAAGCGGCGACGAGCGAGATCGGGCTGGCGGTCATGGCCACCACCTTTACCATCGTCGCCGTCTTCATTCCTGTCGCGTTTATGTCGGGGATCGTCGGAAGATTCTTCTATCAGTTCGGCATTACTGTGGCGGTGTCCGTCCTTGTCTCTCTCTTTGTGGCGTTCACTCTCACCCCGATGCTCGCCTCCCGGTGGCTTCGGCCGCAGGACGAAGATCTGTCCAATGAAGGGAACATCCTTCGTCGCGGACTCTTCTTCTTCAACCAATTTTTTGACAAGATGAGCAAGCGGTACCGGAGCGCGATTGCCTGGTCGCTCGCCCACCGGCGGATGACCTTAATTTTCGCGCTGGGCCTGTTTGCATTCAGTTTTGTGCTGATGCGGTTTCTCGGATCGGAATTCTTCCCCGAAAGCGACCAGAGCGAGTTTACCGTCGGCGTCAACGCCTCGCCGGGAACTTCCCTCGACCAGACTGCAGCGATCTGCGAACGCATCGAAACGGTATTGCGCAAGCGGCCTGAAGTGACCACGCTGCTGACGACCATCGGCGCGGGGAACGACCCCATCACAAGGGGGAATATCCTCGTGAAACTCCTCAAAAAGGCCGAGCGGAAGAAGGGGATCAAACAAATCATGGCCGAGGTGCGGCAGGACCTGCGGGACCTCCCGGGGGCCAACCTCAGCATCCTGGTTTCACAGGGACCCGGCGGCGGTACCAAACCGGTTGTCATGAGCGTGCGGGGGGAAGACCTGTCGAAGCTGGAACAACTGGGGGACAAGGTGGAACGGATCGTCCGCACAACACCGGGAGCAGTCGACGTCGAGAACAGTCTCGAAACTTCCAAGCCCGAGATCCGGATCCGCATCGACCGCGAAAAGGCGTCCGACCTCGGACTCAATGTGGGACTTATCGCAGCCAGCATTCGCGCCCTGGTGGATGGGGCGGTGGCGACGCAATATGCTGAAGGGGGCGAACAGTACGATGTGCGCGTGCAACTCAGGAAAGAGGACCGGACCTCGCTCGAGAATGTCGGCAATCTGACTATCAAGAGTTCCAAGGACACCCGGGACCTCCAGAAGATCATCGTTCCCATCAGCTACGTCGCCAGTGTCAAACAGGGCTCCGGTCCGTCCAAGATCAACCGGTACGACCGCCAGCGCGAAATCCGGATCGATGCAAACACTTCCGGGCGCACCCTCGGCGAGGTCCTGGCCGGCATCCAGAAGCAGACGGCGGGCATCTCGCTCGAACCGGGCTACTCCATCGGCGTTACCGGCTCGGGGGAAATGCAGGCGGAGTCGTTCCAGAACATCCTGATCTCGCTGGTCCTGGGCATTGTGTTTGTCTATATCGTCCTCGCCGCGCAATTTGAGAACTTTTGGTACCCGTTCTCGATCATGCTGGCCCTCCCGATGTCGCTCATCGGCGCGGTCATCGCACTCCTCATCTTCGGGAGCGCCATCTCGATCATCTCGCTCATCGGCATTATTATGCTCATGGGATTGGTGACGAAGAACGGCATCCTGCTTGTCGATTACACCGGCGTCCTTCGCGACAGGGGAATGAAGCGAACGGAAGCGCTTGTGGAAGCCGGGGCGACACGGCTCCGGCCGATCCTCATGACTACGTTCGCCATGATCTTCGGCATGGTCCCGATTGCATTCAGCGTCAGCGAGGGAAGCGAGTTCCGGTCGCCGATGGGGCAGGCCGTCATCGGCGGGTTGATTACATCAACGCTGTTGACCCTGTTCGTCGTTCCGGTGGTGTATTCCCTTATCGACGATTTCAGTCTGGCGAAGGCGTTTGCCTGGACGGCACGCTTCATGCCGGCGAAGAAGAAACCTGTCGCAGTCCGAACGGGGACGCAGGGGAAGTAATGTTCCGTTCTGCAGAAGGACATGCCCATGAAAATCGTATTCGTCGTCTACAATGAAGTGTACCATCCACGGATCATGGATCTCCTTGGAAAAGCAAGCGTCGATTATTTCACCCGCTGGGAGCAGGTACAGGGGAAGGGGCACGAGACCCTCGCCCATCTGGGGACCCGCAGCTTCCCCGGACTCAACTCGGTCATGATGATTGCATTCAAGGAGCAGGAAGCGTTGGATAAATTGATCGTTGAAATCGAGTCGGTGAACAGCGGCATCACCCGTCTCGATGACAAGGTCAGATTGTTCCAGATTCCACTGGAGCGCGTCGTCTGACCGGATGCGGTGCAGCGGGGTTTTGTCATTGGATGCGCGCGCCGGCCCCGTTTCCATCCCTCAGCATGAAAGGAACATGCCCATGAACATGCCCCTCTTTACCATGACATCCGCTCTTCTCGTCGCCATGACCGCAGCATCGGCGCGCGGGGACTTTGAGAAGGATACTGTTGTTACATCGTCCGGGAACCTGGAGATCACCTTCATCGGTCACGGGTCGCTCATGATGAGATTCGCGGGAAAGACGATCTACATCGATCCCTGGGGACAGCTTGCCGATTACTCTCTCCTGCCGAAGGCCGATCTCATCCTGGTGACTCATGACCACCGTGATCATTGGGACCTCAAGGCGATCGAGCAGGTGCGAACGGACAAGACAGTGGTTCTCCTGACGGGCAAGTGTGCCGCAGCATTCTCCGCAGGCGTCGCCATGAAGAACGGGGACTCCAGAGTTGTGTTGGGAATACGGATCGATGCCGTTCCTGCGTACAATATTGTGCACAAGCGGCCCGAAGGGAACGTGTTCCATCCGAAGGGAGAGGGAAACGGGTACATCCTGACATTCGGAGCTACTCGCGTCTACATCGCCGGTGATACAGAAAACACACCTGAGATGAAAGCACTAAGAAACATTGCCGTCGCATTTCTTCCGATGAACCTTCCCTACACCATGACGCCGGAAATGGTTGCGGATGCCGCACGTGCATTCAAGCCCAAAGTGCTCTACCCGTACCATTACGGAGAGACCGATCCGGCAAAGCTCGTCGAACTCCTGAAGGGAGAAAAAGGAATTGAGGTCCGCGTTCGCAGGATGAAGTAAGGGCGGCCGATAGTGCCGTCCATTGCCTTTCAGCGCGGCTCCAAGACATCCGTTCCGTTCTTCTTCAACATCCTTGCCGGAGAAGAAAAGACGGTGCCTTGGCATTAGCGCGGCGGCAAACCC
>Ga0182010_10000142_pt1 | contig 40232 bp, 32 predicted proteins | sample 611E1MmetaG_FD_120488 | JGI IMG/M metagenome (GOLD analysis project Ga0182010, IMG submission 120488) | Permafrost microbial communities from Stordalen Mire, Sweden - 611E1M metaG | ecosystem: Environmental > Terrestrial > Soil > Wetlands > Permafrost | place: Sweden: Stordalen | collected... | reverse complement strand
CTGACCTGGATGAGTTCCCGCTGGTCGGAGTCCCGTTTGCCACTTTCCTGGCCGGGGAACACCGCAACGCCCTGGATCCGTCCCGGTGGCCGCGACTCGCTTGACGTGTGACCGTCGCGGGTCACCTGGGAGGTCGAGCACGGCCGGTCGCAGATCCTGTCGGACCTCGCCTATACCCTAGTCGGGGGTGGCAACGCCCGCGACTCGATGCGTCCGAAGGCAACTCACCCCGCAGCCCTCTTGTCGGGACATCGAGCCGCCGGCATCCCCAGGCTGTATCGTCATAGGCGTGAGCACTGTCGTCGAGTTCCGCGGTTCGTTTCGCCTCATGGAGGGCGATGGAGATCGCCTGCGGCGCACCGGCAAGGGCACCTGGTACGACCGCTGCGGCGAGCTGGCGATGACCGAGCACAACAACCCCAGGTGCGAAACCTGCGCCCGCGGCGGCAACTGCGGTCTCGACTGCACGCTCAGTCGGCTGGTCTGCCCCGGGTGCGGCGCCACCGCCTGAGGCGCCCGTTTAGCCGTCTCGCCGCGACCGGGGCGCCAACCTTGGCCGTCTAACCGGCCACACCGCCGCATCGAAGCCGCTAGAGTCCGGGAATGGAAATCGGCCTTGCTGTCGCCGGCAATCTGCAAGACGTTGCGGCTCTGGCCAGCCGGGCCGAAGCGGCCGGGATCGAGTCCGTCTGGCTGGCCGAGCTCGATCGTTCGGCCTTCGTTCAGGCCGCAGTCGCCATCTCGGCGACGTCGCGAATCGGGGTCGGGACGGCCGTTGCGCTGGCGTTCCCCCGCTCCCCCACCGTCACGGCGATGACCGCCTGGGACCTCGACGAGATGTCCGGCGACCGTTTCCTGATGGGTTTAGGCCCGCAGGTGAAGCGGGTCATGGAGGCCCGCTTCTCAGTGCGAGTGGAGAAGCCCGCCCCGCAGATGCGCGAGTACGTGCAGGCGGTCCGAACCGTCTGGGCCGCCAACCGAGGTGAGCCCGTGGTGCATGCCGGCGAGGTCTACCGGATCACGATGCCGACGTTCCACGGCCCATTGCGGCCCGAACGGCGCGACACTCCGATACTGATCGCGGCGGTCGGCCCCGTCATGTCCCGCGTCTGCGGCGAGGTTGCCAACGGGCTGCTCGGGCATCCGCTCGCGTCGCCGCGCTACCTGCGCGAAGCCGTAGCGCCGGAGATTGCCGCTGGCCTGAAGCGCGCCGGCCGGCCGAGCGATGCCTGCCCGATCACCGCCATGGCTCTCGTCTCTATCGGCGACGACGCCGCTGCGGCCAGACGCGCCGCGCGGCTCCAGATCGCCTTCTACGCCACGACGCCCTCCTACAAGCCGATCCTGGAGATGCACGGCCGCGGCGCGCTTCCAAGGGATCTTCGACGAGCATTCGTCAATCGCGACCCGGATCGAATGGCCGAGCTCATCGACGACGAGTTGCTGGACGCCATCGCCGTCGCCGGCCGTCCGGATGAGGCGCCCGACCGGCTCCGGGCCTGGGAAAGCGTGGCCGACCGCGTCGTCCTGGGCGTCCCTTGGTACGGGATGGATCGGATCCTTCAGAGCGATGCGATCTCGGCGGCCCTCGACCTGGGCTCGCGCGTGACCGCCGCAAGGAGAGATGCGACCGCCGCCACCTGAGAGCTCGCGCCCGTCGGTGCTATCCGGCAACGCCGGTTACCGGACCGCGGTTCAGCGATTGGCGCGCAGGGTCAGCTTGACGGTGGCATCGGACGACAACGGCTCGACGAGGCTGCCATCGGCCGTGGTCTCAATCCTGCCGCCGCTGACCGATTCGACGGTCTCTCCCACGAGGAGCAAACGCCAGCCCTCAGCAGCAGCATGGGGCGTCAACGTCACCTGCGTGCCCTTACGGCGAAGCTCGAAGATCGAGCCCGGCCGTCCGTCCTGGGAAGGGACCGCCACCTTCACCAGCGCGCCGTCGTCGATCGCGTAGGCCCGGAGGGTGACTCCTCGTGGGTAATCGTAGTCAGCCTTGGCCTCGCACTCGCCCATCGGCAGGACCGTATTCGGGCGGACGAGCAGCGGCAGGCTCGAACACGGATGGTGTTCCTCCCGCCAGGCCGGCCCTTCGACGACCGCACCGTTCAGGAGGTTCGTCCATCTCCCCGCCGGAACGTAGTACGTGACGCTGCCCGATTCCGAGAACACAGGAGCGACAAGGAGGCGCTCTCCGAGCATGTACTGGCGGTCCAGGTACTCGCAGCCCGGGTCGTCCGGGAACTCGAGGCACATGGCTCGCATCGTCGGGATGCCCCGTTCATTGGCTTCGACCGCTGCCCCGTAGAGGTACGGCATCAGGCGGTTCTTGAGCTTCGTGAACGAGCGCATAACGTCGACAGCCTCATCGTCGAACAGCCACGGAACGCGATAGGACTCGTTTGCATGGAGCCGGCTGTGCGAGGAGAGCAGGCCGAAGGCGAGCCAGCGCTTGAAGACGGACGCCGGAGGCGTTCCTTCGAACCCGCCGATGTCGTGGCTCCAGAAGCCGAAGCCCGACAGCCCGAGCGAGAGCCCGCCGCGGAGGCTCTCGGCCATCGACTCGAAGGTGGACGTGCAATCCCCGCCCCAATGGACCGGGAACCGCTGAGTCCCAGCAGTCGCGGAGCGGGCGAATACGACGGCCTCTCCCTTGCCTCGCCGCCCCTCGAGCAGCTCGAAGACAGTTCGGTTGTAGATATAGGGATAGTAGTTGTGCATCCGCTCGGGATCGGAGCCGTCGAAGTAGGCGACGTCGGTAGGAATGCGCTCGCCGAAATCTGTCTTGAAACAATCGACGCCCATGTCCAGCAGGGCGTCCAGCTTGCCCGCATACCAGCGGCGAGCCTCCGGGTTCGTGAAATCGACGAGGCCCATACCGGGCTGCCAGCGGTCCCATTGCCAGACGTCGCCGTTCGGTCGCTTCAGGAGGTAGCCCCGGTCACGCCCCTCGGCGAAGAGCGGCGAGCGCTGGGCAATGTACGGATTGATCCACACGCACACCCGCAGGCCGTGCGCCTTCAGCTGCGCGAGCATGCCCTGCGGATCGGGGAACTGCCGCGTATCCCAGGCGAAGTCGCACCAGTTGAACTCGCGCATCCAGAAGCAATCGAAGTGGAAGACGCTCATCGGGAGGTCGCGTTCAGCCATCCCCCGGATGAAGCTCGTGACGGTCGGCTCGTCGTAGACGGTCGTAAAGGACGTACTGAGCCAGAGCCCGAATGACCAGGCCGGCGGGAGAGCGGGCCGGCCCGTCAACGCCGTGTACTTCTCCAGAATCTCCTTGGGACTCGGGCCGTAGATGACGAAGTACTCCAGGCCCTGGCCCTCGACGCTGAACTGGACGCGCGAGACTGTTTCAGAGGCGACCTCGAAAGACACGCGGCCGGGGTGGTTGACGAAGATGCCGTAGCCGCGATTGGTCAGGTAGAACGGTACGTTCTTGTAGGCCTGCTCGCTGCTGGTCCCGCCGTCTTCGTTCCAGATGTCGACGGTCTGCCCGTTCTTGACGAACGGTCCGAATCGCTCGCCGAGCCCGTACACGCACTCGCCCACACCCAGGCCGATCTGGTCGAATATGTAATGGCGGCCGGCTTCCGTGTCGACGATGCCTATGCCGTTATGCTCGCTCGAGGTAAGGACCCGACCCTCCGCCTCGTAGTCGATCCGCCACTCCTCGTCGCGGCTCACCCTTACCGTCAACCTGCCAGCGCTGAGCTCGAGCGCTTCGTCGGTCACCGACAACGCCACGGGTCCCGGATCTGTCTCGAGCGGGAACTCGGGCTTCTTCGGGACTTCGCCTTCGAAATGCGTCAGGCGGACGCCGACGACGTCGGGAAGCGGGGAGCTCAAGCGGATGGTCACGAGCGGGCCACCGAGCGTGTGGCCGCGGTGCTCGATCTTCCGAGTCGGCGCGTAGATGGTCAGCGCGTCGGTCGACTCGGCGACGTCGTACGCCTCGACCGGGTGCCAGACCGCGAGCCCGGGACGCATCTGCCAGTAGCCGTCGGAGAACTTCATTGCTTGTCGATCACCTTTCGCCAGTCGCGCTTCAAGCTGCCGTCGCGAACCCGGCTGCATGGTACCGAAGAACCTGCACCGCCGGGCGGAGGTCGCCGTCAGCCGGCGAGCCTGATCTCGATCCGAGGCGAGCCGGGGGCGGCTGTGACGAGCATGCCTTCAGGCGTGTTCTCGGCGGCGCCGCCGGTCACGCCCAATTCCGACACGGCGTTGACCAGCAGGAGCCGCCACGGTTTGGACCCCCGCACCTGCTCCGCGACCACGACCCCGGCGGCTCGGGTCACCTCGAAGGCGGAATCGGTGCCACCGCCGACCTCGGGCACCGGGACGGCCACCTTCACGTCCTCCGCCAGCTCGTATGCGCGAAGAGTCACGCCGTCCGCGAAGTCGTAGTCGGCCCTGTCGCTCCGAGCGCCCATGGCGACCACCGACCCGGGCCGGACGAGCAGAGGCAGGCTGGAGAAGTCGTGACGTTCCCCGATCCAGCCCGGTCCCTCCACGATTGTCCCGCTCAGCAGGTTCGTCCACCTGCCCGCCGGAACGTAGTACGTCGTGGCGCCAGACTCCGAAAACACCGGCGCCACCAGAAGGGACTCGCCGAGCATGTACTGGCGGTCGAGAAGAGCCGCCGTCGGATCGTCGGGGAACTCCAGCAACATGGCCCGCATCATCGGCACGCCGCTTCGTGAGACGTCCACGGCCGTTCGATACAGGTAGGGCATGAGACGGCACTTCAGGCGCGCGAAGTCTCTGAGGACCTCCACGGCCTGATCGTCGACGAGCCACGGAACGCGGTATGAATTGCTGCCGTGTAGCCGGCTGTGCGAGCTCAGCAGACCGAACTGGGCCCAGCGCTGGTAGACCGCCGCAGAGGGCGTGCCTTCGAAGCCGCCGATGTCGTGACTCCAGAACCCGAAACCGGACAAGCCCAGGGACAGGCCGCCGCGCAGCGTGTCGGCCATGGAGGGGAACGTGCTCTCGCAGTCGCCGCCCCAGTGGACCGGGAACAGCCAGCAGCAGGCGGTCGCCGACCGGGCGAAGACCACTGCCTCTCCCTGGCCGCGGCGCTCGCGGAGCAGCTCGAAGACAGCCTGGTTGTACAGATACGGATAGAAGTTGTGCATCCGTTCCGGGTCTGAGCCGTCGTGCCAGACGACATCGGTCGGGATGCGCTCGCCGAAATCGGTCTTGAAGCAGTCGACGCCCTGGTCGAGCAAAGCGGCGAGCTTGGCGCGATACCACGCCCGGGCATCGGGATTGGTGAAGTCCACGATGCCCATACCCGGCTGCCACTGGTCGCTCTGCCAGGGGTCGCCGTCTGGACGCCGGAGCAGGTATCCGGCCGCTGCTGCCTCGCCGAAGAGTGGCGAAGCCTGGGCCACGTAGGGGTTGATCCAGACACAGACCCGCAGGCCTCGCTCGTGGAGCCGAGCGAGCATGCCGGCCGGGTCGGGAAAGACTCCCTCGTCCCAGCTGAAGTCGACCCATTGGAACTCGCGCATCCAGAACGAATCGAAATGGAAGACGCTGAGGGGAATGTTTCGCTCGGCCATACCCTCGACGAAATGCGTCACCGTCGCCTCGTCGTAGTCGGTGGTGAACGAGGTCGAGAGCCACAGCCCGAACGACCAGGCTGGGGGCAGGGCTGGCCGGCCGACGAGGCCGGTAAACCTCTCCAGCACTTCCTTGGGAGTCGGGCCATAGATGACGAGGTACTCGAGCGATTGGCCCGCGACGCTGAAGCCGACCCGGTCGACCCGCTCTGTGGCGACCTCGAACTCGACCCTTCCCGGCTCGTTGACGAAGACGCCGTAGCCAGCGTCGGTCAGGTAGAAGGGCACATTCTTGTAGGCCTGTTCCGAGCCGGTACCGCCATCGCGGTTCCACATGTCGATCGACTGGCCGTTCTTGACGAACGGGCCGAAGCGTTCGCCGAGGCCGTAGACGTGCTCGCCCACGCCGAGCGAAAGAGCCTCGGCCATGAAGTGTCCGACCGCATGGCCGGGGTGGCCATGCCTGCCGTGGCCCGGCCATTCGATCGCGGCCATGCTCTTCGCGTCGCTGGTCGTAAGGGTCCGGCCGTCGGCAACGAACTCGAGGCTCCACGGACCCGTTCGATGGATGCGCGCCGCCATCCGACCCGATTGGAGACTCGCGACCGAGTCATCGACCTCCACGTGAACGCCTGGGGCCTCGCCGGGAAAGATCGGGAAGACAGGCCCCTTGGCTCGCCCGCCGGCGTGGTGCGTCACGCGAACTCTGATGACATCGACCGTCGGGGACGACAGTTCGATCGTCAAGGCCACCAGATCGTGCATCTGGGACCGATCCTGCGGCACGGCTGTCGGCGCAAGCACTGTCACCGTGTCATCGGTTGCGGTGACGCGGTGGACCACGGCCGGATACAGCGCCCGCACGCCATCACGCAACAGCCAGTAGCCGTCCCTGAACTTCATGAGTCCTCACTCCTGGCATACCCGTGATCAGTCTTCGACTCAAACCCGGCGCCACCTGCGACCAGTGCCCGAGGCCTGGGAACCGAGCCCAACTGCCACCGACCATGGCGTCCCCCACTACCCTGAAGGGCCGCTTCGCTACCTGTAGGACCCTGCCGTGATCCCCCGCGTCAAAGTCCGCTGGAACAGCAGGAAGAACACCAAGCATGGCAGAACGCCCAACAGCGCGGAGGCAGCGACCTGACTCTCGTTCATCATGTGCTGGCCCTGCGTTACGGCGACGGCCACCGGCACCGTGTACTGCGAGTTGGAGACGAGGAAGACCATCGGCAGGTAGAACTCGTTCCACGTCCAGATGAACGCAAAGACCATGAGCACTGCCAGCGACGGCCTCATGATCGGAACGACCACCTGCACAAGAAGCTGAAGCTTCCCGCAGCCGTCGACCTTGGCCGCATCCAGAATCTCCTTCGGAAAAGCCCTCATCACGGATGCAATGAAGTACGTTCCGAAAGCACTCTGGATGACCGTAAACATGATGATCACTGAGAGCTGCGTGTTGTAGAGGCCCAGTGGCTTGGCCATGTAGTAAAGCGGATACACGATGGCTTCATTGGGCAGGATGTTGGCCATCATGAAGAACACCAGCAACGGGAGAGCGCCTCGGATTCTCCCGATGCCCAGGGCGAATGCGTTCAGAAGAGACAGAGTCGTCGCCAATACAGCCACAGACCCGCTGATCACGATGCTGTTCCTGAGCGCTCCACCAAAGTCGACCGCGTTCCAGAACGACGCGATGTTGTTCAAAGTCGGGTCTTGCGGCAAGGACAACGGCCCGTTCGCGGCGAGGTCTGTTGGGGTCTTCACGGCATTGACGGCGATTATTGCGAACGGCGCGAACATGACGGCGAGCAGCGCGATCAGCCCAAAGAGCACGCCGTAGGCCTGTACGGCGCCGAGAACGCTTGAACGCCTGATTCGGCCCTGGTTCGGCTTTCTTGTCCTGGGCGCAGGCTGCTCTTCCATCGCCATACTGGTGGTCATGTTAGAAGTCCTCGGCGAGGTCGCGCCTCGCCTGGAGATTGATGAAGACGACGGCAACAGCCAGGACGACAACGGTCACGATCGTCGCCACTGCGGATCCCAGTCCAACCTGGGACTTCTGGAAGAAGTTCAAGTACGTGTAATAGGATGGCACGTAGGTCGCCGTACCAGGCCCGCCCCTCGTCAGAACGAATACCTGGGCAAACACTTTGAACGTAGCGATAGTGGTCATCAGAACGACGACGAATATCTCCGGCCGTATCTGGTGGATTGTCACGTGTATGAATGTCTGCCAGCCGGAAGCTCCGTCGAGGGCCGCCGCTTCGATGATGCTCTGATCCATTCGCTGAAGGGCGGTGAAGAAGATAACGAGCGGGAACCCGACCTGGAACCACACCATCATTCCCATCACCGAGAAGAGAGCGATGTCCGGGTTGCCCAGCCAGTTCTGTGCGAGAACCCCGAGGCCGACCCCCTGAAGAATCGAGTTCAGGGCTCCGTCGGGTGTCAGGATCCAGCCCCACACGACACCGGCCACCGCCACTGGCATCACCTGCGGGAGGTAGAAGCCCGCTCGGAAGAAGCTGGCGGTCTTCTCGCCGAACCTCCGGCTGACGTAGCTGTACAGCACGCCGGCGAGGAGCAAGCCGAGGATCGTCGGTATCACGACCATGGCAAGGAGCAGAATGAGTGTGTTCTGGAACGACGCCACGAAGTATGGATCGCTGAGCAGATTGACGTAGTTGTCGATGCCGATCCATTTCGGCAGCTGCACGCCGTTCCAGGTCGTGAAGCTGACCGCGATCGTGGCCGCGAATGGCACGATGATGACGAGCAGGAACATGACGAGACCGGGAAGCAGAAACACCCAATAGCCGCTGTCGAGCGAACTCTTCTTGCTCTTGGCGGCTCTTCCGGATATCACCTCAAGTGCCTCCACACCCCGATACGAGGCGACTCATTCGCACCAGCACGACCCGGGTTGCTCATGGAAAGATAGCCTGCCCGCAGGACCGCCAGAGGAAAGGGCACTGGCGGCCCTGCGGACGAGCGGCCCTAGCTAGATGCTGGGCTTGCCGGAGTTGTACGCCGTGGCGAGCGCGTCGAGGAACTTGGACGGGTCTTCCCCGTTCATGAGGTTCTGCACGTTCGAAACGAGGACGTTGTAGAAGCCCGGGACCGGCCAGTCAGGATAGTAGGCCAGCCCATCGTTCTTGAGCAGCGTCTGGAAGTTCTGGTTGAACGTTTGGAGCGCCGGATCGCTGATCGCCGTCGGATCCGCGGCGACCGGCAGGCCGCCGGCCCGACCCATGATGTTCTGGATCGGCGTCGTGAGCGTGATGTCGATGAAGTCCTCCGCCAAGTCCGCGTTCTTGGACCCGCTCGGAACCACCCAGATGTTGCCGCTCGAACCGGGGGCGAGGGTGTTGCCTGGGAAGAGGAAGATGCCCCACTTGAACTTGGTGATCTCGGTGATGAACGAGCCGTACCACCAGCTGCCGGTCGGGAAGATCGGGCTCTTCCCGGCCATGAAGGCATCGCCGCCCTGCTGGGCGGTCAGGGATACCTGGTTCTTGGTCAGGTACCCGTTCTTCATCCACTTGGCGAACTCGGTTGCGCCGAAGGTCAGCGCCGTGTCGTGGAAGTCGACCGCGTTCGCGTACATCTCATAGTCGTTGATCCACTGGCGGTTCGCCTGGCTCAGGACCAGCTGATAGAAGATCTGCTGGGCCGGATACTCGGCTCCACCGGTCGCGACCGGTGTGATGCCGGCCTTGACGAAGATGTCCATCGCCGCCTCGAAGTCGGCGAGGGTCTTCGGGACCGTAATGTTGTACTTGGTGAACATGTCCTGGTTGTAGTACACCATGACGTACTCACCGTATGTCGTCACGCCGTACCACTTGCCGGTCCCCATGACTCCCTTGGGGCTGTACATGCAGGTCGTCTGCAGGCTCGGGGTGAGGATCTTGTCCCAGCCTCGGGCTGTGGCGACACTCGTGAGGTCTGTGAGCAATCCCTGCGTCGACAGGAGGCCCGCAGTCGCGTTGCCCTTGTTGTACTCCATCACGTCGGGCGCAGCGCCCGAGTTGAGGATCATCGATGCGTTCGACTGGATATCCTCGAACGCCTTTGCCTCGTGAGTGACGGTGCAGCCAGGGTGGGTGGACTTGAACGTGTCGATTGCAGCGGCCCAGGACTGGCCCATGGCGCTGTCGGCCGATTCATAGTCCCAGATGGTGAGCGTGCGGCCCGTGTAGTTGGGCGTCGTGGGCGCCGGCACGATTGTCGGACCGGGGGTGGGATTCGCGCCGGCGGGCGTGGGCGCGGGCGCCGTGGTGGGTGTAGCAGCGGTGGAGGAGCATGCTGCGGCGACTGCCGGCAGAACGGTCAGGCCGACTGCGCCCAGCACACCCTTCTTGAGAATCTCGCGACGCGTTACTGGACCTTCCAACTCAGGCATGTTTCCCTACTCCTCCGTGTTGGGCTCGTGAGCAGTTGATCAACGTAGACCCGATCGGTAACGGTGCCTTTGCTGTCCCTCTTGAGATGGCACGAGCGCCACGAAAACTGGGTTGCGGACAGCACTCGTCGGGCATTGCCTGTTACTACTCTCACCTCCTTGAAATCGCGGCGCTTTCTGAAGGCCAATTGGCTTGGCGGAATGGGTAGTGGAGGGCGGGCCTATCCCGTTGCGACTCGTGATGAACCGGACTTTTGATGCGGCCTGGTGGCTGGGTCCGGTGACGGACCGGTACTGCCGCGAATGACAAGGCGGCACGGCAGCAGCTGCTGCACGAGTTCGCGATTGCCGTCCTCGAGCTGCTCAATGAGCATCTCCACACCGAGTCGGCCGAGCTGCGCGCTTTGCGGAGTCATTGCCGTCAGCGGCGGCAGCGTCATCTCGGCGACGCGGGCCGACGAGACAAGGGACACGATCGAGAGGTCGTCCGGAATCCTCCAACCGCGCCGTGAGGCTCCCTGCATCACGCCGAACGTCGCCGGCTCGTTCATCGTCACCAGCGCCGTCACGTCTGGATGTGCCGCTATGAGATCCTCGAAGACGTCCTGCCCGGCCATAGCCGAGTCCCCGCAAAAACGACTGATCGGCGTCAGGCCGGCCGAAGTGGCCACGAGGTTGAACCCTGCGGCCGCGCGAACGGAGGGACCGTAGCCGGCGGTGAACGCTTCCTCGGCGTGATTGAGGAAGGCGATCTGGCGGTGGCCCAGCCCTACGAGATACGTCACGGCATCGCGAGTCGTCTGCTCGAAGTCGATGTCGACGAAGCCGATATCGGAAACGGCGGCCGGTCGTCCGATCATGCTGAATGGGACGCCGATCTGCCGCAGCAACTCGATCCGCTCGTCGTTCAGCCGGACCTCCATGACGAGCACGCCATCGACGAGGCTCTGGCGAACGAGCTGTTGGAGCTCGCCGACCGCGTGGATCTCCATCGGCCACAGTACGAGGTGATACCCCATGCCCTGGGCGGCTTCCGCCGCCCCGGTGACGAATTCGAGCTCGGTGGCTCCGAAACCGCGCGGCAGCGCCGGGAATAGCAGGGCGATGATGCGGCTCCGCTTGCTCGCCAGACCCCTCGCCAGCGCATGCGGTTGATAGCCGAGCTCGGTCATGGCCTGCCAGATCCGAAGGCGCGTCTCCTCGGAGACGGGCCGCGTACCGTTCAAGGCGTAGGACACGGTGCTGAGGGCGACGTTCGCCTTCTTGGCGACTTCAAGCATCGTCGGTGCGGACATCGATACTCCGAGAAGCTGCCTCCCGCCGGGAGTAAGATCTCCGTCGAAGCGCATAGTCGAAGCGTGTAGTCGAAGCGCTTCGACGGCACGCTAGCCGAGCGGCCGAGCGGTGTCAAGGAGAAAACGGCGAGCAGGCCAAATCGCCTGAGGCAGAGTCCAAAGCGGCGGCAGGAGTTCGAGGTTCAGGCTCAGGGAGGACAGACCGTGACACAGGACTTCTTCGCGGAGGTGCCGGAGCGCATCCCCTTCGGCGGCCTCGAATCGGGCGATGAACTGGCCTACAAGGTCTACGAGCCCGATCGGCTCGTTCTCGGCAAACGCATGGAGGACCACCTCCGGATCGCCGTCTGCCTGTGGCATTCGTTCGCCTCGCCGGGCTCCGACATGTTCGGCTCCGGCACGTGGGACCGCCCCTGGTTGGACTCCGGAATGGATCCCCTCGCCGCCGGGCGGGCCAAGCTCGACGCCGCTTTCGAGTTCTTCGCCAAGCTGGGTGCCCCGTTCTACTGCTTCCACGACCGCGACATCGCTCCCGAGGGCGCGACATTTGCCGAGACGAAGGCTCGACTGGCGGCGATGGTCGACTACGCGGCCGAGCAAATGGCTCGGACCGGCGTGAAGCTCCTGTGGGGCACCGCCAACCTCTTCGGCCATCCGCGCTACGCCGCCGGTGCGGCCACCAATCCCGATCCCGACGTGTTCGCCTACGCCGCCGCCCAGGTGAAGCTCGTGCTGGAGGCGACAAAGCAGCTCGACGGCGCCAACTACGTTCTGTGGGGCGGCCGAGAGGGCTACGACACGCTCCTCAACACGGACCTGGCCCGTGAGGAAGCGCAGCTCGCCCGATTCCTGAGCCTGGTGGCCGAGCACAAGCACCGGATCGGCTTCAGCGGCACTCTCCTGATTGAGCCCAAGCCCCACGAGCCGACCAAGCACCAGTACGACCACGATTCCGCGGCCGTCCACGGATTCCTCGTCCGCCACGGCCTGGAGGGCGAGTTCCAACTGAACATCGAAGCCAACCACGCGACGCTGGCCGGCCACAGCTTCCATCACGAAGTTGCCTACGCCGCTGCCAACGGCATTCTCGGCAGCATCGACGCCAACAGGGGCGACTACCAGAACGGCTGGGATACGGACCAGTTCCCCAACTCGGTCGACGAGCTGGCCCTGGCGATGTACGAGATCGTCCGGGGCGGAGGCCTTACCACGGGCGGCTTCAACTTCGACGCGAAGCTGCGCCGCCAGAGCCTGGCCCGGACCGACCTCTTCCACGGCCACATCGGCGGCATCGACACGCTCGCCCAGGCGTTGCTCGTAGGGGCGGCCATGGTCGAGAGCGGCGAGCTATCGCGGCTGCGCGAGGAGCGTTACGCCGGCTGGTCGGGCGAACTCGGCAGGTCGATCATGTCGGGCGGCGTCACTCTCGAGGAGCTCGAGCGACGGATCTCGAGAGGCGACATCGACCCTAAGCCAGTGTCGGGCAAGCAGGAGCTGCTCGAGAACCTGGTCAACCAGCAGATCTGGGCGGCGGAACGCCGAGCTCGGACCGACACGGCGCCCGCCGGCTGACCCTGCCAACCCCGATCGGTCGGGCGACACGCCGAGCGCTGGCCGGTCTTCGGGATCGAATGCGGCGCGGGGATCGGATGCGCCGCCACCCGCATCGCTAGACTCGTCGGCGCGCCAGGCGCCGCGCACGGATCGTCTTCCGGCGGCTCGGAGTCTCCGGATGCGTCCGGACTCGTGCGGCGCTCGGAAGGCGAAGAGCGCCTATGCGGGGGCATGATGACTGGCTGGCTGACAGGATTCCACTGGCGAAGAGCGCTGACGATCGCCGGGGGGGTGGCGCTGGCGGCCTGGTTTGCCTACTGGAGCTGGCAGACCATCCGTTTCTACTTCGAAAGTTTCCCTTACCACCTCGACATGTTCGGGTTCGACTCCCGCATCTATCTGCACGGGGCGCGAACCTGGCTTGCCGGTGGCGATCCCTGGACCGCATCCGCCTCCCAGCATTCATGGACACCCGGAGCCTCGGACGTTCCGTATTACTTCACCGGTCCCCCGCCAACCGTCCTGGCGTTCGTTCCGTTCGCCTGGCTGCCCGACGGCCCGTTCACAGCCGGCTGGCAGGCTCTCACCATTGGATCGGCGCTCTACATCCTTCGACGACTGCATCTGCCGGTCTGGTGGCTCATGTTTCCGCCGCTGGCCCAGGCGGTCTTCGTGGGCAATCCGCATGTCGTCTGCCTGGCGCTGATCCTTAGCGGCGCAAGCGTCCTGGCGGCGCTCGCTCCTGCGATGAAGGCGTACGCGGTGCTGCCGATGATCGGCGAGCGACAGTGGCGAGCTCTGGAAATCCTGGCGGTGGCCGGCGCACTCTCGCTGGTCGTTTGCTGGCCGCTGTGGGCCCAGTACGCGGCCGACTATCAGCACATTCAGGCGTGGATCTCCGACGCCACATGGGGCGGGTTCTCCGCCTCTCGAGACCTGCGGCTCTTCGCCGTGGTGGCGGCCGCCCTCGGTGCGCTCGCGGTCATCGACTTCCGCGCGGCAGGCTGGCTCGCTGTGCCGGCGCTGTGGCCCGCGGCGGAGTACTTCTACGCCTCGTTCGCGCTGCCGCTGCGATCGCCCTGGCTCGCGGCGGCGCTGGCCGTCCCGGCAACCCAGGCCACCGCCCTCGTGCCGTGGACCGTCGTCGCCTACGCCCTGACACGGATCGCGCTTGCGCTGGGCCGCCTTTTGGCACCCGCAGCCGGGACCGGCGCCGTGCCCGAGGACCTCGAGGATGCCGGCATGCCGTGATGCTCGGCGCGCCACCGGGCGCGTTGGGTGACGGCGGCGTGTCGTCTCACGCTCGAAATGGGGATTGGCGTCCCCGGCGGGATTCGAACCCACGACCCGCCGCTTAGAAGGCGGCCGCTCTATCCACTGAGCTACGGGGACACCTGTTGGACACCGCGGCTAGCGTACTCGAAGGGGGGTTGCCGGCCAAGTCGATCGAGGCCGAGCGCGCCGGTCGGCGCAAGACGAACCCGACCAATCCAGGTATCGCCAGCCGGTCCACGCGACATCCGCGGCCACCCTGCCCGGGGCAGAGACCGCCGACTATCGTCCTTTCGTCCCATCGTTGCCCGGCCTGACCGGTGCTAGACTCCGGTCCTCTTCCGTCATCGACCGGCAGCCGGCCGCGCTCTTCGGAGGCCTTCAACGTGGCATCGCTCTCGCTCGAGTTCGATCGGGCCGACCTGCCGACGGCGACCGACCCGAGACCAGCCGCTTTGACTCGGGCGGGCGACGGTCTCCCGTCGTCCAACGGCCAGCTCGCCCTTGAACTCCCGAGCGAGCTGCCCCATCTGGCCATCGCGCCGGAATGGAAGGATCAGCAGCGTCTCTGGGGCCACAGCTTCCATCCCATGTGCTCGTACCTTGCGAGCTTCCCGGCCGGCCTGGTTCATGCCTTCATCGCCCGATACACCCGCCCTGGCGACGTGGTGCTGGACCCGTTCAGCGGCCGCGGGACTACACCGCTTCAGGCGTGCGCCGAGGGCCGAATCGGCGCCGGCAACGACCTCAACCCGTTCGCCCAGATCCTGACCGCGGCCAAGGTCGACCCGCCCACGAAAGCGGACATCAAGACTCGCGTCGCTTCGCTCCGTCTGGCCTGGGCCGCCTCGGCAGCCGAGTGGAACGCCCTCGCCGAAGCCATAGTGGCGCACCCAGGCTCGCCCGACGTCGTGGCCCCGGGGCCTGGCAGTCGACCGATCGCCGCCCCCGCCGGTTCGGGCTCGAGGTCGCCGGGTCGATCGAACGATCACGCCGGCTCCCTCGCGATCCGGCCGGACTCTTCGGTACCTGCCGAGGTCGCGCTCGCCTTCCACCCTCGAACGCTCGCCCAGTTGCTCTACCTGCGGGCCGGCCTGGACCCCGACGATCGCACCGACCGTTTCATCCTTGCGACGATGACGGGCATCCTCCACGGCAAGAGCGCGAGCTATCTGTCGGCGGTCATGCCCAACACGTTCAGCATGGCGCCGCGCTACGTCAGAGACTTCGTGGCGCGGACGGACTTCCACTCGCCCGAACGCGACACCTTCGCGCTCCTCGACGACAAGCTGCGCCGGCTGTACCGCCAGCCCCTGCCCGCCGCCCGGGGGATCGCCCTGCTCGGCGACGCTCGCGACGCCGGCGTCCGGTTCCGAGAGTCACTCCGCGCCAGAGGGCTTCCCGAGCGGGCCCGGCTCGTGGTCACCTCCCCACCCTACCTGCGGGTCGTGAAGTACGGCTACTACAACTGGCTGCGGCTGTGGCTGCTCGGCTACGACGCTTCCGCCATCGACGACCTCCTCGATGACGCGCACCACCGCGACGCGTATCTGGTCTTCATGCGCGAGGTCCTGCGCGGACTGCGCTCCGCCCTGGCCGACGATGCGGTCATCGCCATGGTGATAGGCGACGTGGAGATGGACCGCGGCCGGCCGGCGAACGGGGGCGTTGGTCTGGCCGAATCCGTCTGGGAGCTGGCCGCCGCGCCAGAGGGCTATCGACTGGCAGGCATCGCCACCGACGACATAGCCGCGGGCCGGAAGATGACCAAACTCTGGGGTGACGCGGCCGGGCAGGCCACTAAGTTGGACCGGATACTCGTCCTGGCAACAGGCGAGGCCGGTCGCCGCCGGGCAATCAACGGTGCCTCTCTCCCAATCGACTGGGACTGGCCGCCACGGGCGCCGCGCCTGCTGTAGCGTCCCCGGCGCCAGCTCACCAGCCGGCATCCATGGAGGGCGCGACGTCCTGCCGCCCGGGCCAATACAATCGCCTCATGCAGCCGATGTACGAACCCGGCGACCTCGCCGCGATGGACCCGCTCGTCCTTATGAAGAACCTCGACCACGTCCGGATGACGAGCCGGCGGCTGAGCTACATCCTTCAACAGCAGGTCCACCTGTACACGCCGACAGCCAACGAGCTGCGCGATCGCATCGATTCATACGTCGAGGCTGAGCGCCAGATCGAAGCCGAGATGGCCCGGCGGCAGCTTCGCTCCTAGACGCACCTGCTGCCCATGCCGGGCGTACCAACGAAAGGCCCTCCCACCAGGGAGGGCCTTGTAGCATCGGGCAGCCCAACGAAACCGCCACGGCCAACCGGTGGACGCGGCGTGCCCTTGCTCAGCGGGCCGCGATAACGAAGGCGCTGGCGCGTCGAGGACCCTCTGCGTTCTCCTCGGCTGGGTCCGTGCGAGCCGGGACGGCAACCATCAGTCCAGCCGGCAAGCCAGGGTGTCGCTGGGCCTCCTGGCTCACGACCTCGGAGACGAGCCCGGCGAGGCGGGGCATCTCAACCAGACCGAAGGCAATGCCATGTTCGGCAAGTTCACCGAAACCCCAGCCGTGGTACAGACCTCGGCTCGCGACGTGGCACATCTCGTCATAGAGTTCGGGCCAGCCAACGCGCCTCCGTCGATGACAGAATCGGACGAAGTCGAAGGCGGCATCGTTGGCGACGGGATCCTCGGGACGCCTGCGCGAATCCATATGTGCACTCGCTCCTCTTCCGTGCCAGACCGAATCCGAAACCTGGTGGCGGACCGCAGGCTCGGTCCAGGTTGGGGCTCGGTCCCCCCGCGTGTCTCTCCTCCGCGGCAAGGTTGGGTGCATGCTAGGCGCGCTCCGCCCCCCCGGGAAGAGCTTTCTCCACCAAGTCGTCCACCAAGTTCTCCACAGAACGGCCGTTCTAGGACCGTCCATTCGAGCGACACGAAGAAACCGATCGATCGAGGGCCAGACCCCGTCCCGAGGCATCTGACCGACCGTGATTCGAGCGGGCCGAAAGTCCCGCAGAAGGCCTCGATCGGCCCGGAACAACCTCCGGACCTGCGGCCGACTCGCCTGGTGACGCTGCCGGCGCGCGTTCAGCCTGGCAAGAGCGCCTGGGCCGCTTCACGCTCTGGCGCCGCACGGGCTGTAGAAGCAACGCCCCCGGGGCGCGGTCCGGGGGCGTTGGATGACGGCGAATGGTACCGCATATCGGATTCGAACCGATGATCTCAGCCTTGAGAGGGCTGTGTCCTAGGCCTCTAGACGAATGCGGCATCGGGGGCCGCCCTGTGGCGGACCGGGCGGGATGATAGCAGGCACCGGCGGTGCACGCCAACCCTACTCTCGCGCCAGCCTTCCTGGCTTGCGGCGGGACCAGTTCCCATCAGGCGCGGGCTACATCCGGTGCGATTCCAGGAATGCCCTCACCCCATCGGCAACCTGCTGGAAGCTCGATTCGCCGATCACCAGGCCGTAGTGCGAATGGGCGCCGAATGGCTCGTAGGTGCCGCCAAGCCAGTCGGCGAGCCGCTCGGCGCCCGCCGCGGATGACGTTCCGTCAAGGCCGGCACCGACGACCAGAATCGGCACGCCGACGAGGCGAGATCGATCGATGGCGATGCCTTCGAGAACCTCGCGCTTGACCTGGCCCGATTCGTGCGGCTTCTGCCCAAAGAGGTGCTGCAAGCGAACGATGTCGGCGATGGTGAGGTCGCGATTCTCGCGTTGCAGCTTCTCCGGCAGCGTCTCCCAGCCGATTTGGTCGCGTCCGTAGACGTCGGGGATCTCGCGCAACTCGTGCGGCCGAACGGGCGGGCGCAGGTCGCGGGGCAGCTCACTGTCGAGCAGGACAACCGCGCCGACGGAGTGCCGCTCGGCCGCCTTGAGCGCGAGCAGACCGCCCATGCCGTGTCCCACGGCCACGGCACCTGAGCCTAGCTTGTCCATTACCGCCACGACGTCCTCGACATAGTCGCCGAAACAGACCGCGGCGATCTCCGTCGTCTCGGACCAGAAGTGGTTGCGCAGGTTCAGGGCGTGGCCCTCCCAGCCACGGCTGGCGAAATAGGAGAGGTACCGCTCCCAGATCCAGGATCCGGTCATCTCGCCGTGGATGAACAGCAACGGCCGACGGCGCGAGCGCCGCTCCGGCATCCACGATTCCACGTACAAGCCGCGCTCGGACAGCTCGATCTCATCCTTGCGGATCGGCCGGCCGTTGGCGCCGACGGGATGTGGTCGGGCAACATGCAGCTCGTCGGGTGTGTTGTCACTCATCTTCCAAGCATTCCTTGAGCACGCTTCGTCGGACCGACCTCGCCCCCGACCTCACCACTCGTGGGGGCTGATGACCAGGCCGGTGAGGGCCTTGGGGTAGAAGTAGGTCGACTTCTGCGGCATCACGTCTCCGTCTGCGGCCACAGCCGAGATCTCGGCCACGGGCGTCGGGTCAAGCAGGAAGGCAGCATCCGCACCGTCGTGCCCAGTGTCAACCCAGTCGAGGGCTTCGGCAACGGACTTGCTGTAGGTCAGGCGACCCGCCGCTATCGCTGCAGCGTCGATGCGGCACAGCCGATCGAGGGCGACCTGCAAGAGCATGACGTCGAGACGCCGGAGCGCGGCCCCGCCCTCGTCGAGAGACCTGGCGAACTCGTCGCGCCGGGCCGTCAGGACCGCTCCCCCGTTTCTCGTCCACAGCCCAAAGCGGCCTCCTCCGCCGATCACATCCGCCGAGGCAAATGCGGCTGCGAGCGCATCCCGACTCTCCACCGGCTTCACCTCGAAGAGCCAGGGGGCGTGATCCAGCAGGTCGCGAACGCCCTCTTCGCCGAGGCCTCGCGCGATGCGGTGGGTCGGCAGGACGGTCAGCTTCTGCCTGGTCGTCTCCAGGAACAGCGTCATCACGTATTCGAATGCGGGATCCGTCTCGCCCGTCTTGTTGGCCCGCCGCTCGTCGCGGTATCGAAGCGCGGTTTCATAGCGGTGGTGGCCGTCGGCAATAGTGATCGGCCTGCGGCTCGCTGCGTGGATCAGAGTCGCGACGAGGTTGCCCTGGGGCCCGTCTTCGGGCACGGCCCACAACCGGTGGCGCACGCCATCGTCGTCGAGTATGTCGACGTCTGGGCTGTGCGCTCCGATGGCGGCCAGCGCCTTCATCGCCCGTCCACTTGGGTCGGCGAACAGCCCAACGATCGGGCTGGTGTTGACAGCAGTCGCTCGCAGCAGCTTGTGGCGATCTTCCTTTGGCGCCGACAGGGTCCTCTCGTGCGGCAGCACGCCAGAACCCCGAACGAGGTCCTCGAGGCGCAGACGGGCGAAGAAGCCACGCTGAGTTCGAACTTGATCGCTGCCGGGGACGCGATATGTCTGTTCGTAGCAGTAGATGCTGGCCTGGCCATCCGTACGGAGTGTGCCGTCAACGCGCCAGTTCGACAGCATGCGGGCAGCCCGCCTGTACCGGTCGTCCGGCTCTTCGCCGGCCTGGATCTCGGGCAGGTCGAGTCGCACCGCGTTGGCCGGATGGCGTGCCAGAAGGATCTGGTGCAAATCAGGCCCGATCACGTCGTAGGGAGGGCAGACGACGCGGCTCAGATCTCCGACCACTTCCAGGTCGAAGCGGAGTGCGCGAAAGGCTCGAATCTGTGGCAACCGGGGCTCCCTGTGCAGACGACTATGCAGATCTCGGGCTTTCTAGCCGGCAGCGACGCGTTCGCGAGCCGATTCGACCGCCGGGATCAGGCCTGATCGTACGGTAACGGAGCTCGAAGGGCGAGTCTGCCTCCGAGCGCCGAGCGCCGAGCGCCGAGCGCCGAGCGCCGAGCGCCGAGCGCCGAGCGCCGAGCGCCGAGCGCCGCGAGGCTCGTCAATCGGAACCGTGCTGTGAGCACGTTTCGACGCACGCTGCTACTTTTCTCGTCATGGACCGGGAACCTGCCGTTACAACTGACCTGCCATCGGCCTCAGTCGCGGCGTCCTCCCGGTTGGCGGCAATCCCGGCAGCCCGCACGGGTGCGCCGCTCGCCGGCGCCGAGCACGAGAACGGTCCGGCCCATCCCTTTGAGCACGGCACCGACGCCCAGATGATCGAACGGCGAGTACGCACCGTCACGCCTCTCGTTACGCCTTCTCCCGGACCGGGCGCCTCGTCGACTCTCCGCCGCGAAGTACTCTATGCGCTCAGGACCGGCGGGCCCGCTTCTCCGGATCAGGTGGCCGACCGCGTGGGCGCGAGCCGTACCGGCGTGCTGCAGCAGCTCCGCACGCTGGAGTCCGCGGGCCTGGTGACTCGCAGCCTGAGCCGCCACGGCGTCGGACGCCCGCGCCACGTCTACGACCTGACGGCCGCCGCTCAGGAACTCTTCCCGGCCAACTACGGCGCGCTTGCCCAGTCGTTCCTGACCGCGATCCGATCAATCGGCGGCGAGGCGTTGATCCACGACGTTTTCGAGGCGCGACGTCAGCAACTCAAGGTGCGGATCGGCGACCGACTGACAGACCGTCTGCCGAGCGGAGCGTCGTTGTGGGAGAGAGTCCGCGAAGTGGCGAGCTACGAGGACGAAACCGGCTACCTCGGCCGGGCCGCGCGCGACTCGGACGGAACCATCCGGCTCAGCCTGCACAACTGCGCCATCTCCGGCGTGTCAGGCCCATACCCCATCGCCTGCGAGGAGGAGCTGCAGCTTCTTGGCGAGGTCCTCGGCGCGCAGGTTACCCGTGAGTGCCATATCCCGTCTGGCGGTCGTAGCTGCACCTACCGAGTGCAGCCAATGGATAAGTAGGCGCCTCGATCCGGCCGCGCAGCCCCCGGTCGTGCCGTCCCCGGCTGCGCAGCCGACGCGAGACGAGGCTCGCGCCCTAGGCCTCCTCGCGCTCGACCTCTTTGCGCTTGGCCGGCTCCCGGACGGCAGCCGCAACGTCGGTCACCCTGGGCACGAACGATGCCTGCAGCGACGTCTGGGCCGCCTGGACCTGCTCTTCGTACGACAGGATGCCAAGCCGACCGAGCGTGGCAAGCTCGTCGCGGATGTACGTCCGCAGCATCTCGGGCCCGTCTGTGCTGATCGCGAAGCGAATCTCGTTGCGGCGGAACTGGTCGAAGATCCAGCGGAACTCCTCCCAGCCAGATACGACGCCGGTCTGGAGATTCGAAGTCGGGCACACTTCCAGGACGATTCCGCGCTCGCGCAGCATGGCCATGGTTCGGGGATCGTAGGCCGACTTGACGCCGTGGCCGATGCGGTCCGGCTCGAGCATCTTCACGACCTCGGCCACTTCCTCGACCGGCCCGGCTTCACCCACGTGAACCGTTATCCCGAGCCCGAACTGCCGTGCGCGGCGGAAGAGATTGCGGTAGTCGGCCGGGCGAAATTCCGCCGCCTCAGGCCCGGCAATGTCGACGCCGACGACGCCTCGATCCCGCCAGGCGATGGCCTTCTCAACGATGATCTCGTTGAGGTCGAAGGGGAAGGCGCGATCCAGGCAGAAGATCAGGCCGGGCCGAATCGGGTATTCGAGCGTCGCTCGATCCATTCCCCGCAGCGCGGCCGCGACGATGTGGTCAAGGTCCTGCTCGCCGCCGCGGTTGCGCTTCATCGGGTTGAAGCGCAGCTCCATCGTGGTGACGTTGTTCTTGCGATAAGCTCCGCCGACAACTTCGTAAACGGAGCGCTCCATCGCCAGCGGCGACGATTGGATCAGCTCGGTCCAGTGGAACAGGTGCAGGTAGCCATCGAAGGAGTGGCCGCGGGTCGGCGAGGCGGTGATCATCTCGCGGAATTCCCAGTAGTCCTTCGTCGGCAGCTTGATGCCCTGCTCGTGGGCGATGCCCCACATGACCGAGGGCGTGACGGCGCTGCCGAGGTGGCAGTGGAGCTCGGCGAGCGGCATGCGACGCGGCAGCTGGCGGACCATTGGCGAGAGCATAGCCGCTCCGCCGCCAGATGCTCTGGGCCCCAGTCGGCGCGCCCCCTCGTCTGGCGCCGCCGGCCGGGGCCGCGGACCCGGAAGGCCCGCCGTCGCAGCCCGCCACACTTCTGCAACCGAGACGCAACCGCCAGTGTCGGATGTGCCTTGCACGAGCCCTCGGCGGCGGCTACGCTGCCCGCACCGATACCCATATGCACGTCGAGGGTGGACGACGAGCGGTTTTGGGGAGGTCCACGAGGACAGGAGGAACTAGCGTGATTCCATATCGATTCCGCATTGCCGGAATCCTCACTGCAGTGGCGCTAGCCGTCGGCGCGTGCTCGTCGGCTGCAGCAACCCCGACGCCGACCGCGCCTCCGGCCCCGGCCGCGACCACCGCGCCGGTCGCCACGACCGCGCCGGTCGCAACCCCGACGCCGACCGCGCCTCCGACGCCGGCCCCTACCCAGAAGATCGTCGGATCCGTACCGGCCGCCCAGCTCGTCGACGCCGGCCACCTGACCATCTGCTCGGATGTTCCGTATCCGCCGCAGGAGTTCTTCGACGCCAATGGCGACCCGACCGGATCGGACATCGACATCGGCACTGAGATCGCCAACCGCCTGGGCCTCAAGGTTGCTGTCCAGAACACCGTGTTCGACACGATCATCGCCGCCCTCGACGGCAACAAGTGCGACATCATCATCTCCGCCCAGAACATCACCGCCGACCGGCTCAAGCAGGTCGACATGATCCCGTACTTCCACGCGGGTCAGGCCTTCGTCGTCGCCAAGGGCAACCCGGACGGAATCAAGGCGACCACGGATCTATGCGGCCAGTCGGTCGGGGTCGAGAGCGGCACGACCGAGGCCGACCACCTCAACGGCACCGGCGACTACAAGCCTGCCGATGGATTGAGCGCCAAGTGCGTGGCGGCCGGCAAGACGAAGATCGATGTCCAGCCCTTCTCCAAGGACAGCGACGCTCTCCTCGCCCTGCAGTCCGGCAAGGTCGCGGCCTACTTCACTGACTCTCCGGTCGCCGGTTACTACGTCGTTCAGCAGCCCACGCTGTTCGAAGTGGTCTCGGGCGTGACCCTTGACGATGTCCAGGAGGGCATCAGTGTCGGCAAGACCAATACCGACCTTGAGGCGGCCGTCAAGGCGGCCCTCCAGTCGATGATCGACGATGGTACATATACGCAGATACTGACCAAGTACGGCGTCACGGCCGACGCGGTCACCTCGACCAATCCGTAGTCAGACACCAACGGCTCGATGACTGCTTTGCGCAATCGAGGAATCCGACCAGCTCTCCTGGTCGGATTCCTCTTTCTCATTGCCCTTGCTGTGGCCGGCTGCTCGAGCAGCAAGTCGCAAAGCTTCCAGTTCGACGCGAACATCTTCCTTCAGGACCTGAACCCGACATCGCAGGGAGTGCTGGGCGCGCTCTACGTGACGATTGTGATATCGGTGATCGCCCAGGCGCTCGGCGTCGCACTCGGCGTCCTGGCAGCACTGGGCAAGATGGCTCATATCGCGCCATTCCGGGTCACCGCCAACGTCTACATCTGGATCTTCCGCGGCACTCCGCTCCTTGTTCAGCTCGCGTTCCTCTACTACGGGGTCGGGGCCGCGCACCTTTGGGGCTGGGATCCCATCACGATCAACGGCTTCCTCATCCCCGGCGCCATCCAGGCAGCCATGGTCATCCTCGGCGTGAACGAGGGCGCCTACATGGCCGAGATCATCCGCGCCGGCATCATGGCCGTCGACCCCGGCCAGACCGAAGCGGCCAAGTCCCTGGGCATGACCTATCGCCTGACGATGACCCGCATCGTCCTGCCTCAGGCGGCGCGCGTGATCATTCCGCCGCTAGGCAACGAGTTCAACAACATGCTCAAGACGACCAGCTTGATCTTCGTGCTGGGCGTAGTCGAAACCTACAACCACTACGTGATCGTGCAGGTCAACAACTTCCGTCCCTTCGAGGCCTACGCCGCATGCGCCCTGTGGTTCCTGCTGTTGACGACGATCTGGGGCTTCATCCAGTCTCGGATTGAAAAGAGATTCGCACGCGGCACCGCGACTGGATCGTCTGCCATTCCTGGTGCCAGCTGGCGGGCCCGACTCTTCGGTAATGCGGCCACCTCGAGCGGCCTGGGAGGCCACTGATGACAACTCCGAATGTCAGCGGCAACCTCCTGGGCGCCATCGGCGGTGTGCCACGACCGGAGACGGATGTTGTCGTCGACGCTCGCGACGTCAACAAGTGGTTCGGCCGGCTGCACGTTCTGAAGGATGTCTGCCTTCAGGTAAAGCGGCAGGAGACGGTTGTCGTCATCGGCCCGTCGGGCTCGGGCAAGACGACCCTCATTCGCTGCGTCAACCACCTGGAGAAGATCCAGAGCGGCCGCATCTTCGTCAACGGCCACCTCATCGGCTACCGAGAGGCTCCAGCCGGCGGGATAAAGGTGCCAATCGCCAGGCGGCGCAATGGCAAGGCCCCTGGGGCGACGAAGCTGGTCGAGGACAAGGAAAAGAACATCGCGCAGCAGCGCCAGGAGATCGGCATGGTCTTCCAGCGCTTCAACCTGTTCCCACACATGACGGCCCTCGAGAACATCATCGAGGCGCCAATCCACGTCCGTGGGGCCTCGCACGACGAGGCCGTGGCCATGGGCCGGGCACTCCTGGAGCGCGTCGGGCTGGCGGCCAAGGAGCACGTCTATCCGAACCAGCTCTCCGGCGGGCAGCAGCAGCGCATTGCCATCGCGCGGGCGCTGGCAATGAAGCCCGCCCTGATGCTCTTCGACGAGCCAACTTCAGCACTCGACCCCGAGATGATCGGCGAAGTGCTGGAGGTCATGAAAGAGCTGGCTCGCGAGGGAATGACCATGATCGTGGTCAGTCACGAAATGGGCTTCGCCCGCGAGGTGGCCAACCGGGTCGTCATGATGGACGACGGCGTGGTCGTCGAAGAGGGCACGCCCGACCAGGTCTTCAGCTCGCCCACCCAGGAACGCACGAAGGCCTTCCTCTCGAAGATCCTGTAGGGGCACCGGACCGGGCGCGCCTGCGGCGCGGTGCCAGGATCTCGGCGCCGTCCGCGAGTCGGGCTACTCGGTCCAGGCAGGATCGCCGACGAGACGGGCCCGGAGATCGGACCGGCGTTCCTCCGGCAGCCAGCAGCTCTCGACGGCGTTGAGCAGCAGCGTTCGAACGTCGCCGTCGGTGAAACCCAGGCGAGACTGCAGCGACGCCAGCTCCCCCGCAAGCGACAGCCCGAACATGGCCGGGTCGTCAGTGGACACGCTTACCAGCAACCCCGCGTCCAGGAACCGCCGGATGGGGTGCGACTCGAGGGAAGCCGCGGCGCCGGTTGCCAAGTTGGAGCCCGGGCACGCCGTCACCGGGAGCCGCCGCTCGGCGAGATACGTGACGAGCGCCGGATCCTCAACGGCCCGCAAGCCGTGGTCGATCCGGTCCGCGCGAAGAGCCCTGATGGCGCCCCAGACGCTCTCGGGTCCGGCGACCTCACCGGCATGGGCGGTGGTTCGCAGCCCAAGCTCGCGCGCTCGCGCGTAGACGGCCGCGAACGGCTCCGGCGGGAAGAGCTGCTCCGAGCCGCCGATGCCAATGCCGATGACGCCCGCCTCGCCGGCGACCTGAGCCACCTCCTCGAGCGTTATTCCGGCCCCAACCGGACCCTGGTCGCGCACGAGATCGGCGATCAGCGCCACCTCGACTTCGGCCACCGAGGAGAGGCCGCGGCGGAGCGCCAGCGACATCTCCCGAGTCGACAGCCCGAAGCCCCTCGCGTCCCACGGTGAGTAGAACGCCTCCGCGTAGACGATCCGCTGGCGAGCCAGATCGGCCGCGATCGCCGCGCCGATAGACTCGAAGTCGGCCGCCTCGCGCAGGAATCCTTGCTTCCAGAGCCACTTGTCGATGAACTCCGGGAAGTCTCGGTAGACGAAGTTGCCGCGCAGCGAGTCGAGGTCCGGCACGCGTGGATCGCCGCCGTACTTGCAGATGAGCTCCCAGAGCGCGGCATGCGGGATTGCGCCCTCGAGATGCAGGTGCAGCTCGACCTTTGGGAGGCGTTCAAGCCAGTCGCGCCGAACCGGCAGATCGACGTTGTCGTCCGAGGCCATGCGCTCCCCTCCCCGTCGGATCAGTCGGGCCGGTAGACCACTCGCCCGTCAGCGTCGATCGTGGGCTGGGGCGGTGGCAGCGGCATCTCGGTTGCGCCGGCCGTCCGGGCCGCGCGAGCCGCCCGTCGGGCCTCGGCATCGGGCACCTGGTCGCGGGCGTGGTAGCTCGATCGAACCAGCGGTCCCGACTCCACGTGCTTGAAGCCCAGCGCCAGCGCCTCCTCGCGCATCTCGGCGAACTCGTCGGGGTGGTAGTAGCGCTCGACCTGCAGGTGTTCGGCCGAGGGTCGCAGGTACTGGCCGACGGTGAGGATGTCGCAATCGACCGCCCGAAGGTCGAGGAACGTCTGATGCAGCTCCGGCCGCGTCTCACCGAGCCCAACCATGATCGACGACTTGGTGTGCACCGCCGCTGCCCCGGCCGACCCGGCGAACTCGCGTGCGTACGCCTTCGCCCGCAGCAGCACGCCGAGCGATCGGTCGTATCGAGCCCGCCTTCGGACCGGTTTCTGCAGCCGCGCCACCGTCTCGATGTTGTGATTCAGGATGTCTGGCCCGGCCGCCATGACGGTTCGCAGCGGGCCTTCCTCCCCGTTGAAGTCGGGGATCAGCACTTCCACGCCCATGCCGGGACAGGCGACGCGAAGGCGGCGGATCGTCGCCGCGAAAATGCCCGCGCCGCCGTCGTCGAGATCGTCGCGGGCGACGCTGGTGATGACCACGTGGTCCAGGCCGAGGCCCCGGATCGCCTCCGCCACCCGGCGGGGTTCGTCGAGGTCGTGGACGAGCGGCTTGCCCGTCTTGACGGCGCAGAACCCGCAGGCGCGCGTGCATATATCGCCGAGGATCATCACCGTCGCCGTGCGCTGGTCCCAGCACTCCCCCACGTTGGGGCAGTGCGCTTCTTCGCACACGGTGTTGAGTGCCAGCCCGTGGAGGAGCCGACGGACGTCCTGATAGGTCTCGCCGGACGGCATGCGGGCCTTGATCCAGCTGGGGTGCCGCCGCGGCGCCGCCGAGCCGTCGGCAGCAGCCTCGAAGGTGCCGCCGCCCATGGCAATGGTCGGAGGGAACGCGCGCGGCGCGGGACCTGTTTCGGTTGAGTCGGACATTCGGGATCGAGCCTGCAGGTGTTGGGCGTAGGGACTAGTAGATCGGCGTGTCGGGCCCGACGGCCTCGAGCCAGCAGATCACGTCACGGACGAATCGCCCGACCTGGGCGCCGTCGGTGGCCCGGTGATCGTAGCCGGCAACGAGATTCATCATCGACCTCACCGCTATCACATCGCCCTCCGGAGTCTCTCGGACGACGGGACGCTTCACGACCGCCTCCGTTGTCAGGATGCAAACTTCGGGCGTGTTGATGATCGGCACGGTCAGGATCGACCCGAACCAGCCGGTGTTGTCGATCGTGAAGGTGCCGCCCTGAAGGTCATCGAGTCGAAGCTTGTTCGATCGGGCTCGGGCGGCCAGGTCCTGGATCGTTCGGTTGATGCCGCTGATCGACAGCCGATCGGCGTCGTGGATCACCGGCACGATCAGGCCGTTTTCGACGGCGATTGCGATTCCGACGTTGATGCGGCGCTTGCGCAGCAGACCGGCATCCGTGTAATGAGCGTTGAGATCGGGGCTGCCGTGAAGGGCCTCGACGACGGCCTTGACCACGAACGGCAGGAAGCTCAGCCCGACACCCTCGCGAGCCTTGTACGAATCAGCCTGGGCGCGGCGAAGGTTCACAACGGCCGTCATGTCGGCTTCGAACGTGCTGTGGGCAACCGGCACTGCTGCGGCACGGGTCATCTGCGCGGCAATGCCGCGGCGCATCTGGTTGTGCGGGACCAGCACCTCGTCCTGGTCGGGGGCCCAGGTGACGGCGGGCGTGGACACCGAAGGTGAGGACAGGCTCGGTGCCAGGCCAGGCGCATGGCTCGGGAGGCCGGGCACAGGAGCCCGAAGGACGGACGTCAGGACGGCGGCCTGGTCGGCCGCAGTGGCGGCTCCACGCCCCGTGGCTGGTTCCGCGGCAGTGGCGGCTCCACGCCCCGTGACCCCGCGGTCGCGCTCCACGAACGCGATCACATCGTCGCGGGTGATCCGGCCGGCATGACCCGTGCCGAGGATCTGCACCGGCAAGAGGCCGTGCTGGCGCATCAGCATCCGCACGGCCGGCGTCATGCGTGCGTTCGGGTCGCCGCCGGCCATCGCGGGCCCGAGCGCGGCGCCCCGGTGAGTCTCCGGGAGCGGAGTGGCGGGCCCCGCGGGACTGGCCGCCAGGGCCGGGCTCGGTGCCACGGCCGGTTCCCCGGCGGCCGCCGCCTTCGCGGCGGCAGTACCCGCTCCGCGGGGAGCGGCCCCGGTCGCGGCAGGCGTCGCCGTTTCCTCTATCTCCGCGATCTCGGCCAGGTGCGGAACCGTCTGCCCCTCCTCCACGAGGATCTTGCGCAGGACGCCCTCGAACGGCGATGGAACTTCGGCGTTCACCTTGTCGGTGATGACCTCGAGGAGCGGCTCGTCCTTGGCCACGCGGTCACCGGGCTGCTTGAGCCACTTGCCGATCGTTCCCTCGGCCACGCTCTCGCCCAGCTGGGGCATGGTCACCTTGGCCATGTAACGCTCCTCCGATGAGGTCTGGCATGTCGCGCGTGCCGTGAGGCATTGCCGCTCGCCCGTCGAGCCCACGCGGTGGCCCTAGTTTGGCCCATCTGGCCCAAACCTGGCTAGTCGCGTGCCGGACGGGGCCGCACTGCGGATTCGCCCGCCCGCCTCTCGCCCGTCGACGCTCGCCGCCTATGCGTTGATCTGGCGCCCCGCCACGGCCATCGCCGCCTCACCGACGACCTCCGCGAGAGTGGGATGCGGATGCGTTGTGGCGCCGATCTCCCAGGCCGTGGCTTCCAGCGTCATGCCCAGCGCCGCCTCCGCGATCAGGTCGGTCACGCTCGGGCCGATGAGATGCACGCCAAGGACCTCGTCCGTCGTCGCATCGGCGATCACCTTGGCGAAGCCCTCGGTCTCGCCCACGATCACGGCCTTAGCGATGGCTGCAAAGTTGAAGACGCCCTTCTTGACCGCGATGCCCCGCTCCGCGCATTGCTGCTCGGTCAGGCCGATGGACGCGACCTGCGGATGCGTGTAGGTGGCCCGCGGCTGGTGGTCGTAGTCGATGGCCTCGGGTCCCTCGCCGGCGATCTCATGTACGGCCACGATCCCCTCGTGGGCGGCCACATGGGCCAGCATCAACCCGCCGATCACGTCTCCGATGGCGTAGACATGCTCCTGCGCCGTGCGCATCCAGCCATCGACCTTGACGAACCCTCGGTCGAGTTCCACCTTCGTCGTCTCGAGGCCCAGATCTTCCGTGTTCGGTGCTCGGCCGGTCGCGACCAGCAGCTGCTCGACGCGCAACTCTTCGGAGAGGCCGCCGTCCGGGCCGACCAGCATCGAGACGCCCTCGGCCGTCACCTTCACCGCAGCCGTGTCGAAGCGAGCCTTTGTCACGACCTTGATGCCTCGCCGGGTGAAGCTGCGCTCCAGGGCCTGGCTCAGATCGCGATCTTCCAGCGGGACGATCGATGGCAGGTACTCGAGAAGGGTCACGGAGACGCCCAGGTCGTGGTATAGCGAGGCGAACTCCGACCCGACCGCCCCCGCACCGACGATGGCGATCGACTTCGGCAGAACGGCTTTGGTCGTTACGTCGTCCGACGTGATGATCCGGCGGCCATCCGGAGCCAGCCCGGCCAGGCTCTTGACTCGACTCCCTGTGGCGACGATCACGTTCTTCGCCGTGATGACCCGCTCGCCGCCGGCGCCGGGCGTGCCGTCTTCTTCATTGAGCGCCACGCGAACTGTCGTCGGTCCATCGAAGCGGGCGCGACCCCCGATCCACGTCACCTTGTTCTTGTCGACGAGGCCGCGCAGGCCCGTCCACATCCGCTGCACGATCTGATCGCGGCGCTTTGCGATGGCGTCGAAGTCGAACCCGGGGCCTCCCTCGAGCAGGATCCCGAACTCCTTGGCCTTCTTGAGGCGGGCAAACAACTCAGCCGACTCGAGCAGTGCCTTGGTCGGGATGCAGCCAACGTGCAGGCACGTACCTCCGATCTTGCCGTAGTCAACGAGGGCAACGCTCATGCCCAGCTGGGCGGCTCGGAAGGCGGCCGTGTATCCGCCCGTGCCGGCGCCAAGGACGATCAGGTCGAAGTCGGGGCTGGGGCTGGAGCCTGGGGCCATGGGAGTGGCGGCCTCGCGCTACGAATGGTTGGCGGTGTCACGGGAACGCGGCTCGGGCACGCCGCTGCCGGCATCGTAGTTGAGGGGCCCGGATGGGGCAACCCGGCCGTCCTGAGTCACGCTGCGCGCCACGCGAAACCGCGACAGGGCGGCCCCCGAGCGACGACCGGGCTCGTCGCGCTGGGGCGGCGTGCTGAGCGAGACGACCAGGGCTTGCAGGTCCGAGTCGCGGCCGTGGCAACGGCGACCGATCAGCCCCGATCGGCCTCCTGCGGGATGCCGATCGGGGCCACCAGAACGCGGCCGGCGACCGCCGATCCGCGCCGGGCGAGGAGCCCCGTCTTGGGCCTGTGGAACGTAACCGTCACGTGCGCGTTGACGACCGGGTCGGAGAGATCGCCACTGGTCAGGTCCACTGCCGTTGGTGTGTCCACCGCCAGGATGGGGATGCCTGCCCTCCTGGCACGCCCGATCAGATCCACGGCGCTCCGAATCGGGTCGCGCAGCGGCCCCTGGACACCCGTTCCGAGGAGCGCGTCGACGACGACAGCGGCCTTCTCGATCCCCTGACCCAGGATGGCCAGGTCTCGAGACACGGGCGTGTGGATCCGCTCGACGCGATCCTCGGCCTCGAGACGATCCCAGTTGCGGGTGGCGTCCTTGCCTGACGGCCGTCCTTCGACCGCCACCAGAACCGCCACCGCCCGACCGCCCTGGCGCGAGACGTACCGTGCCGCCACGAAGCCGTCGCCGCCGTTGTTGCCCGGACCGCACAGGATAAGGACCGGGCCTTTGTCCCAGCGGCCCGTCTGAACCGCCAGAGCCTTGACGGCCGCGGCCACGGCGCAGCCTGCGTTCTCCATCAGCCGAATGCCCATCACGCCCATCGATTGGGCCCGGCGATCGGCCCCGCGCATCGCCTCGGCACCGATCGGTGCAGACTCCATGGATCGCGCCCAGCGGGCCGCGAGTCCGTCCAGGGTCAACCCGAAGAGCGTGGGGTCTTCCGACGGAAGCGGCGGCGGCGCGTTCGGGTCATCCCCCGCGGGCCTCGTTGCGGACGCTGAAGCGGACGCCGCGGCACTCCCCGGCTCCCCGGCCGCCGAAGCGGCGTCGCGGCGCCGGACGTTCCGTCGTGGCGCTGGCATAGCGATCCTCCTCCGACTAACCAGTGTTCTGAAGGCCGGCGGCCACGCCGTTGACGGTGAGTTGGACAAGACGACGGAAGCGCTCTACGTCCGGATCGTCGACCGATAGCGAGCGCAGCCTCGCCAGGAAGCGTACCTGGATATGGGACAGCGGATCTATGTACGGTCGGCGGAGTCTGATCGAACGGCTCACGAGGGGCTCGGACGCCAGCAGCTCGGTTCGACCGGTCACTCGCGCCAGCCCTCGGATCGACCGCTCGTACTCCTCGGTGATTCGAGCCCAGATTCGAGCGCCGTCCTCATCGCCGGCGAGCCCCGCATAGAGGCTGGCGATCCTCGGCTCCGATCGACCGAGGATCAGTTCGGCATTATCGAAGGCGCTCGTCAGGAACGGCCAGTCGTGATACAGCTCGGCGATTCGGTCGAGCGAACCCTCGCCGTGCACCTTCTCGTAGCCTTCCAGGGCGGAACCGAGGCCGTACCAAGCCGGCAGGCCGATGCGCGCCTGGGACCACGAGAAGACCCATGGGATCGCCCGCAACGAGTCGAGCCAGGAGGTCCGAGAGGCTTCGGCGTCGCCATAGACGCCACCTTTTGTGCCCTCTGGTCCGCCGCCGCTCTCGCCGATCGCCGCTCCGCCGATCGGCGTGCCTACCAGTTCGCCCGCCGCACCGCGGCGGGCTGGTCTCGATCCCAGCGCCATCGTCGACAGCTCGGCCAGTGGCGTCACCTCCCGGAAGAATCGCTCGAAGCCGGGCTCCTCGTAGACGAGCGCGCGGTAGGAGCTGCGGGCCAGGCCGGCCAGCTCGTCCATCGCCGCTTCCCCGCGCCCGTCCACCTCGTCGACGCACTCGTCGTGCTCCTGCGCAGACGCCACGACGACCGCGCTGCCGACGAGCGCCAGGTGGTTCTCGGCGATGTCGAGGTTGGCGTAGTTGGCCGCGATCGTTTCGCCCTGCTCGGTCATCTTGAAACGGCCGTCGATCGAGCGCGGGGCCTGAGCCAGGATGGCTCGGTTGGTTGGACCGCCGCCGCGGCCGATGGCCCCGCCGCGGCCGTGGAAGAGCGTGACCTCGATCCCGTGCCGCCGGGCCACCTCAGCGAGGCGGGCCTGGGCCCGGTAGAGCATCCACACGGCAGCCAGGAACCCCGATTCCTTGTTCGAATCCGAATACCCGAGCATCACTTCCTGACGGTCGCCGCGCGCGACGAGATGGCGCCTATACCGAGGCTCGGCAAGGAGCGCCTCCAGCAGCTCGCCGGAGCCGGTCAGGGCGTCGCTCGACTCGAACAGGGGCACGATGTCCAACTCCGCCGCGCCCGGAGGGAGCCCGTCCGTGGCCGCCGCCGGGATCGCCGGATCGGCGGCGATCTCAGCCAGGTCCAGGACACGCAGAACGTCTGCGGCGGAGCGCGTGAAGCTGATCACGTAACGGTGGCAGGCATCCTCGCCGAACCGGCGCTGAACCGCGGCGGCCGCCCGGAATGTGGCGACTACCTCGGCGGCGGTAACGCCGGGGACCAGCTCGGTCAGGAGGTCCGGCGCCGCCCCGCCGCCGGCGACTGCTCCGCCGCCCGCGACCCTTACGCCGCTCGCGCCGCGCAGGGCCGCCAACGCCGCTTCGTGCACCTCGGAATGCTGCCTCAGCTCGAGCGACGCGAGGTGGAAGCCGAACGTCTCCACCTGCCAGCGGAAGTCCTGCACCTCGCCGAAAGCCACGCGAGGAAGCCCATCGGCCACCAGGCAGCGCCCCATCTCGTCGAGCTCCGAGAGGAGCTGCCCCGGCGTCTCGTAGCGACCCGCGATGGGGCCGCCTTCCTCGGTGAGGTACGCCCGAGTTCGGCGCAGCCGCTCCCCGATCGCCCCGAGCCGCTGCCGGTAGGGTTCGTCCGGGTAGCGATGGGCCATGTCGCGCATCGTTTCCGGGAGATCTTCGCCGTCGCGGGCGAGCCGCGCCTCCATTGCGGGCTGGACTTCTTCCCTGGGCACGTATGTCGCGATCGTGGACAGAAGCCGCGTGGCCACGGCCTCGTAGCCGTGAAGGACGTGGTCGGCGTGGAGGCGTGGCACCTGGCGGGTAACCTCGGCCGATATGGCGGGATTGCCATCCCGGTCGCCGCCGATCCAGGAACCCCAGCGCAGGAACGCGGCCACGCGCGCCGGCCGTGTGCCCGTTCGGCCGGCGTCGCTGGCAAGAACGCCGGCGGCCGCCTCCGCGCCGCCGTTGGTCGTCCCGACGCCGTCGGCGGGCTCGACACTGAACGTCGGCGCCTCACCCCGGTCCAGGGCTCTGTCGAACGCCCGATAGACGCGGGGAACGACCCTGAAGAGCGTCTCGTCGAAGAACGTGAGGGCGGTCCGGACCTCATCGATCGGACTCGGCGCCAGCCGGCGAACCGCGGACGACCGCCACAGAAGGCTGATCTCCTCGCGCAATTGCCGTTTGATTTCGGCGTCGTCAACGGCCCCCAGACGAGGATCGTCAAGCTGCTCCAGGAGCCGGTAGCAGCGCCGCAGCGCCGTCAACATCGTTCGACGTCGCGCCTCCGTCGGGTGCGCGGTCAGAACCGGCGTAATCCGCATCCGGCCCAGCAGTTCGGCGGCGCGACCGCTCGACCAGCCGCGCTCGAGCAGCCACCCGACTGCCTCCGCCGGCGTCCCCTCGTCTCCGCCCCCGGCGGCCCGCTGGTCGAGCCTCAGCCGGCGCACCGTGTCTCGCTCCTCGGCCAGGTTGACGAGCTGGAAGTACAGGCTGAACGCCTTTGTCAGCGCCTCGGCCTCGGCGACATCCAACGAGTCGAGCTCGGCGGCGAGCGCGTTCTCGGCGCCTTCGTCCCCGATCTCGCGGAAGGCGATCGAGCGCAGCCGGCACCGCTCGACCAGATCCAGCAACGCCGGGCCGCCTTGTTCGGCGATGACCTGACCGAGAAGCGCACCGAGCAGCTTGACCTCGCGCGAGAGCGGGTCGCGGGCGCGCTCCGTGCCAACCGTCCGAGGCTCCTCACGCCTGGCTGCATTCCGGACGACGCGGCGCCGGGCCTTGCGGTCGGATCCACTTGCGGTCATGCGCTGCTCCTGCTTGGGAGAGACGCGACTCGGAGCGTTCTCGCCGAGCCGCGCGGGAGGCTTCGTGGCTGAGGAAGAGTGCCACTCGGGCGAGAATACAGCGGGTCTGGCGGGGCAGACGGCCATCCCTCGGGCGGGACGCCATCCCTCGACGCCACACCGCCGCGCACGAGTGCCGCGGCCGCTGTACCATCGTGCGCCATGGCCTCCGAAACGCTGGCGCCTCAAATGCCCGTCGTTGACCACCTCGCGACCGGCGCCGACTCTTTGACCGTCGTCTACGATCGGGACTGCGGCGTCTGCCGCGAGACCGTTCGGCTCCTGCGCCGCTGGGACCGCGAGTCTCGGTTTGAATTCATGCCGCTCCAGACAGCCGCGACCTGCGGGCGGCCGATGCTCGAGCAGCTGGCCGCCGGGGGCCACCTCGGGGACGCCGTCCATGTCATTGACGAAGCCAGCGGCCGCGTCGTCTCGGGCGGTCATGCGGCGCTGGCTATTCTCGATGCGCTGCCGGGCGGCTGGCTTCTTCGTCCATGGGCCGCCCTTCCTCCGACAGCGGCCGCAGCCGACGTCGTGTATCGCGTCGCCGCCCGACACCGCGACCGCCTGACCTGGTTCGTGGGCATGCGCGACGAGGTCAGCTGTCCCGTCCGACCGCCGACCGATGCCGCCGAGGACCCCCTCGCGCGCTAGGTTTGGCGACGCCGCGTCCGGCGCTCCTCGACCGCAACCCTACCTCCAGCCCCTTCGTGTCGTCGCCTCTACGACCCATCGAGGTAGGTACGATCGGGCCGTTGGTCATCCTTCGGCCGGACATAGTCCGCTCCCCCTTTTCCGGCAAGCGCCATAACCTCTGCTGACCATGGCGAGCGTCCCCTCCCACATGACTCCTCTGCGGCTCGTTCAGTACGCCGCCATCGATCTCGTCCGGGCCGCGCCGCTGCTCACCGAGCAGGCGGCGGTATGGTTGGGCACCCCCGTGCCGGCGCCGCGTCCCGGCCACCGCCGCTACCTGACCGACCTCAGGTTGCCGATCCGAGACCATGCACCGAGCCTGGTATTCAAGAAGGCCGCCTACGTTGACCTCGGTGAGGTGAAAGGCGCGCCAGACGGTTTGGAGCTGGAGATAGGCTGGCAGTCGTCTTCGCTGGCACCGCTCTTCCCGGTCTTCGCCGGCCGGCTCACGCTGACGTACACGCAACTCCGCCTCGAGGGTTACTACGCTCCGCCCGGTGGCGAGTTCGGGGCAGTCCTCGACAAGGCCTTTCTGGGCATCGCGGCCCGGGGCACGGCCCGCTGGTTCCTGGAGCGGATCGTCGAGGCCGTGACGCCGGCTCCAGCCGCTGTCGACCCGACCGAACGGACGTCGCCTTCGGCCGAAATGGCCTCGACCTGAAGCTGGGCGGCGACCAGAGACCTCTCAGGCCATCCCGAGTGCACCTCTGCGCCGGCTACCCGAGGCTGCGAAACAGCGGACCGGGCCTGCGGGATGGTACCGTCTCGGGTCATGGGAGAAGAAGCGGCCTGGCGGACCGAGGTTAAGTGGTGGCTCTCGTCGTTCGCGACGCTGATGCCCGTCCTGCTCGGCTATCGGGCGCTGGCGACGGTCGGCTCCTTCGCCACAACCAGCGGCAATCAACTCGACGTTGCCGGCGTCACAGACCGGTACGGGGCTGCGGTCGGCCTCGAGCTTGTCTGGCCCATCTCCGTCATCCTCGTCTTCTTCCCGTTCCTCACCATTGCCGCCCTCGGCTTCCGGCTGCTCGTGCCCGATTCCGAGAACGCCCGCCCTCGAGCCCTGGCGGTTGCCGTGGCGACATGGCCGCTGGCCCTCGGCGCCGGCCTGGTGAGCATCGACCTTGTGGGCGTGCTCTTCTTCGCCGCGGTTGGCGCCACCTGGGGCCTGACGATGCCCTTGCCGAGGAGGACACTCCTATCCGCCGACCCGATCAAAGGCGGTCTCGTAGTCGGCCTGGCGTTCGGATCGTTCCTCCTCCTCGAGGGCGTGCTCTGGGGGATCGTGTGGTGCGCCTGGCGGATCTACAAGGGAGAGTCCGCCGAGGTTATCGCGACTGCGGCAGGCGCAGCCGTCGTGCCCAGCCTGCTCATCGTGGACGAGCTGCGAACTCCGGCGCAGGGCGGCGTGGCGTTGGACTTCGCCGTCGAGGTGCTCGGCCTGATCGGCCTGTCGATCGCAGCCGTCGTTGTCGCGAGGCTGCGGCGACGGGAGGCCGAAGCAGCGGCCCGGCTCGAGAATGAGGCGCCGACCGACGCCCCGCCCGACCTGCCCGAGGCCGGCGAGAGCTAGCCGATCAGCGAATCGGCAGGAGCGCAGCCCCGATGCCGACCGCGAGACCGATCGCCAGGCTGGCAAGGCCGATCTGCAGAGACCTGATTCGGTCACGGGAGCGCGCCCCCGCATCGGCCACTCGCTGTACCGAGCCCAACGGCCCGAAGTTGTACACGCCCGTCGAGCCGAAGCCGGCGCAGAAGTGCAGCCAAGCCTGGAGGTAGCCCGAGGCCGCCGCCCCGGCCGTCAGAACGAGCGCCAGCCGCGTCCAGTGCGGAGCGGCCACCGCGAGCAGAAGCGCGAACACGGCCACCGAGACGATCAGCCCGGCATGGCCGGCCCTCCGCCGCCGGGCCACTTCCTCTGGCCCGATGTTGCAAACACCAGGTTCGTAGCTGATCACATTGAGAGGACCGAGGCCCTGCGTGTTCGACATGGTTGCGACCTCAACTTTCTGCAGGAGATCGTAGGCCGGTCTCGCGCCGAACACGCCGCTGTAGTGCCGGGGACCCGCCAGGCGCTCCTTCAGCGCCCGCGTCGCCCGTTCCCGGGCCAGGGCACCTGGGCCGAGAGGCGGGCGAAGAACCTCTTGAACCTGCGCGAGAGGAGGCCCAGCCTCGATACGTCGCCCGGTTCCAACTCCTCCATGAGACGGTCTGCGAGCGCGTCGATGTCGCCGATCACCTTGGCCGTAGGGAATCGCTCCACCGCCGACTTGCCCTCGTCGGCGGCTCGAACGAATAGCATCCCCGCCGATCGGATGCGGGCCAGCGACGGCAGCATGACCACACGCTCCACGTCGGATGCCCCGATGCCGCTGTTGGCACGGTTGATGACGATTGACAGCCGCTCGCGGATGCCAAGCTCGCCCGCCACGTCCCGGAACTGCACGGCGGCCCGGATGCACGGGATATCGGGCGTGATCGGCACGAGAATCTTGTCCGCCTGTGCGAACAGAGCCTGGTTCAGCGGCCCGTAGTCCGGGTGCATGTCGAGGATGACCCAATCGTAGGATTCGCGGGCGGCAAGGATGGCATCGGCCACTCGCTTGGGCTCGAGTATCTCCGTGTGCAACGGAGACTCCGCCATGACGAGCACGCCGATGCCGCTGCTGTGCACGGTGGCGATCTGCGCCATGGATTCGTCGATGCCCGTTCTGGCGTCATCGCGCCAGGCACTGGCAAGCGTCCGCGGCCGCTCCAGCCCGAGCGACGAGGCCACGTGACCCGTGATCGTGTCGCAATCCACGAGCAGGACTCGCTGGCCCTTGTGGATGCGGAGTACGGCTCCGAGATTGGTCGAGATCGTCGTCTTGCCGACGCCGCCTTTGGGATTGAAGACGATTACGATCCTGCCGTGCTTGTGCCCCGCGGGGCTCGGGCCCTGGCCTTCGACCGGGCGAGTCGCCGCCGGGGTCGCCGGCTCGTCGTTACCGCCGACCATGCCATCCTCAGCCGGGGTTTCGACCGCCTTGTTTTCGACCCGGATGAGCATCGCTTCGATGCGCCAGCGCAGCGACTCCGCCGAGTACGGCCGGGTGAAGTACTCGTCCTGGACGTCGCCGCTGCCACCCATATCCATTCGACCCAGGGACCGCGGCGGCATGAGCAGAAGGGCGGGGATCCTGCGATCGCCCTCGTGCAGGACGGCGTACATCTCGAGCGTGCCGTCGAAGTCGCTCTCGCCGTCGAGGACGGCGACGCCGACGTCGTTGCGGCTGCCGAGGAGTCGGTCGAGCTCGTCGGCCGACGTGACCGCCACGGCCTCGTAGCCGGCTTCGGCCAGATAGTCCCGGACGGAAATGAATTCAGGTCGCGGCAAAGCTATGGCGATGGCGGAACGTGACAAGACCACCCGAGCCTCCCTGCGACGCGGAAGCAGCGGTCTGAGTTTAGCCGATAGGCCGCAATCGTCGACAGCACCCATTACCGCCGGCGCTGACCGGACCTCAAGCTCGAGCAGCGCCTTCCGGCCACACGGGGTTAACCTTCGCTCAGGAGGTACCGGATGACAGCCACACGGGTTGGGATGATCGGGTCAGGCTGGATAGCCCGAGTTCACCTGCGCGTTCTCTCGGGCTTCGAGGACGTTCAGGTGGTCGGCATCGCCTCGCGCAATGCGGACTCAGGGGGCCGCCTGGCTGAGTCGGCCGGTGCGCGCCTGTATCCGGACTATCGGGCGATGCTCGACGGGGCCGAGCTGGACGCCGTCTTCGTCTGCCTGCCCCCGTACGCCGCCGTCGAGCCGGCGCTGGCCGTCACGGAACGCGGCATCGCCCTGTTCGCTGAGAAGCCGCTCGGCGTCGACGAAGACGGGCCGGCGCGGATCGCGCGGTCGATCCATGAGAGGGGCCTCGTGTCGTGCGTCGGGTATCAATGGCGCTACCTGGAGGTCGTCGATCGGGCCCGCGAGCTCCTTGAAGGCCACCCGCCCCAGCTGGTCATCGGCTCCTGGCTCGGCGACACGCCCGGCGCCAGATGGTGGATTCGGAAGGATCAGTCGGGCGGCCAGATCGTGGAGCAGGCGACGCATGTCTTCGATCTGGCGCGGTACCTGGCCGGCGAAATGGAGCCCACGTCCGCCGCAGGACGGCGGGTAGCTCGGCCGGCCCACCCCAACAGCGACATCCTCGACGTTACCGAAACCTCGGTGCGTTTTGCATCGGGTGCGATCGGCTCCTTCTCGACGACTTCCCTGCTCGCAGGCCCGCACAGGGTTGGACTCGACATCGTCTCGGACGGGATGGCCCTGACGTTGAAGGTGCTCGAGGCCCGGCTCGTCGTCCGGCGCGGCACGGAGACAACCAGGCTGGCGCCACCCTCCGCGTTCGACACGCCGTATGAACTGCAGAATCGGGCGTTCATCGACGCGGCCCAGGGGAAGCCCAACCGGATCCGCTCGCCGTACGACGATGCGCTCCTGACGCACCACCTGACCATCGCGGCGTCGCGCCTCGCGGACGGGCCCGGCTCGGCCTGAGCTCGAGCGCGCTGGTCAGCGGTCCTATGCAAGTCACGTCCTGACTCTCCCGTGGGCCGCCTGGGGCGTACGATGCTGTCGTGCTGAACGCAGCCCGTGAGCGGCGATCCTATGGCCTTCAGGTTGCCGCAAGGGAGTCGAGTGCGGTCAGGAGTCGAGTAATGCCACCGTTCTCGTGCATCCGCCGCCTTGCGCGGGGAGCAGCCGTCGTTGTAATCCTGGGGTCTGTCGCGGCTTGCAGCCTGCATGGGTTCCAAGCCCTGGGTCCCACGCCGACTCCCACGCCGACACCGACTCCGACGCCGACACCGACTCCGACGCCGACACCGACTCCGACGCCGACACCGACTCCG
>Ga0182010_10000141_pt1 | contig 40280 bp, 34 predicted proteins | sample 611E1MmetaG_FD_120488 | JGI IMG/M metagenome (GOLD analysis project Ga0182010, IMG submission 120488) | Permafrost microbial communities from Stordalen Mire, Sweden - 611E1M metaG | ecosystem: Environmental > Terrestrial > Soil > Wetlands > Permafrost | place: Sweden: Stordalen | collected... | reverse complement strand
TGTAGAGCAACCGTACCTGGCTGTAGAAGACTGCGATCGTCCTCCAGGGGACGATGGCTACCGGACCGATTGGGGCGAGGCGCACGGCGAGGGCCGCCGACGCCGCCTCCAGGTCACGCTCGCTTCTTAAAAAGACGACCAGCTTCGAGACCGTCCCTTCGCTGTGCAGCAGCTGCGACACGAGGGTGATGCCCCCCACCAGTGTGCGGTCGTTCAGCTCCTTGATGGGGATGGCCAGGAGCCCGCGCACACGAACGTCCACCGCGTTCAGGCTCCCGTCCACGGTGCTCGCGAGCAGGGTGAGCTGATCGCCGGTTCTCACCCCCAGGGCGCGGGCCAGGCCCGTGCCCATAACGATCTCGTCGCCTCCGTCTCCCTGCAGGTAGGAGCCTTCCACCACAAGCTCTCGCTGTCGGGTCGCCGCGAACTCCGGCCCCGGGTCGACGCCCAAGCCGAGGTAGGGCACGGAGCGCGTCCCGTTCGTGACCAGGCCGACCCATTCGATCCGGGGGAGCACGGCGACGACCGAGGGCACTGTGGCGGCCAGGGCGCGCGCGCGGACGGCGTGCGGGATGCCGAACTCCAGCGTGGTCTCCTCAGAATTTGTGGCGGCGCTGGGATGCATGACCTGGAGATGACCGATCTGCTGGATCATGGCCGCGCGAAGGCTGTCGAAGGACTGGATCATGAACCCCGTGGCCAGGGCCAGGGCCGCGAAGCCGAAGGCGACGACGGCCTCGATGAGCAGAGTGCGCCGGCGCTGCCGGGCCAGGTTCCGATAGGCGAGGGAGAAGGCGTTCACGGCGCCTGATCCAGGATGCGCCCGTCGTGCAGGTGGACGACGCGATGGGCGCGTGCCACCACCCGCGGGTCATGGGTGGCCAGGAGAAAGGCCACCCCCTGTGACTCGTTCAGCCTGCGCACGAGTCCCAGCACCTCGTCGGCGGTGTGCGAGTCGAGGTTGGCAGTGGCCTCGTCCGCGAAGACCACGCGGGGACCATTGGCGAGTGCGCGGGCGATGGCCACGCGCTGGCGCTCGCCTCCGGAGAGGAGGTCCGGACGCACGGCATGCTTGTGGCCGATCCCCACCGACTCGAGCAGCTCGATGGCGCGCCGGCGACGCTCCTGCCGGCCCACACCCTTGAGTGCCATGGGGTAGCTCACGTTCTCCGCCGCGCTCAGGACGGGGATCAGGTTGAAGCCCTGAAAGACGAACCCGAACTGGTCGCGCCGCAGGTCCGAGCGCGCGTTCTCGTCCAGCCCTTCCGCCTCGACACCTCCCACGCGCACCACTCCGCGATCGGGCCGATCCAGCAGACCCATCAGGTTGAGGAGCGTGGTCTTGCCGGAGCCGCTCGGTCCCTTCAGGGCGATCAGCTCGCCGCTCGCAACGGAGAGGGAGACGTCCTGGATGGCTGTGACGAGCGATGCGCCGAGGCGGTAGGACTTCGAAACCGACTCCGCCTCCAGCACGGGTGGCGGAGAGGATTGGCGAGGGGCGCTCATGCGGGCGCCGCGTCGGACGGCGCGGAACCAGTCTCCGCCGGAGACGGTGCGGGAGCTTCGACGGTGCCCGTCCTGTCCGTCGCCCGGATTGAGAGGAAGGCCCGGCGCAGCAGCGCCAGGTTGGGCCTCCGCAGCAGGAGCGGCAGGAAACGAATGCAGGGAGGGGCCACCCGGACCGCATGGAGGGTGCGGTCGAGGAGCTGCTGCCGGGCCGAGGCTCCCTCCTCGGCCGCCTGCACCACGCGGACGTCCCTGCGGATGGCGGCGTTGACGTGCTCCTGGATGAGGCCCTCCGGCACCTGCGGCGAGAGATCAGGGATAGGCGTTTCCTTTCCCACCCTGGGCCATGATACGCGCGCCGAAGGCATCATGAAGGGCGCCGGAGGTCGGGTTGCGAGGCGATCCGTCGCCTCCGTTCGGGGAGGCACGCTCGCGACCAGAACGGGTGGAGCGGCTCGATCCGATTATGCCAGATCACGGCGACACTTGCGGCGACGAAACGAAGGTGGATGCGGTCGGCAGCTTCGGCCGGCGAGGCCGCTGCTCACCACCACGACGCGCTGGAGGCTCACGGTCCGACCTCACCGACAAATGGGTGGCGCTCGCGCAGGGCCCGGATCGGAGGCCAGGCGAGGTAGCGCGGCACGAATCGCCAGTAGGGAGGCGGCACGCCGCAGGTGTGAAGGGAGCGTTCGAACAGTCTCCGCCAGGTCGAGGGCGAGCCTTCGCCGGCATGGACGACGTTGGGCCGGCGGGCGATCAGCCGGTTGATCCGCTCGAGCATCCAGCTCTCCCGCACGTCGGGGGAGAGGTAGAAAACCGGCCGCGAGAGATCCTCGTCAGGAGACAGCCGCCCGGCCGCCTCCTCGCTGCGGGCGAGGGCGGTTCCCGGGTGAAGGCGGACGCCGGTGAAGATGATCGTCAGACAGCGCGGCCAGTCGAGGTGGCTCTCGATGAAGTCGACGGACTCGGCGATCGTCGCCTCGGTTTCTCCGGGGCCACCGAGCAGGAAGAACCAGGCACAGGCCAGGCGCGAGCGGCGGATGCGCTCCGCGGTGCGCTCGACTGCGTCCCGCCCGAATCCCTTGTGGTAGCTCTCGAGCATCTGCTCGGAGGCCGACTCGGGGGTGATCATGCAGGAGTTGAAGCCGGCCGACTCCATCTCGGCGAACAGCTCCTCGGTCGCGCCGATCGGGTTGACCCCCGTCGCGGTCAGGGTGACCAGGAGTCCGCGCCGCCGGATCTCGCGGCACAGCGCCAGGGCCGGCTCGACCGGCACGTTGAAGGTCGAGTCGACCAGCTCGAAAGTGTACGGGCGGGCGACGCGCGCCACGTGCTCGATCTCGTCGACGACCTCGGCGGTGGGTCGCAGGCGATGCACGCGCCCCTCGAGGCTCGGGTATGAGCAGTAGGTGCAGCCGAGAGCACAGCCCCGTTTGGACTGAATCGGCCAGGTGAAGCCCCGGCGGCCATAGGCCGGCCAATCGATCCATCGCTCGAGGCCCGACGCCCCGAAGCGCGCCAGGCGCCGCGGCGGGGTCGCGGTCGGGCGCCCGGTCTCGTCGCGGGCGGCGACGCCGGGAATCGGGCGTGGGTCGCGGCCCTCGTCGAGTGCAGCGAGCAGAGCGGGGAAGGCCTCCTCACCCTCGCCGAGAACCGCGAAGTCTGCCGCCAGCACGTCCAGGCTGCGCTCGCCTAGCAGCGACACCGCCGGCCCGCCCACCACCACTTGAGCGCCCGCCCGTCGGGCGAGCTCGATCAGCGGGTCGTGGGCCCGCAAGTGGCTCTCCAAGCGCTGGTGCACTGCGTTGTCGAGGTTGCGGACCGAGAAGGCGACCACCCCCGGGCGATCCTTGCGCAGCGCTCGGGCTAGCACCGCCTCCGGTTGGCGGCGGTGCGAGAGGTCGAGGAAGCGCACCGAATGGCCGGCGTCAGCCGCCGCCGAGGCGACATAGGCGAGCCCCACCGGCGGCGCCAGCAGCATCTCGCGCGACGGGTTGTGGTAGACGAGAATGGTGCGCATGATCGGGCCTAGTCCCACAGCTCGCGCGGATAGTCCTGGTATAGCTTCTGGTAGCCGTGCGCGTAACGCCGGGAGGCGACGAAGATGCGCAGGATGTCGGGCAGCAGCAGGGGCCGGTGCTCGATGCGCGCCGGCGTAAGGGCGGTGCCCTCGACCACCTGCTCGGCGTAGAGCCGGCCGAACTCGCGCAGCGGCAGGGAGGTCGGCGTCAGCGGGTGCATGCAGTCGTGCGGGTTGTCGATCCAGAAACGGCCGTCCAGGGCCTGATAGTCCGAGGTGCCCGGCTGCACGTGTTGGATCTCCTTCCTGAGATTGTACGACGAGTGGGGAGAGTAAGCGTCCTTTTGGGATCGAAGGATGCCAAGCGTTGGCCCGCGCCAGCCTCCATGAGTGACCATCCCAGAGATCCGGTAAGCAGGGAGGAAGGAGCTCGCCCCGAGTCCGAAAACCTCGCATAGCATTTCGCGGGCCATGACGGTGTGGAGACGCGACCCCGGTGTCTCGGCGCGCACAACACTCGTACGCGAATGGTGCACGCATCCGCGTAGGACCATCAGGGTCTATACTGGCCGCAGAATGCTTTTCTCGATTGTTTGCGACTCTCTCTCGGCAATTCAGTCAGAGCGGGTGGCAAGGGAGAGGCTCCCAGGTCGCGATTTCCCTAGGCGTTGCCGTGCCCAGCAGAAACGGAAGCCCTTGTACACCACGGGTTCGACGGACAGAGGAGGGACGGATGAAGCCCTGTGCGATCTTCGCCATTTTGGTCGGGTTATTGGCGCTCCCGTTGTTCGCCCAGATGCCGACCGGCACCTTGTCGGGCCACGCGACCGATGGCACGAACGCTGCGCCCGGCGTCACGGTGACGGTCACCTCGCCCAGCATGCAGGGTACGCGGACCGCGACCACCGGCGCCAGCGGCGACTACATCTTCACGTTCCTGCCACCCGGGGAGTACCGGGTGAAGTTCGAGCTGCAGGGGTTCGAAACGATTGACACTACGGCCCGAATCAACGCCGCACAGAACCAGAGGCTCGACGCAACCATGCCGCAGGCCAAGGTCGCGGAAGAGGTGACGGTCACCGGCACCGCCGACACGATTCAGGCCGAAGGCACCGCCGCCACCTCGATGGACCACAATCTCGTGTATAGGCTCCCGGTTGCCAAGGACATGATCAGCATCGCACTGCTTAATGCCGGTGTCGTCGCCAACCCCGGCGGGCCAAACGTCCTGAACATCTCCGGCGGGACCTCGTCCGAGAACCAATTCCTGGTCAACGGCGTGCCGGTGATGGCCAACGGAAGCGGTGGTCCGACGCCCCTCTACATCGAGGACGCGGTCCAGGAGACCACGACATCGGTCTCGGGCATCTCGGCGGAGTACGGCCGGTTCACCGGCGGTGTAGTCAACATGTTGACCAAGTCGGGCGGTAACGACTTCCACGCCTCGCTTCGCAACACCCTCACCTCCGACAAGTGGACCGCCGAGTCGCCGCTTCAGACAAGCGTCCGCAACGGCACGATCAACAACCAGTACGAGGGCACGTTGGGCGGCTTTATCGTCAAGGACCGGCTGTGGTTCTTCGTGGCCGGCCGCGACATCAATACCAATCTGACCGGCGAGACCGCCATCACCGACATTCCCTACCCGACGGGAGTCGACGAGCAGCGCTACGAGGGCAAGCTCACGCTGGCCATCACGCCCAACCACCGCATCATCGGTTCGTACCTGAAGGTGGACCACACCAATATCGGCTACGTCTTCGGCGGCGTCTTGGACCTCAACAGCGTCTACGACCGCCAAACGCCGAACGACCTCACGGCCGTCAACTACACCGGCGTGCTGACGGATACCCTGTTCGTCGAGGGCCAGTATTCGAAGAAGACCTTCATTTTCGAGAACGAGGGCTCGCACTATACCGACCTCGCACAGGGCACTCCGATCATCGACCTCGGGAACTTCTCGAACACCGAGTTCTACAACTCTCCGATCTTCTGCGCGGTGTGCCCCAACTCGACCACCCACTACGACAACCAGGACGTCCTCGCGAAGGCGTCGTGGTTCCTCTCGAGCCAGGGCGCCGGCTCGCACGACATCGTGCTCGGGTTCGACCGGTTTGACGACAAGGTCCTCTACAACAACTGGCAGTCCGGCTCGAGCTACGATCTGGTGGCCGACGGCGAAGCCGGCTACGTCCCGGGCCTCGTCACCGGCGCGACGCCCGGACTCGATCCGAACGGCTCGCCGTACCCGGTGTTCATCGGCAACTCCGGCTCGTCGTACGTTTGGTTTTTCCCGATCGCAGACATCAGCCCTGGAAACGACTTTCGCACCGAGTCGCTTTTCCTCAATGACAAGTGGCGCCTCGACAATAACTTCTCGTTCAATATAGGAGTGCGCTACGACAAGAACCACAGCGTGAACGCCGCCGGCGCCGTCGTCTCGAACGACCATGCCGTCAGCCCGCGGCTCGGTGTGACCTACGACCCGAAAGGCGACGGCATGTGGCAGTTCAACGCCAGCTACGCGAACTATGTAGCCGCGATCAACAGTGTCGCTTCCGACATTTCCCCTGCAGGCGTGCCGGCCTCCCTCTCGTACCTGTACGCCGGCCCGAGTATCAACGCCACGTGCGACCCGGCCAATCCCGTTGCCACTGGGTGCGTGCCGGCCCGGCAAGCGGCGCAAGAGGTGTTGACCTGGTTCACGGGACTGTCCCCGGCGGACCAGGACGCGCAGCTCGCTTACGCGTCCGTCCCGGGCTACAACCTGGTCGTCAAGGACTCGCTTAGATCGCCGAACGTCCAGGAGACCACGGTCGGCGTCAGCATCAGGCTCGGCCCCAGAGGCCGGGTTCGCCTCGACTACGTCAACCGTAAGTATAAGGACTTCTACACTACCGTCACCAACATGAGCACCGGCCAGTCGCAGCCTGACCCGTATGGCAACGTCTACGACATGACCTACCTCGAGAACAGCAACGCCAGCAAGCGCGAGTACAACGGCGTCCACGTGTCCGGCGAGTACCGTATCACCGACTCCTTCCAGCTCGGCGGCAATTACACCTGGTCGACCCTCAAAGGTAACGTCGGTGGTGAGACCTGGGGTCCTGTCTGGGGGAGCCTCGCGTATCCGGAGTACAACGCGTTCGCCCAGCACAACCCCGTTGGCTATCTTTCGGCCGACCAGCGCAATCGACTCCGCGTCTTCGGCGTCTGGGACCTCCTCAACGCCAAGCACAACCGGCTGTCGGTGAGCGTGATGGAAACGTACGCCTCCGGGACCCCGTACTCGGCAATCGGCGCCATCGCGATCCGACCGTACGTAACGAACCCGGGCTACCTCAATCCGCCTAGCTATGCCAACTACTACTTCAGCCCGCGCGGCGCGTTTCGCATGGACAGCCTCAACTCCACCGACTTCTCCTTCAACTACGCGTTCGTGATCCCGAGCCTCGGCGCCGGCTTCCAGTTCTTCCTCGAGCCGCGAGTGACCAACGTGTTCAACAACCACGCCGTCCTCAATGTCGACACCACCGTGTACACCTCTCGAACCACCGGCAAGGGACTGGTGAGGTTCAGCCCCTTCACCACCACGCCGGTCGAGTGCCCGCAGGGCGATTCCCCCGTCCAGTGTTCGGCGATGGGCGCCAACTGGCAACTCGCCCCGACATTCGGCCAGCCAGAGGTGCCAACCACGGCCGCGAACACAGCCGGCGACTTCCAGATGCCTCGCACCTTCGTCGTTTCCTTTGGCGTGCGCTTTTGAACGACTCCCGAACACGGCCGAAAGCCCCGGTCGCGATGACCCGGACCTCCCGTCAGTGCCGGTTCGAGTGACCCGCGCAGGTCACGCTGTCTCGGCTGCGTGCTGGGTGCCAGGAACGGTGCCCAGTCCGCCCGCGCTGATCGTGGCGACGGTCGCGCGGGGGCCGAGGCGAGATCCGATCACGGCTGCCACTCCGGGACCTTTGCCCAGCCCGGGAACGGGCCGATCTCGACCTTCCAGCCGGAGTCCGACGCGGGGTCGCGCACGGCGCGCAGGTTCGTGAGCGCGCGCAGCGTCGCCACCAACTCGTCATGCGGCAGGGTGTGGAGTGGCAGCCTGGAGAGGTCCGGCATCGGCCACAGGCGGATCGTGCCGTCGTCGCTGCCGGAAGCGATCGTGCGCCCGTCGGGGGAGATGGCAACGCTTGTCACTTGGCCGGTGTGGCCGAACAGCAAGTGCGGCTCCCCACCGGTGAGCGGGCCGACCCGAACAACGCCGTTCATGTCGCCGGTCACGAGGATCCCGCCGCGAGGGTCGAGGGCGAGCGTCGTGATCCTGTTGCCGTGCGACTTGATCTCCCGCGTCGCGTTCGACACGAGGTCGAACACCGAGAGCGAGGAGGTGGTTCCCTCCTGTCCGACCCATTGGAGGCTCAGGATGTTCCTTGCATCGGGACTCGCCACCACCAGGAGACCGGTTGACGGGGTCGAGGGCTGTCTGACGGGCCGCAGGAGGCGGCTCGTGCCGTTGGCGAGATCCCAGAGCCGGAGCCCGGCAGCGCCGTCCGTCACCAGGCGCCCGTCCGGCAGCCACGCGGGGGCTGCGTACGCCTCCCCGATAGTCCCGCGTTGCCCCCACGCACTCTCGCCCGTGGGACGGGTGTCGAGGGTGCGCTCGGCGCCGGTCGCAAGGTCGCGGATCCGAATCGAGGTCAGTTCCGGATGGGCAAGCCGCAAGAAGGGCACAGCGACAAGTCTCCCGCTGGGATCGAGCCTGGGGTTCGTACTAAGCAGCATACCTGTTCCCGGCGGGACCTGCGCCTGGAAGGCCGAGGCCGGCGAACCGCCGAGAGGGACGACGATGATCTTGGCCCCGTTCATCTGAGTCGCGACGACGAAGCCCCCCTGGCGGTCAACCTCGAGGTTTCGACCCCCGTCGGCGCCGATCCACGCGCCCGGCTGCGACCACAGCACCCGCACGCCCTCGCCGCTCGCGGGTGCAAGCGGCCAGCGCCGCAGTACACCACCGTCCGAGGACGACAGCAGGTGTCCGTCCGGTGTGAACGCCACCGCCACGTTGGGCGGCTCGTGCCGGCCGAGCACGATCGAGCGCGCGCCGGCGGTGTGCCACAGGATGTCGGTGCCGTCGTGGTTGCTGGCAAGCCAGGACCCGTCCGGGCTGAAGAGTATGCCGTTGATCTGGTTGATTTCGCTGTCGAGCAGAGGCACGGGCTCCGCGCTGGGCGGCGCCGCGAGATCGAAGAGGACCAGCGAGCGCGGGGGCATCGCCGTGCCCGGGTCCGTGGCGAGAAACCGCCCCTTCGGATCTAGCGCAACACCTCGGACGCTCGCGGGGCTTTTTAGCGTGCGCTCGAGCCGCGCCGAGGGTACGTCCCAGACACGCACCACGCCGCGCTCGTCGCTGGTGACCGCCCGGTCGCGCGACGCCCACATCATGACGCCCGGATCTCCTCCCTCGTGGGTGCCGACCTCGCGGGGCGGCGCGGAGGCATCGCCGAGCCGCTGCGCGGAGAGACGGTTGTGCTGCAGGAAGACGATCCACGTTTCGCTCCCGTCGATGTCATAGTCGGTCATGCCGGGCGCCCCAAAGCGCCCAAGCACCTGGTCGGGCGAGCCGTCGAGAAAGATGCGGCGCACGAGCGCCGAGCGTTCTGCCTCCGGCACGGAGGGATCAAACTCGACGGCCGGCAGATGGTCGTCCACTGGGGGGTAGAGGTTCTTGCGGAGACCGATCTCCACGGTACGCTCGAGTCGCCCTTCCGGCAGCGACCAGATGTGGAGGGCCTGGCGTGTGCCAATCGGAGTCCGGGTCACGAGCCGGCGCCCGTCCGGGGTGAAGCCCACCGTGCCCTCGAAGGTCGAGCTGAGCCTGTGTCGCTCTCCTGTCTGCCGGCTCACGAGCACGAGGCCCGCATTGCCGTTCACTGCGAGGTGTTCCCCGTCCGCACTCCACGCAAGGCCCGTCGAGGCGACCTGGTCCAAAAGGAAGAGCGCCGGGGGGCCTTGGGCGAGGGCCTCGACGGCGAACCGACGCGCGGGTTGGTTGTCGCTGCGCTCGATGCTCGCGATCGCGTAGGCGAGGGCGGCGTTGGGGTGGTCGGAAAGTCGCAACCGGCCGAGTGCCAGGAGTTGCGCCGCCTCGCGCTGGCCGACCTCCCGCACGCTGCGGCGCCAGAAGGAGCCCACCACGGCGAGACCGGCGCCGAGCAGTGTGATCACGGCGGCGACGACGAGCCTTCGCACCCGGCGGCGGTGGCCGGCACGCGCGGTCATTGCCCGGGCGAAAGTCTCCTCCATCTCCGAGAGCCCTCCCGGGTAGCGGGCGCGCCACACCTGGTACTCCTGGTACGACGTCCCGGTCCAGAGCAGGTCGTCCGGCCGCCCCTTCTCCTGCCACAGGTGTGCCACCTGGCGGAGCTGATCGCGGAGCTGCGCCGAGCCCTCGTCCTCGGTGCGCCAGTGCACGAGACGAGGCCAGGCGCTGAGCAGGCTCTCGTGCACCACCTCGACCCGCCGCCCCGCCGTCTGCCCCGGCTCGGTCGCGTGCGCCTCGTAGCTCGTGAGCAAGCGAGCATCGATGAGCGTCTTCAGGACTTCGTCGGCATCGCGCCGCTGATCCTCGGGAAACACCGTGATCAGCTCGTCCACGTCGCGCACCGCACGCGTGCCCTCGGCGGTGACGAGGTTTCGGAACATCTCCCGCACGAGGGGGAGCTTGTCCGTCCCGACCTTCTCGAGCGTCGCCTCGGCGTGCTGCGCGAGGGCGCCTGCCACCCCTCCGATCGCCTCGTACGCGCTCCGGGTGAGCAGCCCCTGCGCTCGGTCGCGGCGCTCCCACAGGCTCGCAGCCGCGAAGGCGAGCAACGGCAGCGCCCCACGTTCGCCCTCGACCACCTGCAGCATCTCCCCGACCAGCGCCTCATCCTCGAACTTGTAACCGCACTTGAGCGCCGGCTGGACCAGGGCGCGGCGCAGGGCATCGCCGGTGGGCGGTCCGAGAGGAACGAGCCCTTCGAAGATCGGCCGCAGCGCCCCGTACTCCTGGCAGCGCAGCAGGAAGTCGTCCCGGATCGCGAGCAGGACGTGGACGTCCGCCTCGAGGACGAGACGCGAGAGCAGGGACGCGAAGCGCGCCTGCACATCGGGTGGATTCAGGGTGAACAGCTCCTCGAGCTGGTCGACGATGACCAGCGCTTCGGCATGGTCACTTCTCCAGCGGCGGAACAGGTCGACCGCGACGTCGGCGTCCTCGAACCGCAGCATCTGGCGCATGGCGTGGGTGTCGCGCGAGACCTCCGGGACGAGCGCCTGCCCGAGGGCGACGAACGGGGCGTCGCCAGGCGTGCAGATGAGGTGCGCCCACCCTTCGGGCTTGGCAGGGATCAATCCTGCACGCAGGAAACTGCTCTTGCCTGCTCCGGAGGGACCGACAACCGCCAGGAGGTGCCTCCCCGGCAGCTTCTTCCACACCTTCTCGACTTCGGCCTCTCTCCCGAAGAAGTACTCCGCTTCCGCCTCGGTGAAGGCGGAGAGTCCGGGGTACGGCTGTGCCTCGTCGATCCCCGTCACCCGGTGGGCGATCTCCTCCAGGGCGCGCGCGAGCGCCTGCGCGGAGGGGTAACGCTCGCTCGGTTCCCTGGCGACCGCTCTCTGGATCGCGTCCGACCACGGGGTGTCGGGGACCTGCGGGGGATCCTCCCGCAAGCCAAGCCAGAGCGCACGGCGGGTTTCCGAATCCCGTGCTCCACCCGGGGCGACCATCTCCGCCAGGACGATGCCGGTCGCGAAGACGTCCGCGCGCGGGTCCGCGGCGGCCCCCGCCGCCTGCTCCGGCGCCCAGTACGCCGGCGTGCCGGCGACGGTGCCGCCCGACGCCACCGCCTTCGCGATGCCGAAGTCCATCAGCACGACCCGCCCCGCCCGGGTCCGCATGACGTTCTCCGGCTTGACGTCCCGGTGAACCAAGCCCGCCTCGTGGATGGCCCCCAGGCCCGCGAGCAGCTGAAGGGCGATCTCCCTCGCCTCGGCAAGGCTCAGCGGGCTGCGGGCGTCGAGGAGCTGGCGCAGGGTGGTGCCGTCCACGTACTCCATCGAGACGCACTCGAGACCCTCCGCCTCGACGAGGTCGTACACCCGGCAGACGTGCGGCGAGGCGACGGCACGAGCGGAGCGTACCTCCGACCGCAGCCGCTCGAGCGCCCCCGCCTCACCCAATCGCTCGGGCCGCACGACCTTGAGCGCGACGTCGACCTGGAGCTTGACGTCCCGCGCGAGCCACACCTCGCCCATCCCCCCGCGCCCGAGCACGCCCCGGACGTCGTACCGCCCCCCGAGGATGCGTTGGACCGAAGAAGAGCCCAGCGTGCCACCAGTCGGCGGCACGACCGTCGTGCCGGGACTCGGGAGGTCTGGTGGTGCACCCTTGCGGTCGTCGGTGGCAGGCATGACGGGGTCTCCAGTGTTTCGCGCGTGAGCTCGTCGCAAGATGTCTCACCTAGTCTACAGCGACCAACTCAGCCTCGCGTGCGATCTGTCCCGAGCTCAACCGGCTTCATCTCCATCGCAACGTCGCGGCCATTGTGCGTGTCGCGGGCACGGAACTCCTCACCCATCCCGCCCGCGCCGATAGGGGCGACGATCTCGTAGGGACCGAGGCGGGCACCCGACTGTACTCTTCGGGTGACCTTGTTGAGAGGGTACTGTGGATGATGAGACCGGGGCGTGGAACTCGGAACGGGCGATGCAGAGGTTAGCCAGCGCCGCCTCCATCGAGGTGATCCTAGAAATCGAGTATGCAGAGAGGAAAGAACTCACCGGAATTCGGAGAATGTCCCAGAACTTTCGCCGGGGGGATGAGCTATGGTTATCGCCCGCTAAGGGGGCCAAGGAGGGAGCGACACCGGGTGAGTGCGAGGGTTGAACCTGGGTTGAACCGAGGTTGACGTACCCGTCGGGGTGCGGTTCGGGAGAGTGCCCGGCAGGGCTTTCCAAGGGGGGCTGAAGTTGAACTGGGGTTGAACCGAACCGTTCCCGCAGCCTGGTGCTGCCTCGTAAGTTATTGGTGCGAAAGGGGGGATTCGAACCCCCATGGGCAGCGCCCACGAGATCCTAAGTCTCGCGCGTCTACCGGTTCCGCCACTTTCGCGGGACGGGATTGGTGAGCCGCGTAGGAGTCGAACCTACAACCTAGGGATTAAGAGTCCCTTGCTCTGCCAGTTGAGCTAGCGGCCCACCCGCTGGGCCCAATCATAACGTTGCGCTGTTTCCAGCGCAACCCCTGATCGTACACCAGAGGCCAGCGCACACGGAAGCTCCGGTCGTGTTGCGACCATCGTGCGGACAGCTACGAGCACGTCTGCCGGGTCGAGGTCCTCCAGCCGAGCCGCGGCACCCCAGACAGGGGCGGGGGGCTGCAGAACCCTGGCACCCCCCACCGGCGCCGTGCGAGCGGGATCGGTCGGGCCGAACAGTGCAATCGTGGGACAACCGACGACTGCCGCGAGATGGGTCAGCCCCGAGTCGTTTCCGACGGCAGCATCGCACGCTGCCAGCAGCGCAGCGATCTCGTGCAGAGGCCATACCGTCGGCGCGACGTGCGCGGCCACTCCAGTGACGAACGGTGTCGCCATTCGCTCTTCGCCGGGCCCCACCATTACCAAGGGCGCGATCCCCTCCTCGGCCAGCTCCGCCGCCACCGCGAGGAAGTTCCGGACCGGGTATCGTTTGTCCTCCGATCCACGCGTGGCAGGCAGAAACGCCACCATCCCCGGCAGTTCAGCCATCAGTGCACGCTGGCGCAGGCCCTGCCGGTTGAGTTTCTCCGGGAGTTGCAGACGAAACGGTGCCGGAGATACAGGCTGAAGCCCGAGCCACTTCAGGGCACCATCAAGGTCGTGACGCTGGTGATGGCGTCGCTCGACGGGAAATGTCACGAGACCGAGCGCCGCGGCACCTCGGCCTTCACTCGCCAGGCATGTCTTCGTCCCGGTCCCTGCGAGCAGCAACTTCGCTCGGCTGCTGTGACGTGCCGTGAGCGCCACATCGAAGCTCCCGAAAACGCAGCGGCGCGACCATCCGAAACCGGCACCGACCGGTCGCACGATCGCCGTGACGCCCAGGAGTCGCGCGAGCGGTGCGTGAGCGGCCGGAAGCAACGCCGTGGTCTCCCCGCCACGGTTGGCGCTCTTCAAGGCGGCGAGCGCCGGCAGCGTGTGCACGAAATCGCCAAGCCAGTTGGGCAGGTCGACAAGTAGACGGGCCGGGAGGGAGGTCATGATTCGTCTACGAACGCGGACGCCGTTGCGTCGAGGATTCCCAGACCACGGCCCATTTGAGGAACGTTCCGTACGCTGCAAGCACCGCCACGACGAAGCCCGCGGCGCCGTCGAGGAAACCCAGACGCACGATAAATGAGCGCACGAAACGCCACTTCGCGTGCATCACGGCTCCCAGGAGCGTCGATCTGCGTCCTGCCGCGAGGAGGTCCGCGGCCCCTCGGAGCGCGTAGTCGTTGAGCTTTGGCAGGTACTGCGCCAGCGACCGAAGGGTGTCGTGCTCGACGGCACCGCGAAGCAGGCCAACGGATGGCGCGGTCACCGCACCGTGAACCGCCCGCTCTGCGAAGCGGGCCTGGCGCCGGTCGATGAGCCGCACGATCTCGTCGCGCCCCCAGTCCCCGAAAGAAAGTGGGCGTCCGAACACGAAATTGACGCGACGGACCGCGTATGCCGCGTCGGTTGGCGCCGCGATCGCCCGTCCGATCCCCTCCTTCAGGCGCGGGGTCACGCGCTCGTCAGCATCCAGTATGAACACCCAGTCCATTCGGCACCGCTCGATGCCCCAGTTGCTCTGGGCACCGCTCGACTCGAACTCATGCTCGAGGACGTTTGCTCCGGAGCCGGACGCAACCTCCCGCGTGCGGTCCGTCGTGCGCGGGTCCACCACAACGAGGACCTCCTCGGCCCACCCTTCCACACTCGCCAGCGCACCGGGGAGCAACTCCTCCTCGTCGAGCGCGGATACGAGAACCGTGAGAGGGACGCTCACTCCCTCTCGCCCTCCTCGACGCGAAGCCGCCGGATAGCGAGGGCGCGCCCCGTCGTTTCGTCCACCTCGATCACCGCGCCGCACAACGCACCACCCCGCGTGGCCGGCTCCAGCGTCCGGGGAGTTGCCAGCAGGAAACGCTCCAGGACGGCCTGAGGCTTGAATCCGATGACTCCCTCGTACGGTCCGGTCATGCCAGCGTCCGTCAACGCCGCGGTGCCGCGCGGCAGGACGCGTTCGTCAGCAGTCTGGACGTGAGTGTGGGTGCCCAGCACCGCGCTCACCCTGCCGTCCAGGTGCCAGGCCATGGCCTGTTTCTCCGATGTCGCCTCCGCGTGGAAGTCCACGATCTTAACGGCTGCTTGTCCGCCGATCTCCGCGAGGATGCGGTCGGCGGCCAGGAACGGGCTCTCCATCGCGATCATGAATGTCAACCCCTGCAGGTTGATCACCGCGATCGGAACGCCGCTCTTGGACGCCACCACGCAGCTTCCTCGGCCGGGGTTCCCTGCCGGGTAGTTGGCCGGGCGCAGCAGGCGCGGCTCGATATCGAGCAGCGCCGCCGTTTCCTTCTTGTCCCAGATATGGTTACCCGACGTGAAGACATCCACCGGCAGGCGCCGGAGTTCGTCCCACACCGAGCCGGTGAGGCCGAAGCCTCCGGCGGCGTTCTCCACGTTGACGATCGTGACGTCGGCCTTCACGTCGGACTGGGTGCGGCGCAGCCTCTCCGTCAGAAGGCGCCTCCCCACTTTGCCCACCACGTCTCCTACGAAAAGCACACGGATCATCGCGCAGCCCCCAGCTCATCTGGGGGAAGGATACACGTCGCCCGGTGAAGGTCTCGTGCCTGGAGCGGCTAACGCCTCGATGTTGAGCTCTCTCACCCGCTGCCGGCCAACGCGGCAAGTGCGCCCGGATCGAGCATCCTCGCAACCGGTACGTGCACCCGAACAACGCCGTCGTTTGCGAGGCTGCGGAAGGTGCGTGAAAGCACCTCCGGAGCGGTTCCGCACAGCGCCGCGATCAGCCTCTCCGGCTCCTGGAGGCGGATCTCGGCGCCCGGCAGCGGCGTACTGGCAAACCGCACGAACGCCGACCAGAGGTACGCTGCGACCCTCTCTTCAACCGTATGGAGTGCCAACCCCTCGACGAGGTCCGTAAGCCGTCGCAGCCAGAGCGACATCGAGGCCAGCAAGGCCGGCGCGACTTCCGGCCGGTGGCGGAGCAGATCGACGAGGGCGGGGCGGTTCAAGGTAGCCAGCATCCCGCCTTCGACAACCGTCGCGGTGGCAGGGAAAACGCCCAGGCCAAAGACGGCGGCCTCTGCGAACGACGCCGGACCCTGCACGAGGTGGAGAAGTTGCTCCCTCCCATCCGGGCCGCTACGAGCCAGCTTCACCCGCCCCGAGAGCAGCAACGGCAGGAAGTCGGCTGGGTCACCCTCCGAGAAGAGCAACTCTCCCTTGCATACCCGCCGAACCCCGCACGGGCGGCCCAGCTCGTCGAGCAGGGTCGATGGCAGAGCGTTGAAAAGCGTGATGCGCCGCAGCGCGGCGGCAAGCTCTGGCCCCACGAGTGCATGGTGTCAGAGCGGGCGCTTGACGACTGTCGGTTCGCCCCGGACAATGGCCGCGAGGTTTGCGCAGGGGGGTGCAATGCCTGCTGCTCACGAAGGACGCGTGATCTCGCGCAGGGGTGCGTTGAACTGGCTGCTGGGAACCTCGCTCGGCGCGACGCTCGCGGCCGCCCTGTACCCGGTCTTCCGCTTCGTCATCCCTCCCGAGGTGGCCGAGGCGCCCGTCAACCGCGTTCTGGCAGGCAAGCTGTCGGAGCTCCCGACCAACTCCGGGAAGATCTTCCGATTCGGGTCCAAACCGGGCATCCTGATCCGCACGGTGACCGGTGACGTACGCGCCTTTTCCGCCGTGTGCACGCACCTCGCGTGCACGGTGCAGTACCGCCCCGACTTCCAGCACATCTGGTGTGCCTGCCACAACGGGCACTACGACCTGCAGGGCAAGAACATCGCCGGTCCGCCACCGCGGCCGCTCGACGCGTACAAGGTGGACATCGCAGGGGATGAAGTGTACGTCACCAAGAGGACATGAGCGATGCGCGCGCTTGAGAAGTTCTGGCACGCCCTTGACGAACGGTTCGACCTCGCGCCTCTGGTGGAATTCGCAACCCACAAGGAGGTGCCGCGTCACAGGCACTCGTGGGCGTACTACTTCGGCGGGCTCACCCTGTTCTTCTTCCTCGTCCAGATCACCACGGGCATCCTGCTGCTGCTCTACTACCGGCCCACCTCGGAAGCGGCGTTTGAGAGCGTCCAGTTCATCGTCACACGCGTTCCGTTCGGCTGGCTGGTGCGCTCGGTCCACTCGTGGTCGGCCAACCTCATGATTCTCTCCGCGTTCGCCCACATGTTCTCCGTCTACTTCATGGGCTCGTACGCAAAGCCGCGCGAGCTCACCTGGTGGAGTGGTTTCGCCCTGCTGGCGCTCGCGATGGGGTTCGGTTTCTCAGGGTATCTGCTGCCCTGGAACGAGCTGGCGTTCTTCGCCACGCGGATCGGCACCGACATGATGAGCAAGGTGCCTTTCGCCGGCGCATGGCTCTTGAAGTTCCTTCGCGGCGGGGAGGAGGTGACCGGCGCGACGCTGACACGGTTCTTCGGCTTCCACGTCGCGGTGCTCCCCATGATCACCGCCGCTCTTCTCAGTCTCCATCTCGCCCTCATCCAGAGGCAAGGGATGCATGTGCCGGAGAGCCTCGAGAAGGAGGCCAAGGCCAGGAAGCCAATCCGGTTCGTGCCCAATTTCATGCTGCGCGAAGGCGCCGTGTGGCTCCTGGGCCTCGCGGCGCTCGCGGCGCTCGCCGCGTTCTTCCCGTGGGAACTCGGCATCAAGGCCGATCCGTTCGCGAGCGCGCCCGCCGGCATTCATCCCGAGTGGTACTTCCTTTTCATGTTCGAGACGTTGAAGCTCATCCCGGCGCACGTTCTTGGGATCGAGGGCGAGCTCCTGGGCCTCGGCGTGTTCGGCCTCGGCGGGCTGGTCTGGTTCCTCGTCCCCGTCCTCGATCGCGGCAGCCGCACGGGCCATCGTACCAGGGCATTCCTCGTGCTTGGGTGGTTCCTTCTCGCGTACATCGTCTCGTTCACGCTGGCATCTCTGGCGGGGGTGTTCAAATGACCGACCGCATCCTGACCGCCACCGTCGTGCTCTCCCTCGCGGCCGTTGCGGCATTCGCTGCACCTCCGACGTCGGCAGTCGGCACACCCGGCAAGCACGCAGAAGACTCCTGTGTTGGCTGTCACAGCAAGCTCGAGGACAGCCGTCTCCGGGCGCCGGCCGAAGCGGCGAACTCCGACGTCCACCACACCCAGGGGGTCTCGTGCGCCGGCTGTCACAGCGGCGATCCGACCTCGGACGACCCGGCCGTGGCGATGGACCCGAAGCGCGGCTTCGTTGCGAAGTTCACTCACAAGGCCATCCCCGAGATGTGCGGCTCGTGCCACTCCAACGCCGCATTCATGCTGCGCTACTCCCCAAACATCCCCACCGACCAGCTTGCCCAGTACCGCACCTCCAAACACGGCCAGGCACTTGCCACGGGCGATACCAACGTCGCGGTCTGCACATCGTGCCATGGCGCCCACGGAATCCTCCCGCCCGCCGACGCACGGTCGCCCGTGTACCCGACGCGGATCGTCGAAACGTGCGGACACTGCCACGGCAACGCAGCCCTCATGAGCCGCTACGGCATCAAGGGCAACGAGATCTCCGAATACAAACGGTCGGTCCACTACGCCGCGCTCGTCACGAAGAACGACCTTTCGGCCCCCACGTGCAAGTCGTGTCACGGTGCCCACGGCGCAATGCCACCGGGGATCTCGTCGGTGTCCAACGTGTGCGGAACGTGCCACCTTTCCCAGCGCGAGCGGTTCGACCAGTCGCCGCACAAGGACGCCTTTGCGGCACTCCAGCAGCCGGCGTGTGAGAGCTGCCACAGCAACCACGCCATTCTTCATCCCCAGGACTCCTGGATAGGGATGGACGACAAGCAGGTTTGCGGCTCCTGCCACAGCACCGGCGACGCCGGGGCCACGGCCGCGGCCAGAATCGCGTCCGCACTCGGGAAAGCGTCGTCGGCCGATGTCACAACCCTTGCACGCGTCCAGCGCGTGGAGCGCGCCGGCATGCTGATGGACGAGGCGAGCGTCAAGCTCGAGGAGGCCCATCAGGCGTTCGTCATGGCCCAGTTGGAGATCCACACCACCAGCGTCGGGCGTGTCGAGGCGCAGACGAAGACGGTGCTAGGCGCGCTGGCAGCCGCCGACAAGTTGGCCGCCGCCTCCGAGACGGAAATCCGCTACCGCCGCTCGGGGCTCTTCATTTCACTCGCGGTGATCGCCCTCGCCATGGTCCTTCTGATCCTCAAGATCCGGGCTATGGAACGCTGAGCACAAACCACCACGTGACGTCGCCCCCGGGAGGTGTGAGGGGCAGCACCACACGCTCGAGGCCCAAATCACGGCTCATCCGCGCAAGAACGACCGAAGACGTCGGAAGCAGCAGCGTGGTTTCCAGCGGCGACTCCGCACCATCCCGGACCGCCCCCGCCAGCATCCTAACTCTTCGCCCGAAATGCTCGAACACCCTGACGTGAAGCGCGCCGTCGCTCAGCCTCCGGGTGCGGACTACCGACCCGCGCGCGACCAACTCCCCGGCATCCTCGCCCTGTAGAACGACCACGCCACCGGGACGGACCGCCCGCGCCATAGCGTCGAGCGCGCCCCGCTGCGCCGCTCGCGACGGCAGCAGCGACAAGGTGTTACCGACGCACAACGCGGCGTCAAACGCCTTGTCCCGCAACGGTGGGCTCGCGACATCCGCCACCATGAGCCGAGCCCCTGCTCGGTCTTTCACCGCTGCGAGAACGGCATCGAAGCCGACTGCTTCCACACCGATCTCCCCCAGCAGGCGCACGTGGAACCCCGCGCCGCACCCGGCGTCGACGACCTTCCTCCAGCCCCAGAACGCCGCGAGCGCCTGCCAGAACGGCCGTTCGCGCTCCGCTCGGGCCGCCATGGGAAGCGCAGCCGCCACAGCAGCCCAGTTGCCGCTATCGGGCACCGTTCCTCCGGGCCAGCGATCCGTCGCTCCGCCCCGTCCCAGCCTAGGCCATCCCGCCCACGTGCGTGTAGAGCGGCGAGTCGATCTCACGCAACCGTTCCGCTCACTCCTGTTCCGAGCTGACGATCCAAATGGTGCGGCGCACGGTGGTCATCGGCCTCATCGTGATCTTGGCCTTCCGAGAGAGTCGGACTGCGTTCCGGCAAGCGACTCCTTCAGACCCGAGAAATCGAGTCTCCGCTCACACTGTGGATTCTACCGGCACGCGCCTACCCCACATGCTCTCGCTGCGTCCAGACTTGGGCCCGCTCCGAGATTAGCTCGCACGCCCGCGAGCCGATCGTCTCCGGGAAGCCCATCGCCAGGAGTTGCCGGTAGTTCTTCTCGATCGGATTACGGATCTTGCGTATTCTGCCGTACTCGGCCGGTGTCAGCCCGCGCACCAGCAACGGCGGCATGTCAACGATCGGGATCGGGTAGTCGCTCCCTAGCACCATGCGCTCGGACGGGATAGACCCCAACACCCGCGGTACCGTGGCGACCCTGGGCCACAGGCACATCGCGGACACGTCGGTGAAGAGGCGCCAGCGCCCGTTCGATTCGGCTTCCCGCATCATCCCCGCAAGATCATCAAGGTAATCGACCTCGAAGGGGAAAAAACGTGCGCTGGCGTGGGCCGCGATCACGGTGACGCCGATGTCCAGCGCACGGCGGAGCCGGCGCGGATCCCCGAGTCGCTGATGCTCCGCCACGGGCGGTGGCACCGGAACGGCGTGCTCTGGACCGGTGTGGCACAGCAGGGGAACGCCGGCTTCTGCTAGAGCCTCATAGAACCAGTCGTGTCGCCGGTCGGACGGGTCGATCAGCTGCGAGTTCGGGATCCACTTCACCAGCGCCGCCGGCGGTTCGCCGAAGAGGCAGCGCTCGAGCTCCTCCCGGCCCGCGACCACGCCGCGATTCGGGTGAACTGATGCCCCGAAGAGCACCTTGGGGTGAGCCGCCGCGATGGTGCGCACGTAGTCGTTTGCGACAACGAGGTGGCTGGCCTCGTCGTGCCGGATGCCGTCGTCGCTCGACATCGCGTCGAGCGCCAGCACCACGCCACGGTCCACGCTCGCCGCTCCGTCGAGGGCCCCTACGATTGTCTTTCGGATCGTCCCGTCGAAGTCGGACCGCAGGTCCTCACGCTCAACGCCGTCGGCCAGGAGCATGAAAACGAAGGCCGGTTGTCGTTCCATGACCGTCGAAACCTTGCACCCGGCCTGATTCCTGGCCGCGATGTGGATGTGGATGTCGACGACCGGCGGCATGAGCATTCTCGCGGAAGGATATCCCGGCGGACCGGTCGGGCGCTATCGATGTGAGTGGTCGGCGTGTCCCGTCCCGTGGACCGGGTCGGTCCTTCCGGTCAGAAAGCCGGTCGGATCAGCGATCGTTTCGGCGGCGAAGTGCGCGAGATCCTTCCAGGTATCCGTCGAGCTTCGCCCTCTGTTCGGGCGTCAGCACGGAGACGGTCTGGTTGCGCAGCTTCTTCATCTCGGCGCGCAGCGCCTGGCGGTCGGCCCGAGTCCTCAGCAGCGCGTTGCCGACTGCCGTCGGATCCGGACTGGGCGCCTGGAGCGCCGCGTCCAGCGCGGCCTTGCTCGTTTGCTGCTGCCCCCTGAGAGCCTCGACGTTCGGCCGCTCGGCCACTACGATCGCCCTGATCCTTCCCTTCTGCTCAGTCGTGAGGCCGACCCTCGCGAGCGCCACCCTGTACGCCGGCCCAATTCCCGGTTTCGCTTTCTGCCCTCCGGGGCCGGGGTAGACGGCGGCCACGGCCAGCGTGCCGGTTAGGACGGCTGCGCCGGCAAGGACGGTCAACTTCCGGATCGAGCATTTCATCGTCGTGCCTCCCGTAGGCCGCCCCGGCGTTCTGCGGTCGTCTTGGGAGACGATCTTCCACCGACTCCGTTGACACCTCCGAACCTCCCACAATCCGCCCACAAAGAGCGGCGCGCCGCGAGTCCCTCCGCGGTGCGCGTCCTTTGCTTGGTATGTTGTTAGGCCAATTCAGCCCGATGCACCCGACCTGGCTGCCTTCCTCTACAGCTTCGCGGCGATCGCCCTTGCCATGTCCAGCGTAGTCGCCGAGCCGCGCATGTCGTAGGTGCGGATCTTGCCGTCTTCGATCACCGCCGCTACGGCGCTCTCCACCTTTGACGCCATCGCCTTCTCGCCGAGCCAATCCACCATCATTTTGGCCGCCAGGATCGTGGCGATCGGGTTGACCTTGTACTTGCCCGCGTACTTCGGCGCCGAGCCGTGCGTGGGCTCGAACACCGCGAGCTTCTCGCCGATGTTGCCGGAGCACCCAAACCCGAGGCCGCCCACCATCTGAGCGCACAGGTCGGAGATGATGTCGCCGAACAGGTTGGTCGCGACGAGAACGCCGTACTTCTCGGGGTCCTTGAGCAGCCACATGCAGATCGCGTCGACGTTGGCGTCGTCCATCGCGACCCCGGAGTAATCCTTCGCGACCTCCTTTGCGGTCTCAAGGAACAGACCCTCGGTGGCCCGCACCACATTGGCCTTGTGGACGACCGTGACCTTGGGGTAGCGGTACTTCTTGGCGTACTCGAATGCCGCCCGGATGATTCGCTCGGAGCCTTTCTTCGTGTTGATCTTGCATGTAATGGCGTACTGGTCCAACGGAATCTCGGCGAAGTGTGCGAACGGCTTGGAGACCTCCTTGAGGATGTCACGCAACTTCTCCGGGACCGGTGCAAACTCGACTCCGGAGTAGAGCCCCTCGGTGTTCTCGCGGAACACCACGAGGTCGATCGTCTCCTTGAAGTTGAGCGGGTTCCCCGCGTAGGCCTTGCACGGCCGCAGGCACGTGTAGAGGTCGAACATCTGGCGCATCCGGACGATCGGCGAGCGGTATATGAGCCCCTTGCCCTTGAGCTCCTCAACCAACTCCGCCTCGGCAGCCTTCACCGGCTTCGAGGTAATCGCGCCGAACAGCGCTGCGTCCACGCTCTTCAGCAGATTCACGGTGCGTTCCGGAAAGGCATCGCCTTCCTTGCACCAGAACTCCCATCCGATATCACCGTGGATGTATTCGGCGTCCAGTTCGAGCGCGTCGAGAACGATCCGGGCCGCCTCCATGACGTCGTTGCCGATCCCGTCTCCGGGCAGCCAGGCGATCTTGTACTTGGCCATTTCGTCTCTCCCTTTCCTGCTCACTCTTTTCAACGCGGGGCACCCGCCGCCGCGGCGTGGTCCCTCAGTCCCTGGGCAGCTCGCGGGCGGGCGGTCCGTCGTACGCGGCGGCGCTCTGGTCAATCCGCCGCATCGGCTTCTCGCGCTGGCGTTCCTCGAGCACCTGCGCCATCCACCCGGCCGTCCGGGCCAAGATGAAGAACCCGTTGGCAAGGTCGGGGTGGAAGCCGAGGTCGGCAAGGACGGCGGCGATCGCGCCGTCCACGTTGAGAGGCAGCGCCTTTCCGCCCGCGGCCAGTTCTTGAACGATCGCCTCGGCCACTTCCACGTGGGGGCCCGACGCGTTGGCGGTCTTCGCGAGCGCGACCAGCCGGTGGGAGCGCGGGTCGTCGGTGTGGACGCGGTGTCCAAACCCGGGGAGTCTTCGCCCCGCCGCCTTCTCTTCGGTGATCAGCGTCTTCGCGACTGATTTTGCGCTCTCGCCGGCGGCGACTTTGGCGGCGCCGCGGCCGAGCAGGTGCATGCAGTCTTCGACCGCTCCCCCGTGGTGCCTGTTCACCGCCAGCGCTCCCGACGCGATGCAGGCGTTGAGCGAGGCGCCCGTGGACGCGGCGTTGCGGACCGCCAGCGTCGAGGGAGGCGTCACGCCGTGGTCGATCGAGGCGACGAGGATTGCTTCCATGAGTTGCCCCACCGCCGCGCCCGGCAGCTCGCCGCGCAGAATCAGGTAGACGGCCTCACCGAAAGAGACCCGGCCCATAAGGTCGTCGAGCCGATACCCGCGGACGAGAATCTCGTTCGGCTTGATCGATGTGACCGCCGTGACCCATTCCTTCTCCGCCATGATCATCCCTCCAGGACCTTCGCGACGGCCGCCGGCAGGGCATCGAACGCATCGACCACCGTGGCCCCGGCCTCGCGCAGCGCCGCAACCTTGCCCTCGTGTGTCCCCCGACCACCCTCGACGATCGCTCCCGCGTGAGAGAAACGGACACCCTTCGTCGCGGCGCGCCCGCCGATGAACGCCACCACCGGTTTGCTGACCTCGCTGCTCGCGATCATCTCGGCAACGCGCTCCTCCTGCGAACCGCCGATCTCACCGAACAATGCAATGCACCTGGTCTCCGGGTCGCCCTGGAAGAGCCGCGCGACGGCGGGTAGCGGCAGGCCGATGATGCCGTCGCCGCCGACGTGCACCAGGGTCGTGAGGCCGATGCCCGCACGGCACAGGTAATAGCCGGTCGAGGAGGTCATCCCGCCCGAGCGCGAGGCCACGCCGACTCCACCTGGTCTGAACCACGAGCGGGCCGACTCCGCGCGCCCGCCGATCATACCCAGGACGCCTTTCCCAACCGACAGGACGCCGAGCGTGTTGGGGCCGAGGAAGTCGACACCCCTGCGCTCCGCGGCGCGGGCGATCTCCATCACGTCCCACACCGGGACGCGGTCGCCCACCAGGACGGTGAGCGGGATCCCCGCCGCGATCGACTCGAGCGCCGCGTCCTTGACGAGAGGCGCGGGCACGAAGATCACGGACGCATCGATCCTGCCCGTGGTTTCGAGCGCCTCGAGAACCGTGTCGTACACGGGCGTGCCATCCACGCTCTCGCCGCCGCGACCCGGCGTGCACCCGGCAACGACCTTTGTCCCGTAGTCGCGCATCAGTTTGGCCCTTGCGCGACCCTCTCGGCCGGTGATGCCCTGGACTAAAACGCGCGTGCTCCCGTTCACGAGGATGGCCATGACCTATTCCATTCCCCGGCTCGCGCGGTACTCGTCGAGGCCGGGGACGGGAAGATGAACGTGGCCGCCCCCGGCACCAAGGGCCCGGCAGTCCACCTCGCACGCGAGGCACTCGGTGCAACGGCCGCGCGCGGCTTCCTCAAGCGTCACCTTGAGCACCGGGACGCCGTTCTCGCTGAGCTTCAAGATCTGGGGCACACAGGCAGCCACGCACGCTTTGCTCTTGCAATGTTCGCAGACGGCGTGGTCGTACGTGATCTCGCCGGTCGGCGTCTTGAACGTGTAGGGCCGGGACGGAGGCTTCGGCGCGCGCTGCGGAGGGCGGGGCGCCTGTGCGGTGAACGACGCCACGAGCGACTCGAGCCGCTCGGCGCAGAAATCGACCGGCGTGTCCTTACCGTAGCACTCGATGGGCACCCCGATCTCCCTGGTGTATCCCGTCAGGATCTCGATCGCCTTTTCCTCGCCGTTCCCTCCGAGGCGGACGACCGCCGGGACTGCCAGCGGCTCCTCGAGGAACGCCTTGACGAGGCCGCGCGCGGAGTGGAACTGCTCCTGCGACGCCACGCCAGAACCGGTACCGAAGTACCCGTCCACACCGGGCTGCGAGAGCAGAATTCGCGCAGCCCTGTACACCTTCGAGGCGGGAGGGTTTCCCGACGTGTCGCAGAAGTTCGCGACGGAGAACCCGTGACGCTGCAGGGCGTCCATCCCCATCATCGACCCACCGCCGCCGGCGCCGTGGAATGCGACCACGCGCTGCCCCCGACCGAACCCTTCGCGCATCTGCAGGAAGTAGAAGGTCCCGCGATAGTCGTCCTTCTCGACATCCCACGCGATGCGCTCTAACGGGGTCGGTGGGTGACCGAGTTCGCGCGCAACCTCGATCCCGAGATCCGGGTGCCGGAACACCGCGGCGTCGTCCAGCGTGATCCGGCAATCGAGGGCCATCACCCGGCCGTCGGCCGCGAGGACCATGGGATTGATCTCGGCCGAGCGCGCCTCGAGTTGGCGGGCGGCGGCTACGAGACGCACCGAAGACTCGGCGAGCTTCCGCTGCTCTTCACCGTGCACGCCCACGCGCCGCCAGAGCTCGCGCGCAGCGTGCAGCGGCAGACCTTCGACAACGTCGAGCGGGAGCTCGGCGACCGCTTCCGGGTGCTCGCGTGCGGTGTCCTCGATCCCCGAACCTCCCCTGGCAGAGATCAAGAGCACCGGGCAGCGCCTCCGGTCGTCCAGGATGACGCCGGCGTAGCGCTCGCTCGCAATCGCGACCCGCTCCTCGACCAGGACCTCGATGATCGGGAACCCTCCCGCGTTTGCCGCGAGAATTGCGGCCGCGGCGTCCCCGGCCGCTTCGGCCGACTCCGCGAAACACACCAGGCCCTGTGCCGCACGGCTCGTCGTCCAGGCTTGAGCTTTCACGACGACAGCACCACCGAGGCTTGCGGCGACCGCTGCGGCCTCGGCAGCGGATCTGGCCAGCGCGCCGCGCGGCACAGAAATGCCGGCGCCGAGGAGGACCTGTTTTCCTTTGAACTCTGCGAGACGTGCCACGAGAGATCTCCACCCGCACGCGGGCGTCCGGCAACCTACGCGATGGCCCCCGGGGTGTCAAGGGCAGTCGGGCCGGCAACGTCCGACCGAGGCGACGATCCAACTCGCTCGCGGTATGATGAGCCACCAGTGGGAGGGCGCATGGTCCATGTCTCGTCTGTCCCCGGTTCCTACTATTTCTACTACCCAAGGCTGGTTTGCGTGGTCGGCGTCCGTGACGAGAGCAAGGCCACGACCAACTTCGCTCCGGTCGCTTGGACCACGCCCCTTTCCTCCGACCCGCCGCTGTTCGGCGTGTGCCTTTCCCCCAAGACGTACAGCCACCAACTCGTCCTCAAGACCGGCGAGTTCACCGTGAACTTCCTCACCCAGAAGCATGCCGCCCTCGCCGACAACCTGGGGCGGCTGTCCGGCCGCGAGACCGACAAGGTCAAGGCGCTGGCGCTGGATCTCGAGCCCGGCGAGGCGCTCTCGACCCCGATCCTGACGGTCGCATACGTCGCCGCGGAGTGCGCGCTGGTCGAGAGACACCATGTGGGAGACCAGACGCTTCTCGTCGGCGAGGTCCACCAGATCCACGCCGCCCCGGACGCCTTTGACGCCGACGGCGTGCTACGGATTCGAAACCTGAGTCCGCTCCTCTACCTGGGCAGCAACCGGTACGCGACCACCGAGCGCCATCCCGTCTTTCCCCTCGGTGAGGCCGCCACGAAGGTGTAGCGCCTGGGCTGGCCTGGCGGCGCAACGACACCCCAGATTCCTCTTCGGCAACGTCAGGCGGGTTTGGTCTGCCCAGCGGCGTCGAGCGCCGTCATTCCCGGCATCTCACCTGATCCCATCGTCTCGACCGCCGACGACGGCACGATCACCATGCTCCCCTTCTCCTTGATCGCCTCGTAGAGCATGTTCATCGCTCGCAGGTGCATCGCGGTTGGGTTCTCTCGGTACAGCTCCGAAGCCTTGGCGAAGAGCTCTGCAATTACGGTCTCCTCCCTGCCGAGGATGATCTGCGCATGACGTTCGTGTTCGGCCTGAGCACGGCGCGACATCGCGTCCTCGAACTCCGAGGGGATGCGCACGTCACGAATCTCCACCGACTGGACGGTGATCCCCCAGGGTTTGGTCTTTTCATCGAGGATCTTGGCGAGCTCCCGGCCGATCTTTTCCCTTTCGGTGGTCATCTCCGCGAGGTTGTGCCGTCCGATTGCCTCCCGCAATGCGGACTGCGAGGACAGGAAGATGGCGTTGAAGTAGGACTGCACCTCGAGCACCGCCTTCTCTGCGTCCCAGACCAGCCAGAACACGATGGCGTCGACGTTCACCGGCACCGTGTCCCGGGTGAGCGCGGACTCCGCAGTGACTTCCGTCGCGCGGGCGCGCTGGTCGACAAGGTGCGAGATGACGTCCACGACCGGGATGATCCAGAAGACACCCGGTCCCCACAGCCCGCGGTACTTTCCTAAGCGCAGGACGACGGCTTTCTCCCACTGGTCTGCCAGCTTGATCGAGAACAGCAGGAACAGACCAATGAGAAGGAAAGACAGCAGCGCGGCCGGCACTAGGTCGCTTCTGTGAGACACTGTTCCAAGCACGACCGTTGCGACCATGCCGGCAATCCAAACGACAGCCGCCACCGAAGCCGAGAATCCGTTGACGGAGCGCCGCGCACCCGAGGCGTGCGCCTGTAGCGGGCTCGCTGCGATCTCCTGACGCGGTTTCTTCTGGTCTCTCTCCTTGTCCTTATTTCGTGTCAAAATCGAGATGATCGGCAACACTCTTTTTCCTCCTAGGATTTGTGCCAACAAGACGGCCGCGCTTCCGACAGCGGCCACAGGCAAAGGGCGACGAGTGTCTTCGAGATCATGGCGAACCCGGGCGCCCTGAGGTATCCGTCTCCCTCGATGATGACTTCGGCTGTCATCGCCAAAGCGGCGGCGAGCTTGAGAGCGGCGTTCATTTCGGATCCTCCTTCATCCTGGCGGAGAATTCCTGAAGGAACTCCGCCAGCGGCAATCCGGAACCGGCAGCCCTCGCCAGGAACTCGTCGACGAGCTGGATCACCTGCCTTCGACGCTCGACCTCATCACGCTCAACCCTGACCGACGACACATAGGTGCCTGATCCCTGCCGGGTGTTGAGCACTCCTCGGATCTCGAGCTCCTTGTAGGCCTTCGCCACCGTGTTGAGGTTTACCTGAAGCTCGACTGCAAGCGCACGCACAGTGGGCAACTGGTCACCGGCGGTCAAGGCGTCCGTCGCCACCGCCGCCAGGATCTGGTCGATGATCTGGCGGTAGAAAGGCACCCCGGACGGCGGGTCGAGGCGAAAGCTGGTGGGCATCGCATTCACCTATGTCCTAGTTCATTAGATCATTAGTACTTTAGGACGCACCAGGAGGCTTGTCAAGGCCCCGAGGCTGGAGCGGGCGAAATCCGGGAGATCAGTCCCCGCAGGAGGTTTCATCGCTCGGCGGGTTCCGGCCGGATCGTCGAGGCCTCTCCGCCGGTCGGGTGCGGACCGCTGGTTTGGCAGCCACACCCAGCCGCTTCAGGCTCGAGATCGGCCTGCCGGTCGCCACCTGCTCCGCGGGTTGGGATTGCCGGCGCAACCTCGTGGCGACGATCTCCTCGCGGTTCCGGACGCCTCTAGCGCAGGGTATGATGACGGCTGCACGGTGCGGGATCAGCCCGGCGGATGGGTACGAGACTGCGCGCACGGCGGAGCGGGGATATGAGCGACGTGGTCGTGATCGGGGTAGCCGGGGGCACCGGCTCCGGTAAGACAACGGTGGCGGAGGCGATCGTCTCCCGCATCGGTCGAGAACGGATCGCCTACATCCAACACGACAGCTACTACCGCGATCTCACCGGATGTGAACGAGAGATCTTGCTGCACCACAACTTCGACCATCCTGATGCCCTGGAAACCGAGTTGCTCACGCAGCATGTGCGGTCTCTCAAGTCGCGTATCCCAGTCGAGGTGCCAATCTACGACTTCACCCGGCACGTTCGGACCGGAAAGACCCGCAGGGTCGACCCGCTTGGCGCCGTGCTGGTGGAGGGGATCCTGATCTTCAGCGAGCCGGCGTTGCGGGAGCTCTTCGACATCAAGATCTTCGTCGACACTGACGCCGATCTCCGTTTCATCCGCCGGCTTCGCCGCGACCTCGTCGAGCGCGGTCGCACCGTGGAGAACGTCATCGCACAGTACCTCGAGACCGTGCGCCCCATGCACCTTGAGTTTGTCGAACCTTCGAAGCGCTGGGCCGATCTCATCATCCCGGAGGGTGGGTTCAACCCGGTGGCTCTCGACGTCGTGTGCTCCCGGGTCGAAGCCCTGCTCCAACCTGCAACGGCATGACGGTCCGCCGGATCATCACCGTCGCGTCGGGAAAGGGCGGAGTCGGCAAGAGCACCTTTGCGGTCAACTTCGCCCTGACCCTCTCGCGGGTAGCGCCGACGGTGCTCGTTGACCTCGACACGGGAACGTCGTCCATCCGAAACACCGTAGATGCCCCGGTCGAGCGCGACCTCTACCACTTCTTCCGAAAGGGAGAACCGCTCGAGCGGTGCCTCACCCGACTCCCGGACAAGCTCGACCACGAGGGGCACTTCAAGAACTTCGCGTTCGTCGCCGCGCCTCAACACGCCATCGAGGAGTTCACCAATCTCTCCGACACCAATCGGGTTCGCCTCATCAGGGCGATCAATCAGCTGCCGGCTACCTACGCGATTCTCGATCTCCGTGCGGGCCTCGATGCCAGCGTGCTCGATTTCCTGCCCCACTCCAACTCGGGAATCCTGGTCTTCACGCCGCACCACCCCGCGGCAACGATGGCGGCCGCCGACATCGTCAAGGCGTTGCTGTTCCGAAAACTGCGCCTCGTCTTTTCGACCGACGGACCGCTCGCCGCGACGGCCGGAGCGCCTTCGCAGCTCGCGACGATCAACGCCCTCCTCGACCAGGTCGAGGATTCGTACGACGGCCGCATTCCGAACCTGGACGCCTTTCTCGCCGATCTGTTCGAGGCTTTCGGCGATGCGCCGGTCGTGCGCGCACTGGCCGAAAACATCGCGAGCTTCGGAGTTTTCTTTGTCCTCAATCTCTTCGACGGCGTCAAGGAGTCGTTCGAATCGGCCGTGGAGCCCTTCGTGCGGCTGCTTCAGAGCCAGATCTCCGCCCAGATAGGGATCCACAACCTCGGCTGGATCGTCAACTCCCGCGATGTGCACGAAAGCAACTGTCGGAAGAAGCCGATCGTGCTGACGCCGGCTCCGGCAAGCCAAGTTCACCACGACCCGGTCTTCGCCGATCTCCTCACGCTCGCCGGCCTGCCGGGAGCGAGAAGCTCGCCTCCGAAACCCCGCAGCACCGTGGACTACCTGCTCTCAATCGACGCGGAGCACGCCCTCATCGATCAGCTCGATGTGCTGAACGCGATGCACCGGGATCCAGCTGCGCTGCAGGTGCGTGACAACTTCGCATACATCGCGCGCCGCGCCCTCCACGCCCTGTCGAGCCTGCCGCCGGATCGCTTCGGACAACGGCAGCTCCTCACCCCCTTTGAGCTTGTTCAAGCAGTACTCAGGGCGGTCGCGCCGTTCACTCCCGATTCCGACGCCGGCGTTGGCGCAGCTCCTCTTCCTTGAACATATACCGAATGGCGTGCTTGTAGATCATCAAGTTTGGTCCGTCCGTGCGGTTGAGCTTGATGCAGTTGCGGTCGTACCACTCAACCCACCCGTGCAGCTCCGTCCCGTCGTCAAGCATCACGACCATCGCCGTCTTGTTCTGCATCTGCTTGATGAAGTAGTAGTTCTCGGCGTTGGTCTGATCAGGGGGCGCCTGCTTGCGGTGCATCATTCCCCGGAGAGGAGTGCGATCTGCAACCTCCGAGATCGATGGCCGGATGAGGCGACGGCTCGTAAGGGGTTGGTCCCCCGTGCGTTCAAATTCCTTCATCGTTTCCCCGTCGTACTGACTGAGGCGTAGTATACCACCCCGCGGACTCATTGGTAAGAATACGGAGCGACGCCCTGAGTCGTTTACTTAGCTGCCGCGGGTCGCTTGGTCGTGTCGGCTTCTCCGGCTTCGTGCGCGAGGCAGCACATGAGCCTGCCGCACATTCCCGATATACGGCTTGGGTTAAGCGACAACCTCTGGGCTTTCGCCATGCGGATCGTCACGGAGTTGAACCGGGCCATGAACGTCGAGCAACACAACGTGCGTCCACACGGCCCCCAACCTCCGCTCGCCTTGGCCTGGTCGCGCACTCCGATCTGCCGGAGCTCCACCCGTCGGCGGGTTCGCCGACCGAGGTCCCGCAGCAACTCGCGAAAATCGACCCTCTCCTCGGCGGCGAAGGTAATCACGACAGTATCGCGGTCCAGGGGCACAATGGCCGTCACTGGCCGCATCGCCAAGTTGAGCTCTCGCGCACGTTCCCTGCAGAACCGCAAGGCGTCGCGCGCCACCTGCGCAAGCTCATCGCTGCGGGCAACCTCGGAAGGTGACGCTCGGCGCATGACGCTACCCGCGACTCTCCCATTGCACGCCCGGAGTACCGGGATCTCGTGGCCGACTGCCTGGCCGACTCGCTCGCCGTCCGCACTGGCGACCAGGTAGTGCCCACCCGCCTCAAGCTCGACACCTTCCTTGAGCGAGCATACTTGCCCCGGAAGGTCCGCCGAAAACGTGATCCGAGCGAGGCCGGGCTGCGGTCGGATGCTGCTTGGACACTCCGAGCAGCTCATTGTCCCTTCCCTATCCCGCCGATTGCCGCATCGGCGGCGGCAACCGCGTCAGCCTGTTCCACCCGAAGGTGCCGTAACCGGGAGGCGAGCTCGTGGTCCCCCAGCGCGAGCATCTGGGCGGCGAGCACGGCGGCGTTGCGCGCGCCGGCCTTGCCGACGGCCACCGTGGCGACCGGTACGCCACCGGGCATCTGGACGGTGGAGAGCAAGGCGTCTAGGCCATCCGCGATTCCGCCCGCGAGCGGGACGCCGATGACCGGGAGGATCGTTGTCGCTGCGACAACGCCGGCCAGGTGGGCCGCCATCCCGGCTCCGCAGATGAAAACTCTGGTCCCTTCCGCTTCCGCGCCGCGGACGAGATCGACCGTGCGGTTCAAGGAACGGTGCGCCGAGGCGACGTGGGCGCTCCATGCCAGACCGAGGCGATCGAGCTCCCGGCCCGCTTCCTGCAGGGTCTCCCAGTCGTTCTTCGACCCCATGAGGATCATTACCGTCCCACTCATCCCATCCCCCTGCCGACGTCGCGACGGTACTGCATACCGTTGAACCGGATCTTGGCAACCGCGTCGTACGCGACACCCGCAGCCTCTGCCGGCGTGGCTCCCCGCCCTACGATCGACAGCACCCGTCCTCCCGCGGTTACCAGTGCCCCTTCCTGGAGCGCTGTGCCGGCGTGGAAAGTGAGCACCCCGGATTGCGCCAGCGCGTCTCCGAGCCCGGTGATCGGCTCCCCACGGAGCGGTGTCCCGGGATACCCGCCGGCGGCGAGGACGACGCAGACCGCCGCTTCGCGTTTCCAGGTCGCCCGAACAGAGCCCAGTTCTCCAGCTGCGGTGGCACGAAGGAGGGGCAGCAGGTCACCATCGAGACGAGGGATCACGACTTGAGTCTCCGGGTCGCCGAGTCGGCAGTTGTACTCGAGCAGCTTCGGGCCGTCGCGTGTGAGCATCACGCCGGCGTACAGAACGCCGCGGTACGTTCGTCCCTCGGCAGCCAGCCCGGCAATGGTAGGGTGAACGATGGCGCGAAGGATCGTGGCTGCCAGGCCGGACTCGAGGGGAACCGGCGACACCGCACCCATCCCGCCCGTGTTCGGGCCCTGATCGTCGTCGGCCAGGCGCTTGTAGTCACGTGCCGAGGCGAGAGGCAACACGCCAGTCCCATCGCTCAGCACCATGAACGAGACTTCCTCGCCTTCGAGACACTCCTCGACAAGGACCCTTTCGCCGGCAGCCCCGAACGCATGGTCCTCGAAATACTGAACGATCGCGGCGTCCGCCTCGTCTTTGGTGTGGCAGACTTGGACACCCTTGCCCGCCGCGAGACCATCGGCCTTGAACACCACCGGAACGCCGAGTTTCTTCACGGCTGCCGCTGCCTGATCCCGATCGCGCGCCACGAGCGCCTGCCCGGTAGGGATGTCGTGCCGCAGGCAGAACTCCTTGGTAAAGACCTTGCTGCCTTCGAGTTCTGCGGCCGCGCGTGTCGGCCCGACGAGAAGCAGCCCGCGCCGGGCGAACTCGTCGGCGATCCCGAGAACCAGCGGGAGCTCCGGCCCGACCACGGTGACGTCGATCCGTAGCGACACTGCAAACTCGGCCAGCTCGACCGTCGCGTCCGCGGCGATAGGAACGCAGTTTGCGATCGCGCTCACACCAGGGTTCCCCGGGGCGACGTACAGTTCGTCGAGACCCTCGGCACGAGAGAGCTTCCACGCGAGAGCGTGCTCGCGTGCGCCACTCCCGATCACGAGGATCCTCAACGTCGACTCCCGGCGACGACGGCCGCCTGCAGTAGAGACAGACAGGCGGTCTCGACGACATCCCTCGAGGAACAGCCGCGGGAGAGATCGTTGGCGGGTCGCGCCAAACCCTGGAGCAGCGGGCCAACCGCCCGGGCACCGCCGAGCCGCTCGGTGAGCTTGTAGCCGATGTTCCCCGCGTTGAGATCGGGAAAGATCAGCACGTTGGCCCGCCCGGCCACCTTCGAGCCGGGCGCCTTGCGGGAACCCACCGACGGGAGGATCGCCGCATCCAGTTGCAGTTCGAAGTCGTACTCGAAATCGACGCCGCGACTCGCGAGGGCTGCTCCGGCAGCGCGGACCTTGTCCACCAGTGGATGCTCCGCCGAGCCCTTGGTCGAGAACGACAGAAGAGCGACACGCGGCTCACTGCCGATGATCGCGCGGAAGGTCGCGGCGGCGCCGACGGCCACATCCGCCAGTTGCTCCGGATCGGGATCCGGCAGCACGGCACAGTCGGCGAACACCATGAGTCCGTTGTCGCCCCACTTCGTCTCTGGGTGAACCATCACGAACGCTGACGACACGGTCTTGATCCCGGGCGCAGCCCCGATAGCGTGAAGCGCCGCGCGGACCGTGTCCGCCGTCGTGCGTACCGCCCCCCCGACGGACGCGTCGCACTCGCCCGCAGCTACCAACAGCGAGCCGAAGTAGAGCGGATCGCCGAGTGCCGCGTCGGTCTGTTCCTTCGACCAGCCCTTGGGAGCCCGCCGCGAATAGAGCAGGTCGAACAGGCGCCCACGTCTCGGGTCACTGGCCGGGTCGGTGACCGTGACACCCAGCGAGCCCAGACGATCATGCCCAGTGCCCCGTTTCTCCGCGGGGCACAGAATTGTGACCCTTGCAATTCTCTCGTGACACAAGACCTCGGCCGCCTCCACGATGCGGGGGTCGTCGCCCTCGACGAGCACGACGTGACCGTGAAACGCGCGTGCACGGTCCGGTAGTTCCTCCAGAAAACTCATGCCAACCTCCATGTGTATTGTAACCACCTTTCACAACCGTTCCAGCAGCGGTGAGGTCGCCGGCGCGGCGACCTCTCTGAATTTACTCCATAAACTCCACTTCGTCTCCGTTTGTCGTCTCCCTCCGCTGCTCTTGCCACCGTAGAACCGGAGGTGGTCAGGTCTTGACAAGCGTCACAAAATCGTCGCAATATTGTAAGGGGAATTTACTGAGGTTGACTCCAGTGTTCGGGCGCGCTTGGGGAGGGTCCATGAAGGGGAAACTTTGCTGGCTGGCCTGCGCATGCATCGGTGCGGCGGCATCCGGGTTCGGCCAGGACGTCGGGAGCATCGGCATCGGCTACGCCTGGCAGCAGACGAGCGGCAACAAGGATGCCTTCGCAAGCCAGTACGACCTTTCGCAGGGCGCTTTCCTTGAGAACCTCAACCTCGACCTCCGGCATTACTTCGCCGGGTACGACCGCTTCGAGTTCAAGGCGGAGGGGTTCGGAGGCGATCCGCACCAGCACGTCTCGCTCAACATGGTCGACTGGGACCGCGAGTGGTCTCTGAAGATCGACTTCACACGCAACGAAGCGGTGCTCCCTTCTCCCGCCCTTGACTTGACGGGACTGACCGGGATGCCCCCGACGACCGGCAACCTCGCGAACGGCGGTCGGTTCAGCATCGCCCGCTGGACCGGCTCGCTTACGTGGGACGGCTGGAAGGCCGCTCGGCTCCGTCTCGACCTCCGCGACGTGCAGCGCAGCGGCGACCAGCTCTTCGCGTACTACGGTCTCGGCGGGCCATACGTGGCCCTCAACTCTCTCGACGAGAAGACCCAGGAGGTCGGGCTCTCGCTCGAGACCCGTACCCTTCCGGTCAAGCTGGTCTTCGAGCAGGACTTCACGAAATACGTTCGCGACCCGCGCGGGGGCCCCGGAAACGACGGGCAACCGCTCCTCGCCACCGGCACAAACACCTTGGCGACGTACGACACGCCCGGCAAAGACTCGAGCACGGTGCCCACGACACGTCTCTCCGCGGTCTACAACAACGGCACGTTCGAGCTGGTAGGGCAGGGGCTCTACCGGCGGGATCGTCTCGAAGCCGACCGCAACGACACGACGTCGTACGCGATCAACGGCGGTCAGGCCGGACAGATCAGCTATCTCGACGCCGTGATGGGTTCCGCGGACTCTGACACGAAGCTCGCCGATCTTCGACTCGGGCTCGCCGTGACGGACAACCTCACGCTCCGCGTGAAGAGCCACTACGAAGACGTTTCCTCCAACAGCACGCTGATCGGCCAGGAGATCCTCCAGCTCAGCGGTCCGGGAGGCAGCCTCGACTTCCCGTCCGTCGTCAACGACAGCGGCTACCTCGATCGGACCGACAAAGACATCGCCGGCGAAGCCGAGTTCAAGGCCGGCCCGTTCGGGCTCGTGGTCGGGTACCACGACGGCTCGCGTGAGATCGGCTTCCAGTACACGAACGGCGACACGCAGCAAAACGTGACACGCGACGCGAACGGGTGGGACGCTACGGCGTCCCTGGCGCTCGGCAGGGTCTTCACCGCCCAGGTCGGGTACGACAGTTCGAGCTTCGAGAACTACGTGTTCCGCACCGATCCCGAGACGGTCAAGCGCCTATGGGGCAAGCTCACAGCCCGTCCCGTGGCCGGCCTCGAGCTTGCCGCGCACGGCAGCCACGAGACCCTCGACAATCCGGCAACGGTCGCGGATGTCTCGCGCCCGACTGATTCCTACGGTGTATCTGCAACGTACACCGCTACGAGCGGCGCGTTCGCGAGCCTGAGCGTTGACTCGTTCAAGCTCACGAGCGACACCGCGATCATTTACTTCGCGCCCGGACTCACGAACGGGGACTCGCACTACGACACTGATGTCCTGACAACCTCGCTGCGGGCCGCAATCCCCATTGGGCCCGCAGTTCGCCTGACGGGCGGCGGGCTCTACCTCAAGGACCGGGGCGACTCGCTGCCGTTCACCTCCAAGGCGTACGACCTCGAGGTCGAGGTGCCGGGTCCTTTCAAAAGTCGCTTGGCGCTGTTCGGCAACCACTGGGCGTACGACATCCCCAGTGCCAGCGATCAGAACTACGACGTCAACCGCTACGGAATCTCCGTGCGGCGGAGGTTTTGAGCCATGCGTAAGAGCTTGCTTGCAGCGATCGCTCTCCTGGCCGCAGCACCGCTCCTTGCGGGCCTGCCGAAGGGTTGGGTGGGCCGAGACACCTGTGCTACGTGCCACGAAGACGTGGCGAAAGCGTTCGTCGCCAGGCCCCACGGAAAGGCCATGGCCGACCGCGCGCCCAAGAACCTGCTGAAGCTCGAGGGAAGCACGCTCGACCGCTCGTGCGAGTCGTGCCACGGCCCGGGCGAGGCTCATGCCAACGACCCCAGCACGAAGAACATCCGGTCGCTCAAGGGCGCGAGTACCGCTGATGCCTCTTCCGGATGCGTCTCGTGCCACGCGGCCCAGAAGGGCGGCCTCGCGATCCGCACACACGGCCACGAGAGAGCCGGGATCGCGTGCCTCGACTGCCACGTGTCAGGCCACGCCGCCCCGGCGGCGGAGCCGATGCTGGCGCGCGCCCGCGGCGCCCTCTGCACCGGTTGCCACGGCTCACAAACGGCGCAGTTCGCGTTGCCGTACGCACACCGCAACGGCAAGGAACCGTTCGAGTGCATGTCGTGCCACACGGTGCACGGCGGCACCACGGTTCGCGGCAGGGTGGTGGAGGACGGGCAGCAGCCCTGCGTGGCATGCCACACTGAGAAGGCTGGCCCCCAGGTGTACCCGCACCCGCCCATGGCGGTCAACGGGTGCATCGCATGCCACACCCCGCACGGCTCGCCGAACGCGTTCCTGCTGAACCGCGCCTCGACCTCGCAGCTGTGCCTCGAGTGTCACACGAACACGCCGACGTTCCACGATCTGTCCAAGCCAGCGTATCGCGCCTGCGTGAACTGTCACGCCGCGGTGCACGGTTCGCAACGTGACCCGAAGCTCTTTCAGGAGTAGCAGTGGGGGAGACCCAGAAAGGAGATGGAGTTATGCGTAAAGTCTTAGTAGTCCTCGCCGCCATGTTGTTGGCGAGCACAGCCCTGGCGGGGACCAACCTGGTTCGCTCGCACCTGACCGCGACCGTCACGAAGGGCGCGACCGTCGACATCGCCGGCCTGTCGGCGAAGCTCACCGCCCTCTACGGGAACGCCGCGGCCAGCTCGTACCTCGGCAGCGAGGTCTGCCTCGCGTGCCACAACGGCAGCACCGGCTTTCCGTCGGACAAGTCCACCTGGAAGCACACCCGCCACTCGCAGATGATGCGGCGGCCGATGGGTCAGTACACGCTTCAGGACGGCCTGGGCGTGGTCGCCAATCAGGCCCATCAGGCGACCGACGATTTCATGGTTGGCGTTGACCTGTCGACGATCGGTGCCTTCTCTTCGTACGGAGCCAACGCGCCCAAGCTGTCGTACGATGCCGCGTCCGACACGTACTGGATGACTACTGGCGTGCTCAAGTGCCAGGTCGTCGCGACGCTCGGCGGGAGCGCAGGTCAGGACCAGCGATACCTGCTGCGCGTCCCGGTCACGGACACCGACACGAAGCTCTCGAAGGCGCTCTACGCCGCGCCGGCCAACTTCTCGCGCACCGGCGGCTGGCAGCCTGCGAGTGCACTCCCGGCGAGCACCGGCTGGTATGATGCTGGCTACAACCCGATTTTCAGCGCCAGCACGACGTCCTCTCAGCTCGTTGCTAGCGGCGGCCCGTCCAGCCACACCAAGAACTGCGTCGGCTGCCACGTTACCGGCATCCGGTCGATGAATATCAACTCGGCCGGGGAGGCCCAGTTCCAGGGCTTCTACGCCACCCTCTATAACGGTAACGACCCCATGTACGTCGACTACAACGGCGACGGCAACCTACTGCTCACCAGCATCGGCTGCGAGAGCTGTCACGGCCCCGGCGCCCAGCACGTTATCGGCCACGGCGACCCGGCCAAAATCGTCAACCCGGCGAATCTGACCGGCGCGCAGTCCGCCGAGGTTTGCGGCCGTTGCCACATCCGCGGCAAGTCGGTTCCGGCCGGCACGTACGGCTGGCCGTATCACGACGACACCAGCACCGACTGGATCCCGCAGCAGACCGCCAGCTGGGTTGAGCTGACGACCTTCCAAGGGACCGGCGCGCTCACCTACTGGGGCGACGGCGTCCTCCCCAAGAACCCGCGCCCGTGGGATCAGTTCGTTCTGTCGGCCCACGGCCAGAGTCATTACGGCCAGAACGGGTCAGCCGTTCCGTGCTCCGATTGCCACGACCCGCACGACATGCAGCAGACTGACCAGATCGTCACGTCGCGGCAGGGCGAGGGTTCTGCAAGCTCGATCACCATCCCGACGTCGCCCGACAACGATTCTCTCTGCCTCTCGTGCCACGCGGGGCACACGTTCCCGACGCTCACTGCCGCCATGGTGGCTGATTTCGCGAACAACCGCGACGCGATTGCGAAGGCCGTCTCGGCCCATACCAACCACCCGTTCGCACCGGAGCGCATGATGGGCCTCAGCAACTGTGTCGATTGCCACATGTCAGCCTCGGGAGGCCACACCTGGTTCGTCACGAAGCCCGAGGACACCCTCACGTACGCCACCAGCGGCGTGAAGGACGCCAAGGGCAACTACGTGGGGTACCCGAACGCTTGCGCCGAGTCGTGCCACAACACCAGGGTCAACCTGTTTGGCCAGGGGATCGACCCAACGGTGGGCAGCCAAAGTGGTACGGCCTGGACAGGTGCTTTCGAGACGACACTCGCGACAACGCTGAAGGCGTACTACGGGCCCGGCGGGACGTGGTGGGACACCACACCGGCACCGTAGCCGCAGGTTAATCGCAGCACCGAACAGTTCGCATCTGCGGGGGGCACACGCCCCCCGCTCTTCTTTCTCCCTTCGAAGCGGTCGAGGCCAAGCGAGCCGATCGCGGAAGGATGAGAAGATATTGACTAGCAACTTTGAACGCGTTCGCGGTCGGAGGTAGGAATTTGAACGTACCCAGCGAAGTCCTACCGAGTCGTTGGCTTACGTCGGCGGAAGACCAGCAAGAGGACCGCGGGGCCCTTTCAGCTTGGGAAGGTGTCTGCATCGGCGTGCTTGCCGCCATTGGGCGGCTGCTGGACTTCGGGTCCTTTTCTCTGTGGCTTGACGAGATCCTGGGTCGCCTCTGGTCGCGAGGGACAGTCGCGCACGCCTGGTCCGTGTCCCGCAGCGATGTGCATCCACCGCTGGCAAACCTCATGGAGTGGGCGTTGGGGCGAATCGGGTTCTCGGATGACGTTCAGCGCTTGCTGCCAATCGCCGTTGGCACCGTGACCGTTGTGATGATCTCGCGGTGGGTCGCATTGCGGTTTAGGGGTATGCACTTGACTCCACCACCCACTACAGGTTGGGGGTGGGCAGCGATGCGGCGGGCACCGGCCCGACCTGCACAGCCTGCTGACAGAGGCGGAAGAAGAGCTTGCCTCTCGAAT
>Ga0182010_10000138_pt1 | contig 40456 bp, 38 predicted proteins | sample 611E1MmetaG_FD_120488 | JGI IMG/M metagenome (GOLD analysis project Ga0182010, IMG submission 120488) | Permafrost microbial communities from Stordalen Mire, Sweden - 611E1M metaG | ecosystem: Environmental > Terrestrial > Soil > Wetlands > Permafrost | place: Sweden: Stordalen | collected... | reverse complement strand
TCGGCTGGACGCGACGACGCTCTTCGTTGGCATGGGATCGGACTCCATGCTCGGCGCTCGAGCCGGTGTGATTGACCGATGCTCGTCACGCAGGAACGGTGCTGCGCTCCTTCATCACATCAGAGGCGGTATTTCATTGGCATATCCCAACCTAGGCAAATGTCGATGTTCGAACCCCTCGCGGTCGATCGCATCGCAGCAGGTGACACCATTCGTTCCGGCAAGCAACCGTCGGCGTGCCTGACCAGCACGTGTCCCACAGGTCCGGCGGCGCTCGGGGGCAGCTATGGCTGCTGCTCTCTTGACTCTGACCGAGAGCGGACCAAGAATCGAATCCATGTCCAGTGACGAGGTCGACAGATATTTGGCAGACGTCGATGAACCGAAGCGGACCACTCTCCAGCACTTACGCCAGATGATCCTTGAAGTGGTCCCCGAAGCCGAGGAAGGGATCTCCTATGGAGTCCCTGCCTTCAGGTTGCAGGGCAAAGTCGTCGCCGGATTTGCAGCGTTCAAGAACCATCTCAGCTACCTGCCGCACAGTGGATCCGTGTTTCCAGCGCTTCAAGATGAGCTGGCCCCGTACAAGACCTCCTCTGGAGCGCTCCAGTTCCCGATCGACTCGCCGCTGCCGAAACCTCTCGTTGAACGCCTTGTCAGCGTGCGAATCGCCCAAGCGTTTCCTGACGGCTAGGACAGCATCGATGATCCGGCCGACGGTTAGGGACCGCCTCAGACTCGGCAGCGAAGCAGGACCCGGGAGAGCGACTCTCGAGCCACGTCGGCAGTCTTTCGGTCGGCCTCAACGTCACCGCACAACCCTTCGCGCGCCGGTGGATCCTCGGGGCCGAAGGTCAGCTCGACCGAAATCGCCACTTCGTTGCCCCTCCGGGCTCTACGGTCTGTAGGGCTGTTGCCCGATCGGGTACGAGGCGATAGATCACCCATGGCGGAGGACCCGCGGACGGGGCGCTGAAGTCGGCGGTCAGAGCCAGACCGGTCTCATCGACTCGGGCCGGCCAACCCTGATCGCACCACTTCTCCGCCATCCGGGCGACGGTCTCGCGATCCTTGATCTTCTCGGCGATGCCTTCCACGACGAGATCGAACTCGTGAGTGGCAACGCTGAGAGTGCCACGTGGGTCACGGGCGAGATTCTTCCCCTTACGAGTCTGCTCCCCGGTCTCGAACCAGAAGGCGTCATCGACCCAGAGCGCGCCGACGCCCGTCACGTGCGGACTTCCGTCCCGGTTAATCGTCGCCAACCAGCAGGTATGCCGATCAGGCCCGCCCGTACTGGGGGCCTGGGTCACCCCCCGTGCAAGGCGGATGGCGATCGTGTCCCAGTCGAGGACAGGCAGCCCGTAGAGGTCCGCAAGGTTCCTGCTATCCACGACTGTTCGATGGGGCGAAGGGAGCGAGCTCATCTGTTTCGCCATTCTTGCCTACTGTCCACCGCCTGGGCGGCCATGGCCCGTTCTCTGAGAGGCGAAGCGCCTCCCTCCTCTGGCGATCCGGGTCACCCGGCGGCGCGAGAATGCATCGGCAGTTGGCTCGTCCGCGAGCGCGAGAAGGAGAGATGTCAATCATGGCTGAACAGTCTGCGCCTTGGCCGAAACAAGGGCCAGCCTCGTACTTCCCGTCAATCGAGACGAAGTACGGTCGCTCCATTGCGGAGTGGCAGAAGATCATCGTCGACAGTGGTCTTGACAGGCACATGGCGGTCGTCGGCTACCTCAAGTCCGAGTACGGAATGGGGCACGGTCATGCCAATGCGCTCGTCGGTTGGACGCTTGCGGGCAACACGGCCGCACCCTGAATTCCCTCTACAGCCAACGGCGTATTGACGGGTGGTAAATGGCAACAAACCCACCCAGCCGACGGTATGGGACTCCCATCGGAGGTCAGGACGTCCTTGGCGCAAGTGCTGTCGGATGCTTCGGCTGGTACAGGCCGACGGTCCCACCACCGGGAAGTTGGATCGTCGTGACCGATCCCCATCGAGCTTCCTCTACGCCGGAGCATCGGACGCCCTTCTCCAAGAGAGCGGCCATTTCGGCACGGAGGTCATCGCACATCAGATAGAGCTCGTGTCCACCATTGTCACCGGCAGGATGAACGGCCAACTCCGCTGGAGGAAGCCTGAAGATCAGCCAATCGTGGCCAGCGTCCACCGACGAGTATCCGAGGACATCCCGGAAGAACACTCGGTCTGCCGCAGCATCCGCGCTGTACAGAATCACGTGAGCGCCAAAGATCATGGGTCCGACTTCTCCTCACCACAGGAAGGCTCCCCTAGGTACCTCCCACGGGGGGTCAATCAGTCGCAGCGTCCCACCTACCCGGTGATCAAGGGCAAGGCCTTTCTCCGATCACAGGCCCGTGACGCTGGCTGCCAGCCCCTGTTCGTCCTCGAACTGGCTGCGGTCGATCGAGTAGATGGGAACGACACGGGCACATCATTAAGCACACAATTTCATTTTGACGTAATCCAGTGGGTGATCTTCCCGTGGGAATGATCAGTCTTCGGGAAGAGCAGCAAAGGCACGCTTGGTGCTCCGATACCATCCCATTCCTGCTAGGGGATGCTTCCACCTCCCCTTCATCTCCCGCAAGGCATCCTCGTGCGTGTCGTCGCCGTTCGAAACCACCTCGTTCAGATGCTTGTCTTGCGCCTTGATCACCTCATCAGCGGTGTCGCCATGGAGCTGAAGTTCACATGGTCCACCCAGTTGCTTGCATGTCATCGTCTTCATTGGTCTCGCTTCCTTTCATCGTGCAGGCCACCAATGCACTGTCGATCCGGGTCAGTGGCAATCGAAGGCGCCACGAAGAACGATTGGCAGTGCGGCGAAACAGAGAGGACCAGTCGCCGGGTTCGGCACAGTGCGTTCTGCCACTCCTCATGGGCAGGCGGGTCCCGTTGTACTCAATCGACCTGGCGGGTAACCCCGTCGGCAGCGTCCTTCATCGCGTGGATGTCGAGCTTCTTCATGGTCATCATGGCCTGCATGGCCCGGCTCGCCCGCTCCGGGTCAGGGTCACCGAGAACCGAAGGAAGATCGGTTGGCACGATCTGCCAGCGGAGGCCGTAGCGATCCTTAAGCCATCCGCAGGCGATCTCCTCCCCGCCATCGGTGAGAGCTTCCCAGTAGTGGTCAACCTCCTCGTCGGTTGCGCAATCGACCACGAACGAGACCGACTCATCGAAGCCGTAGTGCACTGGACCGCCGTTCAGCGCGACGAACTCGTTGCCGTCGAGCTCGAAGTGGACAGTCATCACCGTGCCGGCTTGCACTGGACCTCCCTCGCCGTGCCGTGCAATCTGAAGGATCCGGGAGTTTGGAAAGACCGACAGATAGAACTTGACGGCCTCCTCGGCCTGGTCGTCGAACCACAAGAACGGGGTGATCTTCCCCACTGCGCTACCTCCGATGACCTGAGTTGGCCCACTCTCCGAAACAGCGTCTGCTCACGAAGCTCAGCGTACTGCCGGTGCCGACCCACGCACTCGCCGATTGTTCAGCTCGAGCGCTGGCAATGATCTCGCTCGATGCCATCTGACTGCGCCGCCCCCCTCTACCGGCCTACCTCGAAGGACAGTCGAACTGGCGATCTCATCTCAATCTACAGGGCTGAGACGCTGTACCGGAGATAGGTGACGCCACTCCTGAATCGCCGTTCGTCCAGCAGTTGGAGGTCGAGCCGGATGTGGTCAGGAAGTGTCGGCTTCCCACCCCCGACGAGGACTGGGACGATGAACAGGCGCAGTTCGTCGACCAGTCCGGTGCTGATGGCTTGGCCGGCGAGTTCGGCACCGCCAACCGTGATGTCGGCTGCGGCCGCCGCCTTCAACTGGCGGATTGCCTCAGGGTCGAGATCCCGTTCAATACGCGTCCTGGCGCTGGAAACCGCATCCAGGGACTTCGAGTAGACGATCTTGTCGGCTGCCTGCCAGATCTCAGAGAAGTCCTGAACGACGTAGGGCTGATCCGGAACGTTGTGGGCCGTCTCCCAAAAGAGCATCGTCTCGTACATACGGCGCCCGTAGAGGTAGATGCCGATCGGCCGCTCGAGGTCGTTGATGAAGTCGTGCACCTCCGCGTCCGGAGCACCCCAGTCGAAATTGCCGCTGTCGTCTTCGACGAAGCCGTCGACCGACGTGATCGCCGAGTAGATCAGCTTGCTCACGGGAAACATCTCACTTCGCCCGCCTCATTGCCACCCTTCAGGCATCCGAGTCGACGGGCGTCCGACCCGAACGTGCTCAGTGCGACCCGGACGTGCTCAGTCCGACCCACGATCCGCCCTTTTCGCTTTGTCCATCATGGCTCTGATCTCGAGCTGTTCCATCGTCATGCTCGCCGTCAAAGCATGCCTCCCACGCATTCGGCGACGTGGGAAGTGCGGCATCATCAGAAGCGCCACCGGGTCTCACTGAATAGCTCTCCCTTGCCGAACCCGAAGCCCGTCACTGGGGTGACTCGGTAGACGAGGGCCTCTGATCGACGGATGGCGTCCCCGAGGCCAGCCCACGTTCCCCTCGGTGCGGCGAAGTGCGATCCGTACTTCGATTCGTAGGTGTCGGCGACGCGAACCAGTTCCGCGTCGTCGCTCACTTTCTCGGCGGTTCCTTCAATAACTATGTCCAACCCCTCGAGGGTGTTGTGGCCCGTCGTAACGACGCAGTGATGATTCTCCCGAAGATTCTTCGCCTTGCGCTCGTCCGGACCGGTGCAGAAGTACAGCGCTCCTTCGAGCCAGACTCCCAACAGAGGCGTCACGTGCGGCCGTCCGTCCGGTCGGACGGTCGACAACCAGTACAGCTCAGCTTTCGCCAACGTCGCACGCGCACGAGACCACTCGGTCGGTACCGCGTTCGGGCTGCTGAAGGCGGTCAGCTCGGTGCCCGGTTCCAGCTCAGCCATGTCGTTGCACCGTTTCTCCCGGCTGCGGACTTATCCCGGACGCGAAAGGCACCCGGCAATGGTGACGCCTTACCGTGGCGAAGTGCGGAACTTGAACCGTGCCCCCAGCGGATCCTCGACCGTCGCCAGTCGACCGTAGGGCGTGTCCTGCCCGGCCTCGACGACCGATCCACCGAACTCACCGACCCTTTGGACTGCGGCGTCGACGTCATCGACCTCCCAGTAGGTCGACCAGTACGCCGGTTCCCCGTCCTGCAGGAGCGACGTGGCGTCACCGATGCCGGCGAGTTCGCCGTCGCCATGGGGATCGATCATCGTCGAGTATCTGAAGCCGTCGACGTCGGCGACGACGTTGACGTCCCAGCGAAACACCGATCGATAGAACTCGACGGCATCCGGGTAGTCACGGGTCAGGAGCTCGAACCAGCTGGGCGCTCCGTGCTCGTTCAGGACGGTGAATCCAGGAAAGGTTCCGGGCTCCCATGCTCCGAGGTCGGCCCCCGACGGGTCGACGAGAATCGACTGAATGCCGAGATCGGCGACCGGCATGGCCGGCACGGTGATCTGGGCACCCGCTCCGGTCGCCGACTCCAGCGTCTCGGTCATGTTGGCCGTCGACAGGTAGATCCGCCAGCGGTTGCTGGCTGGCATGTCCCCCATCGGACCCATGCCTCCAGCTACGGGAACACCGTCGCGAGCGAACATGAAGTAGCCCCCGAACTCGGGGCTCGGCTCCAGGGCCTCCCAGCCGAACAGCTCGGTATAGAACGATCGGGCCACGTCGACGTCGGACGTCCAGAGGTCTGTCCAACATGGCGCACCGACAGGGCTACTGCTACGAACAGTCATCCGACATCCTCCTCAGGTACGTGCCAGTCCAGCACAATCGAACGTGACGTGTCGACAGATCAGCGGCTCAGGTGGAGAACCTCAGAGATGGACAAGACGTTTCGGGCCACGATGCAGAAGAGCGCCGCCAAGGGTGGCCGGACCTACGTCGTGATGGACGGTTCGGCTGAGTACTTCGGGACCAAGGGCCTCGTGAAGGTGCGCGGAACGGTGGAGGGCGAACCGTTCCAGAGTTCATTCACGGCGATGGGTGAGGCACGCACAAGCTGCCGATCAGAGGTGAGATTAGGAAGAAGATCGGCAAGACTGAAGGGGATGAGGTCGTCGTCACGCTCACCGAGCGGTTGTCGAACTAGCTGATCCGCACTTCTGGTACTGCCTCGCCCAACCGGCAGGGTGCGTGAAGTACCTAAGCCCTCCTGCCGGTGTGAGAATCGCATGAAGGGGCTGATGGAGGTATCCACTATGACAATTGATGACCCAGCGGGGATGGAGCAGATCGCCGGACAGATTCGCGCTGGGCTCCAGTCAGCCGATCTCCTCGGCTATCGGGACTTTCTCGGTCCCAACGTCACCTGGGGGGCGCCGGAGGATATGAACTCCGGGTGTCGCAACCGTGAACAGGTACCTGCCTGGTACCGCCGTGGTCGATGAGCATTCTCCGTCGGAATCTGGAGGGCCGACGGAGCGCTGGCAGATCCTGACCATTAGAGATGGTCTGGTCGCCGACATCAGAGGGTTCGAAAACCGGACCGAAGCGATGTCTCGCATGTGTTGAGACTTTGTCATTTGCAGGGGGCAATGGGTGGGCTTGCAGGTGCCACCGCTGAATGATCTGAAGTGCCCTTGGAGGAGCCCTCCGGCCCTTCTGTGTCCCGGTGTCACGGCAGGCACAACGACATCGGATCGCCGGCGCAATCGGTCGACGCCGTCGGTGCTCCGGAAGGGGTTCGAACATGGTCCCATTACCTCCACCCGTTGTGAGGATTACAACGTTTTCCCTAGTCGATGGCACTTTTCATTGGCAGTTGCAACTCAGGCAAGTGTCGACGTTCGAACCCTCGGGTCACGGTCGAGACCTTGATCTCCTGGGCGACCACTTCGTCCAGGCTGCGACCACACTCGGCACTTCTCCCAATCCCTCGCTTTCGAGAAGCGGGATCGAGGTCGTCAATTCACTCGAACGTGGGGGCCCCGACACGTGCGCCAGGAGCACCGGACGGATACGGCTTGCCGTGACCCGTTTCGCACAGAAGGCGCGAGCTATCGAGGTAGTAACCCCAGTTGAAGTTGGCTAATGCGACAGCATCGTCACGGGTAGATCCGGTCCCATCTGGTGCGAAAAGCTCACCATGGTCCCGCCGTCAATGCGGTCAAGTTGGAAACGGATCGTGGTTGTGCCCCAGGCATCGTGACCGCTGGCACCCTCCCAAGCCACAAGGGAGGGTGATTCGATCTCCGTGATCCGGAGTTGCGGATTGAAGGGTCCACGGCAGGTCAACAAGAACAGCGAACCACGCCCGGCATTGTCCGCTTGCACCTTGGTGGTCCACCAGGAGGACAGTCCATCGGCGGACGTGATCGACGTGAACGCCTTCTCTGGAGGTGCCTGGACGTCAAAGACATGATGGGTGAGATTCACTTCGCCTCCCGGTCGATCCGAGTCGAAGCGAGCGGGACGCCGGTTTCGAGAAGCGTCTTCAGGCTGGACAGGAACACGGGCCAGCCGTTCCTCACCATGTTCGCTGCAATGCTTCCAGGCTCGAAGTCATCATGAACGACTGTCAGTTTGACCATCTCCCCAACCGGTTCGATGTCGAATGCGACTCGCGAACGACGCTCACTGGAGAGCTTGGCGAACAACTCGTCTCCGAACTGAAGGCGCTCGTTCAACTCCGGCGTGAAGGTGTGCCAGCTGTAAGCGAGTCTCTGAAAGGGGTCGAACTCGAGAACGACTTGCTCCGGATCGGCGATGATGATCCCGTTGTTGTCCCACGTCATGGGTGATCCCACGTCCCAGTCCGTTTCGAAGGTGGTGTGCCACCAGCGACGGGTGAACGACGGTTCGGTCAGTGCCTGCCACAGACGTTCGGGCGTGGTCCTGATGTACGTCGTGTAGACGAATTGCGGTTTCTCCATGGGCGTTTCCTCCAGTGCTCGTTTGAGGTCCGACAGGGCTCGGACCCGTTCTTGGTCGTAGCGATTGATCCAGCGTTCAGCGATCTCGTTGATTGGTGCAGCGTTGAGATAGTGGAGCTTCTCCCGACCCTGTCGGATGGTCGTCACGAGGTTGGCCGCCTCAAGGATGGCCAGGTGCTTGCTGACGGACTGACGGGCCATGTCCAAATCCTCGGAGAGTTCCCGAAGGCTCTGTCCGTTGCGAGCGTTCAGGCGATCCAGCAGGTGACGGCGGCTCGGGTCCGCGAGCGCCTTGAAGACATCGACCATGATCGGCTCAACCTCAGCTGTCAGAACCTCAGATCCTCGGGGAAGGGAGTGCCCTTGCCGGTCTCCAGGTAGCTCTTGAGGCTCAGGAGGAAGTAGGCCCACCTCGCGCTGCAGTGGGCCATGAACTCGTCCGGCTCTCGCCAGTCGGCGTGCGTGAACAGCACCACAGTCTCGTCGTCTTTGTGGGTGAAGTCGAAGGTGAGCTTGGTCCCGACCCACTCATCATGACCCTCTACGCAGGTCCAGTTCACATGCCCGTCGGGATCCAGCCGGGTGACTTCCATGACGGCGGCTGGTTCCGGCTGACCGAAGAAGAACTGGAGTCTGGACCCCTCGCTCGACTCCCCTCGAACGCCGTCTCGGGTCCACCATTCGGAGAGACCCTCCGTCGTAGCCACTGCTTCGTACACGCTTCCGAGCGGGGCTGAGATGGCCACACGATGTCTGATGTCTGGCATGTGATTCTCCTTTGAATGTTCGCCGATCTGGCAGCGGACCAGCGATACGCAACCATTCGGATACCTAAGGATACGCAGCCAGATGGCTGCCTGTCAACAGGGTGTGCGTCTGAATGGCTCCGGTGATTCACGACGGAAGCTCACGGTCAATGCTCCACTGATTCTGAGGAAGCCCGCGTTTGTGAGATGGCAGCGATGTCGCAGGGTCGCGTCCCGCCGAGCTCGGCGGGGAACTGAAGGTGCAGCTGCACAGCGGGATCAGGGTGTCCCCTGACCCCGCAGCGGGGCGGTTGTCGAAGGGGGTTCGAACATAGTCCCATTACCTCCACCGATGATGTGAGATCTTCAACGTCTCCCCTGGTGGATGGGGATTTCTGAGCTCCACTCGTCAACCAAGGCAAATGGCGATGTTCGAACCCCTTGAACAGCCGATTCGGCTGCCGTGACAGCGACTCGACATGCGCCTGATCGAATCGGCCCGAACGGCAAGGTTCTCCAGACACGGTGTTCCAGTCGTTCCAGCGCGCTGGATGGACCATCACCAAGTGGACCTACCGGATCGGTGTCGGGGACAGCTCGGCGTCCCTGCCGCTGCAGCTGTCGGTCCCCGCAGCCTGAGCCCCTCGCCGGCGGCGGACGCTCAGGCAGCAGGGTCGACGGTAGAGGGCACGGACTCCGGGGCCCACGGGAACCCGGAGGTCGACCGACGCGCGCCGTCGTGCCCGATCACCAGTGCCTCGAAGCCATCGAGTGCGTCGATGCGTTCGAGCACGTCCTGGCCGCCGACGGCGAGCGCCGTGGCCAACGCATCCGCCATCCCCAGCTCGGGACCGGTCACCGTCGCAGACGCCACGGCCAATGTCGCCCGACGCGACCGGGGGTCGAACAGGTGCTGGCCCCGTTCGTAGGTGCCCGACGTGGCGAGCGCGCCGGTGTGCTCGACGACGCACGCGAGCCGGGTCCGGTCGAAGGGGTCGACGACGGCGAACCGGAACGGTGCACCGGGCGCCGGACCGCCGAAGCTGGCGATGTCCCCGGCGGCGTTGACGACGGCCGCGGCCACGTCCGGCATCCGGAGGGCGTCGAGGGCGCGCTCCGCGGCCCATCCCTTGACGTAACCCGTCGGGTCGACGCCCCCGGGGAGCGCCCACGGGTCGAACCACCCGTCGGACAGCACCCGTGCGGCCCGGCACGCGTCAAGGACGACCGCTACCTCGGGCGGCATTTGGCCCACCGTCGCCTCGCCGCGCCGTAGCCGGCTCATGGGGCTGTCCGCCTTCCAGGTACTGAAGACGTCGTCCGCCCGATGCAGCGCCGACCGGGCCCGGCCCACGTGCGCCGCCAGCCGGTCGACCGGCATCCCGGCGTCCACGTAAACGTCGATCGTGACGATCGTGCCCATCACCTCCTCGCGGTGGTGGAGTGCCCGGGAGCGCCGGCCGTCGTTTGCAGTTCCGGTGTCGTCGGTCGACGCCGTCACTTGAAGCCCAGCTGGCTGAGCGCCGCCTGCAGCGACTGCTGGAACCCGGAGCTCGTGTAGCTGGCCCCGGACACGCCCTGGATGTTGCCGCTCTGCGCCTGGAGCGCCTGCTGCTCCAGGATCGGGATCGACTGCTGGTCGATCGACTGCGAGCGGGGGCTCCCGCCGTCGTCCAGCGAGGCGATGGACACATTGGTGAGCTTCGTCCCCGAGACGGTCGCCGTGACCGAGATCAGGCCGAAGTTGTAGTCGACGGACGGTCCTGTCGCCGACCGGGTGCTCGAGGGCGCCGTGGTCGTCGTCGTCGGCGTCGCCGTGGTCGGCGGCGCCGCGGTGGTCGGCGGGCTCGCCGTCGTCGTGCCCTGCGTCGCCGGCGCCGTGGTCGGGGTTGGCGGCGGCGGACCCGTGGTGGGCGGCGACGCGCTGGCCGGGGTCGTGGTGGTCGCCGGCCGTGAGGCCGTTCCCGCCGAGAGCGAACCGAGGGTCAGCTTGGCCGGGGTGGTGTGGAAGCTGAGCACGCCGACCAGGCCCACGACGGTGGCCCCGATAACGAGGACGGCCCGCCTCATCGCACGCCCTCCTGACCGTGGAGCCCTGCCGGGCCCCGGGCGCGCCACTCGCACCCCTCCGTCGACCACCGCACCGTCCGTTCCATCGATCGGCCTCCCATCAGAACGAGAACGCCTCGACGTGGATGCGGTCGCCCGGGACGCCGGCACGGACGCACGACGCGATCACCAGGTCGTTGAAGCCCTCGGGCCCGCACACGTACACGTCACTGACGGCAAGGTCGGGCACCATTCCCCGGAGGGTCCGGACGTCGAGCTGCACCGTGTGCCGGGGCCCGAGCACCTCGTAGAACCGCCCTCCCCGCGCCGCCACGAGCTCTGCCACCTCGTCCCGGTGGGCGATCTCCTCCGCGGTGGACGCCCGGATGATCACCGTCGCCGCCACACCCCGCGGGAGGTCCTCGAGCAGGGCCCGCAGGGGGGTGATGCCGACGCCGGCGCCGATCAGGACCACGCGGTCCGTCGCCCGGACGTGATGGGTGAACGCGCCGTAGGGGCCCTCGACGAACACCCGGGTGCCCGGGCGCAGGTGGGCCACGGCCCGGCTCTGGTCCCCCAGGCCCTTGACGGTGACCCGCAGGTACGGCGCCTGCGGCAGCGCCGACAGCGAGTACGGGTGGGCGTGCCACCACAGTCCCCGGGAGAGGAACCGCCACTGGAAGAACTGACCGCCCGACACGGCCAGGTCCGACAGGCACCGTCCGGTGCATACGAGGGAGTAGACGCCGGGGGCCTCCTCGCGGACGGCCACCACCTTCAGCTGGTGGCGCAGGTTCCGGACCACGGGGAGGAGGACGCGGAACACGAGGACCATGCCCGCCGTGGCCGCCCAGACCGCGATCCAGAACGTCCGGGCCAGCGGGTGCCCGAGGAAGGCGATGCCGGTGACCACCTGGTGGGCGAAGGCCAGGGCGAGGGCCAGGTAGAAGTAGAGGTGGACCACCCACCAGGTCTCGTAGTGCATGCGCCTGCGTGCGATCCGCATCGAGGTGACCCCGGCCATGACCAGGAGGCCGAACCCGACCATCGCGGCCAGGAGGTCCGGGTAGGTGGTGAGGAAGACCCATAGCTGACGCAGGAACCCGCTGTGCGACAGGCGGGCGTAACCGAGCGTGATCAGAACCACGTGGGCGGCGATCAGCCACAGCGCCCACGGACCGAGGCGGCGGTGCCAGGCCACGAGCCGGTCCTGGCCCACGGCCCGCTCCAGCCAGGGCAGCCGGGCGATCAGCACGATCATGACCAGGATCAGGTAGGTGCCCGTGAACCCGGCGAGCCGTCCACCGGCGAGGAGGAGCCCACCCGGGGCAGCGAGTGAGCCGCGACTTTCGGCCGTGACGACCAGCGCCAGCGTGATCCCGAGGCCCAGGCCGACCAGGCCGAGGAACAGGTCGGCCACCCACGGACGGGGGGCGTGCCCGGGCCGGTGCCGATGCCGACGCGGCGAGCCGGTTGTCCAGGCGATGCGGTCGACCGCTCGGGCCTCCTGCTTGGTGGGTGCCACACCAGCACCGTACGACCCGGAACTAGGTACTACCTGTGCGCTTCCTGTGAACTTTCTGACGCGCCGTCCACAGGGCTACCTCTACCGCGCATGTGCCGGGCTGTCCCACCCAACCGGCAGCGGCGACACCCCCAGCCCAGGAACGGCCGAGCGTTAGAGGACATCCATCTCGTCCGGGCACTGTTCAGATCGACCTACGGCGTAGATCACCCCAGGTCGCCCACGGTTGGGGCGTGCAGGCGGCGGAGCGAGCCCAATGACCACCGAGAACGTGGCGATCCTGTTCACGGACATCGTGGGGTCGACTGAGCTGTCCCAGCGCCTGTCGCAGAAGCGAGGCGACGAGTTCCGTCGGGGTCACTTTGTCATCCGTCGTCAGGCAATCGCCGAGGCCGGAGGAACCGAGGTCAAGAACCTGGACGACGGTCTTATGGTTGTCTTCTCCTCAGCGTCGGCCGCACTGGCTTGCGGTTGAACCGCCCTGGGTTCCGTAGAGACATTCGCGATTTGATTCACGCTCGTCGCACCTTCGGCGAAGTTGCGCCAGAAGACGAGTATCCCGACGAGTACGGTTGGTGACCACGATGACCACTCCTTGGCAGACCCCACACAAGAAGAATCCTCGGTCATGAAGATCGGAGTAGTGCTCCCCCAGACCGAAATCGGCGCTCATGTAGAGGGTGTGCGTTTGTACGGCCAGGACGTACAATTGATGGGCTACCAGCACATTCTCGCCTACGACCACGTTGTCGGAGCAGACACGACGGTCCATAAGGACTGGAGCGGCCCATACGACATCGACACGGAGTTTCATGAACCCTTCGTGCTGTTCGGCTACCTCGCCGCCTGCACGTCACTGGAACTGGTCACTGGCATCACGATCCTGCCCCAGCGCCCCACGGTTCTCGTCGCCAAGCAGGCGGCAGAGGTGGACCTGCTGACCAACGGGAAGTTCCGGCTTGGGGTGGGCATCGGATGGAATCCCGTCGAATACGAAGCTCTCGGACAGGACTTCACGGTTCGGGGCCGTCGGATCGAGGAACAGGTTGCAATGCTGCGCCAACTCTGGACCACGCGCTCGGTGACGGTGACCGGCCATTTCGATCAAGTGACTGGTGCAGGGATCGCTCCACATCCTATTCAGAGGCCTATCCCGATTTGGTTCGGAGGCATGTCGTCGAAGGCGTTGCGACGCATGGGCCACCTGGCCGACGGCTGGTTTCCGCTGGTGCAACCTGGCCCCGAACTGGACAAGGCACGCGCGACCATCACCGCTGCCGCCGTGGAAGCCGGTCGTGACCCCGAGGCGATCGGCATGGAGGGTCGCGTTGACTGGCGTGGCGATGTCGATGATGTGGAGCGACGGGTTGATGGTTGGCGAGAGGTTGGCGCGACCCACCTTTCCATCAACACGATGGGAGTCGGACTGGCGACGGTCGAAGAGCACCTGGCCGCCTTAGAGAAAGTGGCTCATGCTCTCCATCTGAACTGAGTCGTAGGCAGAGTTGTCCCACGGTCCGGTCCGATGCTCGTCCTACAGGGCGGTAGGGCCTCGGGGGAACGTCCAGCAGTGATGGTGCTCATTCACGCCGGTGGAAGGGTATCCAGCCCCATGTGGCCGCTCTGGGACCGTACAGGGCCATGACCTCCCTGGTGGCTGGTCCCCGTGAGCATGACGCTCAGGACGCAGCCTCCTCCCCCTTCGTAGCGATGTCGCGTGGATCACCGCGACTTCTACGCCAACGCCGTCAGGGCCGAGCCTGGGGTCTGCTGGAGGATGGTCAGCCGCGGCCCCGGCTTCCGTGTTGACACGCCCACCGACTGTCCCGAGCCGGTCCGGTGGACGGGCCGAGCGGTCATCGGCAAGAAGCAAGAAGCAAGAAGCAAGAAGCAAGAAGCAAGAAGCAAGAAGAGGATGCGGCTCTGGTCCTGTGATCGACACGCCGAAGGCTTGGAGGGTGTCAGATGGCTTTCTCGCTGAAACAGGCGGGACGGCCTGGAGCAAAGGTCAGGAGCCGTCGAGCTCAACATGCAGATCGGCGAGGAACGCTGTGAAACCCCCTGCCAGCACAGAGAGTTGCTCGTCCAGGACCGACGACAACCTTCTCCAGTCTTGGTGCGGGTCCAGCCCTATGGTGATCAGCGCAGCAGAGTACTGCTCGACCAGCAGGCGAAGGCGATCGCGGAGAACCTCGTCGGGGCAAGGGTGGGCCTCCAGCCACACGCCAGCGGATCGCAGTGCTCCCCTCAGTAGCGGGGCGGTTATGACCAGGGCGTCTGGTCCGTCCAGCGTGGCATCGATGGCGGCACTGACTCCAGCCATGAGTTCGGCGATGGGATCCATCGCTTCGGCGGACCAGTGCTCCAATGCTTGGTAGGTGGCTCCCATGTGATCCCCATCATCGCCTCGGCGTCACAGCCGTTCGATGACCCCCACTGTGCCACCGGAACGTCGGCTTCGGGGACTGTCCCACCCAACCGATTGGCGTTGTGGGATACCCCAAGAGTTCGCTGTTTGAAGCACCGGGAGTCTGGTGGAGACTGTAGATGTCGGCGGGCGCTTGAGAGGAGCACGATGATGGCGAGCACGCAGGCACTCGACACCCAGGGCCGCGTCGCCGTCGACAACGCCATGCGGACGCAACGATCAATCCGGCGACTCAAGCCTGACCCCGTCGACGACGCCCTCTTGCTGGAACTCATCGGACTCGCCCTCGAGGCACCGACGGGCGGCGGACGCGATTATGCGGAGTTCGTCGTCGTCAAGGATCGAGCCGTCAAGGCACGCCTCGCCCGGCTCAACCGCCAGGCATGGACGGTCTACGGCGGCGTCTGGCGGGTGACCGCGGGCGATGACGCCAAGGTCCACCGGACCATTCGTGCCGTCGACTGGCAGGCCGAGCACTACAAGGAGATCCCGACGATCGTCGTCGCGTGCGCAAAGCTGCACATCGAAGCCGGTATCCCGAGTTGTCTCCGGTGACCGGCTCCGCCGGTCTACACGAACATCCTCTATGGGTCGGTCCTGCCTGCGGTGCAGAACCTGATGCTTGCAGCCCGCGTCCGAGGTCTCGGCGCAGGTCTCACGGTCATGCCGCTGTGGAGCACCATCCTCGCCAGGGCCGCGCTCGGCCTCCCAGCGACGGTGACACCCCTTGCCGTGGTGCCACTCGGCTGGCCGATCGGCCACTACGGGCCCAAAGCGCGCCGTCCCGCCGGGGACGCCTTCCATCTCGATCGATACGGCAACCAGCCGCACAAGTCAGCGGAGTGAGGTGGAGCGGCCCGCCGCCGGGGCACAGACGACTCCAAGGAACATACGGTGGAAGCCATCGCCAAGACCCTGGGGGTCAACCGGAAGACCGTGTACCGGCACCTTGCCCCTGCTGGGTGATCCATCCTCGTCTCACAGCCATCTTCCGGATATCCCGAGGCCGCTGCCCGTTCCGTGGGGCCGTAGAGCGTGGGGAGAACCTCTAACGGTGACGGTGTTCGCCACGGCGTCGGAGAGGCTTAGAGGGCCGTCTATGGCGGGTCTGATCGCCGCTCTGTGACCTTCACGGCCAGAGCGTCCGTGGTCGGTTGCCCGATCAGGCAGTCAGAGGACGCAGATATCAGACGCGACTGGCGCGGTGATGGGCTTTCCCGAGGAACATTGCCACCGTGGAGAATGGAATCGACTTCACTTGCGACGGTTGCGGCACCGTGATCGTCACCGGGGAGCCGTATCCAGTGAAGTCGACGGTGGCTGTGAGGCCGAGGGTGCCTTTCATGGTGGCACCGGATGACGTGACGTCAGCTTGAACGAGGCGATTCGCTGAATCTGCCCAGACACTCGCCGAAAGTGTGTTGATCTTGCCCTTGTGCGAACGCGTTGCGACGAGCTTGCTACCAGTCGCCTGGACACCGTCCACAGTGGCATTACCCAACGAGGTCACCGTGGCGTGATGTACCTCGGCGTATCCAACAACGGCGTTCACATGGCCGAGCGCGGATGCGACCTTGGTGAAGATCCCTGGCACGGCAGTCGTGGCCCTGGACGGCAAGGCTACCGACACCCACGGCTCCCCAACCATGGAGGCGAGACTCGGGATTTCCAGGTAGATCGTGTCTCCTGACAGGACCGCGTCGATCACTTCAGGTGACGCTGATCCACCGGGGATCAGTTTGGCACCGCCGGCAGGGACGTTGACGGCGAGCGACACCGCGTTATTCGTCAAGTCGGCCTGACCCGTACCAGTCACGGTCACGGCCGATGGCGTTAGACCGCTGACCGACACACTGAAGCTGAAGCTCGCCGTGGTCACCGGACTGGCAACCACATTGCTGACGGAACTCGACCTGCCGGTCGAAGCGCCAGCGGCACTCACTAGCCCGAAGGTCGCTCCGACCCCAAGGGCACCGACAACTCCGACGGTTACCAACCACCTGGTGCTCCCTCGCGACCTCATCCGTCCCCCACTGCTCTCTCTTGGCCTCGGCGGTTTCTCGTCCACGCAAGAAGCGTAGGGGAGAAGATAAGCCCAGGGGCGTCGGTCATTCGGAAAGGATGCACTCGACAACGCGATCTGGTCCACAATCGACCCGTTGGCAGGTCCTCGGATCGATTCACAGGTGGCTCTACGGTCAGACCCAGGTCTGCCCTCAACAGCTTTCCTACTGTACCTGTTAGGAGGCAAGCAGAATCTCCGTCCAACTGCTTGATGCACCATGAACTGGATCATCATGTTGCCGCTGATTGCGATGGCTACCGCCATCGCCGCTATCCCTGCCCTCTACGACTCAGGTTCGGTGGGTGGTGATGACCACTGAGCCGATCGAGATGGAGCGAAGAGGCGTGCCCGAGGGCCAGCGAGGCAGCCCGAAAAGCCCTCGACTAGGGGGAGCCGAGGGCCATTCAGGTTGTCCCAATCGCCCCTGTTCAGCCAGCGAGTGGCCCAAAAGGGCCCGCCCCGGTGTATCCGTCCCACTGGCTGAGTGGGGGTCTTCAGTGTCTTCTTCCGGACCGATGTCGCCGACCAGGGTCGAAAGACCATTGTCAGTAGTACCGCCCGGTTCACGAGCTGGGTGAAGGGTGGAAAAGGGCTGGCCCCACACCGTCCCAGTGGCGGCATGGCGCACAAACGACCGCTTGTGATGTCGCGGGACATCGTGGACAACCGAGTCACTCGGACCATCCGCTCATCGGCGGTGGACTCGAGGAACTGGCGCGCCTCTTTGACCGTCCAAACCCGGTCGGCCCGGTGACTAGCGGCGGTCAGGTCGGCCCTGAGGTCCGCGGCCCTAGCACCGGACAGGTCTGGCTAGCGGTGTTCGGCACGGCGTCGACGGTCGGCTAGCTCGGCCCGTCTGGCGGCCGTCATTGTGCCACCGAGGCCCTCGGCGCCGGTCAGGTCGGCGGCGGTCAGGTTGGCATCCCTCAGGTCGGCCTCCTTCAGGTTGGCGCCGGTCAGGTCGGCGCCACTCAGGTCGGCGCCGGTCAGGTCCGCCTCCTTCAGGTTGGCGCCGGTCAGGTCGGCGTCACTCAGGTCCGCGTCTGTCAGGTCGGCCCAGGTCAGGTTGGCGCCGGTCAGGATGGCGCCGGTCAAGGTGGCGCCGGTCAAGGTGGCGAGGTGGAAGTTGGCGCCCGTCAGGTCGGCGCCACTCAGTTCAGCGCCTGTCAGGTTTCGGCCCCGAAGGTCAGCGCCGGTCAGATCCTCTTCAGGCTTCACCTCGAAGCCTGAAGGCTTCTCTTCTTCCATCCCCCGGCTCTCGGACTTGCTCCCTGCTGGCGCTTGGCCTGCATTGCCAAGGTCAGCGCCGGTCAGGGTGGCGTCGGTCAGGTTGGCCGTGGTCAGGTCGGCGCCATTCAGATTGGCGTCGGTCAGGTCGGCTGAAGTCAGGTCGGCGCCATTCAGGTTGGCGCCGGTCAGGTTGGCTGAAGTCAGGTCAGTGTCGGTCAACTTGGCGCCGTTCAGCGTGGCCACGATCAGGTCAGCGGCGGTCAGGGTGGCATTGGTGAGGATGGCGTTGGTCAGGTTGGCAAGACTCAGATCGGCGCCGGTCAGGTCGGCGCCGGTCAAGGTTGCGTCGGTGAGGTTGGCTCCATACAGATTGGTGCCGGTCAGGTTGGCGGAGGTCAAGTCTGCGCCATAGAGGTCCGCGAAGCTCAGGTCGGCGTGGTTCAAGTCTCGGCCGCTCAGGTCGGCGCCGCTCAGGTCGGCCCCGGTTAGGTTTCGGCCTGGAAGGCTCGCGCCGCTTAGGTCGTGTAGCCGAAGATCGGCGCCGCTCAGATCCTCGTCAGGTGTCATATCGGCACACTCTCGCCCGTCATTCGTTCCCTCCCCGCCCAAATGCCGTCGCTGAGTGTCAGTGTCCACGGGTCGCGTTGTTTGTCTTTCACCTTGTGACTATCGGCAACTTCTCCCCGGGGAATGAGCGTCACTTCTGGCCGGAACTCGACTGACGGCTGTCACCCCCGCATTCAGACGGCTGTGGGCGGGTTCGACCAGTCAGCGCAAGAAGCACGGCGAGCGTGGGCCGGTTCAGGTAATCCCCGTCAGGGGTCCCGCTCCGCACGGCCGGGAGGCGGAAGGCGTGGGCGAGCCGGATCGGCCGGGGGCGATCGGTCAGGGCAGGACGGCGAACGTGATCCCTGCCGCCTGCAGCCGCGAGCGCAGCGCGGGCCCCATGGCCGAGGCCGTGGTGACCTGGCCCGAGGTCACAGGGAGTTCGTCGTGGACGAGACACAGTGCAGCCTCGCCGATCATCTTGGCGGTCTCGGAGTATCCCGGGTCGCCACCGGCCACCTCGGTGACCACCTTCGACCCCCCTCCCTCGCCGACGAACCGCACCTTGAACCACGACTTGTCACGCTGTTCGACACTGGGGCCCGAGCCCGACGGGCGCAGGCGTTCGACGGCTCGCCGTGCCGCTGGGACCTGTGCCAGCGAGAAGAGCAGCCCGGCGCCGGCGATCATGCCGGCGGCAGCCAGGAGGCTGTCGCCCGCCCAGTAGTGGGAGTAGGCGAAATCGGGACCGTAGCGGGGGAGCTGCCGGGCCGATTCGGCCACCACCAGCGGATCGATGGTCGGCATCGGTACCTCCCACCATCCGGTGTCCGGATTGCGCCCGACACGCCCGGTCACGACCCGTACCCTCCGGCCGGCCGGAGGGGGCTCGACCTGACGCCGGATGTCGTGGACCGACTTGCCGGACCGGTACCTCGCCATGATCTCGAGCGCCGATGCCGCAGTGCCTCCCGAGAAGGTGCCGCGCGCACGGACATGCCCTCGGACCGCGAGCGGGACGTCCTCGGGTAGCTGTTCCACCGTGAACTGGGCACCGAGGTCGTGCGGGACCGAGTCGAAACCGCAGGCATGGACCAGCCGTGCACCAGTCTCGACGGCGCGGGCGTGGTGCTTGAGGTACATGAGGTCGACGAACTCGGGCTCCCCGGTCAGGTCGAGATAGTCGGTGCCGGCATCGGCACACGCCGCCACCACCGGCTCTCCGTGGACGATGTAGGGACCCACGGTCGAGATGACCACCCTGGTCCGCTCGGCGAGAGAGCCCACCGCCTGCGCGTCGGTGACATCCACGGTCACCAGGGCGAGGTCGGCCCCGACACGGGACCGCACCGCCTCCAGCTTGGCGGCGTTCCGCCCGGCAAGGGCGATCCGGGTGGAGGGCGGGGCGTTCGCCACCAGGTAGTCGGCGATGAGGCCACCGGCGAACCCGGTGGCCCCCAGGAGGGTGATGTCGAACTCCCGCGGATCTGTCGGCATGGGTAGGGACTCTAGCGACACGCCTGCCGTGGCCGGCCGGGAAAGCCGACGGTCGGCGCCTCAGCCCCGGGCGACCAGGTTGAGATCGCAGATCTCGATCAGGCGATCGCGGCCGGAGCCGGACTCGTGGCCGCCGTGGACCGCCGTGACGGCGAGACCGCGGAGACGCCGCATCGTAGAGAGGCACGCCTCTGCCGGTCGAGTTCACGCCCGAGCGCGCCTGGCCGGGCCCCCGCCGGACCAGTCCCGGGGGGCCGAGTGCGGCTCAGCCAGCCAGGGCGGAGGCCACCACCGCTCCGACCTGATCGACCTCCAGCAGGAACCCGTCGTGGCCGAACTCCGACTCGATGACGGTCACCGGCCGGTCGCCGGGCAGCAGCCGGGCCAGTTCCCGTTGCTGCTCGAGCGGGTAGAGGCGGTCCGAGCCGATGCCGGCCACGCTCAGGTCGGCCCGTACCCCGGACAGGGCCCGGGCGGGACCACCACGCCCGCGCCCGATGTCGTGCAGGTTCATGGCCTCGGTGAGCACGATGTAGGAGTTCGGGTCGAACCGCCGGGCCAGCTTCTCTCCCTGGTACTCCAGGTAGGACTCGACGGCGAACCGGCCGCCCTTGAGCGGATCCTCGCTGGCCTGCGCTCTCCGCCCGAATCGGACGTCGAACTCGCGACCGGTCCGGTAGCTCACCTGGCCGATCCCCCGGGCGAGGGCGAGTCCCTCCACGGGACGGTTGCCCGTCCGGTAGTAGTCACCACCGGCGAACGCCGGATCCGAACGGATGGAGCGCATCTGCAGTGAGCACACGGCGATCTGGTCGGCCGAGGCGGCGGCACCCACGGCGAGGACCACGGCCCGGCTGACCCGCCCGGGGTGGCCGACGCACCACTCGAGGACCCGCATCCCCCCCATCGAGCCACCGACCACGCCGGCCCACCGCTCGATGCCGATCGCGTCGGCCAACGCGGCCTCCACCGCCACCTGGTCGCGGATGGTCACCAGCGGGAACCGGGAGCCGTACGGCGCACCGTCGGGCGCGACGGAGGCGGGTCCGGTCGTGCCCTGGCAACCCCCGAGCACATTGGGGCAGACCACGAAGAACCGATCGGTGTCGATGGCCCTGCCCGGCCCGATCAGGTCGCCCCACCATCCCGCCGTCGCGTGCGCGGGGCCGGCCGGGCCCGCGGCGTGGGAGTCGCCGGTGAGGGCGTGGAGCACGAGGACCGCGTTGCCCGCAGAGCGGTCGAGTGCCCCCCAGGTCTCGTAGGCCACCGTGACCTCGGGCAACGAGCCGCCGGCCTCGAAGGTGAAGGCCGCCCCATCGGGGCCCCGGAGCACGGCGAACTGCCGCCGGCCCGGGTCCTCACCGGGTCGCCAGACACCGGGCAGCGGCGATGCGGTCACGTTCCCTTGGCGGCGCGGAAGCCGGCCTCGAGGTCGGCCAGGATGTCCTCGATCGACTCCAGCCCGACGCACAGGCGCACCAGGTCCGGAGTGACGCCCGCCGTCGTCTGCTCGGCCTCGGTCAGCTGCGAGTGGGTGGTGGAGGCGGGGTGGATGGCCAGGCTGCGGACATCGCCGACATTGGCCAGATGGCTGAAGAGCTCGAGGCCTTCGATGAAGCGACGGCCCGCCTCGGCGCCGCCCTCGATCCCGAAGGCCAGGATGGCACCCCCGCCCCTGGGCAGGTACTGCTGCTGGCGGGCGTGCCACGGGCTCGACTCGAGACCGGGGTAGGCGACCCACGACACCTCGTCACGCGCCTCGAGCCACGAGGCCACCGCGGTGGCGTTCTGCACGTGACGCTCCATGCGCAGACTGAGGGTCTCCACACCCTGGAGGAACAGGAACGAGTTGAGGGGGGCGATGGCCGGTCCGAGGTCGCGCAGGTACTGCAGGCGGGCCTTCAGCACGAACCGCGCCGGGAACAAGGCCTCGGGGAGCTGGCCGAAGACCAGGCCGTGGTAGCTCGGGTCGGGCTCGGTGAACCCGGGGAACCGCCCGCTCCCCTCGTAGTCGAACACGCCGCCGTCGACGATCACACCACCGATGGAGGTGCCGTGCCCGCCGATGAACTTGGTCGCGGAGTGGACGACGATGTCGGCGCCGTGGCGCAGCGGCTGGGCCAGGTACGGGGTCGCCAGGGTGTTGTCCACCACCAGCGGGATGCCGTGGCCATGGGCGATGGCGGAGACCCCTTCGAAGTCGAGTACGTCGCCCTTCGGATTGCCGAGCGTCTCCGCGTAGAACGCCTTGGTGTTGGGTCGGACGGCGGCCTCCCACGCGTCGAGGTCGTCCGGGTTCTCGACGAACGTGACCTCCACGCCGAGCTTGGGAAAGGTGTAGTGGAACAGGTTGTAGGTGCCCCCGTACAGCGATGCCGAGGACACGATGTGCCCGCCGTTCTCCGCCAGGTTGAGGAGGGCGACCGTTTCGGCAGCCTGGCCGCTGGCCACCGCCAGGGCCGCCACGCCGCCTTCGAGGGCCGCGATGCGCTCCTCGAAGACCGCCTGGGTGGGATTCATGATCCGGGTGTAGATGTTGCCCAGTTCCTCGAGCCCGAAGAGCGCAGCGGCGTGAGCCGTGTCCCTGAAGGTGTAGCTGGTGGTCTGGTAGATCGGAACCGCCCGGGCCCCGGTTGTCGGGTCCGGTTGTGCTCCAGCGTGGATCTGTCGGGTTTCGAAGCCCCATTCGGGCATGACCTTGTCCTCCTTCAACCGAGTCCGGGACGGAGTTCGCCCACGGAGACGTCGCTCAGTGCCGTCGATCTTTTCAAATATGACCATTTTGGTCAACTTCTGGTCACGGGGCTGCCACCCGCGGCCGCCAGGCCCGCTGCCGGGACGACCGCCGGCCGACCGATCAGCGACGCTTCCAATCGCTAAGTTGTCGCGCAGAACCCGTGGACCGATCAGCGAACACCTCTCAGCCCTCCCAGCGTCATCGGCCGAGCCGGTCCCGGTCCAGGCTATCCCTATGGGCATGGGCGCTCGTGGCCCTGGCTGTCCTCGTGGCCCTGGTCGCCATGAGCCCGGTGCCCGAGGCCCTCTCCGATGTGACCGGGGGCACCCAGTCCAACGGGGCCCGGGTCACCTCCTCCCGGGCCATCACCCTCGACACCGACATCTCCCAGTGCCCCTGGCTCCAGACCGCCGTCAACCGACACGAGAGGCCGGCGGCGTTGGCCCGGATGGTGGTCGATCGCATGACGCTCCGCGAGAAGCTCGGCGAGATCGTGCTCTCCCGCGTCGGCGGCTACGAGAACGCCACTACGGGAGTCCCCCGACTGTGCATCCCGTCGCTCACCCTGCAGGACGGGCCCGAGGGGCTGGCCTTCGGTGCGACCAACGTCACCCAGCTGCCGGCACCGCTGGGGATCGCGGCCACCTTCGACCCGGCCATCGCCCGGCAGTACGGCGAGGTCCAGGGCTCGGAGACCTATGGGCAGGGCATCGACGTCGTCCAGGGGCCCACCCTCAACGTCCTGCGGGTCCCCGAGAGCGGACGGGCCTACGAAGGCTACGGGGAGGACCCGCTACTGGTCTCCGCGATGGGTGTCGCCGACATCGAGGGTATCCAGTCCCAGGGGGTCATGGCCCAGGCCAAGCACCTCGCCGTCTACTCGCAGGAGACCGACCGCGGGGAGCTGAACGACGTGGTGCCCAGCCGGGCCCTCAACGAGATCTACCTCCCCCCGTTCAAGGCCGCCGTCAGCCAGGCGCACGTGGCGTCGGCCATGTGTGCGTACCCGCAGCTGAACGGCACATTCCAGTGCCAGGATGCCCAACTGACGGATCTCCTCGCCACATGGGGGTTCACCGGCTTCGTGCGATCCGACCTGGGGGCGGTCCACGATCCGGTGGCGGCCATCACCTCGGGCACCGATCTGATCAAGCCGGCCAGCAACCGGGCGCTGACCCGACTCGTCCGGGAGGGGCGGCTTCCCGTCGCCGCAGTGGACAGCGCCGTCACCCACGTCCTCATCCAGATGTTCGCCTTCGGGATGGTGGGCCGCGAGCCGGCCGGCGGCCCGGGGACCCCGGTCGACACGGCCGCCCACGCCGCCTTCGCCCTCCGGGCCGCCGAACGCGCGGCGGTGCTCCTCAAGAACACGTCGTCGGTGCTGCCACTCGAGACCGCGAAGGTCCGCTCGGTGGCCGTGATCGGCGCCGACGCCCGCTCGGCGGCGGTGACCACCGGGTACGGCAGTTCGCAGGTGAAGGCACCGTTCGTCTCGGACCCGCTGGCGGCCCTCCGCCGCCGAGCGGGCCGCTCCACCACGGTGACCTACTCCGACGGTGGGAGCACCACCGCACCCCTGCCACCGGTGCCCACGGAGCTCCTGACCCCGGCCTCCGGGATCGGCCACGGGCTCACGCTGACCCTCACCCAGTCCGACCCCGACACGGGCCCCCTGTCGCTCCGGACCGTCCAACCCACGGTCGACCTGTCCCTCCGCCCCCACCCGTCGGTCAACACGATCCTGCCCACCTCCAAGTCCCCGGCCACCGTGAGCCAGAACCACAACTTCCTCACCCCCGCCAGGAGGGCGGCGGGCGCACCGCTGTCCCCCACCCGCTCCCGCGTCGTGCTGCCGGCCGGGTGGACGGACGTCACCGCCAACTGGTCCGGGACGCTCACCCCGCCCAGGAGCGGGCTCTACACCCTCTCCCTCCAGGGGTCGGGTGGCTCCAGGCTCACCCTCGACGGTGTGCCCGCCGTCTCCGACACCCTCAGCCACGCCAAGGGGAGATGGTCCCAGACCGTCCAACTGGTGGGCGGCCACCCGTACCAGGTGCAGCTGAACTGGGAGCCGTTCGACTCGCTGACCCCGTCCGGTGAGACGGCGCTCGCCCCGAGCGCCCTCACCCTCGGATGGCAGTACGTGAGCGACCGGATCGCCGCTGCCGCGGCCGCCGCGGCCGAGGCGCAGGTGGCGGTGGTCTTCGCCGGGGACTTCAACTCCGAGGCCTTCGACCGGCCCACCCTGTCCCTGCCGGGCGACGAGAACGCCCTGATCGCCGCGGTGGCGGCGGCCAACCCCCGGACGGTCGTCGTCCTCAACACCGGCGGACCGGTGCTCATGCCCTGGCTGGCGAGCGTGGCCGGGGTCATCGAGGGGTGGTACCCGGGGGAACAGGATGGCACCGCCATCGCCGCGCTGCTCTACGGGGACGTCGACCCCTCCGGGCGCCTGCCGGTCACCTTCCCCACCTCCGACGCGCAGGCCGACATCAGCTCACTGGCGCAGTGGCCCGGGGTCGACCTCACGTCCGTCTACACCGAAGGGCTGGAGGTCGGCTACCGCTACGACCACGCCAATGGCGTCCAGCCCCTGTTCCCGTTCGGGTACGGGCTCTCCTACACCCGGTTCACCCTCGGCGGGCTGTCTGTCACCCGGTCGGGCGCGGGCTACTCGGTGACCGTCGACGTGACCAACTCCGGGACGAGGACCGGTACCGAGGTGCCGCAGGCCTACCTCACCTTCCCGGCGTCGGCCGGCGAGCCGCCGGCCCAGCTGGCGGCCTTCTCCGCGGTCACGCTGGGCGCCGACCAGACCAGGGCGGCCACGCTCTTCGTGCCGGGGACCGCCTTCCAGACCTACCAGACCGGGGCGTGGTCCACCGTCCCGGGCACCTACACCCTGTCGGTCGGCGAATCGTCCTCGGACCTCCCCCTCACCTCAGCGGTGCCGGCGCCGTGACGCCGGGGGGTCAGACCGGCTTGCCTCCCGAGCACCAGGGGTTGTCGGGCACCCCGCTGCACGGGTCGGGCATGGTGGGCAGGCCCTTGGGCAGCGGGTGCATGGCCACTCCGGTGAACTTGGGATAGGTCGCGCCGGCCGGGCAGGTGCCGAATCCGGTGTCGCAGACGACCTGGTCGAACAACGCCCCGCCGGTATTGGACGCGGTGGTGATCTCGCCGCACGTGGGCTGAAGTTGCTCCAGGTTCGGCGGCGCGGTGCCGTTGGGAGCGGTGTTGCCCACGTAGCAGTTCTGGGGTTGTCCGCCATTGAACGTGATCTGAGCGATGTCGGAGTTGCTCGGATTCCCGAAGTAGCCGTTGTTGTTGAAGGTGTTGTGCACCACGGCGTCGTTCATCGGGTCGTAGACGCAACCGAAGCCCGGTGCTTCGACGCCGCCCGTGCCCGAGCAGGACTGGTTGTACTCAGGGGTGCTCGCGTCCGGGTAGGGAAACAGCAGGATGCCCCATGCCCCGTTGTCGGAGAAGGTGTTGTCCATCACCGTGTCGTTGCGACCGCCGGTCACCGTCATTCCCGTCCCGGTCGGCGCCAGGCTGGTTTCGCCGGACGCGGGGACGTTGGGATTGTCGTTGTCGTGGGAGTTGTTGTGGATGAACACCCAGCACGAGTGGGTGTGGGTGATCGGGCTGATGCCGTTGTCCGGGCAGTCTCCGTTCTGGGGGGCGGGCGGATCCCCGTTGATCTGGGTGTTGGTGTCGAACCCGTCCTTGTTGCTGTCGAACTGGGAGTTCTCCACCACGATGGCGCCCCCCGAGTTGGTCCCCGAGTAGCCGACGGCGCTGTATTCCAGCCATGAATGGTTGATGGTGATGTTGCACACCTGCTGGCACGCCCCGACGTACTCCCCCGAGTCGTTGAAGTTGCTGGCGTAGGTCTGGTTCCAGGTGGCCGGGCCCGCCGAGTCCGAGGAGAAGATGCCGTACTGGGCCGCAGTGGTCTCGTTTCCGTAGTAAGTGGAGGTCGCCGTCAGGTAGCTGCCCTCGTAGCCATGGAGGCCGATCTTGGCGCTGTCGGCCCCGCCGTTCCACCAGATCTCGTTGCCGGAATCGCCGCTGCCGCCGAGGAAGTTGCAGGCGGTGAGGTTGTCGATGGTGACATCGTCGGCCTTCCACACCACGATCCCGTTGCGCCCGACGGTCTTGCCACTGGCGTCGGTGGGGCCGAAGGTCTGCTCGCTCGGATCCGAACTGCATGCACCGGAGGGTCCGGCCTTGGTCCCGTCGACGATCACCGTCGAGCGGTTCATACCCCTCAGGTGGATGTCCGGCGTGGTGATGATCACCCCTCCTGCATAGCCGTGGGTGGGGTCGAGCCCGGTCTGCGATGCGTCGGCGGTCTCGTGGTAGTCGCCCGGTGCCACGAGGATCCAGTCGCCCGGCTTGGCCGCGTCGACCGCCGACTGGATGGTCTGGTACTTGCCGGCGTGCCCGTCGAACATCCCCACCAGGAGTACGTTGCCGCTGGCACCCGTGGTGGCCGACGAGCCCGATGACGAGCCGCACGCGGACAGCATCCCGGCTCCCATCACGCAGGCGCCGAGCAGAACCGCTGCCCGGCGCCTCCGACCCGGCTCCCGTCGCGCCCTGCGCCCGATCCTCGAACTCCGCCCGCGACCGTCGGCCATTGCGCTTCCCCTTCCCCCACATGCGCGCACCCGGCGCCGGGAGAGTCCCCGACAGGCACGACGAAGGGATCGTAACAGGACGGGTGCGCCGTGCTCCGGACGACGTCCTCACCGTCCCGGGGGGCCGGCTACCGGTGGAGGAGGGACACCGCCGTGCCGCCCAGCACCACCCCTCCGAGCACCCGGCGCCACGGGTTGACCCCCCGGATCAATTCGTCGAGGGCCCAGATCACGAGGGCTCCGGTGGCCACATCGCCCAGGATCCGGCTGGCCTGGGCGTGGCTGTGGAGCACCCAGGAGGCGACGATGGCCACGCCGAAGACGACCAGGGGGACGTTGGGCATCTGCGCGATGGTGATGCGATCGGTGGACCGGTTGGTGAACCACCACTCGAAGGAACCCGGTCGAAGCTTGTAACCGTCAGGTCGGTTGATCTCCCTCACTCCGTTCCCGTGTTGGCCGGTCCCCGTCGTGGCCGGTGCCTCGTGGACCGGCACCCGGTGCCCGGGGACACCACACCGATGGTGGCGCATCCGGGCCCGGAGCGCCAGACGGGGTGAGCCGCTCGTCGACTAGTATCGCCTGGTCGCGCTCAGTGGTCGGGTGGTCTTCATCGATGGTGATCCCGGCCGGACGCGACCCGCACGCCAGCGCATGGCGTCGTGCCCACGTAGCTCCGGCATCCTCCTGTTGCCGGCCACAGCGAAGGAGCCATCATGACCAGCGATCAGCGCCGACCCGACTTCAAGGTCGCCGACATCACGCTGGCCGAGTACGGCCGCAAGGAGATCGACCTGGCCGAGCACGAGATGCCCGGTCTGATGGCCATGCGCGCCGAGCACGCGGCCGACCAGCCCCTCCGGGGCGCACGTATCACCGGGTCGCTGCACATGACCATCCAGACCGCGGTGCTGATCGAGACCCTCACCGCCCTCGGGGCCGAGGTGCGCTGGGCCAGCTGCAACATCTTCTCGACCCAGGACCACGCCGCCGCCGCGGTGGCGGTCGGCCCCGACGGGACCGTCGACTCCCCGCAGGGAGTGCCGGTCTTCGCCTGGAAGGGCGAGTCCCTCGAGGAGTACTGGTGGTGCACCGAGCAGGCCATGCTGTGGCCGAACGGAGGAGCGACCATGATCCTCGACGACGGTGGTGACGCCACCCTGCTCGTGCACAAGGGCGTCGAGTTCGAGAAGGCAGGCGTGGTCCCTGACCCGTCCACTGCGGTCTCCGAGGAGTACGGCGTGGTGCTCCAGCTCCTCACCCGCAGCCTGGCCGAGGACCCCACCCGGTGGACCACCATCTCCGGCGGGATCAAGGGGGTCTCCGAGGAGACCACCACCGGCGTGCACCGCCTGAACGAGATGGAGCAGAGCGGCGAGCTGCTCTTCCCCGCCATCAATGTGAACGACGCGGTGACCAAGTCCAAGTTCGACAACAAGTACGGCTGCCGTCACTCGCTGATCGACGGGATCAACCGGGCCACCGACGTGCTCATGGGCGGAAAGGTTGCCGTCGTGTGCGGGTTCGGCGACGTGGGCAAGGGATGCGCGGAATCGCTGCGCGGGCAGGGCGCCCGGGTGGTGGTCACCGAGATAGACCCGATCTGCGCACTCCAGGCTGCCATGGAGGGATACCAGGTGGCCACCCTCGAGGACGTGGTGGGCACCGCCGACATCTTCGTCACCACCACCGGCAACAAGGACGTCATCACCGCCGATCACATGAAGCAGATGAAGCACCAGGCCATCGTGGGCAACATCGGCCACTTCGACAACGAGATCGACATGGCGGGCCTGATGGCCCTCGACGGCATCGAGCGGGTCAACATCAAGCCCCAGGTCGACAAGTGGGTGTTCCCCGACGGCCATGCCGTCATCGTCCTCTCCGAGGGCCGCCTGCTCAACCTGGGCAACGCCACCGGGCACCCCAGCTTCGTGATGTCCAACTCCTTCACCAACCAGACCATGGCCCAGATGGAGCTGTTCGACAACGCCAACGGCTACGAGAACAAGGTCTACGTCCTGCCCAAGCACCTCGACGAGAAGGTGGCCCGGCTGCACCTCGATGCCCTCGGTGTCCGGCTGACCACCCTCACCAAGGAGCAGGCCGAGTACATCGGCGTGTCCGTCGACGGCCCCTACAAACCCGACACCTATCGGTACTGAGCCGCCGGCCGGCTGCGCCGATCGCCGCGCCGCATGTGGATCGAGCAGATGAGGGGAGCCAGCGGGTGAGCGTGTCCGGTCTCGAGGTGACCCGGTACGAGGTGTCCGACCGGGTGGCAACCATCACCCTGCACCGCCCGGAGCGACTCAACGCCTGGACGGCGCAGATGAACGCCGAGTACCGCCGGCTCCTCGGTCGGGCGTCGGCCGACCGAGGGGTGCGGGTCGTCGTGGTCACCGGTGCCGGCCGGGGGTTCTGCGCCGGTGCCGAGTCCGAGGACCTGGCGGGACACGCCGACCGGGGCGCCTACGACGCCGGGGCACCTGCCGACCTGGCCACGCCGGGCTACGGGGTGCGTCCCGAGTTCGACGCCGAGCTGGCCTACCACTTCGGGATCCCGAAGCCGATCCTCGCCGCCGTCAATGGACCGGTGGCCGGCATCGGTTTCGCCCTCGCGTGCTACTGCGACCTCCGGTTCGCCGCCACCGGGGCCAAGTTCACCACCGCCCACGGCCGACTCGGGCTGCCCTGCGCCTTCGGCCTGGCCTGGCTGCTGCCCAAGCTGGTCGGGCTGCCCCGGGCCATGGATCTCATCCTCTCGAGCCGGACGTTCACCGCCGAGGAGGCGCGCTCCTTCGGGCTGGTCACCGACGTCGTTCCCCCCGAGGAGCTTCTCTCCCACGCGACCGAGTACGCCCGGATGCTGGCCACGTCGGTGTCCCCCGCCTCCCTGGCCGCCTCCAAGCGCCAGGTCTACGACGCCTTCCATCTGAGCGCCGCCGAGTCGGTCCGGGCCGCCGAGGAGCTGCTCAGCCCGATGATGGCCGGCCCGGACTACCGCGAGGGCGTCGCCGCCCTGCGCGAGAAGCGGCCGCCGGTGTTCGGGGACCCACGGGACGCTGACATTCCGCCCGTTCCGTCCTAGGCCTCCACCCCTCCCCGCCCGGTACCCTGCCGATCCGAAGACTCGGCGACGGCGCGAGGTCATCACGGCCTGGACAGGGACTCCTTCGCTGTGCGCTCCTAGCTGTCGGCAGTCTCCAGGTCGAGCAGGTGGGCGAAGCGCTCCTTGGCCTCGGCTCGCCGGGTGGGGACGTGCTCGGTGGGGACGTCGACCGGCGTGTAGCCCTTGAGCGTCCTGCGGGCCACGGTGACCTTGTGGACCTCGTCGGGACCGTCGTAGATCCGGGCGGCACGCGCCGCCCGGTACATCGACTCCAGCGGCAGGTCGGTCGAGAAGCCGAGGGCGCCGTGCACCTGGATGGCACGGTCGATCACGTTGTAGAGGACGCCGGCCCCGTAGTACTTGATCATGGCGATCTCGACCCGGGACGCGGCCGCGCCCTCGTTGTCCATCTTCCACGCCGCGTACAGGGTCAGCAGTCGGGCGGCGGTCATCTCGGCCAGCGAGTCGGCCACCCAGTTCTGGATGGTCTGCTTCTCGGCCAGCAACGAGTGGTGGATGGTCCGGGACACCGCCCGTTCGCACAGCATGTCGAACGCCCGCTTGGACTGGCCCAACCACCGCATGCAGTGGTGGATCCGGCCGGGGCCCAACCGCAGCTGGGCCAGGAGGAAGCCCTCGCCCTCGTTGCCGACCAGGTTCTCGTAGGGGACCCGGACCTCGCGGTAGACGATCTCGGCGTGGCCGCCGAACCGGCCGAAGTGCTCCTCGGGGTCTTCCATGGTGGCCACGTCGCGGACGATGTCGACCCCCGGGGTGTCGACGGGTACCACGATCATCGAGCAGCCCGAATAGGGGTGCACGTCCGGGTTGGTCACCGCCATCACGATGAGGAAGTCGGCCACCGAGCCGTTGGTGGTGAACCACTTGTGGCCGTCGATGATCCACTCGTCCCCGTCGCGGACGGCCCGGGTGGTGATCATGGTGGGGTCCGCACCGGCCCCGGGCTCGGTCATGGAGAACCCGCTGCGCATCTTCCCGTCGAGTAGGGGCTGGAGCCACTTCTCACGCTGCTCCGCCCGGCCCGAGTTCTCGATGCCGATGGCCAGGAGCTCGGCGTTGCCCGAGTCGGGAGCGTTGTTGCCGAAGACCCACGGGCCGTAGGGGGTCTGGCCCAGGATCTCGTGCATGAGGCCCAGACGGAGCTGACCGAACCCTCCGCCGCCGAGCTCGGGCGGAAGGTGCGAGGCCCAAAGTCCGCGGGACTTCACCTGCTCCTGAAGGGGCTTGACCGCCTCCACCATGGTGTCGTGGCTCAAGGAGAGCGTCTCGAGGGGGAAGATCTCCTCGCGCACGAACTGGCGCATCCACGCCAGCTGCTCCTCGAACTCCGGTTCCGTAGAAAAGTCCCATGCCACAATGGATCCCCTGTCGTCCGTTCCGGTCGGTCTCGCCGGGCCACTACCGTAACGGGATGCCCGGCGAGACCGCTGCCACCCCCATCCGTACCACCGTCACCCTCTCCGTGCCCAACCGGGGCCGCGGCCGGTCCGAGCCCGAACGCCCGGAGATCGAGTCGAAGACGGCCCGCGCCCGGCTGGGCACGGCCGAGACGGTCCTGCTCGAGGAGAGGCGACTGCTCACCACCGCGGAGCTGGCCGCCCTGGCCGAACTGCCCGACCAGTGGGTCACCTCGCTGGCGGCCCTGGCCCACCAGGTCCGGCTGGCCTGGTGCGGCCCCGAGGTCGAGGTCGAGGGCATCCTGTCGGCCAAGACCGGCGGATGCCCCGAGGACTGCCACTTCTGCTCGCAGTCCTCTCGGTTCGACACCCCGGTCAAGGCCACGCCCTTCCTCGACGCCGACGAGGTGCTGGCGGCCGCCGAGGAGACCAGGGCGGCCGGGGCCTCCGAATTCTGCATCGTGCTGGCCGTGCGCGGTCCGGACGAACGGACCATGGTCCGCATCCTCGAACTGGTTCCGATGATCCACGGGCGGACCGGGCTCAACGTGGCGGTCAGCGCCGGCCTGCTGACCGACGACCAGGCCCGGCGCTTCGCCGAGGGAGGCGTCCACCGCTACAACCACAACCTGGAGACCTCCCGGTCGTTCTTCCCCAACGTGGTCACCACCCACACCTGGGAGGAGCGCCAGGACACCTGCCTCCTGGTCCGCACCCACGGCATGGAGCTCTGCTGCGGCGCCCTCATCGGCATGGGCGAGACCGACGCCCAGCGGATCGAGCTGCTGGGCCAGCTCCAGGAGCTCGATCCCACCGAGGTGCCGCTCAACTTCCTCAACCCCCGCCCGGGCACCCCGCTCGGCGATGCCCAGCCGGTGGCCGCCTGGGAGGCCATCCGGTGGATCGCCCTGTTCCGCCTGGGGCTCCCCGGCGTCATCCTCCGCTACGCCGGAGGGCGGGAGGTCACCCTCCGCGAGCTGCAGTCGATGGGCATGACCTCGGGTATCAACGCACTCATCGTGGGGAACTACCTGACCACCCTGGGCCGCTCCCCCGAGGAGGACCTCCAGATGCTCTCCGACCTGCGCATGCCGGTCGGTGCCCTGACCGGCATCCTCTGACCGTCCCGCCGTGACGATGACCGGCACCGCCCCCGAGGCCGTCCGCTTCTGCACCGGCTGCGGGTCAGCCACATCCTCCTGCCCGGGGTGCGGCCGAACGCTCGACCCCCCGCGCTTCTGCCCCGAGTGCGGACGGCGGCTCACGGTGGCGGTGAGCCCCGCCGGCTACCGGGCCGGGTGCAGGGACCACGGGGAGCTCGCCGCTCGCTGAGGCGGCGGTCGGCCCCCGCTCCACCGACACGGTACCAGTGGGTGCGGAAGTCGGCCTCCGTCCGTCCCTCTACGGCTACGTTGCACCGATGGGAGCACTGATGGCGTCCGTGCTCCCCCTGGCCCTCGGGGCGGCCATCAGCCCCACCCTGCTCGCCCTGCAGCTGCTGGTGCTCTCCGGACAGACCAAGCGGCTGGCCCGCGGGTGGGCGCTGGCCGCAGGATCGATGTGGGTCCTCGCCGCCTTCTCCCTGCTCGGGTTCACCGTCCTCAACCGCCTGCACCAGGCCGACCACGGCCACCACTCCCTGCGCGGTGCGATCATCGCCTTCGTCGCCGCCGGGCTGCTGGCCGTCCTCGCCCTCCGCTCGCTGCACCACCACCCCACTTCCGGCGAGGAGCACAAGGAGCGGACGGCCGGGCGCCTGGGCACCGCCCCCACCTTCTGGTTCCTCGGCGTCGGTGCTGTGGGCATGGTGGTCAACTTCTCCACCCTGGTGCTCTTCCTCGCCGCCCTGCACGAGCTCACCCGCTCGACGGTGGGGACGCTCGACCGCACCGTCGTCTTCGCAGTGCTCTTCGTCGTCACCCTGCTGCCGGTGCTCGTCCCGGTGGGCCTGGTCTCCGTCCTCGGCGACAGGGCCGATCCCCCGTTGAACGCCGCCCACACCTTCGTCGCCCGGCACGCCCGCGCCATCGGCATCGCCGTCGAGGTGGTCTTTGCCGCCTACCTGGTATGGAAGGGGATCGGCGAGCTGCCCTGAGCGGCACTCCCCCACCCGGTGCTATCCGGCAGGGACCTTCCAGCCCCGGGACTCGGCGATCTCCTTGCAGGTCGGGCAGAGGGGATAGCGCTTGGGATTGCGACCGGGCACCCAGATCTTCCCGCACAGCGCCTTGACCGCTGTCCCGTTGACCATTCCCTCCACCACCGAGGGCCCCGCCGAGATGAAGTCGCCCTTCTCCGGTTTGAACCCTTCGAGCACGATGTGGGACATCCGCTCGTGGTCGCCGTCGAGCTCGGGGTCGACCTGGGCCGGGGCCAGTGTGATGCCTGCATCGGTCATGGGACAAGGATCGCGCACTCACCGGCGGGCCACACGCCACCGCCGGTCGGGCGTCGCCAGAGAGAGCCACCGGGTGTCCGGCGAGCGGCCCCGGTCACCCAGGGAGCGGCCTTGCCCCCGGCAGCCAGCCCCTACGCTCTACTCATGCCCGCACGCACCCTCGTCCTCGCCTCGGGCTCCCCGGCGCGGCTCCGCCTCCTCCGTGATGCCGGCTTCGAACCCAAGGTCGTGGTGAGCGGGGTCGACGAGGACGACATCGAGGCCACCGACACCGTGACCTCGGTGACGCTGCTGGCCGAGCGCAAGGCCCGGGCGGTGGCCGATCCGACCGGTGACGCCATCGTCGTGGGATGCGACTCGCTGCTCGAGTTCGACGGGAGCCCGCACGGCAAGCCCGCCTCGGAGGACCAGGCCCGGGAGTGGCTGCGCTCGATGCGGGGACGGTCGGGGACGCTCCACACCGGGCACTGCGTCATCGACGAGTCGACGGGGCGCCACGTCACCGAGGCGGTGGGCACCACCGTGCGGTTCGCCACCACCACCGAAGCCGAGCTCGACGCCTACCTCGCCACCGGCGAGGCGATGGGCGTGGCCGGCGCCTTCACCCTCGACGGCCGGTCGGCGCCGTTCGTCGAGGGGGTGGACGGGGACCCGGGCAACGTGATCGGCCTGTCGCTGCCTGCGTTGCGCCTGCTCCTCGCCCGGCTGGGCATCCCCATCACCGACCTGTGGGCCCGGCGGCTGCCGTGACCGCCGTCCTCCCCGCCCTCAAGCTCGGCGCCGTCGCCGTCGACCCCCCGGTGGTGCTGGCCCCCATGGCCGGGGTCACCAACATCGCCTTCCGCCGGCTGTGCCGGACCTACGGGGCCGGCCTCTACGTGAGCGAGATGGTCACGGCGCGGGCCCTGGTCGAGGGAAACGCCAAGACGCTGGGCATGGCCTCTTTCGGCGACGACGAGCCGATGCGCAGCGTGCAGCTCTACGGCGTCGACCCCCGGGTGATCGGTGATGCCGTGCGCCGGCTGGTCGACGAGATCGGCGTCGACCACATCGACCTCAACTTCGGATGCCCGGCGGCCAAGGTCACCCGGCAAGGCGGCGGGGCCGCCCTCCCCGTCCACCGACAGCTGTTCCGAGCCATCGTCGGGGCCGCCGTGGGGGCCGCGGACCCGGTGCCGGTCACCGTCAAGCTCCGCCTGGGGGTCGACGGCGGCCACCTCACCTTCCTCGACGCGGGCCGGATCGCCGAGGGGGAGGGCGTCGTCGCCGTCACCCTCCATGCCCGCACCGCCGAGCAGCTCTACTCGGGCCGCGCCGACTGGCAGGCCATCGCCGAGCTCAAGTCGGCGGTCACCTCGGTGCCGGTGCTGGGCAACGGGGACCTCTGGGAGGCTCCCGACGCCCTGGCCATGGTGGAGGCCACCGGGTGCGACGGTGTCGTGGTGGGCCGGGGCTGCCTGGGGCGGCCGTGGCTCTTCCGGGACCTGGCCGACGCCTTCGCCGGGCGGCCGATCCAGGCCCCGCCGTCCCTCGGCGAGGTCGTCGGGATGATGCGCTCCCACGTCGAACTCCTGTGCGACGCCTTCGGCGAGGACCTCGGGGTCCGCCAGTACCGCAAGCACACCGGCTGGTACCTGACCGGGTTTCCGGTTGGATCGGCGATCCGCCGGTCGCTGGCCCAGGCCGGCTCCCTCGGCGAGGTGCACGGGCTGCTCGACCGGCTCGATCCGGGACTCCCGTTCCCCCCCGACGCGGCGCGCATGGCCCGGGGCCACACCAACGGCCCGAGGCCGGTGCACCTGCCGTCGGGCTGGCTCGACAGCGTCGACGACCCCACCCCGCCCTCCGGAGGCGACGTGCTCGTGTCGGGGGGATGACGACCCACGCGGACGGCACGCGCCCACCGCCGCCCGGTCGAGGTGGCCGGGCGGCGGTGGCCGGGGCCAACGGCTTCGTCGGTCGGTCGCTCATCCCCGAGCTGGTCGAGCGGGGGTACTCGGTCAACGCCCTGGTGCGGGACGCGACCTCCTTCGAGCCACGGGCCCAGGTCGACATCCATCCCGTCGATGTGGGCGACACCGCCACACTGGCCGAGGCGCTCTCCGGCTGCGACGTCGCCTACTACCTGGTCCACGCCATGGCCGGCGGCGAGGGATTCGAGGAGCGCGACCGGGCCCTGGCCCGATCGTTCGCCACGGCTGCGGCGAGCGCCGAGGTCCGCCGCATCGTCTACCTCGGGGGCCTCGGGCACGGCACCCTGTCCGCGCACCTGGCCAGCCGGCAAGAGGTCGGCGAGGTGCTCGGCTCCACCGGGGTACCAGTGGTCGAGCTCCGGGCCGCGGTGGTCCTCGGGGCGGGGAGCATCTCCTTCGAGATGGTGCGGTACCTGACCGAGCGGCTCCCCATGATGGTGTGCCCGAAATGGGTCAACACCCGGGTGCAGCCCATCGCGGCCCGGGACCTGATGACCTACCTGGCCGAAGCGGCCGGCGTCGAGGCCGGGGTCTACGAGGTCGGCTGCCCGGACGTGACCACCTACCGAGAGATGATGGATACCTACGCCCGGGTGCGCGGCCTGCGGCCCCGGTTCATCGTCAAGGTGCCCGTCCTTTCCCCGTCCCTCTCCGCCCACTGGGTCGACCTGGTGACCCCGGTCGACAGCACGGTGAGCCATGCGCTCATCGAGAGCCTGACCAACGAGGTGACCGTGCGCACCTGCGAGCACACCCATGCCGCGTTCAGCATCCGACCGCTCACCGTCGAGGAGGCCATCGACGACGCCCTCGAGGAGCAGGCCCGACGGATCACCCTCACCCTGTTCCAACGCCCCCACGGCCTGGAGGACGGCGTCTACACCGACCACTCGGAAGCCCGGGTGCGGGCCGGCAGCGTGGGCCGGAAGGGGGAGGTCGAGGGGGTGGAGCTCGACCTGGACGACTGCGGGGGCCAACTGTCCTGGTATGGGCTCCCCTACGCCTGGCAGATGCGGATCTCCCTCGGCCACCTGTTCGGCGAGGACCTCCGGCTCGGCCGGCCGGCCAAGGTGGGGGCGGGCGCCCAGGTCGACTGGTGGACGGTCGAGCTCCGGAAGCCCCAGACCCTGGTGCTGAGCTGCCGCACCTGGTTCTGCGGCGAGGCCTGGCTCGGCTTCCGGGTGTCGACCACCCACCCCGCCCGCATCGAGCAGGTCGGTGCCCTCCGGACACGGGGTCTGGTCGGCGTGGCCTACTGGTGGCTGCTGTGGCCGATCCACCAGCTCGCCTTCCGGGCCATGGTGCACCACCGGGTGGTACGGGCCCGCCGGATGGCTCGACGCAGCCGGCGGGGGGGGCGCCACGACCGCCACTGATCTGGAGCGGGTCCGCCGGTGTGGGAGACTGGCCCCGGTTGATCACGTCGGGCATCCCCGACGCCGGGCCGGAGGATCGCTCCGGCCGTGGCGAGGTCACCGCCCCCTCTCATGATCGTCGGCTCCTCCCTCACCATCGAAATCGGTGACCGCACCCTGCTCCGTGACGCCTCCTTCGTCGTGGGCGCTGGCGAGAAGGTCGGCCTGGTCGGCCGCAACGGCACCGGGAAGTCGACATTCATCTCGGTGGTCATCTCCGAGCCGGGCCGCAACGTGCGGTCCACCGGCAATGCCCGCATCCGCGGAACCTACGGGTACCTGCCCCAGGTTCCCGAGCCGCACGGCCTGGGCCTCGAGCCCAACGGCTTCTCCCATGTCCTGTCCGGCCGGGGCCTCGACGTCCTCGACGACGCCCTCAACAAGGCCCGGACCCAGATGGCCAAGGACCCGAGCACCGAGAACATCGAGCTCTTTTCCGACCTCGAGGAGCAGTTCCGGGAGAACGGCGGCTACGAGGCGGAGTCGACCATGGCCCGGCTGGCCGACGGACTGGGCCTGCGCCAGGAGCTCCTGCTCGAGGACATCGAGAGCCTCTCGGGTGGCCAGCGCCGCCGGGTCGACCTGATCCGCATCCTGTTCCAGGGGCCCGACACGATGATCCTCGACGAGCCCACCAACCACCTGGACCTCCCGGCCAAGCGGTGGCTGATGGAGGAGCTCGAGAGCTTCCCCGGGGCAATTCTGGTGGTGTCCCACGACCTCAAGCTGCTCGACCGCTCGATCAACAAGGTGCTCCACCTCTCCGACGGCCGCCTCCACGAGTTCAAGGGCACGTACTCGTCCTACATGGTGCAGCTCGAGGCCGACCAGAGCCAGCGCGAGCGGTCAGCGCTACTCGAGGGCCGGGAGATCAACCGGCTGTCCACCCTGGCCGACTCCATGCGGGGCAGCACCAACCGGCGGGCCCGCATCGCCAAGTCGATCGACAAGCGGGTGGAGCGCCTCGAGTCGGCCAAGACCGAGGTCCACAAGCGCGAGAAGAAGAGCTCGTTCAAGCTGCCCACACCGCAACGCTCGGCCGAGGTCCCCCTGCGCGCCACCGACCTCGAGGTCCGGTACGGGAGTGCCACCGTGCTCCGCAAGGTGAACTTCCACTGCCGGCGCGGCGACCGGGTGGTGATCGTCGGGCGCAATGGGGCCGGCAAGTCGAGCCTCCTGCGCTGCCTGGCGGGCGTGCAGCAGCCGACCGGCGGCGAGGTCACCCTGGGGGTCAACGTCACCCTCGGCTACTTCGCCCAGGAACACGAGCAGGTGAACCTCGAAGTCAGCGTGCTCGAGAACATCGACGACACCATCCTGGTGCAGGAGACCGAGCGCCGGGCCCTGCTCGGCTCGTTCGGCATCGCCGGAAAGGCGGCCCACCAGTTGCCCAAGACCCTGTCAGGAGGCGAGCGGGCCAAGCTGGGACTGGCCATGCTGGCCGCCGGGCGGGCCAACGTGCTCCTCCTCGACGAGCCCACCAACAACCTCGACCCGTCCTCCATCGAGGCGGTCGGGACCATGCTCAGCAAGTGGCCGGGCACCATCGTCGTGGTCAGCCACGACCGCGCCTTCGTCGACGCCCTCCGACCGACCCACTGCCTCAAGCTCCCCGACGAGGTCTTCACGCACTGGAGCGACGACTACCTCGACCAGGTGGAGATGAAGTAACCCCCTCGGGGGCAGTTCAGACGGTCGGCTGTGGCGCCCTGCCGTTGCCCGCCACGTCGGTGTCCGCGGAGCTGCCGGCGTCCTTCATGGCGCCGACCAGCACCTGGGCCGCCCCGACCAGGCCGGCCGCCTCGTAGGGGACCACGACCTTGGCGTTGGGCGACGTAGCCACGGCCTGCAGGGCCCGGAGCTGCATGATGGCCAGCGTGTTGGGCTTGATCAGCGCCTCGTCGATGGCCTCGAGGGCCGCGGCCTCGCCCTCGCCCCGGAGCTGGGCGGCGCGCTTCTCGCCGTCGGCCCGCAGCTCGAGCACCTGCTTCTGGGCCTCGGCGCCGAGGATGGACGCCTGCTTCTGGCCCTCCGCCTCCAGGACGGCGGCCTGCTTGCGTCCCTGGGCGCTGTTGATGGCGGACTGCTGCTCGCCCTCGGACTTCAGGATGGCGGCGCGCTTGTGCTGCTCGGCCTCCTTCTGCTCCGACATGGCCTGGAGCACGTTCGTCGGCGGGGTGATGTCCAGGATCTCGATGCGGTTGAGGCGCACGCCCCACTTGAGGGTGGCCTCGGCCATGTGGTCCTGCATCTTGGAGTTGATGGTCTCCCGCTCCGACAGCGACTGGTCGAGGGTCAGCTCGCCGAACACCGCCCGCAGGGCAGTGCGGGCCATCTGGTCGATGGCCAGGCCGAAGTCGTTGACCTCGAACAGCGCCAGCTTGACGTCGGTCACCTGGCAGAAGATGGTGGCGCTCACCCAGAGGGACACGTTGTCCTTGGTGATGACCGCCTGCTGGTCGCCCGTGCGGGGGAACTCACGGACGTCCACCTTGTCCATCCGGTCGGCCAGCGGCATCAGGATGTGGAGGCCGGGCTGGTAGATGGTCCGGAACTCGCCGAACCGCTTCACCACCCCGACGCAGCCCTGCTGGACGACCTTGAGACAGGACTTCAGGAAGACGACGATGAAGGCGAAGATGAAGAAGCCCACCACCGCCACTCCGATGGACATTGCCGCTGAACCGATGATCATGGCGACCACCTCCCTGTCTCCACTGTAGGCACCACGGGGAGCCGGCGGATCATCGCCCCG
>Ga0182010_10000137_pt1 | contig 40504 bp, 41 predicted proteins | sample 611E1MmetaG_FD_120488 | JGI IMG/M metagenome (GOLD analysis project Ga0182010, IMG submission 120488) | Permafrost microbial communities from Stordalen Mire, Sweden - 611E1M metaG | ecosystem: Environmental > Terrestrial > Soil > Wetlands > Permafrost | place: Sweden: Stordalen | collected... | reverse complement strand
CTGCCGAACATTACGATGGGCGCGATATTCGAGGGTGTTAATGTCGTCGCCAAGATCATGGAACTGGTAGTGAACAACGGCAAATGCGCCATCTGCGGCAAACAGATCGGGCCTTTGACCGGCGACCCGCGCACTTTCGAGTCGATCGATGGTGTGCGCCAGGCTTTTCGCGAACAGGTCTTTTACTGGATGACATACAACGCCAAAGGCTCGAAGACGTTAAAGGAAGCGCAATCTGCCTGGTATCCCGCGCCCTTCAGTTCATCCCTGTCCGAAGGACCACTGCAGCGCGGTATTGACGTCACACAGGGCGGCGCCTGGTTCACCACCTACGGCGCGTTTATCGCCGGGCTGGCAGATACCGCCGATTCGCTGGGCGTGATCGACCGGCTGATTTTCCGCGAAAAGAAACTGACCTGGGATGAATTAACGAAAGCATTGAAAGCAAACTGGCAAGGCTATGACAATTTACGTCAGCTTTGCATCAACGGCGTGCCTAAATACGGCAACGATATTGACGCTGCCGACGAATGGGCGGCATTTGTGCTGGACACCTGGGCCGACAGCCTTGATTGGATCAACACACAGAAAGAACTTTTACCGCCGTGGGGCGGCCGGTGGGTCGGGGCAATTATCACCGGGTCAAACACTGTAGCCTTCGGGCATAATGTCGGCAGTTTACCGAACGGACATATCTATCCTTCCCCGCTGGCAGATACGATGTCGCCGGTACAGGGTATGGACAAGAGCGGCTCGACGGCAGTGATCAAATCGGCCAGTAAATTACCGATGCACCGCCTGGCATTAGGCGGCCCGCTAAACCTCCGGTTAAGCCCGCAGTTTATCGCAACGGAACGGGATATAGAAAATGTGATGTCCTTCCTCCGGGCGATCGAGAATGAGGGCATTTACCACGTCCAATTCAATATCATCTCCAGTGAAGAACTGAAAAAAGCAATGAAAGAGCCTGAGAAATACCGCGATTTAATGGTGCGGGTGGCCAGTTTCACCGCCTATTTCGTAGACCTCACCGAAGAGCAGCAGTTAGACATCATCCACCGGACCGAGCATCAAGGCTGTTGCTAGCATGTCATTTGCAGATTGGAAGATAAAAACGGGTGGCGCTCAGACGCCAGCCCACGGTGACAGCCGTCTGGTGCTGAGCATTACCCGAATGACGATACACAACGGACCGGGCATGCGGACACTGATCCTTTTCAAGGGTTGTCCGCTACACTGCATCTGGTGCTCCACGCCGGAATCGCAGAAGACCGAACCGGAACTGGGCGTCTATCCGATGAAATGCATCAGATGCGGCGACTGTATACCAGTCTGTCCGACCAAAGCCATCAGTTTGCCTGACGGCAAACTAACAGTCAACCGTTCATTATGCAATGTTTGCGGCAAGTGCGTGGATGTTTGCAACGCTAAAGCCCTGGAAATCATGGGACACCGGATGACCATCACACAGCTGGTAACTGAAGTTAAAAAAGACGAAATTGTCTATAAATATTCGCATGGCGGCGTCACCATTTCCGGCGGAGAGCCGCTGTTCGATACAGAATTTGCGCTGAACCTGTTAAAGGCGTTTAAAGCTGAAGGCATCAATACCGGCGTAGATACCTGCGGCGAAGTGCCATGGAAAGGCCTGGAACCGACTTTACTATATGTCGACTTTTTTCTATGGGATATCAAGCATATGGATCCGGAACAGCACAAAAAACTGACCGGCGTTTCAAATAAGTTGATTCTCAGCAATGCTAAAGCGGTGGCGGCGCGCAATGTTCCGCTTTACATCAGGATACCACTGATTCCGGGTTACAACGATTCGGAGGAAAATATCAAGGCTACCTGCGAATTTTCCCGCGGATTAGCATCCGTAGTTCAGGTGGATATCATGCCGCTGCACCACCTGGGAAAAGCACGCTACGACAGTCTGGACCGGATGTACCCCATCGCCGGACTGGCGCTTTATTCGGACGAAGCTATCCTGGGTATCAAGCACATAGTGGAATCTTACGGATTGAAGTGCGTGATACAAGCGTAGCCAGATAAATTCTAATATCCAATATCGAAATACTAAACAAATTCGAATATAAAAATATCAAAAAACAAAGAGGGAGTGCTTTGAATTGCACTCCCTCTTTTATATTTTTAAATTGGTCGTGAGGAGAATTATTTTCCGGGGAAAACATCCTCGATAGATTTCTGGGCGGGATATTTGACCTCGCCGGCAACTTTGGAAGGCAGGATGATGGTCGCTTTGCCCTGGGTGACACGGTCGCCGCGCTGGTTGTCTCCCCAGTGGTCAATATCGACACAGTATTTGCCGTCATCAATGTATTTCTTCGTGATCTTGCCGCGGTAATAACATGTATCGCCGTGCACAACAAAGCCACGGAATTGGATGGAGTATTTCCACAGGAAGCCGTCATCGCCCATCCAGTTGGTGAACAGGATGGAGACCAGACATTCTCTTTCGACGCCGAGGTCGTAGTTACCCTGCACGCCGACAGCTCTGCCGAGTTCATAATCGGCATGCGGACCTAAGGTTGTCCGTGCGTTAATTCTGGGGTCGTAAATACCGCCGTCGCCGCCGAGTGGGAACCGGATACCTTTAACACCGGCAGCTGAGACCCAGGCAAAGAAACTATTAATATTCCACGGCCCGACGACGATATAACCGAGGGAATCACCCTCGCTCACATCTTCCCAATAGCGCGGCTTGTTGCCACGCATCTCTTCCTTTAACTTGTCCGCTTCGATTTTAGCGATTTCCTCATCTGTATAGCGGTAGGGTTTGGCGAATTCTTCGTATTTGCCCTTACTCTTTGATTCTTCATCGCTGGGGGAATGATGGACGAATCCCTTAGCCAAAGCTAATACCTGTCCCTTATGGTTCCGGTATTGGCATATACTCGTGGTTACCATCATCTGACCGGCGAAACGGCTTTTCACGATTTTAGCGTCAATCAAGCCGACGCCATTAAAGTCTAAACGGTCGTCTTCGTAGACAGGCAGTAAATATTCCCATTCGTTGCCGCTGTTGAAGGCCCGGGCGCCGGCGGTATGATAACCGCCCATATGCTCATCGGACACTTCCTCGTGCGCCAGGGGGTCGAGATGATGCGCTGAACTCGAAAGGAATGTGGGTTGCGCAATCAGACGGCCGTATTTGGTATTCTTGGCATATTCTGCATCCCGGTAACGGGGGTTAAAATCGCCGATACCGTTCGAATACCTCCGGATGTTATCCGCAGATGCCAGATCAGTGTAAACAATGGAACCGCGCGGCAAGCCCTTGGCCATCGTGAATTTATCAAATTTCTGAATGCCCCGCCGGCTGAGAACATAAGCAAGCCTTTCTTCCAAACTCGGTACTTTAAAATCCGCCATCGTAAAAATTCCTCCAAATATTTGTCGATAGTGTTAAAATTTTACACCTTGTGCGTGATTGAAGTCAATTTAAATCAGCTTAAAAATTAGCCTGCGATGTCTCATTTTGATATTATTTAGAAAATATTATCGCTATAGAAATCGTCAAAGAAGTAGTACCATCATTGATAAAAATGCTATATACTAACAGCATCGATAGCGACAGGAGGCTTGAGAAGATGACTAAAAATAAATGGATTGATGTCACCGCTCCACTGGTAAACGGAATGGTGGTATGGCCCAACGATATCAAGGTGCAAATTGAGCGCCGTGTTTCCATGGATAGAGGCGACCTGGTCAATAACTCTACGATATCAATGGGCGCGCATACCGGCACGCATATGGATGCGCCGCTGCATTTTATAGCTAAGGGAAAAAGCATCGATCAGGTTCCGTTCGATGCGATCATCGGACCAACCCGGGTGATTGAAATCAAGGATAAGGTTTCTATCAAGGCTGACGACCTCAAACCGTACAACATCAAGCGCGGGGAACGGATCCTGTTTAAAACGCGCAATTCTCCCGCTAGCTGGCAAAACAAAAATTTCGCGGAGGATTTTGTTTTTATCACAAAAGGGGCCGCCCAACTACTGGCATATACGAAAGTTGCCTTGGTCGGGGTGGATTATCTCTCTGTCGGCAGCCCGGTTGATCCGGAGAAAGGCATGAAGGATGTTCACGAAATTTTGCTGGGCGCGGAAATCTGGCTGATCGAGGGATTGAACCTGACCGACGTAAAACCTGGAAATTATAATCTGATTTGTTTGCCTCTCAAACTGATGAATGCCGAAGGTTCGCCGGTGCGCGCCGTTTTGCAACGGATTCCATAAAAATAGTACCGTATGATAACAGGGGGTAAAATCATGAGCGCCAAGAGTAGCAAAGCGGGTTCTGAATGGATCGATATCAGCGTCACATTGCACGAAGGAATGATCGCCTTTTCGAGCGAACCGCTGTTACAACTGGAACGCCGCCGCTCGATCGCGCGCGGACACAAGGCAAATAACACTACCATCCATATGAGCGTACACTCCGGCACCCACATGGATGCGCCCCGGCACTTTGTCGCCGACGGCAAGACAATCGACCAGATGCCTTTCGATATCACGCTAGGACGGGCAAGAGTGATCGAAATTACCAACCCTGTTTCCATTAAAGCGGAAGAACTGGCGCAGCATAATATCAAACGCGGCGAACGGATCCTGCTAAAAACCCACAATTCTCCCAAATTCTGGCAGGCTGATGCTATTTCGATGGATTACTTATATATTACGAGAGGCGCAGCCCGATTCCTGGTTGAGGCCGGGGTGAAGCTGGTCGGTATCGATGCGCTTTCGGTCGGCAGCCCGGTAGACCCGGACACCACCACGCCGGATACACACCAAATATTACTGGGGAACGAGATCTGGATCATCGAAGGCTTAAATCTAACCGGGGTAAATCCCGGAAATTACAACCTGATATGTCTTCCGCTGAAACTGAAAGACACCGAGGGCTCGCCGGTGCGGGCAATCATAAGCAAACTCTAAATTAGAAATCCTAAATACGAAACAATAAACAAGAATCGAGATTATTAAATTCTTTTTTAGTCCTTCCCTACAAAGTAGGGAGAATCCTTTTTCCAGTGGCACAGGCGTGCCTGCCTGTGAGCTACCTTCACAATATTTTGTGCTATAATTCAAATCATTCAAGAAGCAAACATCCCCTTTTAATATATTTCAATCAGGACCAGCTTTAATGAATAAATCTGAAAACGTAAATATGCCCAAACGGCGCATTAGCAAGCAGATCAACATCGGTGGGGTGAAGGTGGGCGGCGGCGCCCCGATTACAGTACAATCGATGGCCAATACAGACACCCGTGATGTTATGTCAACTATCCGGCAGATCAAGGAACTGGAAGAGTACGGCTGCGAGATCATCAGAGTGGCCGTCCCCGATATGGAAGCCGCGCAGGCGCTGAAAAAGATTAAAAAAGGCATTAAAATCCCGTTGATCGCGGATATTCATTTCGATTATAGATTAGCACTGGCGGCGCTGGAATCCGGCGTCGACGGCTTCCGCCTGAACCCGGGCAATATCGGGGACCGCGCACAGATCAAGCAGGTGGTACTGGCTGCCAAAGAACGGGCGGTTCCCATCCGTATCGGTCTGAATGCAGGCAGCCTGCCGAAGAATAATAAAGTTAAAAATGTTGCTACACGCATGGTGGATTCGGCAATGGAACAAGTGTTATTACTGGAAAGCCTGGATTTCGATCTAATCAAGATCTCCCTGAAAGCCTTCGATGTCCCCACAACCATTGCCGCCTATAAAGCCATTGCGAAAAAAATGCCTTATCCTTTACACATCGGCATTACAGAAACCGGCACGCCGCGCACTGGGATCATCCGCAGCAGCGTCGGCATCGGCACGATGTTATATATTGGCATCGGCGATACCATCCGCGTTTCCCTGACGGCGGATCCGAAGGAAGAGGTAATCGCCGGTTACGAGATTTTGAAAAGCTTGAACCTGAGGCAGCACGGACCGGTACTGGTCAGCTGTCCGTCCTGCGGACGCACGGAAGTGGACATCATCAAACTGGCGCAGCAGGTGGAAACGGAACTACAAAAAATCCGGAAGCCGATCAAAGTGGCGGTGATGGGATGCGTAGTCAACGGTCCCGGCGAAGCGAAGGATGCCGATGTAGGCATCGCCTGCGGCAAAAACAGGGGTGTTCTCTTCAAAAACGGTGAACAGATAGGGGTGGTGGAGGAAAAGGACTTCCTGCAGGCTTTGATGGACGAAATTAACAAGTTATAAACCGTTGTAGCAAACTAACGAACAGGAGGTATCTGCAATAATGCCTAAAGTTCGACAGTTCATCAACCAGAAGTGGTTTCAGATACTCATAATAGGAGCAGTGCTCTTTTTCGCGGCAGAGCAGGCGTTAAAATTCACCAATAATATCAATTTCGTACCGACGGTAATCCTTCTCGGCGCCTTCCTTGTCCCGGCGGCATTCGTGGCCTATTTCTACAGTCAGGAACAGGTACTGGACAAGGCCAGTCATTTGGCGATCCCGCTTTCGCTGGTGGCAGCCTGTTTTCTGGCCGGCGGAGTGATCGGTTCGGTGGTGGCAGGATTTTTTGAATTTACCACACTGCGTGTTTCCAGTATTTCCACCCTTTTAGGCGCCGCAGCGATCGAAGAAGCCGCCAAGCTGATATTCCCGGCTGCAATATTTTTACAAAGGCGTTACCGCTCGGAAGCAGACGGCCTGTTTTTCGGCGTCACTTGCGGCATGGGATTTGCCGCACTGGAAACCATGGGTTACGGGTTAACAACATTGATTCAAACACGGGGCGATGTGGGATCATTGCAGGAAATATTACTGATACGAGGATTACTGTCTCCGGTAGGACATGCCGCCTGGACAGGGCTGGTATGCGCGGTGCTGTGGCGGCAACGCGAGAAGGGCGGGAAATCGGCTATCCCTGTTGTTATTGGCACATTTATTGCAGCTGTTGGTTTACATTGGGTTTGGGATATTACCAGCACTTCCAGCAAGTTATATATAACATATCTGGGATATGCCGGAATCGGCGCGGTCAGCCTGACATTGCTGATATGGAGACTCAGAGACGCCCGAAAAATAGCAAAGGCAAAATTGTTACAAACGCCGGGGTAATTAATTCCCTGCGGGATTAAAAATGTCATGTATACAAATCTCGGTTTTCTAACTTCTCATAACGGCAGCAACATGCAGGCTGTTATTTCAGCCTGTAATTCCGGTTTGTTAAAAGCCAAACCGACGGTGGTTATCAGTAATAATAGTAATTCAGGAGCTCTATTAATAGCAAAACAAACCGGTATTCCATCATTTCACCTCAGTACGAAAACACATCCGATATCTGATGAATTGGATCTGGCAATATTAAACGCCTTGATTTCTCATAAAGTAGATTTAGTAATACTGGCAGGATATATGCGTATATTGGGGAAACGGACATTAACTCGATATCAAGGAAAGATTATTAACATTCATCCTGCCTTGTTACCAAAACACAGCGGTCCCGGAATGTACGGCATCCGTGTACATCAAGCAGTTTTAGCAGCCGGAGAAAAAGAAACGGGAGTTACCATCCATCTTGTTGATAGTGATTACGATCGCGGCGCAATTATCGCCCAATCAACAATTGCCATCCTGCCGGATGATACAGCCGAAAGCCTTTCAAATCGAGTATTAGAACGGGAACATAACTTTTTAGTAGAGACGATCGGTAAAATTATTGCCGGAGAAATCAAATTAAACAAAATCAATCAATAAGGGAGTTATCCAATATTTTAATCGATGCACTCTCTCTCAAACTCTCTCCCATTCGTACCTCCGGGACTGTAAGCCTGATATGGGAGAGGATAGCTTTCCCTCCCATGTTGTTATTACCGCTTTCCATCAAATATTCAGATTACAAATTATTTTACCTGGATAACCTCGATCTTTATCACATTTTTAACCCACAGCGCTGCACGCGTAACCCGGAATTGACAGGTCATGACACCAAATTCCAGCGGGCCAGTGCCGGCTTCGAGCGGCGCGCCGTTACTTTCGAAGGCGACAAACAGTTTCGGTACCATCACGGGCGCAGTCGTGGTCAGACCGGAAAGACCGTCGTAAATATCAATGTTCCCGTTCGTGACCTGATTATAAGAAAACGTCTCGGCATTATTATTCGAAGAGGTAATTTTAACACGATTACCCGTCGAAATACCGCCGATCGTATTTAAAATATCAGTTAAGGCCACGCCTTTATACTCGATCGGCCCGCTGATTTTATTGCTGTTATCGATCTGACCGGCAAATCCGGAAAGGTTTGGCATTTCCTCGATTTGCGCGATGGAAAATGTTTTTATCTTTGTGCCATTCGCTACAGTCAAGACGACAGGATCTGTTGATGTCTGATTTTGTACCATCGCAGGCGCGTTTTTGCCGCAAGCAACAACTGTTGTCAGCACCTGTAGCAGCGCAGCAATCAACGCAATTTGAAATACACGCTTTTTCACTATAATTATCCTCTGTTCACTGCATTTATTATAGCCTAAACACGGCCAAAAATTATTGCCCTGTTTACTTGACATCTTTATAAAGTATACTTTACAATAGGAATATAAGAGTGCCAGGAGTGACTGCACTATTTTAATCAAGGCGCCGGATGATGCCTGACCCATCATTCTATGCCAGTCATTAAGATACTCAGTCTTTCCTGGCATCTTTGTTTTTGAGGATAAACCAGGTTAACAATCCTTCCAATACATTTCAGGATTCCGCACGTTTGCTTTGGCAGATTGTAAACAAAACGCTGCTGGCGGTCGGGTTCGTACATCATAGTTTACTTCGTAAAGAATGAGTATCTTCGAAAACCAGACCCTAGGAATTGGATCCCGACTTTCGTCGAAATGGATGCCTAAATTGGCGTATTACCCCCTGAATGTGAAATAATGATTAAAAATGAACTATAGGAATTAAAAACATGCGTTTGACAAAATTATTCGGAAAAACACAACGGGAAATTCCCGCCGAAGCAGATACAATCAGCCACCAGCTGCTTTTACGCACAGGCATGGTCAATCAGGTAACCGCCGGGGTGTATACCATCATGCCGCTGGCCTGGCGCAGTCTGAAAAAAATCGAAAACATCGTACGGGACGAAATGAATAAGGCCGATGGGCAAGAGATCACGATGCCGGTGCTGCAACCACTCGAGCTATGGCAGAAATCCGGCCGTGCCGAGATCTTAGGCAAAACGCTGTTTACGTTTAACGACCGCCGCGAACACTCCTTAATACTGGGTCCGACCCACGAAGAAGTGGTAACCGAACTGGCCGCCCGTCATGTCCAGAGTTACCGCGACCTGCCGTTAATGGTCTACCAGATACAAACCAAGTTCCGCGACGAACCGCGTCCGCGTGCCGGACTGGTGCGCCTGCGCGAGTTTGTGATGAAAGACCTCTACAGCTTTGATGTGGACGAAGCCGGTGTCGAAATCAGTTATCAGAAAATGCTGCAGGCTTACGAGAATATTTATAAACGTTGCGGATTGAAAGCAATTATCGTTGAGGCGGATAGCGGCGCCATCGGCGGTAAATTCTCGCATGAATTCATGCTGCCCACGGAGAGCGGGGAGGATACTGTCATTTCCTGCCCCAAGTGCGGCTATACCGCTAACGCAGAAAAAGCCGTGTTTAACAAAGGCGCAACCAAGAGCGACCCGCCTGCGGCAATCGAGGAAGTTGCTACACCCGGCAGGAAAACAATTGAAGAACTGGAGGCTTTCCTGAAAATATCGGCGAGGCAAACACTGAAGGCCGTTTTTTATATGGCCGATAATAAATTCGTATTTGTAGTAATCCGCGGCGATTTGCTGGTCAATGAGATCAAATTGAAAAACGCCTTGCACTGCCAGGAATTAAGATTAGCCACCGACGCAGAGGTAAAAGAACAGGGCATTGTTGCCGGCTCCGCTTCTCCGGTCGGACTGAAGGGAATAATGGTGGTTGCCGATGATTCCGTCAATTCCGGCACCAACTTCATTGCGGGCGGTAACAAACCGGACCTGCACATTAAAAACGTGAATTACCCACGCGATTTTCATGCGGATATCGTGGCGGACATCGGATTAGCCGAAGCCGGCAGCCGCTGCGCCAAATGCAATTCCAAATTCGGCGCGGTCCGGGGCATCGAGGTCGGGCATATCTTTGTTCTGGGGACAATCTACAGCACCAAACTGGGGGCGAATTACATCGATGCGGCAGGAGTGTCGCACCCGATCGTGATGGGGTGTTACGGACTGGGCTTGAGCCGTTTGTTGGCCGCAGCCATCGAACAACATCATGACGATAAGGGGATCATCTGGCCGATGCCGATCGCGCCTTACCAGGTCTATCTGTGTCCTTTGTACCGCGAAGGCACCAAAGTCGCGGAGACTGCCGAAAAGATCAATGCTGAACTGGAAGCAGCCGGACTGGAGGTGCTTTTCGACGACAGGTTGGAATCTCCCGGCATAAAATTCAACGACGCCGATTTATACGGAATACCTTTACGCATCACTATCAGTCCGCGCACGCTGGAGAAGAACAGCGTCGAGGTGAAATGGCGCGCAGAAAAAGAGGCGAAGATTATGCCGATTGAGGGGATTGCCAGTGTAATCAAGCAGATGGTTAGCGAGAAATTATAAAGCGATATTCGATTGGATTCTGGTCTTCGCCAGAATGGAATGACAAAAAGAGGTTGGTTATATTAATGGCCAACCTCTTTTTTATTTAAAATTTAACGTTACTTAAGAAGCCGGATTTAGCACCCTTCCGATAAAAAGGATTGCGCCAGTTTGGATATCCCGGATCAGGAAGACGAAGGGACGGTCGACGGTCAATGAGTTTGCCGGCATTGCTGCCCCGACCATGATAACACCGGTAGCAGCGGCGGCTTCGGTGCCTTCTTCATCAACAGCGACGAAGGCTTTATGCACCACATCGCTAATGATCAAATTAGGTTGGCCGGTGATGCCGGAAAAATCGGCTTTGTCGGTAAAAGCAACGGGCATCCCCAGTGCGGACAGTGCCTGCTTCAGGCTGAAACTGGAATCAAACTGGAACTTGGGCAGAGCTAACACCATGAAGCTGCTTTTCAGGCTGCCGATAATACCGGAAATACTATCCGCGGTCATGCCTGATTCGAATGTGTTGAACTGGCCCGCATCCGGCACAATGATATCCATCGCCACTTCATTACCGCTGTAGGGCAGTTCGACCGCCTGATATCCTGAGCCCTTGACGTAGCTGTAAGATCCCTCGTGGTTCATCATCGGCACTGAAACTGTACTGCTGTTGAGCAGATTAAAGTTGCCGTTAGATGTTGATTCTTTGGCAAAAGGATTCTGCCAAGCCGCGTCAAAATAAATGGCGTTGGTCAGAACAAACCGGGTAGCAGGCGTAATGGAACCCTGCGGCAGCAGGTCTTTGATGCGGTTATTGGTCTGGTCACTGACCCAGTTATTGATCGTAACGCGGGAAGGCTCAGGCGAATTTTTGAAATCCAGCAGATTCATGCCGGTGCCGTAATTTTGCGCCAGAATTTTCAGGAACGCCGATTGTATGGTAAAGTCCTGCTGGCCCCACAGCGCATTCGCGATGTTCAGAGCAAAGCTTTTGCCATTCGTGCCCTGTGCATTCTGCCCGCGGCTGGCCAGATCCAGCGCCAGTTGATTAAAAGCGGGATGCAACTGCCCTTGCGGTAATGTGAAATGGAGGGCACTACCCATCTGTTTCTCAGTATCCCCGACTGCTCCGGCATAGGTCATACCAAGCGCAGTGGAAATAGAATAAGGTGAATAGAACAGGTTACCGGTGTTATCTTTTTTCAGCTGTTGATATAGGGTAAAAGCAAAGGCGCTGTTCCCTTTGACGAGAGATGACAATTGCGTGTCACTGACATTCGGCGCGGTGACGCGGGGAGCATCGGCTTTTAATACCTTAAAACCGACGGCCTGACTTGTCGGCGATGTGGTAACAGGCGAAGTCGTCGGAAGGGTCGTTGTGGCAGTTGAAGTGGTCTTTGTGCAACCCGCCAGACTTAACAACATTATTGCTGCGATTATTGTTAAAAATACTTTTTTCATTTTGGTAACCTCACTTACTGGATAATCATTTACATTATAACCTTAATTGGCAGGATTCATTACGCGCCCGACAAACAGGATGGCACCGGTCTGGATATCCCTGATCAGGAAAATGAAAGGATGATCGACCGTGATCGAAATGGGTAAAGATGGAATTTCCATAATCACGCCGCTAGCTGCTGCCGCTTCTGTTCCTGCCTCATCGACGGCAACGAAAGCCTTATGCACAACGTCGCCGATTTCAAAATCGGGTTGGTCGGTAATAGCGGAAAAATCAGCGCTGTCAGTGAACGCGACAGACATGCCTGAAGCCGATAAGGCGTTTTTCAGACTGAAACTGGAATCGAACTTGAACTTCGGCATAGTTACTCGCAGGTCACCTGTTTTTAAATTACCGATAATTCCGGCAATTTCATCCGCGGTCATGCTGGATTCGAACGAATTAAATTTACCGGCGTCGGGCAAGATGATGTCCATCGCGATTTCTTTACCGCTATAGGGTAATTCAACCGCCTGATATCCGGTGCCCTCAACATATCCATAGCCGCTGGACCGATTGCTCATCATCCGGACGGTTATAGCGCTGCCGTCAAGGAGATTAAACTTACCGTCTTCTGTTAACTCTTTTTTAAACGGATATTGCCAGGCCGCGTCAAAATAGATGGCATTGGTTAAGACAAGCCGAGTTGCTTCGTCAATGGAACCCTGCGGTAGCAAATCATTGATACGGTTGTTGGTCTGGTCGCTGACCCATTGGTTGATCGCGACGCGCGCATCTTCCGGTGATTTTATGAAATCCAGCAGATTCATACCCGCGCCGTAATTTTGCGCCAGAATATTTAGAAACGCCGGTTGGATAGTGAAGCCCTGCTGGCTCCATAGAGCATTGGTAATATTCAGACTGAAGCTCTTGCCGTTCGTGCCCTGGGCATTTTGCCCGCGGGTGGCAAGGTCGAGCGCGAGTTGATTGAACGCAGGGTGGAGCTGAACCTGCGGCAGGGTAAAATGCAGCGCGCTGCTGATCTGTTTTTGGGTATTCCCCACTGCTCCGGCACAGGTCATTGCCAGAGCCGTAGAAATACTATAGGGAGAATAGAACATGTTACCAGCGCTGTTCTTTTTCAGCTGTTGATAAAGGGTGAAAGCAAAGCCATTATTGCCAGAGACAAGTGTGGATAATTGCGCATCGGTTACATTCGGCGCGGTAACGCGGGGAGCATCGCCTTTCGCCACAGTAAATGACACCGGTGTTCCGACTGGAGTAGTCGGAAGCTTTGTAGTGATAACAGGAAACGTTGCACTTGTGGGTGACGTTGTCTGTACACAACCAGCCAAACCCAATAATATTATCACTGCAATTAAAAATGTGAAAACTTTTTTCATGTTATTGAATACCTCTTTTTAAAATAAGGTTTGTTAATAGTATAACGTTCAACCGTGATAAAAGGTTATGTTTGGTTGTAACTCAATCTTAACCAAAACATATTGACTTCAATGTTTTAATCGTTTAATATGAATTAAACGATTAAAAAGGAGATACACCGATGGCTACGGAATTAACAAAGGTCAGGGAAAATCTCAGCCAATCGCTGGGACAATTAGCCGAATTCGCGGGTTTCAACCGTTCGCTGGGACAAATTTACGGATTGCTTTATTTAAATTCCAAAGCCCTGTCCTTAGGGGAAATAGCCGAAGAACTGGGCGTCAGTAAAGGTAATGTCAGTTTAAATACCCGCGTGATGGAGCGGTGGGGGCTGATCAAACTGTTTAACCGCGCGGCAGACAGGCGTGACTATTATGAAGTAGAAATTGATTTCTGGAAAGTGATCCAGGGCATTTTACAGGGCCGGGAACGTAAAAAGTTAGACGACATCGGTAGCCTGTTAACCAAAAGCCTGAAAGACCTCGAAAAACTAAAAAGTAGCAACGAGGAAAAAGACGCGAAATTTTACCATGAACGTTTACAGCATATGCTGGAATTTTATGAATTATTCGACCAGCTGTTCAGCGCCTTATTAGCTATGGATGATTTCCAGGCCAATAGTTCACTGCAACCTGACCCTGACAGGGAAAAGAAACAGGAGTTAATCGATGAAGAAGGTGCTAACCTACATCAGCAGCGGGATTATGATCCTTTTTACAGTGATGCATTCTACATTCCGGTAGCTGCATTAAATTGATTAATTTTTATATAAAAAAGGAGGATTTTAATGAATAAGCCATTAATTTATGTTGGCAGCGGGATTGCGATCCTTTTTGTCGTTTTACATTCGACATTTCAGTGGCTGCTGGACTGGGGAACAGAATTACCCAAATTAAACGCGGAGAATCAGGCAGTAATGCAAGTCCTGAATTATATGATGGTTTATGTGTTTATTCTTTTCGCGGTGATTTCGATTTATATCGCCGCGAAACAACAGGCCAGCACGCTGGCCAAAATGATCATCGCATTTTTCGCCGGCGCTTATATATTACGCATAATCCTGGGTATAGTGGTCTTTGGCTTGTCCTTCAGTGAAGTTATGGCCTGGCTGGTTTGCGCTGCCGCGGCAGCCTGTTATCTTCTTGCTTTGAAAAAACCGGCACCGATTAAATAACAGCGGTTAATTGGACATATTTCTGACAATTAAAGAGGAGAATATTTATGAAAGCATTGGTCGTGGGTGGTACCGGCCCGACAGGCCCCCACATCGTTGAAGGATTGTGCAAGAAAGGTTATGACGTTGCCGTCTTGCACCGCGGACTGCATGAGGTTGAATATTCTCAGCCGGTTGAGCACATTCATGTTGACCCGTTCTCTCCGGAAGCGATGGAACACCTCGGTTCCCGGAAATTTGATGTGGTGGTGAGTATGTATGGACGTTTACGCCAGATCGCTGAGGGGATGAAAGGACGAACAGCAAGATTCCTGGGTGTGACGGGAACCCCGGCCTACCTGGGCTCAACGGACACTGCAAATAATCCGGAAGGCCTCTTAATGCCGATACCCGAGAATGCGCCTCTTGTAACCGATCCTAAAATATTTAAGGTCGGTTACCTGATAGTAGTAAGCGAGCAGGCAGTGATGCGTATACACCGGGAAGGTGGATACAGCGCCACATTATTCCGCTACCCGATGATCTACGGTCCGAGGCAGCTTCCTCCCAAGGAGTGGAGCATCATAAAAAGGATCCTGGATAAAAGGACTAAACTCATTCTTCCTGATAACGGCCTGGTTTTAAGATCGAGGGCTTATGCGGAGAATGCTGCTCATGCCTTATTGCTGGCAATAGACCATCCGGAGTCCGGAGGACAGATTTACAATGTTGCCGAAGAACGAACACTTACTTTGCGGGAATGGGTAGAGGCAATAGCGAACGAAATGGGCCATCAATTTGAATATATTGATTTACCCTGGGATCTCACCAAACCGTGTCACATGTGGGCGACCAGCGAATCTCACCTGGTACTGGATAATACCAAAATAAAAAAGGAGCTCGGTTACCGGGATGTGGTGCCGGCGAAAGAAGGGTTAAAACGGACTGTGCAATGGTTTTTAGAGCACCGCCCCGAACCGGGCGGGGAAATCGAACAGCAACTTGGAGACCCGTTTAGGTATGATATCGAAGACAGGATTATTCAGGAATGGGCAAAGGCTTGCAATAAAATCCAGGAAATCCCCTTCGTTATAGGAGAGTCTAAGTATAGTTATGCGGATCCCCGGGTGTCCGGCTGAAGTGCTGCCGGGCTTCAGGTTAAAAACATGAGCTTGTTCAGGAGGATACCACATGACCACCACGCTTCTGGATAAATATATGCCGCAATATGATGTCACCGAAGTGAATTCTATCCGCATTCAGGCTTCCCCGGAAACGGGGTACAACGCTTTGATGGAACTGAGTGTCACCGAAATCTCCGACATAGTGCGATTTTTGTTCTGGCTACGTGCTCTCCCGGAAAAACCGGCAGCGAAAAGGCTGGCGCAACTCAATTACAGCAAACCATTTCTGAAGACAATGCTGGATAACGGCTTTACCGCACTGGCTGCAAAGCCGCCTGATGAATTTGTTTTCGGGATGATTGCCCCCGGCAACATCGGGCGTTTCTGGAAAAAAGCGGCGATGAAAAACGTTTCTTTAAAAGACGCACAAAGTTTCATGGCTTTTAACGATCCTGATTACATCCGCGTTGTGGCAAATTTCTCCATCACAGCGGCAGACAAACCGGGTTGGGTGATAGTGAGCACGGAAAGCCGCTCAAAGGGATTGAGTAAAAAGGCTTTCCGGCATTTTAAGCCGTACTGGGCGGTTATCCGGCCCTGGAGCGGATTAATCCGGCGGCTCTTGCTGAAAAGAACGAAAAGGAAAGCGGAGAAACAGCTGTTATAACGTAAATATATTGTAATTTTTTGCTCCCTCTTTTTGAATGGGTCGCGGTCTCAATTCACGCCTTCTCCAAGGTGGTTTTTCATCATTTTACAATTCACGCGTCCGGTTATATTATTGAGACAATAATTTCCAACTGAAGGAGCTAACCCTATGGAAAAGCGGAGACTGGGCAAGACAGGATATATGAGCAGTATCCTTACTTTTGGCGGCGCTGCGTTGTGGCTGGTAACGCAGGCTGAAGCTGATGCGGGTATCGCAATGGCTGTCGAACACGGAATTAACCAGATCGATGTTGCGCCGGAATACGGTCAAGCCGAAATGCGGTTGGGGCCATGGCTGGAAAAACACCGCCGGGAAATATTCCTGGCCTGCAAGACAAGGAAACGCAGCAAAACAGAAGTCCTGGAATCAATACGACAATCGTTGAAAACGCTCCAGGTAAACGACTTCGACCTGTTTCAATTTCACAGCGTCGACGATATGGAAACACTGAATACATTGCTCGGACCCAATGGCGGACTGGAAGCGGTGCTCGAAGCGAAAAAACAGGGGCTCTTGCGCTACATCGGCATTACCGGCCATAAACCAACTTTTCTGGCTGAGGCGCTAAAGCATTTTGATTTCGATACTGTACTTTTTCCTTTGAACCGGGTGATAGCCGCACATCCGGATGAAACAATCGAATTTAATTCTTTACTCAAAGTAGCAAAAAAGAAAGATGTTGGTACGATTGCCATGAAAGCTGTGACCAAGAGCCCGTGGACAAATCAGATGCATATGTATAAGACATGGTACGAGCCGTTCGAAACGCAGGAAGACATCGATACTAGCTTGTGGTACGCGTTGAACCAGGACGTCACTACACTGGCGATGCCGGGCGACCTGCGCCTGTGGTCCATGGTCATCGACGCGGCGGAAAGGTACAAGACAATGAACAAAAAACAGCAGTCGGAAGCTATTATCGAAGCGAAAAAATACCGGCCGCTTTTCCCCCCTGAATAAGTTCCACACCTTGTCCTAAGCGTTGCATTAAGGAAAAACCCGAAGAATCGAGAGGAGCAAAGATGAAAGCTGCAGTAGTGATCGGGAGAAGGCGTTTTGAGATCCGGGAGATACCCACCCCACAGGCGCAGCCGGGACAGGTCGTGCTCAAGGTAAGACTGTGCGCCATATGCGGCACCGATCTGGAGTTCGTGGATAATCTCCGGTTGGATGATAAAAAGGAAAAAATCGAGGCGGTGCTGGGACACGAGTGGGTGGGCGAAGTCGTCGACGTGGGGAGAGGGGTAACGGGCTGGTCGGTGGGAGACCGTGCGGTGGATTTTCTGGCCAGCTGCGGACAATGCTACTGGTGCCGACACGGTTTACGCCACCTGTGTGTGGGCGCACTAGGAGATTCCACGGAATTTGAAGGCGGAATAAGGACATCGATGAGTGGCGCGATGGCTGAGTATATCGTCAGGACGCCGCAAGGCATGAAAAGTATCATGAAAGTGGCGGATAGTGTTTCCGATGAAGAGGCAGCGCTGACGGAACCGTTGAACGTGGCGCTGGCGCCGGTATATGAAGTCCCGATCAAACCCGGTAATGCAGTGGTCATTATCGGGGCCGGACATATCGGACAATTATCCTTGCTGGCGGTCAAAGCCGCCGGCGCCGGCCCGGTTATTGTCACCGATAAGATAAAATCACGGCTCGATAAAGCCAGGGAATTGGGGGCGGACTTTGCGCTGAATGCGGACGAAGGCGATATCACAAAGCGCATCATGGAAATCACGAAAGTAGGCGCGGACGCTGTTATTATCTGCGCACGCGGCGCGGATATACTCCAACAATCACTCAAGGCGGCGCGGCGTCAGGGAACGATCGTGATCATCGGTTTTCTCAAACCGGCAATGATCGACCCGATGTATATACTGAATAACAATTTAAGGATTATCGGCTGCGAACCTTTTCTACGCTACAATATGCAAGCGCTGCAGCTGATGGAACACAAAAAGGTAGACTGTAGACCGTTGATCTCAGAGATCATGCCTCTGGCAGATGTTAAGAAAGCATTCGACTCGCTGTACACGGGACAGAATTCGCTGGTCATGCTGAAACCGTAGATGCCTCACCGCTAAATAGATTTTTTAGTCACCGTTGGCGGATGCGTGCTGTTAATAAATTGCATAGCCTGGCCGTTGTTGCAATAAATCACTAACTCGTCATCATTGACACTCAATGTTTTAGCTTGTTGCAGTAGATCATAATAGGTTTGTGCTTGTTTGAGAATCTCGCGGGCATTACCTCCAGATAAACCAATTTGTGTTGATGTGATTGAAGACGTGGCGATATTACCGTCATTCCCGATGTGACACGGTCCGCCGTAATCATTAACGCCGTCACTCCCGGTAAAACCATCCAGCGTACCTTTAAAAGTCAGATTGATATCCTTCCCGGTTGGTATTACCAGAGTCATGTTTTTGACATCGCCGTAGGATTTCAAAACCCAGGTGACATGTACCAACTTCGTTGGGTCGAGCGCGATGGGTGTAGACGGCGATGCCGGAACGGTAATAGTTGACGGCGCAGCACACCCGGCCAAAGTTAAAATCGCTACCGTCGCAAGAATAGACGCAAATATTTTCTTCACAATAAACACCTCATTTGCTTAACTATATAATATATAACGTTCTATTGTGAAGATAGTTAGGTGATGAAATGGAAATATAAGAAAAATCCAGGAAAACAACCGGAAGATGTCCGGCAGAAACCGATAATATGCAGCCCTGATCTATCTTATCGGACATCAGGCTTTATCCAGCCTGTGTTATCATTTCTTTTTCTTGTTCAGATTTTCTTGCACCCGGAATTTAACGATCTTCGTGATGAGATCAAAAGGAATTGATTTATCGAGGGGGAATCTGACGGTGCCTTTGGATGTATCGAACGGCGACAATTCTTTTTGAAACGCAGCGACGCCTGAAGATGTCGGGAAAAAGCCGATGTGGTCCTTAAAAGCGGCGAAATATACCAGAATGCCGTTCAACTTGAACGCAGGCATACTATAGCTGATGACTTCCTGGGCTTCAGGGGCGGCTGCGTGAATCACCTGCCGCAAGTTTTGCAGAATCTTTTGTATGTCCGTGGGAAAAGAGGAGACATATTCATCAATGTTTGTATATTTTTTATCTTCCATTTTTCACTATTCCTGCTTCCATATCTGTATCCGGCTATTTTCTGCGTCTGCGCGGTTATTGATCTACCGGAGGTTCAAGATCCTTGCCGCAATTCGGACATTTTGTAGCTGACGGACTGACAATATTGTTACAGCTGGGGCAATTATAGTTACCCACATGAAACTGGTTTGCCGGGGCAACCATTATTTCTTTTTCAAATAACAGATAGTGCTTGACGCTGCCGTTCATCCCTTCTACACCTGCCGTCTGATAAGTATGCAGCGACCACCCTTTACGCTGATATTCCGCAATCGTCTCACCGATATCTTTGTGATTAGATATCTGGATGCATTCCCATTTATTCATGTTTAGCCCACCTCATGCGTTTTCTGCTATCTAGCCGCTTTTCGTAATTGAGTATATCACTCCCCAAAGCTAATAAATAGTGGTAAACATAGCACTTTAGTAGCTGTATTTTGGCCTAATACGAAATAAACAGGGGAGCATAAGCTCCCCTGTTTATTTAACTATGCAAGTCCCGTCCTTATCAGGTCAAAACGCAATGGATTTAGGATCCCAGCCCATACCGGTGGGCAGCGGGCTCTGGTCCAGGTCGGTGATGGCTTTCATTTCCGCCGCTGATAGTTCGAAATTGTAGAGATCGGTATTAGCGATGATCCGCTCTTTGTGCGTTGATTTGGGGATGGTGATAATGCCATTCTGCAGCTCCCAGCGCAGCGTGACCTGTGCCGTGGATTTGCCGTGTTTTTTCGCGATCTTCTGCAGTACCGCATCATCCAGCAAAGTACCGCCGGTGCCGCCTAACGGGCTCCAGGCTTCGGGGGCGATACCTAATTTGACGCAGTGTGCGGCCAACGCAGACTGCGAGAGGTGCGGATGCAATTCAACCTGGTTAACGGCGGGTACAACTTTAGCTCCCACGACCAATTTATCAATATTGGTTTCCACGAAATTACTCACGCCGACCGATTTGATCCGTCCGGATTTATAGAGGTCTTCCAGAATTTTCCACGATTCGGCGTTCTTGCCGGGCACCGGCCAGTGGATCAGATAGAGGTCAAGATAGTCAGTCTGTAATAGCTGCAGGCTTTTCTCGAAGGCCTGTACCTGCATCCCCGTGCGGATATCTTCGATCTTCAGTTTGGTGGTGATAAAAATCTCTTTACGGTTGATGCCGCTCTGGCGGATGGCGTCCCCCACGCTTTTTTCATTGCGGTAGGCCGAGGCGGTATCGATATGGCGGTAACCGGCCTCAAGCGCCCAGCGCACAGCATTATAGGTTTCTTCGCCGTCTTTGCACTGAAATACACCGAATCCGAGCATGGGAATTTCGATGCCGTTATTCAGTTTTTTAGTTGTTTTGAGATCCATTTTGCTGTCTCCTTTTGAAAAATTTAAGAATATCAACTCTCTTCTAACCTCTCCTTAAAAGGGAGAGAGAACTGGATGGAATTTTCCAGTGGTTGCAACCCTGACACAAGCGTCGTGATTAAAGACTCTACCCTCTCAGCGTGGCGCCTAGTCCGGTGGTGAGCTTTTTGATAATAGCCTGTTGCACACCGTTGATCTGCTGGTCAGTGAGGGTTTTATCGGGGGACTGGAAGGTAAGGCGGTAAGCCATCGATTTCTTGCCCGTGGGCACCTGTCCGCCGGAATAAACATCGAAGAGCGCCATATCGGTGACCAGTGAAAAGCCTTTTATCGTATCCAGAATCTGCTGATGGGTGACACCGCTATCAACAACCAACGCAATATCGCGCATCGTGGCCGGGAATTTGGGGATCTGGTGATAGACTTTATCTTTGATTAGCGGTAATAACATCGGAATATTAATTTCAAAGAGGTAAACCGGCTGGGTCAATTCGAAATGCTCTTTGACTAAAGGATGCAATTCTCCGACGACGCCGATCTGTTGGCCGTCGACGGTAATCGCGGCTTGATCTAAAGGATGCAGATTCTCATCGGCTGATTTTTCAAATTTAGCGACGATGCCGATTTGTTTGAGCAAACCTTCGACAACACCCTTGGCATCGAAAAATTCCACCGGCTCACTGGCGCCCTGCCACCAGCGTTCAGCGCGGGGGCCGCACAGCACGCCACAAAGCATGTCCGGTTCGTCCGGCAGTTCCCCGTTGCGGTTGAGATAAACTTTACCCAATTCAAATAATCGTAGACCTTCATCAATGAAAGCCTTGTTTAAAGTCAAAGCTACCAGTAAGCCCGCGAGCAGATTTGGACGAAGATATTCCTGTTCTGAAGACGCCGGGTTGGCGATATGCACAGGTAAAGGTTCCGGCTTCTTTGATTCCGGCGACAATTTGACTAAAACATCCATATTGGTCAGGGAGAAAGAAACCAGCTCCTGGAAACCGTAGCCGACCATGATATTTCTGGCACGGCGTTTTAACGCGGTCAGCGGCGCCGTTTTCTGCATGGGAATCGCCTGCGCCAGCAAGGTGGTAGGAATCTGTTCGTAACCCTGGATCCGCGCCACTTCCTCGATGACATCCACAGGGATATTGATATCGCTGCGCCAGTACGGGGCCTTGGCGGTCACTGATAAGTTCGCTTTATCCGCGTGACATTCAAATCCTAATGCGGTTAAAGAATTTACGATCTGGTCAAGGGAATATTCTACGCCCATCGTTCTTTTTGCCGAAGCAACGGAAATTTTAATCGATTTCCGCTCGGTTTTGCCGGGATAAACATCGATAATGCCTTTTGCAGCCTGGCCACCGCCCAGTTCTACCATTAATTGAGTTGCCCGTTTGATCGCGGGTATGGTCATCTCCGGACTGATACCCCGCTCAAACCGCGTACATGCCTCGCTGGGCATGTTTAACGTCCGGCCGGTAAAATGGATGCAGGCCGGTTTGAAACTAGCCGATTCCAGCAGGATAGACGTCGTATTATCCGAAACCTCGCTGTTGGCGCCACCCATGATACCGGCGACGGCGACCGCCCGTTCTTTGTCAGCAATGACCAGCATTTGGCGGTTTAATGTGCGTTCGATACCGTCCAGACTGGTGATTTTTTCACCGCTCCTGGCGCGGCGGACGATAATACCTTTGCCCTGGATTTTCTCATAATCGAACGCATGCAACGGCTGGCCATATTCCAGCATTACGAAGTTAGTTATGTCAACTATATTGTTAATCGGACGCATGCCGTAGGAAATCAGCTTTTTCTTGATCCATTCCGGAGATTCCCCGATCTTCACACCGGTGATCAGCGTGGCGCAATAACGGGGGCACAGATCCGGGTCCTGAATTTCCACGGAAACCCGCTCGGCAATGGGTACATCAGCTTCAGGATACGCAGCATCCGGCAAATGGAATGCGGAACCGGTGGTCGCCGCAATTTCCCGCGCCAGTCCGATCATACCCAGACAATCCGGGCGGTTGGGCGTGACTTCCAGATTAAAAATCGCATCGCCGAGGACATCCATCAACGCGGCGCCGATTGTCGTATCCGCAGGTAAAATAATAATGCCTTCGTGATTTTCAGAAATGCCCAATTCTTTCTCCGAACAGCACATACCGTTGGAGGCCACGCCGCGGATCTTAGCGGGTTTCAGTACTTCGACTTTACCGGTGTGGCCGTCGATCATTTTCGTGCCAATTGGCGCGTACGCGATTTTACAACCGACGGCGACATTGGGCGCGCCGCAGACCACGGTTTCCAGACGGCTGCCCAGATCCAGCGTCACCAGGTGTAAACGATCGGCATTCGGATGCTGGTTTACTTCCAGGATCTTCCCGACAGTGACGCCTTCCCAGTTGGCGCCAATGACATTGGTGCTCTTAACTTCGATACCTGCTAAAGTCAGACGGTTAGCAATTTCTGCTACCGGCAGCTTAACGTCAACATATTGTTTCAGCCAGTTTAACGAAACTTTCACTTATAACTGCCTCAAGAACCGCAAATCGGAGCCGAAGAATAATCTCAGATCGTCTATACCGTAGCGCAGCATCGGCGCCCGGTCGATGCCGAAACCAAAAGCAAAACCGGTATACTCTTCCGGGTTAATGCCGCCGCGCTCCAATACTTTGGGATGCACCATGCCGGCGCCGCCCAGTTCAATCCAGCCGCTGTTGCCGCAAAGACGGCAGCCGTTGCCGTGACAGATGGCGCATTCTACAGCAACTTCCACACCCGGCTCAACGAAGGGGAAATAATCGGGGCGGAAACGCACTCTTCTGCCTTCGCCGTAAAAACGGCGGGCAAAATCATAAAATACACCTTTCAGGTCGGCCATCGTGATATTTTTATCCACAGCCAGTCCATCAACCTGATGGAACATCGTTAAATGGGTAGCATCGGTGGCTTCATAACGGTAGACCCGGCCGGGCTCGATCACACGGATCGGTGGTTTCATCGTCGCGATATTACGCGCGGTTACATTAGTTGTATGGGTGCGCAATAACATTTGGCGTTCGCCGCGTTCGTTTTCGTAATCGATCCAGAAGGTGGACATATCATCACGCGCCGGATGTTCGGCGGGAATATTCAAGGCTTCGAAATTGTAGTAATCCAGTTCGACATCGTTGCTTTCCACGACCTGGAAACCGAGAGAAATAAAAATATCCGCAATTTCGTTAAATGTTTCAGAGATGGGATGCAAGCGTCCGGTAGGAATGGGACGTCCGGGTAAAGTGATATCGCCTTGCGCAGCAGCGGACTCATCCGCACGCATATTTTGCTGCTGGGATATAGTCTTTAAAGCTTCGGTTTTTGTCTCGAGCACAGACTCCAGCTCGCCTTTGATGCGGTTGGCCAGAGCTCCGGCGGTTTTACGTTCTTCGATCGGTAATTCCGCCAGGCCGCGCAGCATATTGGTCAGTTCGCTTTTACGACCTAAATACCGGACACGCCAAGACTCCAGATTGGAGGGGTCTTTTACGGCATCCAATTCAAGGAGGGCGGTCTGCTTCAGTTCACTAAGACGCTGTATCATGAGAGTAATAAAAGCGCGGAGGAGAGTCTTATTTTACACTGATTTTTTGGCAATAGTAACCAATTGAACAAAGGCTTCCGGCTCTTTGACAGCCATGTCGGCCATCAGCTTGCGGTTAACAACAACACCGGATTTTTTCAAACCGTTGATAAATTCACCGTAGGTCATGCCCTGTAAACGGCTGGCGGCATTGACCCGGGAAATCCAGAGACGCCGCATATCGCCCTTGCGTTCACGCCGGTGCGCATAGGCATAGGACAACGATTTGATCATTGATTCTTTAGCGCGTTTGATAAGCTTATGTTTTGAAGCGCGATGACCCTTGGTCAGCGCCAACACACTCTTATGTTTTGCGTGGGTGGTTACCCCTCTCTTAACTCGTGGCATAATACCCCTCCTGATACAGGGAGCAACCCCTGCCCCCGATAGTTTCTAATTATTGACAAACGAAACGCCAAAAAGGCTTATTTCCCCGCGTAGGGCATAAGCCGGCTGAGCTTAAGTCTGTCTACGGCAGCGATGGGCAGTTTGTCGTGATATTCACGCTTAACCCGCGCCGGTTTATTTCTGCGCAGATGGCTTGAACCGCCCTTCATCCGTAAAAATTTACCCGTTCCGGTTACATGGAAACGAGCTTTGGCACCTTTATGCGTTTTTAACTTTGGCATCCTGTGCTTCCTTCGGTTTTGATTTCTGCGGCAGCCCCGGCGCCAGAATGATGAACATCCTGCGGCCTTCCATTAATGCAGGCCTCTCCAGCACTGCCGCCCCTTCTAATGTTTGTATCACTTTCTGTAATAACTTCCAGCCAAGGTCGGCGTGACTGATTTCCCTTCCGCGGAACATCACCGTCACTCTTACCTTATCGCCGTCAGTCAGAAAATTCTTAATTGCTTTTACTTTAAATTCCAAGTCATGGTCGCCGATTTTCGGTCTTAACCGGATCTCTCTGAGTTCGGAGACCTTCTGACTTTTCCTGGCAACCTTTTCCTTCTTGGTTTGCTCGTAACGGAACTTTCCGTAATCAATAATACGGCAAACCGGCGGTACCGCGGTGGGCGCTACTTCAACCAGGTCTACCATACTTTTCCGAGCTACTTCCAAAGCCTGAGCAGTGGGCATAACTCCCAGTTGCTCACCCTTCTCTCCGACGACGCGGACTTCGGGAACTCTAATCTGATTGTTGATACGTAATGGCTTAACTATATGCTGTCAGTCCCCCTTCAAAATAATTACATACCACAACACAATATAATACATTCGCCCTATATTAATCAAGTCAGGGCTTCAATTCATTAACTCTGTCGTCAATCATTTGTCTTATTTTTTTCTTAAAATCTTCCAAAGGCATCACGGGCAACTGTTCCCCGGACCGGAGCCGGACAGCGACGGCATTATCCGCCGCTTCTTTATCCCCGACCACCAGCATGTAAGGAATTTTTTGCAGCTGGGCCTCGCGGATCTTCTGATTCATGCGTTCGTTGCGGTTGTCCACCTGCACACGGACATCCATCGCTTTTAATTCCGCTTCAATTTTCGCGGCATATTCCAAATGAGTGTCAGATATCGGCACAACCACCACCTGCACCGGCGACAGCCAGACCGGGAAAGCCCCGGCCCACCGCTCGATCAGGAATGCCATTGTTCTTTCAATTGCGCCGATGGATGAACGGTGAATCACGATCGGCTCTTTTTCCTTGCCGTCTTTATCGATGTAGGTCAGTTTAAAGCGTTTAGGCATGACAAAATCGTATTGCACGGTAAAAGCCGTATCTTCTTTACCGCTGACATTTTTCATCTGGATATCGATTTTCGGGCCGTAAAAAGCGGCTTCGTTGCTCGCCTCGAAGAAATTGGCCTTGCGCTGCACCAATACCTGCCGTAAAACGTTCTCGGCATAATCCCAGGACTCGTCGTCTTTATAATATTTCTTTTCGTCCTTGCGGTCGCCCATGGATAGACGATAGCGGTAATTCTCGCCGGGTTTGTATCCCAACGCCGCCGCCATAAATTCGATCAGATCCAGGACGGAATTCAATTCACCAGCGGCCTGTTCCCGTTGGCAAATAATATGCGCGTCTGCCAGACAAAAAAGACGCACTCGCATTAATCCGGTCAGTTCGCCGGACTTTTCGTAACGGAACTGTTTGGCCAGCTCGGCGATTCTAAACGGCAATTCGCGGTAAGAACGTGGTTTACTGGCATAATACTGGAAGTGGTGCGGACAGGTCATCGGCCGCAGCATCAGCTCCTCTTCATCCACTTTCATTACCGGATACATGGTGTCTTTGTAATAAGGATAATGACCGGAGGTCTTGTACAGATCGATGTTGGCCAGTTCCGGAGTATAGATATGTTTGTAACCTCTTCTGATTTCCTCATCGACGACAAAGCGCTCCAGCGTGCGGCGGATAACCGAGCCTTTTTCGGTAAAAATAGGCAGGCCTTTGCCGATCAGATCTGAAAAGACGAAGAGATCAAGGTCTTTGCCGATCTTGCGATGGTCGCGCTTTTTAATTTCTTCCTGGGCCAGTAAATAGGCATCAAGTTCTTTCTGATTATTAAAAGCAACAGCGTAGATTCTCTGCAGCATAGGGCGTTTTTCACTGCCACGCCAGTAAGCGCCGGCGATTGACATCAATTTAAATGCTTTAATACCGGCGGTATATTTGAGGTGCGGACCGCGGCACATATCGGTGAAATTACCCTGGCGGTAGACTGTAACCTCGTCGCCCGGCAATTCTTCCATCAGCTCCAGCTTATAGGGTTGGTTGGCGAAAATTTTCCGCGCTTCTTCTTTCGTCACGATCGTTTTTGTAAAAGCAGAATTACCCTTAACGATCTCTTTCATTTTAGCTTCAATGACCGGCAGGTCATCCGGCGAAAGCGGTCTGGAAAGGTCAAAATCGTAGTAAAAACCGTCCTCGATCGTCGGTCCGATGCCGAATTTGGCATCCGGGAACATTGACTGAATCGCCTCAGCCATGACATGCGCAGTCGAGTGGCGCATCGTGTCCAGTTTTTCGGCGGCTTCTGATTTTTCTACGTTATTATCCATATATTTTCCTGTACTTATAAAAACATACTATTTGTTCATGAAGGGAGTACTTGACCATAATATTATAGCAATCTGGAGGCATGAGCGCAATCGATATGTATATTAAATTCTAAATAACAGAACGCAAAATTATCAAAAAATACCTTCTTGTCTCTCTTTATTAAAGGGAGAAAGCTGTTCGCTGACAGCTGACAGCTGATTGCTCCCCATATTTGACGCCCCATCTCAGTAGAAGTAGAATTTGAGTAGAGACATATAATGTATGACAGACGAAAATAAATCCAACGAACAGTTGATCAAAGATCTGCAAGTCCTGCGGCAGCGTGTTGCTGAGCTGGAAGCTTCTAAAAGCCAGTTGCGGCAATATGAAGAGATACTAAAAGTTTTCCGAACCAATATGCCTATAGGGCTTTTTATCATCCAGGACGGCAGATTCAAATTCGTTAACGATAACCTGCGCACGCTGCTTGCGGACGACGCCGATGAAATCATCGAGTCTTACTCCATGAAGCTGGTTTATCCGGAAGACCGGGAACGGGTGCGAGAAGCTGCGCTTAAAATCCTGCATGGCGAAAGCGCTATTCCCTATAAATACCGCATTGTGAATAAAGACGGGCAGATTCGCTGGCTGCTGGAAAGCGTGGCCTCAATTCAATACCAGGGCAAGCGCGCCATTTTAGGCCATGCCATGGATATTACGGAAAGCGAAATGGCGCAGGAAAAACTGGAAGAAGCCTACGAAAAAGAACGCCGCCTGCGTCAGGAACTGGAAATTGAAGTACAGCGCCGAGTGGAATTTACGCGGGCGTTAGTACACGAACTGAAAACACCTTTAACCCCGATCATGTCCTCCAGCGACCTGCTGGTTTCCGGCCTCACCGAAGAACCGTGGCTTAGTGTCGCGCAGAATATCCAGCGCGGCGCGATCAACCTGAACCGCCGCATCGGCGAACTGCTGGATCTGGCACGCGGGGAAATCGGCATGCTTCGACTGAACCCGAAACGGGTAGATGTTTTGAAGTTATTACAACACGTCGGCAGCGAGATGTCGGCGGTCGCTACCAGCAACGGACAAACGCTGAAAGTGGAATTGCCGGAAACGCTGCCACTGCCGTGGGCAGATGAAGACCGCATACGCCAGATAACGCAAAATCTACTGGTGAATGCCACCAAGTTCACTCCGGAAGGCGGCACGATCACGCTGCGGGCGAAAGAACAGAACGGCTCGCTGGTAGTGGAAGTTCAGGACACCGGCTACGGTATTCCGGAAGAAGAACAGAAACGGTTATTCCGCCCTTATCACCGCCAGACCGGAGACCGTGAACACCTCAGCGGGCTGGGCCTCGGCCTGGCATTGTGCAAGAATCTCGTGCAATTACACGGCGGCAGAATCTGGGTAGTAAGTCAGGAAGGCAAAGGCTCAACATTTGCTTTTGCCATTCCGATAAATTCGCGGGTGCAGCAGGCAGGCACAACGATCTAGGAGACGAACGATGAAAGTGCTGGTTATTGAAGACGACAAAGAGATTGTAGACGCAATATCGCTGGCTTTTCAGATCCGCTGGCCCGAAGCGAAAGTAATTTCTACACGGCTGGGACAAAAAGGCGTCGACCTCGTAGAGGGCGAATCGCCGGACATCGTCATTTTAGATCTCGGTCTGCCGGACATCCCAGGTTTTGAAGTATTGCGTCAAATCAGACGTTTTTCCGCCGTGCCAACAATTATTCTAACCGTGCGGGCAGATGAAGCGGACGTGGTGAAAGGATTGGAATGGGGCGCAGACGATTATATCACCAAACCTTTCCGGCAACTTGAACTACTGGCCCGGGTGAAATCCATGATCCGCCGCCATACCCCCGCGGAAGAAAGTATCCTGACTTACGGCCGTTTGAAGCTGGAGCCGGAAACAGCTCAGCTGCATATAGATGATAAAGAAATTGCCCTGACTGTGACCGAGAATCATATCCTGGGGCACCTGATGAAGAATGCCGGGCGCGTGGTGACACATTCGAATCTGGCGGAAGCAGTCTGGGGAGATGATTATCCCGGCGCCACCGACAGTCTGAAAGTGCACATCCGGCGCCTGCGGGAAAAGATCGAAGAAGATCCCGGCAAACCGCGCATTATCCTGACTAAAACCGGCATTGGCTACTTCCTGGCTAAACCGGAGTAGGGCTTTTATAAGTTAGCTTAGTCACTCTCTCCCAATCTCTCGCTGACAGAGAGAGGATAGGGCATTGGCAGTAGTAATTCGTCACATTCCTATAGTTGTAACTGCATTGTTACCTGATTTTTACGCATCTTTTACTGAGATAGGGTTGTCTTAATCCCTCTGTAACACTTCTAAGCTATATTAATAATAGTAATAGAGGTGAATAAATGAAAAACATAAACAGGTCAGTACAAGTATTAAGCAAAGTAATTGATGCCCTGCTGGGCGCGGATTGCGAAACAGGAGCAGAAAAAACGATTGCCGCGTTTATCAAGAAAGGGTATTATCTATAATCCTTTGCAGACTACTTTCCCGCGGGGCCTCAAACCCCACGGGATTCCTCCTCTTGAGCCCCCATGCACAGCCGCAATTAACCCACAGCTTCTTTCATGTCAGCAAATCCCGGGAAACATAAAACCCCGCAAATGGGAAATATTTTGTGTTTGACAGGGTGCATTTTTCAGGATCGGCGGAAATATTTAATATGGATCCCCGCCTGCGCGGGAATGACAAAACGTAAGAATTAAATTCCAAAAACGGAATTTAATTATTTTCTTTTATTGCAGGGTTTGATAGAGTGATCAAATGATTCAGGACAATCCCCGAGGAAAAACCGGGAAATTAAAACTTATCGGTGATTCTGTACATATTTTCATAAGCATTATGGAAAGCGGGGTCGGTCTTTTCCAGTTTCTCTCTGAGGACTTTCATTTTCTTAGCGAATCCCTGTTTGTCATCATTCTTCACTATATCAGCCCAGGTTTGTGTTTTAGCGAGGAATAGCGCTTCCACTTCTTTGATATGAGGGAAATTCATCTGCAGGTCAGCATATAATTCGGGGTCCTCGGAGATGACGCTCTCCACCAGCGTATACAGCACCTTGAAAGTAGTGCCCCCGATTTTCTTCATTTGTTCAAATTGTTGGAAGCCAAGCAGGGTGTCCGCGGAAACAATGGCTATAAAATGCGCCAGTCCCAGCACCACCGCCATTATCTGGTCGTGCTGCTGCGGCGTCATGATCGAGACATTAGCGCCTTTCTCTTCCAGGTAGAGCCGCGCTCGACCGGCAAGTACGGCTTCTTCTTCATTAGTTGGGGTAAGTACGATGTTTTGATTAGAAACGCTTTTCGCACCAGGCCCGAAAACCGGGTGGATACCCAATATCGTGCCTTTATTAAAATAGCGGTGCATCAATTCCACCGGTTTAGTCTTTAATGAGGTCAGATCGACGATGACCTGCTCTTCGCGGACGTACGGTGCAATTACCTTCGCTACGGTTTCAAAAGTATCCAGCGGCACTGAGATAACGACGACATCCGCCTTCTTGACAGCTTCGATATTGGTCGCAGTCGGCACTCCCAGCTTTTTACCGGCAGCCAGCAATTTCGGCTGATTCCGTCCGGTGATGACAACCTCCATCCCCTCTTCTAAAAGGTGACGGGTGAACCATTGCCCCATTTTGCCGGAGCCGCCGATTATGGCTACTTTCATCGGATACCTCGCATTTTTAGTTCGGTTTGATAAACCGCACTCTCTCAATAGATTACTTCGTAAATACCTTGTGAGGCTGTCCTAAAATAGCTATTGAAAGAAATTTATAAGGATTCCCGATCAGGTCGGGAATGACAAAGCGTGAATATTCTATTCCAACAGAGCTGGAATAGAATATTTGTTTTTATCATTGTCGGACTTGACCCGACAATCCAGGGAATTTCGGACAGTCTCAAAAGCATAAACATTTACCCTGTGACCTGTCTAAAGGGATCTGGGATAGGAGCCGAGGATTTTCAGAAAAAAAGAGCGCTGCTCCAACCTGTCCAGCGTCTCTTTTACTACCTTATCCTGATGATGACCCTCAAAATCAAGGAAGAAATTGTATTCCCATGCTTTTTGGCGGGTGGGACGCGATTCGATCCTGGTCAAATTAATTTTATTATCGGCGAATTCTTTAATCGCTGCATACAGCGCGCCCGATTGATGTTTCACGGAGAAAACGATCGATGTCTTGTCGTTACCGGTCGGCGGCGCATCATTTTTAGCAAGAACAAAGAACCGGGTGAAGTTATTTGGGCTATCCTCGATCTCACCGGCCAGGATCTTCATGTCATAATATCCGGCTGCGCGCGCGGAAGCCACTGCGGCGCCGTCCAGGATTTGCTGTTCTTTGATCATCTTGACGCTACCGGCGGTGTCGTAAGTGGAAATCAATTCGCAACCAAGCTGCCGCAGAAATACCCGGCATTGACCGAGCGCCTGGGGATGGGAATACACCGTTTTGATGGTGTTCAACACAGCATTCTGATTTGCAATCAGGCAATGCACAATCTGCAGATCCAGTTCACCGCAAACCTTTAGTGGCGAGTTTAACAAAAGGTCGTAGACCCGGCTAATGCTGCCTTCCAGGGAAGTTTCCACCGGCACTACCCCGAAAGCGGCTGCGCCTTGTTCCACCAGTCTGAAAACAGCATCGAAACTTTCACAGGGTTTGGCCATGACCGAATAACCGAAGTGTTGAAAAATCGCTTCTTCACTGTAGGCCCCGAATTCACCCTGAAATGCGACAGTAACTCCCTGCACGCTCTTAGAGGATTTAAATATCTGGCGGTAGACATTCTGTACTTCTTTTTCATCAACCTGCTCCGCGCGGGCAATGGCAGCAATGTGTGACAGGACCTTTTCTTCGCGGGCCGCGTCCTCAACCGGTTTGCTGTTCTTCTGTTTCTCCCGGCCGATCAATTGCGACTGCCTGATCCTTTCCGCGAGCAAACGAACAATTTCTTCATCTACCTCGTCGATCCGCTTTCTCATTTCTTCGAGGCTCATTTGATGACCTCCGGGATCAACCTGGATTGTAACGCGTAATCCACAATTGTCACCGCCATCATCGCGAAGACCACGGGCACCGCACGGGGCACCACGCAAACGTCATGACGGCCTTGTATTTCCAATTCGGCATTTCCCATTTTACTGATATTCACTGTGTTTTGTTTACGGCTTATGGAAGGAGTCGGTTTTACCGCTGCCCTGACGACGATCGGCATTCCGTCACTGATACCGCCCAATATTCCACCGCTATTGTTCGTTTCGGTGGAAATTTTATCGCGTTTGACCACAAACCGGTCGTTATTCTGCGAGCCTTTTAGACCAGCCGCTACAAAACCGGCGCCAAACTCGACGCCCTTGACCGCCGGAATAGCAAACAAGGCTTTGGCAATATCTCCTTCCAATGTATCGAAAATGGGTTCACCCAATCCCGCGGGCACATTAAGCACCATAGCTTCAATCACGCCGCCGAGGCTGTCGCCTTCTTTCTTCGCCTGTAAAATGGCGTCCAGCATTTTTTCTGCGGCTTTTAAGTCGCCGCATTTGACCGGATTTTTGTCGATTCTCCGGATATCGGCGAGATTAACCGGTTCGGCCTTGATGCCGCCGATTTCCACGGTGTAGGCCAGAATTTCCATACCAGTTAAATTCAGTAATTTACGGGCGACCGCCCCGGCCATGACAAAGCCGGCAGTGATCCTGCCCGAAAACCGACCGCCGCCGCGGTAATCGTTAAAACCACCGTATTTAATAAAGGCCGTAAAATCAGCATGCCCCGGACGCAGCAGGTCTTTGGTCTTCTCATAAACGTCAGAATCAGCGTTACTGTTCCACACTACCATGCACAATGGTGCACCCGTCGTCTGTCCATGAAAAGTCCCGGACAGGATATCAACCTTGTCTTCTTCGGCTCTTTTAGTAGACGCTATTTCCCTATCCGGTTTTCTTTTATCGAGGTCGGCCTGGATATCTTTTTCGGTTAATGGCAAGCCGGCAGGACAGCCGTCAATAACAATACCGACACACTTGCCATGACTTTCGCCAAAACTGGTAATCTTAAAATTTTTACCGAGTGTATTACCCATCGATTTGAACCTTCCCTCCCAGATTTTTGAAAACATCCCAGAACTCAGGATAGGTCTTGGTGACACATTCCGCACCATCGATTACCATATTTCCGGACATTGTTCCCAATAAACTGAAAGCCATCGCGATCCGGTGATCGCCTTTGCTATCGATCAGCGCGCCCTGCGGCTTGCTGCCAGTGACCGTCATTCGATTTTTTTCTGCTGTCACATAGATACCCATGCGCGCCAATCCTTCCTGGACAACCGCCACCCGATCCGATTCCTTGATCCTCGCTCGTTCGATGCCGATAAATTCACTGACGCCGTCTGCCGCCGCGGCCAATACCGCCATGGTTGGCAGCAAATCGATGCAGTCAGACAAATCGGTTTTAATAGCTTTCAACTTTGATTGTATGACAATTACCGAGTTTCTGCCGGTAATGACCGAAGCCCCCATCTCCTTCAGGAAATCAATAAGCATACGGTCTCCCTGCAAGCTCTCCATGTCCAGATTATTAACTTCTACCTCACCGGCCAGCGCACCCAGCGCCAACAAATAAGACGCGGAAGACCAATCACCCTCTACTATATATTTTGTCGGCTTATATTTTTGCGGCAGCACATCAAACTTATCGAGGCTGTCGTTAAAAGCAGTGTTAATCCCGAACCAGTGCATGGCCTCCATGGTCATCATCACGTATGGGCGTGATTCCAATGGGGTGGTTAATTTGATCGTCATACCGTTCGCAGCCATCGGCGCGATATGCAACAACGCAGAAACAAATTGCGAACTGATATTACCTGGCAGACTGGTCGTCCCACCATTGAATTTACCGCCTTCGACGGTCACCGGCGGCAGGCCATCTTTAGCGGAACATTTCACGCCCAGTATTTGCAAGGAATCGATCAAAACCTTAACCGGACGGCGTGATAGCGAAGGACCGGCGGTGAAATGACAGACGCCGGGAATGATCGTGCCTAAAGCAGTCATGAACCGCAGCGTGGCAGCGGAATCGCAGCAATACAAATCGGAGGAGGCTGCGTGAAAGTCGCCGCCCTCCACCGTCCACGATTTTTTCTGCTGGCGAATATTAATGCCTACTTTTTTCAGCACGTTAATGGCGGCAGCAGTATCATCGGAGGCCAAGGGAGCGACAATCTCGCTTTTACCCGCGGCCAGTGCCGCGCACATTAAACCGCGGATAGTATAACTCTTCGAAGAAGGCGCGGTTGCTTTACCGAGCGCTTCACTTTTAGAGATCGAAGCCTTCATAATTATTTAACCTGTCAATTATTATTCCGGCGACAGTGTCAATTGCCAGACTCGATGTGCTGACAGTAAAATCGGCGGACCTGGTGTAAAAAGGTTTGCGGAATTTCATCAGTTCCCGGATACGCGCTTCAGGCTGGGTCCCCGCAATCAGCGGACGCTCATTCTTATCCACAGAAATCCGTTTCAGTATGATTCCGGGACTGGCTGATAGGTTGATGACAACCCCGTTTTTTTTCAAGCGGTCGATATTGAGAGTGTTCAAAACCGCCCCGCCCCCGCAGGCAATGACCTTTTTTTCTCCCGCAGCGGCTTGTTTGATAGCCTCTATCTCCAGTTCCCGAAAGTAAATTTCACCATCATCCTGAAAAATAGCGGGTATTGATTTTCCGGCCATCCTGACGATAACCGCATCGGTTTCGATAAACGGGTGTTTCAACCGTTTCGCCAGCGCTTGTCCCACGGCTGTTTTCCCCGTGCCCATGAAACCGATCAGGGCAATATTACTTTTCATTCTTCTGCGATAAACTGCTCAGCACTGATTCACGCATTACATCAACCGGGGCAGATCGTCCTGTCCATTTTTCAAAGGAGATCGCACCCTGCCGAACGAGCATTTCTACACCGCCGATTGTTTTGGCGCCGGCATCCGCGGCTTCTTTTAACAACCTGGTCGGCAAGGGATTATAAACAATATCAAACACCGTCAAATTAGCATGTAACAGGTCTGCCGAAACCGGTGTCTGGTTATCCGCGGGATGCATACCCACACTGGTCGCATTTACCAGGATTTCGGCATCGGCGATTGCCGCTTTCAGGTTTTCATAGTTTAGTTCTACCGCCTTGACAGCAGTGCCGTTCAGATGGGCGAGGCGGTAGGCAATATCCTCTGCCCAGGGCAACCCTTCTAACCGGTTGAAAATGGTCAGTTTGGCTTTTTCCTGCGCAAGGACGCTGCCAATGGCACGCGCCGCACCACCCGCTCCCAGCAGCAAGACCTTTTTACCGGCAGGTTGAATACCGTTGTCACGCAGCGTCTTTAAAAAACCGGATGCGTCGGTGTTGTAGCCGGTTAAAATTCCGCCGTCATTAATGATCGTATTGATCGCACCGATTTCCTCTGCCAGCGGGTCGATCCGGTCGAGGAATTGTATCACAGCAACTTTGTGAGGGATTGTAATGTTCAAACCCCTGATGCTTAGCCCCCTCATACCGTCAACAGCCTTTTTTAATTCACCGCTGCGCACTCTAAAAGGGACATAAACATAATCTAATCCCAGTTTTTTAAATGATTTATTATGCATGATCGGCGATAAAGAGTGCCCGATGGGGTCGCCGATAATACCGCAGACAATTGTTTTACCTGTGATCGTACCTCTCATAATTTTACCATCTCATAAACTGCTAACATTTCAGAGACCGGCAATTGTCCGGGCGCAGATTCCCCGCCTTTACGAACAGCCCCATAAGTAAAATGTGCACCGATGAGGGGCGCCATCACCCGGCTGAGAAAACCCTGCGTGCCCATCGCAAACGCGACCATTTTAACGTCCGGAAACTCCGAAAACAATCTCATTACCGCCAGGTTATCTTCAAACGTTTGCGCGGTGGTCACGACTTTACAAATATCCGCTCCCGATTTCAATTCTTTATTGACGATCTGTTTCAATACATCGAAGGATGGTGTTTTTTGAAAATCGTGAAAAGACAACAGGCAGTCCGCTCTCTTTTTGATCAATTTGATAATATTGTCGACGTTTTTTGCGTTATATTCAATATCGACGATTTTGGCACCTAATTCGACGGCTTGCAGTAGACGTTCAATCCTCCGCGCCTCATTTCCGTCCCATTTACCGCCCTCCTCCACCATCCGGTTACAGGCGATCCACGGCTTTTTTAATTGCCGCGCCACATCCATCCAACCTTCCCCGATTAAATCGATCCGGACTTCGAACAGGTCAACAATCGGCTCAATTTTTTTCACGGCAGCAATATCAATATCGGTAATTGAAGCACAAAGGCGTACTCGGCTCATTTCATTTCCCCTAATACTTTTTCCACAACACCGGGATCAACATCATCGGTGATAAATACCTGCCCGATTGACCGTGGCAAGACTAACCTTATCTTACCATGCGTTACCTTTTTATCAAACCGCATTTTCTGCATTATATCTTTGACTTCCGCCGGCGGTAAAGTGGTATTTAGTCCAATTTTTTCCAGTATTTTGATTAGTCTTGTGGAATGAATAGCTGGCATTATGTCAAGTGCTACCGCGATTTTTGCTGCAGCCACCATACCGATACTGACAGCCTGGCCGTGCGTCACTTGAAAATTAGAGACTGACTCCACCGCGTGACCGACCGTATGCCCAAAATTAAGAATATTTCTTAAACCCATATCTTTTTCGTCACAGGACACAATCTCCGCTTTTACGTGCGCTGACCTGGCCACGATCGTTTCCAACACATCCCCATTTAAAGCTTCGATCTCTTCCAGATGCGTTTCCAGATAAGTAAAAAAAGGTTCATCCCAGATAACGGCATACTTGATCACCTCTGCCAGACCGCCGGTAAGTTCAGCCTGCGGTAGGGTCTGCAGCACAGAGATATCCGTGATCGTCATTTTTGGCTGGTAAAAGGCGCCGATCTCATTCTTTAAATTACCGTGATTGACGGCAGTTTTACCCCCGATGCTACTGTCGCACTGCGCAAGTAATGTCGTCGGCAACTGTACTAAAGGAATGCCGCGCATATATGTGGCGGCCACAAAACCCGCCAGGTCGCCGATCACACCGCCGCCCAACGCCAGGATCATCGTCGACCTTTCCGCGCCGGATTCCGCGAGCTGCTGATACAATTTACCTGCAGATTCCAGCGATTTATATTGCTCACCGTCCGGTACTTCTAAAGTCAACTCTTTAATACCGGACGCGGACAGGCTCGCCTGTACCCGGGCGCTGTATAATTTCCGCACGGTGGGATTGGTAACAATAACCGCTTTATTGCTTAAGCCAGACGCCTGCAGCATTTTGCCGGTCTGCCCGAGAATATCGGACCCGATATTAATATTGTAGCTATTCGGCCCCAGCCTGACCTCGATTTTTCTCGTGGGCAAGTGTTTAGCCTCCGTTTGTTCGATTGCCGATTGCCTGATGGATGCTGCGGCAAGCGGTCACCAGTTTTGCGAATTCATCAGGAGTGATTTGCTGCTGCCCATCCACTAGCGCTTCCGCCGGGTTGTGGTGTACTTCCACGATCAGGCCGCAAGCGCCGGCCGCTATGCTGGCGCAACTCATATTGAAAATCAGGTCGCGTCTGCCAGCGGCATGACTGGGGTCAACAATTACCGGTAAAAAGGTCTCTTTCTGCATCACCGGGACCGCCGATAAATCCAATGTGTACCTAGTATAACTTCTACCTTTACCTAATGGCAAGATGCCGCGTTCACACAGAATAATATCCTTGTTGTCCTCCGCCACCATGTATTCGGCAAAAGACAGAAATTCCTCGATTCCGGCGCCGAAATGACGTTTATATAATATCGGTTTTCCGGTACGCGCAGTTTTCACCAGCAAATCTTGGTCATACATATTGCGGGCTCCGATCTGGATGATATCCACATATTTCGCAATCAGATCTATCTGTGACTCGCCCCTGACTTCGGTGACGACCGGCATTTCAAATTTATCCCCGGCCTCACGGAACCATTCCAGCGCCTCGACGGCATCTTCTTCGCTTGAGCCGCCTAATCCCTGGAAGGAATGAACAGAAGTACGCGGTTTAAAAATGCCGCCGCGCAGCACATCCGCCCCGGCTTTTTTGACGCCTTCGGCGATTTTGAATAATTGCTGTTTACTTTCAACCGCGCAGGGCCCGGCGATGAAAACCAGCTTATCGCCGCCGATTTCCACATTCCCTACTTTAATGACACGGTGCTCGCTTTCGCCCGCCAGCCGGGCATACTCGCGGCTAATCAGTTTATATGGCGTTTCGACCATTCTTGCTTCTTTTACTCCAGGTAACATGGCAAGGTGGTCAAACGAAATTTTCCTTTCATCACCGATTAGCCCGATAATGGTGCGGAAGTCTCCTTGAGAAACATCGGCGCGCAGACCGTGGTTCTCAATGTCCTGAACAACGGCGTCAATCTGTGCTTTGGTGGCATCGCTCTTCATGATAATCATTTAAGTTCTCCTGTTAATTAAATTCGCTAATGCATGTTAAAAAAAGAGAACCCTCTGCTTGAGAGGGTTCTCTTTGATTTCTTTGTTTGTACCTGTTTACGTTTTAGCTGGATTTGTGACGCAAACACCTCTCAAGCACACTTTCGTGTCCCCAATAAGAGTAGTAGTAATAGTAGTATTTGCGAGAATTGTTTAACATTTTGTTTATCCTGAATTAACACTTTATCACAATGAGATAAATTTGTCAAACTTTATGTAAGCAGTCAGCAATAAGCTATCAATAGTCAGATAAATCGTTTTAGGCGCTGCCCGTCCCGACGGGCTTCTTCGTATTCCGCATACGAAAATAATGGGTTATACCTACCCCAATCGGTAGCGCAATGCCGTAAAATGTCATTATCCCCGGCTCGGACAGGCACCAGTTGATCAATAGCAGTAAAACAAACATCACGGCACTGGCGATAATCACATTCTTTCTGATCAGTAAAACCGCCACCGCTGGTACAGCCGCGATCAGAACCGGTTGAGGGATTAACGCCAGCAGTACACCGATACTGGTCGCTTCGCCCCGGCCGCCCCGGAAACCGATGAAAACAGGGAAGTTATGACCAACCACTGCGGCAACGCCAGCGGCCAGAACGATGTATTGCGGCGCTCCAACATAACGGCCGAGCAGAATCGCCAGAGAACCTTTGGCGGTATCGATGAAAAAAATGAGGACGCCGACCTTATGACCCAATTCGTGGTAGGCGTTGCGGGCGCCCATGTTGCCGTCGCCCATCCCGCGGATGTCCCGGTCTTTAATTCGTCGACCGAAGATATATGCTGTCGGGCAGGCTCCGATGATGTAACCAATGAGAACCAGTAGCCACTGCATACTAATAACGCATATAAAAAAATGGTGCCGGGAGAGGGACTTGAACCCACAAGCTCTTACGAGCGGAGGATTTTAAGTCCTCTGCGTCTGCCGATTCCGCCATCCCGGCACGTTTGTTATTTTAGCGCATTTAACGTGCACATTTCAACAAGCCTATCAGCGAAAAGCAAAATTATATTATCATAACCTGCCGGGACGATCAATTGGGTAGCAATCCTTTGTTTTACTCACGTATCCTTAACAGAAACAATCCGCGTACACGTTAGTTCTATCCAAATACTATCCGGCACCAGGAGAAATCTAAAGTCCTATTTCATGGAACACGCTAAGGTGATAAAATAAATGTTGACAACGATAACAATAAAAGGTAAATTGAATATCTAACAATTAGAGTAAACACCATCAAAAGGAT
>Ga0182010_10000136_pt1 | contig 40690 bp, 26 predicted proteins | sample 611E1MmetaG_FD_120488 | JGI IMG/M metagenome (GOLD analysis project Ga0182010, IMG submission 120488) | Permafrost microbial communities from Stordalen Mire, Sweden - 611E1M metaG | ecosystem: Environmental > Terrestrial > Soil > Wetlands > Permafrost | place: Sweden: Stordalen | collected... | reverse complement strand
CTTGCGGCGTACGTTCAGGACAAGATCGAACTTCCGTACATGGTTCTCAATGTCGGCCTCCGGTTCGACTATTTTCAACCCGACGGATCGACGCTGAATAATCCGGACAGCATCTCGGCCCTTGATGCGTACACTGCTCCGTATCCTCCGCAGTACTTTACCAAGGCGAGCGCAAAATACCAGTTGAGTCCGCGAATCGGCATCTCGTATCCAATCACCGAGAGGGGGGCGATCCACCTCTCGTACGGACATTTCTTCCAGATACCGCCGTTTGAGTATCTCTATAACAATCCGAATTTCCACATCCCGCTCTCGTCGAACTTCCCGGATCTCATCGGCAATACCATCGGCAACGCGGACCTGCAGCCACAGCGGACGACGATGTACGAAATCGGGCTGCAGCAGGAACTGACACCGACTCTCGGGTTGACGGTCACCGGGTACTACAAGGACATCAGGAATCTTCTTGGCGTGCGCCTCTATGTCAAGAACAATTTCAAAAAATTCGCGGAATATGTGAACCGCGACTACGGCGCGGTCAAGGGGTTCACGGTCTCCCTCGAACGCCGGCTCGTCGATGGATTCGGTGGAACGCTGGACTACACGTACCAGACCGCCAATGGGGACGCATCAGACCCCAACGACGATTACAACAAGGCCCAGGCGTCGCCGCCGATTCAATCGAACCTGCAGCTTGTTCCCCTTGCCTGGGACAGGCGGCACTCGCTGAACATGACACTCACGGCGGGTGATCCGGGCAATATCAGCGGCAGCCTCATCGGCCGGGCCGGATCAGGGCTCCCCTATACGCCGTCGCTGGAGAACCAGAGGACGGGCTTGGAGAACAGCGACAACATGCCTGCATTCTACGACGTCGATATGTATGTCACGAAGTTCTTCAAGGTCGGCGACTATGCGGTCTCGGTCTTCCTCAAAGTGTACAATCTCTTCGACACGGCCAATGAGAATAACGTGTTCACGGACACGGGTCGTGCGGGATACACGCTTGACCTGACGCGGGCCCAGAGCGCACCTCGCGGAGTCAACACGCTGGCGCAATACTTCAGCAGACCCGATTTCTATTCTGCGCCCCGACAGGTCATACTTGGAGCGGCGGTCTCGTTCTGACGGGAGTTGATGCGGCGTATCTGAACACTGCTGATCATTATCAGAGTGAGAAAAGAACATGCAAAGACATCTGGTCGGTATCCTGATACTCCTTCTGTCGGTCTGTGTTCTCCCGGTCCTGGCGCAGCGGGTGGTCGATAAGAACAAGGGGACCCACAACGAGACGAGAATGGGAACCATGGACGGCAATCTCGTCTCCACGGTGTACTACAACTTCGGCGAGGTTGCCGACTGGCAGAACCAGACGGTGAACGGTGTCTGGCCCAAGGGAACCAACCACACATACGTGGACGGCGTCGCGGTCATCGTCCAAGCGGCGGCGCATGATCCGTTAGGAAGAATCATTCACCCCCTCGAAACAAATTACTATGAGTACGTGCGTGGCAACAACGGAGTCAACTACGGATGGTGGCCGCTTCCGGGCTACGCGGCGCGCTATCAGTCGAGTCCCGCACAAAGCACCGAGCCGAACACGTGGCCTTCCCATTGGCCGGACCGTCCGGACGACTGGGATGGACAATGGAACGGGTTTTTCGGAAAAGGGATATTGAACGCCGACCTGGAGAGCTATTTCGTCTTTGATGACAATGAGGACCGTGAGTACATTCTGAAAAACGGATTCTATCCCGATGCCCAGGATTCGTCACGCGGCGGACTGGGGATGCAGGTCCATGCGCGAGGGTTCCAGTGGTCGCAGGTGCTCGCGGAGGACGTGATTTTCTGGTACTATGAGATCACGAACATGGGAACCACGGACTACGACAGTACGCTTTTTGCGCAGTATGTCGATTGGGGAATCGGCGGCCATGACAATTCATCAAATAATGCCGGAAGTTACAGCAAGCTGTTGAACATGTCCTATGCCTGGTCCACCGTCTCTTTCGGGAGTCCGGGGCACTGGAGTCCTGTCGGCTGGGCTGGCTACGCCTTCCTGGAAAGCCCGGGGATTGCAGATGACCACAAGGACAACGATCAGGACGGCCTGACCGACGAGCGCCGCGACAATGTGGCCGTCACGTTCATCAACAGTCCGTATCAGGACCCGTTCATCGTGGACGTTGTGAACGATACCGCCAAGTTCCGCGCGTTTTACGGCTATGGCTGGAAACCCCACTGGGATGCAGACGAGAACTGCAATTGGAGACCGTACACCGATGTGAACGGAAACGGGAAGTGGGATGAGGGCGAGCCGCTTAATGACGATGTCGGCAGCGACGGCATAGGCCCGCTCGACGAGGGCTACACCGGTCCCGATGCGGATGGAAGCCAGGGGAACGGAAGGCCGGACCAGGGTGAACCCAACTTCGGGATCCTCGACAAGGATGAATCGGATCAATTAGGCCTGACGGGATTCAAGATCTCGGCTGTCCATGATCCAAACGACCTCAACAACGACGAGGCAAACTGGAAGTTGTTTTCTGCCCTGCCTGCTCCCCCGGACCAGCAGCCGTCTCTCGTGGGCGTCAATCTTGCGAACCGTTTTTCAAGTTACATCTTTCACATGCGCGGACGAACCACCTACTCGGTGCAATCCGGCTCGCTCCAGGAAACCGGAGAGACGCAGCGATTCTCCATGGCCCTTATCTTCGGCAACGACCTCGATGACCTCACCCGCCGAAAGAAGACCGTCCAGCAGATCTACAATGCCAACTATCAGTTCGCCAAGCCGCCGGAGAAGCCGACAGTGAAGGCGGTCGCGGGGGACAAGCGAGTAACGCTCTACTGGGACGACCGTGCAGAGAAAACATTCGACGCGTTCTACCAGAAGTTCAATTTCGAAGGGTACCGCGTCTACCGGAGCACGGAGCCAAACTTCCTCGAGGACAAACTCATCACGGATGCGTACGGCAATGCAACGTTCCGGAAGCCCATTGCTCAGTTCGATCTCGTGGACGGGATCAAGGGTCTCCACCCGATCGATGTGAACGGAGCCCTGTTCTACCTCGGCGATGATTCAGGGCTTCAACATTCGTTTATCGACACGACGGTGCAGAACGGGCAGACGTACTATTATGCGGTCGTGTCCTACGACCAGGGATTCACGACGACGACCGTGACGGGACAGTTCATCGGCATCCCGCCGTCGGAATGTACAAGCATCATCAAAACGGATGTCAACGGAAACGTCAAGACCGATATCAACACTGCCGTGGTGACGCCGCGGGCGCCTGCTGCGGGATACACCAAACCTTCGATCACCACCGTGGTGGCTTCAGGTCCGGGAACCGGCAGCGTCAGCATCCAGATTCTCGATCCGGATTCGCTTGCCAACAATCATACCTACAAAATTGAGTTTGTTGATTCCACGGCGTTTCACGACAACCCTAATCCGTGGTATCGGCTGATCGATCTGACGGTGCGGGACACTCTCCTCGGTTTGTCTCAGCTTGTGGCAACAACCGAGGTGACGCATGTTCTCGAGGGATTCACGGCGAGCATTACCAACGACCAGATCGTCTCGATAAATACTGATCAGACAAAATGGGAGATAGGGAGCAGCAATTATATCGCCCAGGTGGGGTTCGATTCCCGCTATGCAAACGGCTTTCTGGCGCGCCGGGTGAACTATCCGGCGGATTTCGAGATCAGCATTCTGGCAAAGGGACAGGGAGATATGTCGTTCCCCTCCAACAGCTTCGGCTCGCCGCAGCCGTCGAACATTGTCATCAAGAATTTGACGGAGAACAAGGATCACATACAGTTCATATTCTTCGACAACGACCACGATTCCACATTCAGCGCGGGTGACGCCATCTTCATCGTCTACGGCGATTCCGCGGGGAAAGCGGCAACGGCCTTCCCGACCGCACGGAAATCGTGGTCTTTGAGCCTTGCCAAGGACACGACAAAGGCCGATTCCACGCAACGTGCGCCGCAGCCGGGGGATGTCTTCCGCATCGTGACACATAAGCCCTTCAGGACGGGGGAATACGTGGGGTTCACGGCTGTCGCTCCGGGATACGATCAGGCGAAGGCGGTCAGTGATCTTAAGAATATTGCTGTCGTGCCGAATCCCTATGTCGGTGCAGCGTCCTGGGAACCGAAGAGCGCATCGGTGGGGCGGGGCGTGAGAAGAATCTACTTCGTTCACCTGCCGCGAAAGTGCACCATCCGGATTTACACGATTGCGGGCCGCCTTGTGCAGACCCTCGAGCATGATTCGTCCGTCGACGACGGTCAGGAACCGTGGAACCTTACATCGCGCGACGGCATGGATATCTCGTACGGCATATACGTGTACCACGTCGATGCTCCCGGGATAGGTACGCGTGTGGACAAGTTTGCCATCCTGAAGTGAGGCGCATCCCATGAAGAAAATCCTTTGTATACTTCTTGTCCTTCCCATGTTGGTGCCGGGCGTCAGGGCCCTGGCGGATAGCGGCGTCACAAAGACTGGGACGGTGGCGGCCACATTCCTGGAAATCCCCGTCGGCGCTGCTGCGGTCGGCATGGGAGGAGCATTCGTCAGCGTTGCCAACGATGTCACCAGTCTCTACTGGAATCCGGCGGGGGCTGCGTCCCTCCAGGGAACCGAAGCGCTGGCGGCTCACATGACCTGGATCGCGGACACGAGGTACGAGTTTGCGGGGGTCGTGATTCCGCTCGGCGAGGTCGGCGCCCTGGGATTCAGTCTCACCTCCCTGACCATGGATGACATGATGGTCAGGACTGTGGAACAACCCGATGGGACAGGGGAGTTCTTCAGTGCGGGAGACCTTGCGGCGGGCATCACGTACGCCCGGCCGCTGTCGGACCGCTTTGCTATCGGGTTTACGGCGAAGTATATTCAGGAGACTATTTGGCACGAAAGTGCTCATGCGTTCGCTCTCGACGTGGGAACAACGTTCCGCACTGATCTCTTCGGCGGACTGACCATCGGCGCCACGTTATCGAATTTTGGGACGACGATGCAGATGTCCGGAAGAGATACACGCACGTTCATCCAGGTGGACCCTACGAAAATGGGGTCGAACGACCAGATTCCGACCGCCATCGAAATGAACTCCTGGGAGCTCCCGCTGTCGTTTCAGATCGGTCTTTCCACCACTGCGATGAAGACGGACGACCTCCGTTGGACAATTGCGGCGGACGCGGTCCATCCAAACGACAACAACGAGAGTATGAATGTCGGGACGGAGTTCTCGTATCTCGACGTGCTGATGCTCCGTGGCGGCTACCATTCGTTGTTCCTGAAGGACGCCGAGGGGGGACTGTCGTTGGGTATCGGCCTTTCGACCAACACGCTCTTCGGCACAATGCTGATACGGTTTGACTATGCCTACCGCAATATGGGGAGACTCGATAACGTTCACGTTCTTTCGCTCGGCGTGCGGTTCTGACAGGGCAGCCCTCTCTCCCGGTCCGTTCTTCGCTGTCGTTTCCTTCGTCCTTTTCCTGGCTTGCGCTGTCGGGGGAAACCCTGCGCTGGGGCAGGCCAGGAAAGACATGGCCACGTTTTACAGCATCACCGACCCGAAGACCGCTTCCTCGGTCGTCGCGCATGTCGGCTCTCTTGACATCACAGCGCGCGAATTCCTCCTCAGCTACGAATTCGGTCCTGCCTTTCCCAAGCGTGAACATGACTCCAGGAAGGTGTATCTGGAGTTCATGACCTACGAGAAGCTTCTCGCGCTCGATGGCTATGCGCGCGGGCTCGACCGGTTGCCGCAGGTGCGGGAAGCATTGGCGGAAATCGGGGCGGATCTCATGACGGAAGAACTCTTCCGGGACGATGTGCTTCCCGGCGATCATGTGACCGACGCAGAGGTGGAACAGGGGGCGCAACAGGGGCTCGTCTCGCTGTCGCTCCGATGGCTCTATGCGCCTGGAAGCGGGGAGATCATCCGGCTGCAACGGCTCCTGAAATCGGGGGTCTCGTTTGATTCGTTGTATCGTACCCAGCAGCCGGATTCTGCTGCTGCAGAGCGGTCCCTGGAGACGACCCGGTTTAAGCTGCGGCAGGCCAATCCGGCCATCGCCGGAATGGTCGATACGCTGCGGGCCGGAATTCCTTCGGCACCGGTCAAGGGACCCGACGGATGGTATGTCGTGCAATTGGACAACGCAGCGAGGGAGATGGTGCCGACAGAGACGCAGATCACCACCCTGCGTTATGACGTGCGACGCGCATTGTATCAGGAAAAAGCGGACAGTCTCTCCGATGTCTATGTCAAGCGACTCATGATGGCACGAAAGCCGGTCATCATCAGGACCACATTCAACGCCCTGGCAGAGCTGCTCGGTCGCCGGCTCCTGACGCCGGCGTCGTACGACGAGTGGGGGCTTGCAAAATACAGGCAGGGAGGCGACCCGCCCAGGAGCGATACCCTGGTCACCATGCAGGGAAGAAAGCCCCTTTTTGTCGATGACTTTACCCGATGGTACCGTGCACGGGAAACGGCCATCAGGTTTGTACGGACATCGGCAAGGGCCTATTTCTCATCCTTGGAGGAATTCATCTGGCGCATGGTGCGCGACCGTATGCTCACGGAGCGGGCCGTCGGCCGCCATGAGGAGAAGAAGGAAAGTGTGACGGCGCAGAAGCGATGGTGGGAGGAGAAGATCCTCTATAACCTGACGCGAAGCGCAATCGCCGAGTCCATTGCAGTCAGTGACAGCGCACTGCAGCTCTTCTACAAGGAGAACCGGCGGCTGTATGTCACCGCACCGGGGGATACGCTGACGTACGAGAAGGCGAAGGAAGAGGTCAGGAAAGATGTGTTCGACAAAGAATTCACATCCCGGCTGCTGCACAGGATACTGGCGCTGAAACGGCGCTATCCTGTCACGACCGATACGGAGTTTCTGCGGACGCTTCCGGTGAGCTCAGAAAACGATCCTAAAGCCATCGACGTCTACACGGTCAGGCGCGGAGGAATTCTTCCACGGCCGGCGTTTCCCAGCATTGATTATGATTGGCAGGCGTGGCGATGAAGAGAATTCATGAGGCGGTGGCGAGGTCTCTGCGATCCGCATTCTTTGCAGCGACCGTCGCGGCGGGAGTTCTCTCGCTGTTCGGCTGCCGCGTGGAACACGCCGGCCCCGGAACGGCATCAGAGCAGGTGGAACTTACCTATTGGCCTGCCCCCAACCAGCAGGAAGTGGAACTCGCCGACACACTTGTGAGAAGATGGAACGCACTGCACCCGGATATTCATGTCAGCATGCAGCCGATCCCCGTCAGCCAGTCGACGGAGGAAGTCCTCCTCGCCGCCATTGCAGGGAAGACGACGCCCGATATCTGTTCGAACATGCAGCCCGCCGCCATGGCGGAATACGCCCAGGCCGGCGGAATAATCGCTCTTGACCAGTTCCCGGATTTTGATTCTGTGGCGTCCGGGAGAACGCCGCGCGAGCTGCTGGAAACCTTCAGGAGCCACGACGGCCATTGGTATCAGCTCCCGTGGAAGACAAACCCGGTGATGATGTTCTACAACCGTCGCCTGTTTGCCGAGGCCGGTGTGACCACCGTGCCGCGCACCTACAGCGAGTTCCTTGCAGCCGGTGCAAAGGTAACGCGCGACGTGGACGGCGACGGCCGGACCGATGTCTGGATGGGGGAAAGAGATATCCGCCCGATCTGGTGGCAGCGCCTCTTTGACTTCTTCCCCTTCTATATCGCCGCATCGGGAGGAAAGACCCTTTTTACCGGTGGAAAGGTGTCGTTCGATGACCGGGAAGCGGCTGAGGTGTTTGCATTTTTCCAGCAGTGCTATCAACGACGGTTCTTCCCCCGCACATTCTTTCAGGGGGGTGATCCCTTTCTGCTGGAGAAGAAAGCGACGCACTTTGCCGGACCCTGGCAGATCGCGCAGCTCCAGAAATTCGGTCCCAACATCGATTACGGGGTCGCTCCTCTCCCCGTTCCCGACGATCACCAGGGGCCTGTGTATACCTCCGGCGATTTCAAAAATATCGCGATCTTTGGGACGACACGACACCCGCGGGAAGCATGGGCTTTCGTGAAGTACCTGGTCACCGCCAGGCACGATCTGTTGCTTCTCGAGGTCAGCAACCAGATCCCGGTCCGGGGCGACCTTCTGACCAACCCGCTGTTTGCGGACTTCTTCCGGCGAAACCCCGCCATGGTCGCCTTCGCTGAACAGGCGGTCTACACGCGGGGCATGGACGCTGTGCCGGACCTGAAAGAGATCTTCGACGGGATCTCCCAGGAGTATGAACTCTGCTCGGTCTTCGGAAGAAAGAGCGGGGCAGACGCCGCCCATGACGCTGCGCACCGGGCGGAAATCATCCAGGAGTGGAACCAATGAAGAGCCCCAAGGGCCCGGCGCACCTGGCCAAGGGCGGCAGGAGCGGTCTTCTGTTTTCCCTCCCCTATGCCATCTTTTTTCTGGCGTTTGTCGCCTATCCGCTCACGTTCTCTCTCATCCTCGTGTTCCACCGGTGGAACATTGTCACGCCGATGGAGTGGATCGGGTTGAAAAACTTCGTGCGGCTTGTCCATGACCCGCTGGTCCTCAAGGCGTTTGTCAATACACTTGTCTTTCTGCTGCTCCACATCCCGCTGCAGATCGTGGTCGCCCTGTCGTTTGCGCTCCTGTTGAATACGCGCGTTCGCTTCCGCGGCTTCTTCCGGGCGCTCTTCTTCCTCCCCGTGGTCGTTTCCGGCGTTGCCGTGACGATCCTGTGGCAGCAGCTCTATTCGTACGATTACGGCGTCCTGAACACGCTTCTTAATACAATGGGAATCCCTTCGGTGCCGTGGCTTGTGGACGCCGCATGGGCGATGCCCTCCATCGCGATCATGGCGACCTGGAAGAACGCGGGGATCTATATCATCCTCTTCCTCGTGGGTCTGCAGGATATCCCGACGGAACTGTACGAAGCCGCCAGCCTCGATGGGGCCGGCGTCAAAGAGCAGTTCCTGCATATCACGCTTCCCATGCTGAACCCCACAATCCTGGTGATCGTCGTGCTCTCGACGATCGGGGGCTTCTCGCTCTTTATCGAACCGTACGTCCTCACTGGCGGCGGCCCGATGCAGAGCACACTATCGGGGATGCTCTACATCTACAACCAGGCGTTCTACTTCAACCATATGGGATATGCGGCGACGCTTGGTTTCGTGTTCGCGCTGGTCATCCTGCTCGTGGTCCTTCTCCAGCGCAAGATCATTGAAAGGGAGCCGGCATGATCCGCCGCATTCTCACATATGCCATGCTAATCCTCGGCGCGGTCCTCTTTGGCTATCCCTTCCTCTGGATGATTGCGGGTTCCCTCAAACCGGAGATGGCAATCAGCACCCTCGGCCTCGTGTCGGGCGGGATGAACTTCCACAGCTTTGAGCAGGTCTTCACGAAGATTCCGATTGCCAGAGCGTTCCTCAACAGCGTGATCGTCTCCCTGGTCGCGACGACTTCCGTCGTCGTGTTCGGCTCAATGGTCGGTTACGCGCTGGCAAAGCTGCGGTTCCCCGGGAGCAAAGTGTTGTATCTTCTCATCTTGTTCACCATGATGATACCCTTTCAGATTGTGCTCATCCCGCAGTACATCCTCATGGTCAAATTGGGCTGGACGGATTCGTACCTCGCGCTCATCGCGCCAACGATGATGAGCGCCTTCAGCATCGTCCTCTTCCGCCAGTTCTTTGCAGGCATTCCTTCAGCACTCATTGATGCCGCCCGGATGGACGGCTGTACGGAGACACGAATCCTCTTCCAGATCGTTTGGCCGTTGTCGCGCCCGGTGATCATTACGGTCGGGATTCTGACATTCATGTCGAGCTGGAATGAAGTCCTCTGGCCCCTCATGGTGGTGCGTGAGCGATCGCTGATGACGATGCCGCAAATCGTGACCCTCTTCACTATCGGTGGCGAAGCGGAATCGCAGCTTGGTGCCCTGCTGGCGGCCGCGACGCTATTGTCCCTTCCGGTCATCCTTGCGTATTCATTCTTCCAGCGGTATTTCATCGAGAGCATGGCGTCAACAGGTTTAAAGGGGTAAAACGGCGTTATGGGGAAATTGCGGTATATCTACCCGGTCAGCGATCTGCAGACCGGGTCTAGTCTGGGGAACAGTTCCCTGTTTGCGCAGCTTGATGCCCGAACGAACCTCGTCGGGCTCTGGAGTGCGGGGGACAACCAGTTCTATGCGGGGCAATGGACGATTGCAGTTGAGGTCGAGGCCGGACCTCTCCTCGAGGAGTCTTCGACGTTCGAACCCGCGTCGCAAACGACCCACCTGAAGCGGGGAGAGTGCTTTGCCGACAAACTCTTCTTCCTCCCTTTTGTCCCCATCGACGTCGGCGGGGATCGTGCAGTGTCGAGGACGGCGTTGTATCTCCTCCGGCTGTCGAATGGCGGAAGGAACTCAGCAACGTTCCGGGTGCGCGTTCGCCTGGTCTTTCCAGCCCAGCCCTCAGACCTCTTTACTAAGAAACCGCCGGCCGAGCAAGCCGCGAAGCTGGTGACGATCCGTGATACGGGAGACGGGGTCGAAATCACCACCGTCGGACGCCCCGGGGAAGTGCGGATCCTTCAGGGGAGCTCTTCCGCGGCCGTTTCAACTTCCGACAGCCGCTCCCTGGAACAGGAATACAGGGTTACCGTGCCCGCACACGCGAGTGAAGATCTGCAAATGGCCCTTGCTCTGAGCGGCCCTGCCTCCCCCGGTCAGGAGCATCAAGCGGCAGACAGAGCCCGGGAATCCCTTCGGCTCGTTCACCATGGCAGGACGGTCCTTCAACAGACCGAGGAGGAGTACAGACGGCTCCTGGCACGCACGCACATTTTTACACCGGAAGGGATCATCAACCGGGGGTTGCAATGGGCCAAGGTGAACACGGTGCGGGTCCAACATGTGTACAAGATCGGGAACGGCTTCACGAATGACCCTCCCCAGGACGTTATCGTCATCCGGGATCTCGCATGGTACATCATGGGGTCTGATTACCTGACGCCGGGGTTTTCCCGCTCTCTTTTGGAACTTACGGCGCGCTACGGATTCCACGAGGAAGGCAAAGTGACGGAGTATCTCCATGGAAACGAGCCTTTGCCGGAGCGCCACGACTATCACCTGAACATTAATGATAACACCCCGCTGTATATATGCGGGCTGACCCACTACGCGGCCGTGACGGGGGATACGGAGTTCCTCTCTGCATCGTATCCGTTGATGCGAAAGGCCGGCGAGTGGATCATCTCCCAGATTGTTGACGGACTCGTGCGCTGCGGAGCGGAGGGAACAAATGTCTGGGGGATCTGCGGCTGGCGGAACGTTGTCGATGGCTACACGCTCAACGGGGCGGTGACGGAAGTGAACGCCGAATGTGTTCTCGCGCTTTCCCGTCTCGCATCCGTGGCGAAAAGAATGCACAACGCCGCCGACGAGGATCGCTACAAGGAGGCCGCTGCGCATCTCAAAGAACAGATCAACACGCAGCTTGTCTCGGAGCGTACGGGACTCTATCTCCTCAATATCGACAAAGCAGGCGTTCGGCACCATGATGTCACGGGAGACCTCATTTTTCCGGTTCTCCTTGGCGTTGCGACGGAAGAGATGCGGCGGAAAATACTCGACCGGCTGACAACCGAGGAGTTCTGGACGCCGTACGGCACGCGGACCGTCAGTCCCCGCGAACCGGCGTATGATCCCGATTTCGGCTATCAACTGCTTGGCGGTGTGTGGCCTAATTTGACGGCGTGGACCGCCTTCTGTTCCAGGAAGGACGATCCCGATCGCCTCATCGAAGGAATGGTAAATGCCTACCGGCTGAGCGAGACCTCGCGCCCGGTTGAATTCGGAAATGTTGTGCCGGGAGAATTTCCTGAACGCCTACACGGCGAGACGTTCACCAGTAAGGGGATGACGATGAGCCCCTGGATGCCGCCGACGTATCTCTGGCTGGGTGTCGAGGGACTTCTCGGCGTGCGGCCGACGCTTGACGATGTCGAACTGACGCCGGTGATACCCTCCCGCTGGCTCTGGATCGCCGTGAAGAATCTCCTGTGCAAGGGGGGGACTGTGACGGCATTTCTCTACGAGGGAATGCTGTACGCGTCGCGTCCCGTGAAGAGCGGTTTTCCGGTTTCCGTCTGTACCGTTGTGGAGACCAGCACCGACAACGAAGCATTCTTCCTCATCGGCATGGCGGCCGGGAAGGATCTTCTTCTGTTTGTGGCGGCCGATGAAGAAACGGAAGGATTTGTGACGATCGGAACTGCGCCCGCAGTGGTCACGAAGAAAGTCCATTTGCTCCCCGGAGAGGCGGCCTTCTTCAGAATGACACACGGGGAGGAGAACACGTAATGAGGCGTCCTATGCGCATGGCGATGACGGCATTCCTTGCTCTGGCATGGGCAACTCCCATGTCACTGATGCTGGGGAAGGACCCGGGGAACGATCCGCTGGCCTCTTCGTTCAACGGCAAGCGTGGGCAGGTGGAAGTCGGCGGACCATTCGCCGGGGCCGAGTTTCACGCGAGCCGCCCCCTCCCGTCGCGGATCAGTTTCTTCGCTCCCGCAGCCAACAGCATCGATCTGAGCACCGATTACTGGGCCCGGGGGGATTCCCGGCCCATGAGCCTCGGCCTGCGGCTGAACGGCGGGTCTCCCGTCCGGATAGGGATGGAAGGATGGGGGTACGTGCTGAGTCCGCATACCGTCAGATTCGAGGGAACAGTGGATGGACTTTCCTGCTCACTTGTCTATGAATTCTGTCGTGAGTCTCCTGCGATGGTATTCCGGCTCGTCCTCTCAAACCGGACGCCTGCTCCCGTGAGCGTTGAAGCCTACACGCACCTTCGGCTTCTCCTCCGCACGTGCCAGACATACGCCCGCTGCGACTCCGCCGCGACGACATGTGATCCGCGTCGGGGCGTCATTGTCGCGCGGTTTCCCCAACATGAAACACGCGACGCCTCCTGTTTCGTCATGAACCGTGGGCTCCAACCCTCTTCCTGGACGGCGGACGCTGCAGATCTTGCCATCGCCGATGACGGAAGCTCTTCGTGGTTCACCTCCCCCACAGCGTTGCCGGGGCATCGTCGCACTTCACCGGGAAGCGGAAGGGGTGTCGCTGCCTTTGTGTACACGTTCTCCATCGCGCCGGGTGATTCGTCGGAAATTGTTCAAGTCATCGGCAGCGCGGGTACCGCCGGTATCGAAAAAGTGATCCGGCGGCTCTCCCGTGGGTGGAGGGAGGATGTCGCAGGGTATGATCGCTTCGTACGAAGCAAGGCGCTTCAGGAAACGGAATTCCGGACAGGGGATCCCTCGATTGACCGTACCGCAGCGTGGGCGAAAGGGATCCTTGCAACAAATGCGCACTGGATCGATGGCTCGGTTCTGCCGATGCCGTGTCCCGCGGAATACAACTTCTTCTTCACACACGATGTTCTCCTGACGGATCTGGCAGCCGTCAATTGGGACCTTCCGCGGGTTCGAAGGGATCTTCGGACGATCGCATCCCATGCAAAAGACGGGATCATCCCTCACGCCTATTACTGGCGGGATAGTGCATTCACGACGGAATACTGTACTCCGGAGAATTGGAATAACCTGTGGTTCGTGATCGCTTCAAGCCGATATCTCTGCCGGTCGCTCGACAGGGAGACTGCGCGATTGGTGTATCCTCTGGCATCCAGGAGCATTGCAGAAGCGCTCCGGCAGTTGGGACCGGACCATTTGATGTACAGCGGCCGTCCCGATTGGTGGGATATCGGGCACGTGGAAGGTTCGCGCGCATACCTCAGCATCCTGACAATCCGTGCCTTGCGCGAATTTGTTGCGATGAGCGTCCGATGCGGGCACGCGTCGGAGAAACTTGCGCAGGAGGAAGCAATCGCCGATTCGATGCAAGCGGCGCTGAACGATAAGGCCTGGGACCCCGCGCGGCGCTACTTCGTCGATACGAACGGCGGTGTCCCCGACCGTCACACCTATGTGGGACCTCTGCTTGCCGCGGTGTTCGGAGTGGTCGACGATGAGCGCTCGGAGGAGGTGACGGAGACGGCCTGGCGTGAACTGGGAGATGAAGCCATCGGTGTCCGGACCGCTGCCCCCCCCGATTTCCACACTCCCGAGGCGATTGCGGAGTATCAATTTCAGGGAACGGAGGCGGGCCTGCCGTATTCGTATATCAACGGAGGCGTGTGGCCGCACTGCAATGCATGGTATGCCATGGCGCTGGTGCGCTGCGGGAAAACCGATGAGGCCTTTGCATTCGTGAAGAGGACAATGACGCTGGATGGTATTGCGGAAAGCCCCGGAGGCATACCGGCAATGTACGAATACCGTTTCGCGGATTCGACGTCACCCCGGCACGGAGAGATCGACAAGCCGTCATTCCTCTGGGCGGGCGGATTCACGCTCGCTGCTCTCTATCACGTTTTTGGGCTTGAGGAAGGGGAATGGAACGTCACCTTGACGGGATCCCTCCCGTCGTCACATGGGTCTGCAACCTACACGCTGGCCTTTGGCGCGAAGAAACAGGTCAATGCGCTGAGGTGCCCGCATGGTTCCGTTCTCATGGTGGACGGAAAGGAGGTTCCGTCCAGCGTGCTTCCGGAAACCGCGCGTCATGCGCAAATGATCGTCCTTGCGGATGCAAGCCCGTCACGGCCCCGGCTTCTCGGTGTCAATGCCGTGCTCCGTTCCGTACGACGATCGCACGCCGGCCGCGGTCTTGCGATGGTTCTCTCCTCCTTTCAGGGTCACGAAGTCAGCGTGCGCATCGCCGGTGGTTCTTCCTCCGTGAGCGCAACCGTCAACGGCCTCGCGGCGCAGCCGACGGTGAAGAAGGAGCGGGGATCGCCGACAACGCTGATTCGGTTCCGCGGTACTGATCACGACGATATGGTGAATGTCGTTTTTCGATGAGTTCGGCGGTGAAAGGAATTTCAATCTCGTTGGCAAGGATGATGCCATGAAGGCAGCGCAATATCAGGGTTCACAAAGAGTCCGGGTCATTGAGAAATCGCTGCGATCCCTCGGCGACGGGGAGATACTCCTGAACGTGGACGTGTGCGGGATTTGCGGAACGGATGTTCACATCGTCGAAGGAACGTCCCGCTCCTCTCCGCCGGTCATTCTCGGCCACGAATATGCGGGCGTGGTTGCCGACGCAGGTCACGGAACATCATTCGCCGTGGGAGATCGGGTCGGCGTGGATCCCAACATCGCCTGCGGCGTCTGCTTCTACTGCAGACGCGGACTCGTCCATCTCTGCACGGCATTGAAAGCACTCGGCGTGGACATCGACGGGGGCATGGCCGAATCCTCCATCGTTCCCGTGTCCCAGCTCTATCGGCTTCCCGCCGGGTTCCCGCCGGAACAAAGTGCGTTCATCGAACCCGTCTCGTGCGCCATCCATGGCATCGATCTGGCCCGGATACGAACAGGCGACACCGTGGCCATCCTTGGCGGAGGGACGATCGGTCTGTTGATGCTTCAGCTTGCGCGTGCTTCCGGCGCGGCACGGATCATCGTGAGCGAGCCGCTGCCAAGAAAGAGGCTGCTCGCTCGCACATTGGGAGCCGACCTGGCGCTCGATCCGGGGACGGACGATGTGGCTGCAGCGGTCAGAGACACCACCGAAGTCGGTGCAGACGTTGTGATCGAATGCGTCGGCACTCCCCGGACGGCGGAGCTTGCCCTTGGGCTTGCCCGGCGCGGGGGGACAGTGGAATTCTTCGGCGTCTGTCCCATGGGAATGACGATCCCCATGGAACCGAACGCCGTCTACGCCAGGGAGTTGACCATCGTCGGTTCCTATGTGAACCCGCACACATACGGACGTGCGATCAGTGTTCTTGAAGCGGGGCTGGTACAGGTGGATTCGTTCCAGATCAAATCCTTTCCTCTCGACAGTGTTGAGGAAGCTCTCGCGTGCCAGCGGGAAGGACGGGCAACAAAGAGCATCGTGAGGCCGCAGTGATGACAATTCTTCTCGCCCTGGTTTCCGCGCTCCTTCTGTGTGCCCCGGAAGCCGCCCGGACTCCGGCATCGGTCGTCAACTTTGGGCATCTGAACCACCTGACGGAGCGAATCGCCTTCGGCGGCGACAGTGTTGCCATTGTCCATATCTACGCCAATTACCCGGGCTACGAGTGGATCAGCGCAAACGAGTCGGGCCCCGAAGGAATCGCATGCGTGGATGATGCCGCCCGGGCTGCCGTTGTGTACCTTCGGCACTGGGAACTTCGGCGCGATACGACGAGCCGGGAGAGGGGACGCGAACTCCTCAAGTTTGTGATGGCGATGCAGTCGGATGACGGGGAGTTCTGCAATTTCATCCTGGGCGATCACCGGATCAACACGACCGGAGGAACAAGCCGCAAGTCGTTTGGCTGGTGGGCGGGGCGGGGGGTCTGGAGCATGGCGCTCGGGTATCGAATGTTCCGCACCGCCGATCCGGCGTTCGCTGCGCGCTTGCGGCGGGGCGTGGACCGTGCGCTCCCCCATGTCGATACTCTTCTCGAACGATATGGCCAGTCAACGAATGTCCACGGCTGCATCATCCCCCGCTGGCTCCTGTACGAGTCGGGGGCGGATGCGTCGTCAGAGCTTGCGCTCGGTCTTATCGAATATTATCACGCGACAGGCGACCTCCGTGCGAAGGGAATGATCGAGAAGCTGGCCCGCGGCTTTATGCTGATGCAGGAAGGCGACGCAGCAGCATTCCCGTTCGGTCTCCATCGGTCATGGGAAACGATGTGGCATATGTGGGGAAACAGCCAGTCGGATGTCCTGGCGCGTGCGGGGTCGCTCTTCGCTGATACCGCCATGATTGCATCGGCCGAAAGGGAAGCGGTCGGTTTCTATCCCAGGCTGCTGATCGACGGACTGAAAAAGGAAATCAACATCGCCGCGCCAGGCGAGGAGAAAACCTATGAGCAGATCGCTTACGGTATCCGTCCCGCGACCCTCGCGCTCCTCCGCCTGTACGATGCCACGCACAAGCGGGAATACCTGACAATGGCCGGCTTGTATGCATCCTGGTTCTTCGGCAACAATGCCCTTGGCGTTCCGATGTACGATCCCGCGTCAGGTCGCTGCTTCGACGGAATCTCGGATTCCGTGACGCTTAATCGGAATTCCGGCGCTGAATCGACGGTCGAGGCGCTCCTGACGCTCACCGAACTGGAACAGTATCCTCAGGCCATGCGCTTCCTGCACTGCCGGAAATCGGCGCATGGACAACACGGGGCCGACCTGTACGCCATCTTCTCCGATGGGGTGGCGGGAAATGTTGTCCTCGTCCTTGATACACGCCGAAGTGCAGTCCGCATACTTCAGGGAAACGATGCGGCTCTGTACCGGAAGGAGGTCCAATGAGAAGGACGTGGTGGAACCGCAGAGAGTGGGAGTGCGCGCGCGAATATGTGATCCCCCCTGTGCCGCTTCGTATCATCATTGTTCTGTTTCTTGCGCTCGTTTCTGCGGCGGATGCGCAGCAGATCGCGGTGCCGAGGATCGATCTGATGCCGAATTTGCCTTCTCCCTATCTTATGCGCGACTGGAAGAGTGTGGCCCGCGGCTACGACTCCCTGGTGTTCGACCTCCATCGCACCGGGACGTATCTCCCGCTGGTGACCCTCACATCGAGCACGGTGAACTACCCGGCACAGCAGAGTTTCATCCTCGAGACGGTTGTCGGTACGACGGCCCCGACATCGGGAGAGGCGATCAATTGCATCCCCGCGATCGTCGGCGCGACGCTGGCGGGGATCGACAAGAGCAATCAAGGCGGCGAGAACTGGCCGCTGATGGCCCAGGAATGGTATAACAAGCGCCCTGAGTCCGATGTGTATAGAAATCACCCGGTGGACGATTCGGGGGATGACTGGTGGTACTGCACCATGCCGAACGTCTTCTTCTATCAAATGAACTCCCTGTATCCGGGAACAGGAGAGTACGCGATGCAATTCCGGATGGTGGCCGATCGCTGGCTGCAATCTGTGAAGGCGATGGGGGGAAGCGCAACGCCGTGGAAAGTGCCGCTGATGGACCATCGCGGCTGGTTCCTGAACACCATGACGCCGTATGATAACGACGTCCACGAACCGGAAGCCGCCGGCGCGATCGCCTGGCTGCTCTATAATGCGTATGCTGCAACCGACAGCGCGTCGTATCGCGAGGGGGCGGAATGGGCAATGGAATTTCTGAGCGCATATCCTACGAACCCGGCGTATGAACTGCAGCTCTCTTATGGGACCTATACGGCGGCCCGGATGAACGCCGAGCTCGGTACTTCGTACGATGTCGAAAAGCTGTTCAACTGGTGCTTCACTGTCGGTCCTCTCCGCTCCTGGGGAGCTATGGTGGGAACCTGGGGAGGACTGGATTGCAGCGGTCTCATCGGCGAGGTGAATGGGAGTAACAACTACGCCTTCGCGATGAACTCATTTGAACAGGTCGGCACCCTCGTTCCCCTGGTCCGCTACGATCCCAGATTTGCCAGGGCGGTCGGGAAGTGGGTGCTGAATGACGCCAACGCTGCCCGCCTTTTCTATTCCGGGTACCTTGGCCAAAATCAGCAGGACAATGAAGCGTGGGCCATGCAGTATGATCCCGGTTCCGTCATCGCCTACGAGGCGCTACGACAATCGCAAAACTCCAACAGCCCGTATGGTACGGGCGATGCAATGAGCGGCGGATGGGGGCTGACGAACCTCGCCCTCTACGGCTCTTCCCACGTCGGCATTCTTGCCGGGATCATCGACACGACCAATGTCCCGATGATTCTGCGCCTCGACGCGTTGAAGACCGATTACTATCACGCGTCCGCGTACCCGACCTTTCTCTACTTCAACCCGTATGGCGTGGCAAAATCGGTTCAGGTGGATCTCGGGAGCGGGGTGCACGACCTGTATGATGCGGTATCCAAAGGATTCATCGCGACCGGACAGACGGGAGTTGTCTCCGTCAACATCCTTCCGGATGCCGCCATCCTTCTCGTAATTGTTCCGGCCGGAGGGACGGTGAGCTATCGCCAGGAACAAATGCTTGTAAACGGAGTGGTCGTCGATTATCACTCCGCCCACGTGGTTGCCGACTATCCCCCCCGCATCAAGGGATTTGCCTCTTCCGCAAGCATCTTGCCGCTGAACGGAAGCACGGGAGTCTATTGCACCGCGGTGGACAGGGACGGGGATACGCTTTCTTATTCGTGGCGGGCAGATGGTGGAGCCATTATCGGGTCCGGCGCTACCGTGACATGGCAGGCGGCGCCAGTTCCCGGAGACTACAAGGTGACATGCACCGTGACCGACGGACGCGGTGGAGCAGATTCGGCGGCGGCGATCGTCACGGTCGTTTCTCGTCTTAACAATCCCCCCATAATCAAAAAACTCCGGGCGGTTCCCCGAAAGTTAGGGCTGGGTGCCCAGGCGCAGCTCTTGTGCCAGGCCCAGGACCCGGATGGCGATCCAATGAGCTTCCAGTGGAGTGCGACCGCCGGGACGATCGTTGCGGCCGATACGACAGCGGTGTGGACTGCGCCATCCTCGGCAGGTGATGACACGGTCACCTGCGTGGTCAGCGACGGGTTCGGCGGGACCACCAGCAAGACTGTCACATTCGAAGTGCGCGATCTCTCCCAGGCGCCCTCAGGCAATCTGGTCGCTTTCTATCCATTTAATGGAAACGCCAACGACGCCAGCGGGAATGGCTACAACGGGACGGGACACAACGTGACGTCCGTTCCGGATCGTGCGGGAAACCCGAACAGCGCATTTTCATTCAATGGCACGACATCGTACATTCAGGTGCCGAACGCGAGCGGTTTGAACTTTCAACAGGCGATCACCGTTACTTTCTGGATGCGCATTGCAGTGTTCTATCCAACAAGGGAACAATACCCCGTGTCGCATGGGAACTGGGAGAACAGGTGGAAGATCTCGATTTCCAATGGAGACCTGCGGTGGACCATCAAGACCGCCACAGGGACGAAGGATCTTGATTCGGAAACTCCGCTTTCCCTGGATTCCACGTTCATGGTGACGGCGACGTATGACGGAGCGGACGTTGAAGTGTATCTGAACGGCGATCTCGACGCGTTCAGTCCCTACTCCGGCGCGCTTCAGACCACCACGGTCGACTTGACCATCGGGCAGGATCTTCCCAACGACCAGCAGGAGAACTTCAACGGCGTGCTGGACGATCTGCGGATCTATGACTTCGCTCTTTCTCCCGCACAGGTTCAGGGACTATTCAGCGGTCCAACGGGTGTCCGTGAGGGAGGGGATGCGGCGATACCGACGGACTATTTTCTCGATCAAAACTATCCAAATCCCTTCAATCCTTCGACCCAGATCAGGTTCGCCATCCCTGCCGGAGGAAGAGGGGAGCGGACGATTCTGCGTGTCTATGACCTCCTGGGGAGAGAAATTGCGGAAATCCTGAACAGCATTGTTCCCCCCGGCATCCATGAGGTGCGGTGGAACGCCGCGGGCGTCGCTTCGGGAGTGTACTATTGCGTTCTCCGTTCCGGACCCGTCATGCGGGTACGAAAGCTCTTGCTGGTGCGATGAAAGTTCGCACGGCATGTCACACCTTGGAATGATAGGTATGCGCACTCTGGATCTCAATGGAACGTGGAAATTCAAGGCCATCGATCAACATGGAGCTCTGCCGCGCGGTGCGCAGCGCGCCTTCCAGTGGATGACGGGGACCGTGCCGGGAACAGTCCACACCGACCTGATGGCGGAGGGGGTGATCCCCGATCCGTTCTTCCGGATGAATGAGAACGATGTTCGGTGGGTCGAAAATCCTTCGTGGATCTACCGGCGCGAATTCCACGTGTTGCCCGATCTTCTCGCCGAAGAAGAGATCGCGCTGGTCTGCGAAGGTCTTGACACGTATGCATCCATCTGCATCAACGGCCGACCGGCGGGGGAAACCGCCAATATGTTCGTTGAGCACCGGTTCGACGTAAAACGGCTTCTTCACGTTGGCAAAAATACCATCGAGGTAACTTTTACATCGCCGGGTGTGCGATCGAAATCGCTGGAGAAAGCCCATCAGCCTCTCCGCGTAGCGCTGCAGCCTCACCGCGTGTATGTCAGGAAAGCCCAGTATTCGTTCGGCTGGGATTGGGGCCCGACGCTGACAACGTCGGGAATATGGCGGGCCATCGGACTGCAGGCGTGGAGCGGTGGGCGGCTGCATGATCCATTTGCGCGCGTCGTGTCGGTGGGGAAACGGGGCGCAGTCGTCGAGCTCTCCGTTGAGGTCGACCGGCGGGCAATGCAACGCATGGAGGTGGAGGTAAGGGTGGCGGGCCACGGCTTCTCACTGGAGAAGACTATCCCGCTCCGCGGAAGAAATGCACCCCTCAGAGTCCTGATCCCTGATCCGAAACTCTGGTGGCCGAACGGCTACGGCGGGCAGCCGCTCTATACCGCGGCGTTCGTCCTTCGTGCCGGGGGAAAGGAACTCGATCGGATCGAACGATCGTTCGGCGTCCGCACCATCCATCTGGTCCAACAGAGAGAGGGGAAGGGGAAATCGTTCATCATCGAGGTCAACAAGACGCCCGTGTATTGCAAAGGGGCCGACTGGATTCCGGCAGACAGTTTTCTCCCGCGAGTGACGGAAGAGAAATACGAAAAACTTCTGACGATGGCGCGTGAAGCGCACATGACGATGATCCGCGTCTGGGGCGGCGGAATCTATGAACAGGATGCCTTCTATGAAGCATGCGACCGATTCGGTCTCATGGTCTGGCAGGACTTCATGTTTGCCTGTGGAGAGTATCCCCAGGAGCCCTGGTTTCTTGCCCAGGTCAAGGAGGAGGCGGAGAAGGTGGTGAAACGCCTCCGCAACCATCCCAGCCTGGTCGTTTGGTGCGGGAACAACGAATGCGAGTGGCTCTTCTGCACCGAGAACCCCGGGAAGACGGCGGATGACATGAGGGGAGCCGCGATCTTCAGAGACATCCTCCCTTCTGTTGTGTCACAACTTGACGGAACGAGAATCTACTGGCGCAGCTCTCCGTTCGGCGACGGATCCCCCAACGATGAATCGAACGGCACCCACCACCAGTGGAAGGTGTGGAGTGACTGGAAGGATTACGGGGAGTACACGAACGACTCGGCACGGTTCATCGCAGAGTTTGGATTTCAGGCGCCGCCCGATCCCCGGACATTTGCCGAAGCAATGCTTCCGACGGATCTCTCACCGCAAAGTCCGGTGATGGAACACCACAACAAGCAGGTGGAGGGACAGGAGCGTTTGTTCAGGTTTCAGGCCGCCCATTACCGGGTCGCATCCGACTGGGAGGAATTTATTCTGAAATGCCAGTTCGTGCAGGCGGAAGCGCTCAAGACCGCAGTGGAGCACTGGCGACAGAGGAAGTTCGCGACTTCCGGCTCCCTCTTCTGGCAACTGAACGATTGCTGGCCTGTAAGCAGCTGGGCGGTCATCGACAGCGCGCTGCGTCCCAAGGCGGGGTATTACTATGCCAAACGGTTCTTCGCTCCTCTCCTTGTGATGTTCCACGCAGCAGGGGAAGGGTACGAGGTGCGTGTGGTGAACGATCTGCTCAAACCTGTCAGCGGAACGCTGAAAATCTCGCGTCGTTCCTTCACAGGGAGAACAGTGTGGAAACGCGAAACACCATGCAGGATTCCTGCGAACAGTGCATCGACAGGGGCAATCGTGAGGGAGCGGGATCTGGTAGGCCTCGTCAATGAAGATGAGTACCTCCACGCCGTGCTTTTTGTGAAGGGGAAGTCCGTTGCCGAAAACAGGATGTTCTTTGCGGAACCGAGGTGCAGTCATTTTCCCGCGGTGACTCCCAAAGTGACGATAGCACAGAAAGCAGAGGGGATGTTTGCCATTACTCTCCATGCCGACGCGTTTGTGAAAAACCTACGCCTCTCGTTGTCCGGGGGTGAGGCGATGTTCGAAGACAACTATTTTGATCTCGACCCCGGAGAGCGGAAAACAGTCTTGTGCCGGACGGACGAGGATATCCGTCTGGTTCGATCTCACCTTATCCTCCGGCCGGTCCAATGAACAACCGCCGGCAGACAGCGGCGAAAAATGGAAGGAGTGGAGCAAAGCGATGAAACCAACACAGATGCCAGTGGTCCAACGTCTTCACGGGGGGAAGCCGGTGATTACCGCAGTTCCCACGCATCCCTGGGAGAACAAGGTGACATTCAATCCCGCCTGCGCTTATGTGGGAAAAGGCGAGGAGCTGGAACGTATCATTGCCGCTCTCCCTTTCGATCGGCCGACCAGGCACGCCCTGGAAGCCGAGGCCGGACTCTGTTTTGTGATTTACCGGGCGCAGGGAGGAAAGACCGACGAACAGGATCACACCCGATCCACGATGGGACTGGCCGTCCTTTCACCTGATCTCCGTTTGTTGGCGCGGCATAGCACGCCGGTGCTGGTGCCTGAATTTGACTACGAGAATCTCGGCGTGGAAGACGGCCGCCTGGCGAAAGTGGGCGACCGGTACGTTCTTTCCTACACGGGCTACAGAAGCGGCAAGCCCAACAATGCAGTCCGATTGGCCCTCGCATCGACAAGGGACTTTGTGCACTGGGAGAAACACGGACTCGTCAACGCCGATTTCAATTCGCTGGACAACAAGAATTCCATGCTGTTTGAGGGGAAAATCGGCGGGAAGTTCGTCATGCTCCACCGGCCGATGGAGGGGACCGACGCCATGTGCGTTCATTGGGCCGAAGCAGATGATGTTTTCGGGGTGTGGACCGATCGCGGCGTGCTGATGAGGCCGATTCGGAATCCGGCGTTTGCCGATACCTGGATCGGCGGGGGCGCGCCTCCCCTCAAGCTCTCCCACGGCCGCTACCTTCTCATCTATCATATCGGCAATTGCAAGGCCGACAAGACAAAGGAATATGATCTTGGGATCGCCATTCTGGATCCGGCCCTTCCCGATCCGGTCGTCAAGCGCGATGAACCGCTTATCCGTCCGACCACCGTTCCAGAAACTGTGGGAGATGCGGAACTTGGCGTCAACAATGTTGTGTTCATCTGTGGGGCGTATTTTCATGACGGTTTTCTTTGGTTCCCGTACGCAGGGGCCGACAGCGTCGTCCTCGCCGGAAGGATCCCCTTGGCGGAGATCGAGCGGTACGCCGCTACTTGACAATGACCCCGAAAATCTGTTTATATTGACAGATTTTATTCCTCTTTCCTGCATCGTTGAAAGGAGCCACAAGGAATTCCCGAATTGCTACTGAGTTGGAAGTCAGATGTTTTTTCGGTGAGGACTTTGTGGACTATTGCACCCCGCTTGTACTTCAATTTCTGTGTCGGGTCCGGCGCATGCATCCCCCGCCGGACCTGCTGCATCCCGACTGGTCCGTCGTTTTCTCCAGTGTCCTTCGTCTCTGAAGGTTGTTGCCGGGTTTTGCCTCTGTGATCTCGTGGAGGGATCCGGCGATGACAGGATTGGGATTCTTCCCCCGCACCTTGCGTGCAGGAGTCCGTGGTAGGGTGCCGGGACTATCTCCAAAGTGCCGTGGTGCGGGTTGACCGCGCTGATCTTCCATCATGTTCATGAGAGAAAAGGAGAGTATGAGACATTTCCTGGTCCTTGTGGCTGCCACATTTCTTTGTGGAGCTGCGATGCAAGCGCAGCCGTCCCTATCGCTGCCTGATCGAGCCGTGCCCGCCGCCATTGTTGCTGACTCGGCATCAGTGGATTCGCTCCCGCGGATCGCCACCCATAGGTTGTTGCCTGAGAACATGAGTCTTATGGAGCGGGGGATGTGGGGAGAACACGGGATACTCCGCGGTGTCGGCATCGCTTCGCCTCTCACGCCCGAGGTTCGCAAGGGCGAACTTGGCCTGCGCCGAACCATGCTTTCCATGCACCAGATCGGCGGGTTCGTTACCCTTGGGTTTATGTTTGGGGCAGTGTACGCCGGACAACGAGTCATCGACGGCAACCGCAACTTCCGGCAGGTTCACCAGACATTCGTGACCGGGACAATCCTGTCGTACGGAACCACGGCAATGCTTGCGATCCTTTCGCCTCCTCCGACGATCCGGCGGGACGAGGTGAGCACGACCACGATTCACAAGACCCTTGCCTGGATTCATTTCGCGGGGATGATCCTGACACCGATCCTCGGCGCTTCGATCCACCGCAACTCCCCCGTGAAGGCGGAACGGTTCCACCAGATATCCGCCTACGCCACGACAGCCGCATTTACGGCGTCGATGATCATTGTAACATTTTAAGAGGACGGCCATGAAGAAATCGCTCCTTTGGGCATTCAGCCTGATCACCGCTGCATGCATGGCGGCTGTTGCCCAGCCGCGACAAGTTGAGGCGATGAAGGATTCTTCCGTGGTGACCTACCGGATGGTCCATCCTTTGCATGAAATCGAGGCGAAGAGCAAGGAGGTGATTTATCGCGTGCGGATCAACCCCGCAGAGCGCCAGGTCCTGAGCGTTGCTGCGGAGGTGGACGTGACGACGTTCGACAGCGGCAATTCAAACCGGGATTCTCATGCGATGGAAGTCATCGACGCCATTACCTATCCCGATGCTGTGTTCACCGGCACGTCGATCACACAACAGGGCGACAGTCTCCATGTTGCGGGGAAGCTGACCTTCCACGGCGTGACCAAGGAAATCGTCGTGGTTCTGCGGCAAGAGTGGAATGGAAACACACTGCACGTGACGGGAGGGTGGGATGTCAGTCTCACTGCGTTTAAGATCGAGCGGCCATCGCTGCTCATGATTCCCGTGGAGGACAATCTCCATTTCTCGCTGGCTGCGGTGTTTGCGTGGCAGTAAGGGGTGGGGAGAACGGCGGGGCTACTCGGTCGCGAGCCGGTACCCGATGCCCGATTCGGTGACGATAAGTCGTGGACGGGCCGGGTTGTCCTCAAGTTTCTTCCGTAGCTGCGCGATGTACACGCGTGAATATTGTGTCTCCTCGGCAAATGTCGGCCCCCACACCTGTTCCAGTATGTAGTGGTGGGTGAGGACCCTGCCGGCGTTCCTGATCAGGAGGAGAAGGAGCGAGTATTCCGTCGCTGTCAGCTTCACCGTTTCCTCCCCCTTCCTGACCACCCGGGAGGCGAGGTCGACATGGACGTTCCCGAATGTGAACTTCTCATCCGGCGTCATCGGTTGCCGGTGCCGCATCGCGGTGCGGAGCCGCGCGGCAAGCTCGCCCGTGCGGAAAGGTTTGGTAAGATAGTCGTCCGCCCCGGCCTCCAGGCACCCGATGATCTCCTGCTCCGCGTTTCGCACCGAAAGGATCAGGATAGGCATGCTTCCCCACTCGCGGATGCGCCGCAGCACCTCTTTTCCGTCAAGGTCCGGAAGTCCAAGATCGAGGATGATCGCCTCGGGACGATCCATGGCCGCATGCGTAATCCCTTCCTCGCCGCTGGAGGCCTGTGTTACCTTGTACCCCTGCGCCTCCAGCGAGATCTGCAGCAGCCGGCGCATTTGCGGTTCATCGTCGATGATGAGGACGACGGGTAGGTTCGTCATGCCGTCACTCCGTTCCTTCCGTCCGTGATGTCTCCAGCGGAAGACGGATCGTAAACTCTGCCCCGCCTCCTTCCCACGTCCCGACCGCGATCGTTCCGTGATGCGCCTCGACGAAGCCACGGGCAATCGAAAGGCCTAATCCGGTGCCTCCTGCCTCTGTTCCCGGAGCCCGATAGAATTTCTCAAACACGCGATCGCCGATCGACACCGGCACCCCGGGTCCCGTATCTCCGATAGTGATGATCGCCTCACGATCGGTTGCCCGCACACCGATGGCAATACTGGACCCTGCGGGTGTGTAGTATGCCGCGTTGACAAGAAGGTTGGTGATGACCTGCTCCATAAGGGTAAAGTCGATTTTCAGGAGCGGCATATCAGATGAGACGGAGACCGTGACGTTGTGGCGAGCCAATTGTCGGGTCAGCTTGTCGCGGGCGCTGTTGATGAGGTCGAGGGCGTCGCACCAATCGCGTTTCGGCTGGATGAGACCCGACTCGAGCCGCGTCATGTTCAAGAGGTTTTCCACAAGCCGGTTGAGGCGTTCCGCGGCCTCATGGATAGCGCTGCTGAGTTCCTTCCGCATCTCCGTTTGTGCCGACACGTGATCGTCCAACAAGCCCTCGGAAGCGCTCAGGATGGCGGCCAGAGGAGTTCGCATCTCGTGAGAGATGGAATTGAACAGCGTCTTATACAGCCGTTCGGATTCCTCCACCACGATCGCTTTCTTCGTGAGTTCGTTGAGCGTTTCACGTTCGATTGCCGAAGCGATCTGGCGGATGTAACTGTCCATCAGCGCCTCCTGGTCGGTGGTCAGCGGCTTGCCGTCACGCGGCTTCACACCGATCACTCCCAGGGGATAGCGCGGACCGGAGAGGGGAAAATACGTCGCTGCGGAGGAGGGGAGTGTGTCGGTGAACGCTCCCGCCTTTTTTTCGTTCCAGTACACCCAGGCGGCGACAGCCATCTCTTTGTCATCGACGGCAAGAGTGCTTCCCGCATGGGGGGCGGTAAAGATGTCGCCATCGGACTGGCCAAGGCAGACGACGGTGTCGGCCTGAAGGAATCGGTCAATTCCTCCCACTGCGGCCTTCACTACTTCGTCTTTGCTCCGCGCAAGGGACAGATCGCGGGAGAGGGAGTAAAGCGCGACGGCCCGCTCTTCCCGCTGGCGTACCGCCCTCTCCTGTGCCCGGGCGCGCGATGTCAGGATTCCTGTCACGCTTGCCAGGCCAAAGTACATGGCGAGCATGAGGCCGTCTTCAAGCCGGGCAACGGAAAAGGTAAAGATCTGAGGAATGAAAAAGAAATCCCACCCGAGTGCGCTCAAAGTAGCCGCGAGGACGACGGGACCGATGCCGAGACGGAGGGACAGGAGCGCTACCGTCAGGAGAAGGATCAGGGCAACGGTCTGATATCCCATCAGTCCCGACAACGGGAAAGAGGCCAGTTCGACGGCCGCGACAATCCCGGCTGCCGCCAGATACTGGGAAAGACCGGATTGAAAAGCCGGGAAAACCACGCGCGGTTTCTTTTTCGCGCCGTCTTTCTCTCCTCCGACGATGTGGACGTCCAGGTCGCCGCTTTGCTCCATCACAGCGCGGAACAGTTTCCCCTGGCGTCCGAATGCGCCCTCCCGCGACTTTCCCAGGAGGATCTGTGTGCAGTTCTCCTGACGCGCGACGCGGAGAATCGCCTTGCCGACGTCCTCATCCGCCGTCGTGATGATCTCTGCGCCGAGTTCCCGGGCCATCGCGATGTTCTTCGCCAGATCCTTCTTCTGGTCTTCCGAAAGTCCCCGTGAAGTCTCCACATGGACGGCGACCCATGTCGCGCCGAGCGAATACGTCAGGCGGCGAGCCCATCGGATCAAGTGGGCCGAGTGGGGGCTTCCGCTGATCCCGACAATGAGGCGCTGGCCGGATTTCCAGGGCCCGGAGATGCGGTGATCGCGCATATAGGTGCGGAGCTGCCGATCGACCCGTTCAGCCGTCACGCGGAGCGACATCTCGCGCAGCGCGGTGATGTTCCCCTTCCGGAAAAAGTTCTCGGCTGCGTGACGCGATCGTTCGGGCGTGTACACCTTTCCTTCCTCCAATCGCCGGAGCAGCTCATCGGGAGGGAGGTCGATCAATTCCACATCATCAGCCCGATCAAGGATGGAATCGGGTACGGTTTCCAGGACGGGAATGCCCGTGATCTGGGCTACTGCATCGGCCCGGCTTTCGAGATGCTGCACGTTCAACGTGGTGCTCACGTTGATACCGTTGTCGAGAAGCTCCAGCACATCTTGGTAACGCTTTGTGTGCCGGCTTCCCTGAGCGTTCGTATGCGCCAATTCATCGACAAGCACCAGAGACGGCTTGCGCGCCAGAATTGCATCGATATCCATCTCTTCGACCGCGATCCCCCGATACAGGAGCTGTTTCCGGGGAAGGATCTCCAGGCCTTCAAGCAAGGCGGTCGTTTCAGGCCGGCCGTGGGTCTCCACGATACCGACAAGAACGTCTTCGCCGTGCGATCGCGCGTCGTGTGCGGCCTTCAGCATTTCGTACGTCTTCCCGACGCCGGCGCACATGCCGAAGAATATTTTCAGGTGTCCCTTGCGCTGCGACTCCTCTTCTCGCTGCAAACCCTTCAGGAGGAGGTCGGGATCGGGACGGTCATGAACCTCAGACATGCTGATTTCTCGCGGTAATGTTCTCTCCAAGTGAAATATTGCTGGAACAGCCCTCAATTGCAAGAAGCGCCCGGGATCGGCTCCTGTTTTTATGTTTTCTTTATGTGGAGGGGGCTCTTTTTTGCATCGGCTGGATTGTACGCACATTACCTCTATTGCATATTGGGGGCATCAGCAAGGATAGACTTATCCCATTGGCTCCCGGATGCACAGAAGCAGCGTATGTCCTATCTTTCAGGTTTCAGTCATTGGTTGAGAGGCACGATATGGTATGGAAGTCCCTCCGTACGGCGGTTATCGCGACAGTCCTTTTCACGGTCCTCACCGGTGTGATATACCCGCTGGCGATAACCGGTTTGGCGCAGGTCTTCTTCCCGTGGCGGGCGAACGGAAGCTTGATCCATGTCAATGGAAAGACGCTTGGGTCCGAACTTATCGGCCAGCCGTTCACCGCCCCCGGGTATTTCTGGAGCCGGCAATCGGCAACAAGTCCCTTCCCCTACAACGCTGCATCGTCGGGTGCGACCAACGAGGGTCCGTTGAATCCCTCCCTTGCCGATGGAGCGCGGAAACGGATTCACGATCTCCGGGAAGTCGATTCGCTCAACCTCAGCTCCATTCCGGTTGATCTGGTCACTGCATCGGCAAGCGGCCTCGACCCGCATATCAGTGTCGCTGCCGCTCTCTATCAGGCGCCGCGCGTCGCGCGCGCAAGGGGCATTTCACTGCAGAAGATCAACGAATTAGTTGCCCGCGAGACGGAAGGGAGAACGTTCGGCATTCTTGGTGAAAACCGCGTGAATGTTCTCCTCCTGAATGCCGCGCTGGACGCCGAGCCCTCACAGTCGAAGGGGAATTGATCATGGATGCTCTTTCTTGCGGTATCGTGGCCGGGTTTGCCATCCTCACGTGGGGACTCCTGAGGATTTGCGATGTGCCGAACCAGGACGATCGAAAGGGAAAATTATGAATTGGGCGTATCTGCTTTCCGGGGTGATTGCGTTCGCTTTGTTCATTTACCTGTTCGTCGCATTGCTGAAACCGGAGAAATTCGAATGACTCTCATCGGCATCGGACAAATTATTCTCTACCTCGGCGTCCTGCTCCTTGTCACCAAGCCGCTCGGAACTTTCATCGCCCGCGTGTTTCAGGGCGAGCGGACATTCCTCGACCCCGTGGTGGCTCCCCTGGAGCGGTTGATCTACCGCGTCGCAGCGATCGACCCGCGGAAGGAAATGAATTGGAAGGAGAATGCCGTTGCGATGCTCCTTTTCAACGGCTGCGGCATCGTCTTCCTGTACCTCCTCCAGAGGGTGCAGCAGGTGCTTCCGCTCAATCCCCAGGGTTTCGGAGCGGTGACGCCCGATTCGGCGCTGAACACCGCCGTCAGTTATGTCACTAACACCAACTGGCAGGGATATAGCGGCGAAACGACGATGAGCTATCTGACGCAAATGGCGGGAATGACCGTGCAGAATTTTCTTTCCGCTGCGACAGGATTGGCGATCATGGCTCTCTTCATTCGCGGGATTGCACGGCATTCTGTGGCGACGCTGGGCAACTTTTGGGTGGATCTGACACGAAGCACACTCTATATCCTTCTTCCCCTCGCCGTGATTCTTTCCCTTGTGCTGGTCTCGCAGGGAAGCGTGCAGAATTTGTCGTCGTACGCCTCGGCGCAGTTTCTGCAGCCCACTGCCGACACCAGCGGCACGCGCGTCACGGAGCAAGTCATTGCCATGGGGCCGGCGGCATCGCAGGTCGCCATCAAGCACCTTGGGACCAATGGCGGGGGATTCTTCAACGCCAATGCTTCCCATCCGTTTGAAAGTCCCACGCCGCTGACGGATTTCCTCCTTCTCCTTGCGGAAACGTGCATCGCAGCCGGTGTGTGCTATACCTATGGGGTCATGGTCGGCGACAAACGACAAGGATGGGCGCTGCTGACCGCCATGCTCCTCATCTATGTGATCGCGATCGTCGGCCTGTACGCCGCGGAATCGGCCGGCAACCCGGTGCTCAATGGCCTTGGCGTCGATCAACACGCGAGCGCCCTCAACCCCGGCGGAAACATGGAAGGAAAAGAGACGCGTCTGGGGATCGGCCCCTCAATTCTGATGGCGACGGCATCGACGTCCACATCGACCGGTGCGGTGAATTCCATGCACGATTCGTACACGCCCCTCGGCGGGTTGGTCCCATTGGTCATGATGCATCTCGGCGAAGTAGTGCTCGGCGGTGTCGGATCAGGACTCTATGGGATGCTCGTTTTCGTCATTGTTGCCGTGTTTGTTGCCGGGCTGCTCGTCGGCCGGACGCCGGAGTACCTCGGACACAAGATCGAACCGTTCGAGATGAAGATGGCGTCGCTCCTGATCCTCATCATGCCGATCGCCGTCCTGGTGTTCACTGCCATTGCCGTCGTGACCGATGCGGGGAAAGCGGGTATTTCGAACCCCGGTCCCCATGGATTTACGGAAATATTGTACGCGTTCACTTCTCAGGGGAACAACAACGGGAGCGCTTTCGCGGGACTCAACGCAAACACTCCGTTCTATAACTGCACCGGGGCGATCGCCATGCTCATCGGACGATTCTGGCTTGCGGTCCCAACCCTGGCACTGGCCGGTTCCCTTGCGCGGAAGAAGCTCATTCCCAGTGGCGAGGGGACGCTGCCTACGCATACGCCGCTGTTCATCTTCTGGTTGATTGCGGTCATCCTTGTCGTGGGAGCGCTCAACTTTCTCCCCGCGCTGGCATTGGGACCAATTGTTGAATTCTTTATGATGCCCCACTAATCGTCCGGTTGTGCGACGAAGGAGAGAATGCTGTATGGAGACCGCGTTATCTCATCAAAAGAAACCGTTGGGACTCACAAGCGAGATTTACAGCCGCGCGATCGTTGATTCACTGAAGAAACTCAACCCGCGCACCATGGCGCGCAATCCCGTGATGTTCGTCGTTGAGGTGGGGAGTGTCCTCACGACAGGGCTTTGGGTGCAGGCCCTTGGGGGACATGGCGAGGCGCCCGCATGGTATATCGGCACGGTATCGCTCTGGCTCTGGTTTACCGTGCTCTTCGCAAACTTCTCTGAAGCGCTCGCGGAGGGGAGAGGAAAAGCCCAGGCGGAGGGACTGAGGAAAGCCCGCAAACAGACGATGGCGAAGAGACTCGCGCATGGGGCGCGCCACGGAATGCCGTTTGAGGTGGTGACTTCAACGGTGCTGCAGCAGGGGGATACGTTTCTCGTGGAGGCGGGGGATGTTATCCCCGCCGACGGTGAAGTGATCGAGGGAATCGCTTCGGTCGACGAGAGCGCCATTACCGGGGAAAGCGCGCCGGTGATCCGGGAATCGGGAGGGGATCGGAGCGCGGTCACCGGCGGCACGCGGGTCCTGTCGGATTGGCTGGTCGTCCGGTTGACGGCCGAGCCGGGGGGCGGGTTTCTTGATCGGATGATCCATCTCATCGAGGGGGCGAAGCGCCAGAAAACTCCGAATGAGATTGCGTTGAACATTCTTCTGGCAGCATTCACGATCATCTTCCTGACGGTCTGCGTGACCCTGCTTCCATTTTCCCTTTTTAGCGTGGAAGTCGCAGGCCAGGGGTCGGCGGTGACCCTCACCGTGCTCGTGGCACTTCTCGTTTGTCTGATCCCGACGACCATCGGCGGACTTCTCTCCGCCATCGGCATTGCGGGGATGGACCGCATGATCCGTCACAACGTCATAGCGACGTCGGGCCGGGCCATCGAGGCGGCGGGGGACGTCGATGTCCTTCTGCTCGACAAGACGGGGACGGTAACGCTCGGAAACCGGATGGCGACGGAGTTCATCCCCGCCCCCGGAATTGCGAAGGAGCGTCTTGCCGATGCCGCCCAGCTTGCTTCGCTGGCCGACGAGACACCGGAAGGACGTTCCATCGCCATCCTTGCGAAGGAAAAGTATGGCTTGCGCGGCAGAGAGGTCAATGCGATCGCAGCCACGTTTGTTCCTTTCAGCGCGCAAACCCGCATGAGCGGCGTCGATATAAGCGCTGAGGGAACATTGCACCGTCGGAGCATACGAAAAGGGGCGGCGGAGTCGATCAAGGCGTTTGTCGAACAACAGAAGGGGGAATTCCCCGTTGCCGTCCGACAAACGGCCGAAGAGGTCAGTCGCAGCGGCGGAACTCCTCTGGTGGTTGCGGAGAATGGCGAGGTTCTCGGCGTGATTCACCTGAAGGACATTGTGAAGGGGGGGATTAAGGAGAGGTTTTCCCATCTGCGAAAGATGGGAATTAAAACGGTCATGATCACAGGGGACAATCCTCTGACCGCAACGGCGATTGCGGCGGAAGCGGGTGTTGATGATTTTCTGGCCGAAGCAAAGCCGGAGGACAAGCTCAACCTTATCCGGGACTACCAAAGACAGGGACGGCTCGTCGCGATGACCGGAGACGGCACCAATGACGCCCCTGCTCTTGCCCAGGCCGACGTTGCCGTAGCGATGAACACGGGGACACAACCCGCGCGCGAAGCCGCAAACATGATCGACCTCGACAGCAATCCCACGAAGCTGCTGGAAATCGTGGAGATTGGAAAGCAGTTGCTGATGACGCGCGGCACACTCACTACGTTCAGCATTGCGAACGATGTGGCAAAGTACTTTGCCATCATCCCTGCGGCGTTCGCGACGACGTATCCGGCCCTCAATGCATTGAATATCATGAAACTCTCGTCTCCCGAAAGCGCGATCCTGTCGGCCGTCATCTTCAATGCGCTGATCATTGTCGCTCTGATCCCGCTTGCATTGAAGGGGGTGAAGTACCGTCCTGTAAGCGCAGTGCAGCTTCTGCGCAGACACCTCCTCATCTATGGTGTCGGCGGCGTCGTTGCACCGTTCGTGGGGATCAAGCTGATCGACCTTGCGCTGGCGGCATTCGGTTGGGCGTGACGGGGAGAACGGAACAGGGGGAGTGTTTTGCACCGTTGGGCCTCGGGAGAGCTTCTTGCCGGTGGGGGCCAGAACGGCCAGGATGACCCAAATTCGAGGGAACATGCTCGCCTTTTGAATCGGTATTTTTCCCCTCAGGCAGTTGATCCGGATTTCTGAAATAGGTACTTTAAAGGTTGTCAACTGCCTATGAAGAAAATTCGACTGCTGCTTATTGAAGATAACCGCCTCGTTCGCGAAGGCATGGTCGCGCTCCTCAAGGAGCAGCCGGACCTTAAGATCATATCGTCCTCTGCGAACGGGGATGCCCTCCTGAGGCTCAGGGGACTCAAGCCGCGCGTTGTCCTCCTCGACATGGGACTGCAGAGTCATAGCAGTCTGCAGGTTGTCGAGTTGGTGAAGCGGGAGGTGCCGGATGCCCGGTTGATCATCATGGACCTTGTCCCTGTGCAGGCGGACATTGTCGAGTTTGTGCAGGCCGGAGTCTCCGGATTCATCCTCAAGGATGCCACACTGGATGATCTCCTCCGGACGATCCGCGCTGTCGCTTCCGGCGTTGATGTTCTTCCTCCGCCGATGACCGGCTCTCTCTTTGCCCAGATCGCCGAGTACGCCACCCGGAAGGGGAGCGGGAATCCCTTCAAAGCGGTGCGCATGACCAAAAGGGAGCGCGAAATTGTTGCACTGATCGCGGAAGGATGCAGTAACAAGGAAATTGCGACATCATTAAATATCGCGGTCGATACCGTGAAGAGTCACGTGCACAACATTCTTGAAAAGCTGGCGCTGCACACGCGGCTGGAGATCGCTTCGTATGCCCACCGATCCCCCTCCTCCCGCTGACGGTGTCTTCTCCGGCCTCCTCTCCCCGGAAGGTTGACATCCTCTTTTCACCACTTTGAGCGAGTGTTTCCTACCCCGATCATTCGCACCTTTTGTGTAACTTTCTTTCATATACGTTCGTTGTCAAACCCGAGCGCGGGTATGCGAAGCAAAGATCGTCTGACCGGACGGAAATCCCACCGGACAAGAACGCAGCGACACCCTGCCGATGCCGGAGTGAGGGTGCGGCTTACCCATCGCCAGCAGCAGGTCCTGGCGCTGGTGCGGATTGGGTTGCATCGGCGGACTATTGCGGACCGCCTTCACGTGACCCCTGGGACGGTGCGCAATCATGTGCATGCGATACTGAAGAAGCTCCTGGGGGAGATCGCATCGAAGCGGGCGGACGATGAAAAACTCCACCCAAAGGATTAGACCCTTTTTCACCTTCAAGGCGGATACATTTCAGGTCGGCTCCTCCGTACGTTGTGACATTGAGGGGGGGGGGAGGAGAGAACTGTGCCCGCCGTGGAATTTCAACTGTAAAGGGATCTCATGAAAAGATTGCACGTAGGCATCATTGATCTTGTGAACAAGGGGCCGACCCGCACGCTCTGGTCGCGCGTCATGAATCCCAACTTTGCCAGTATCATGCCGCAAGTGATCTCGGTATGGTGCGAAGAGCAAGGGCATAAAGTCACGTATATCTGCTACACCGGGTTCGAAGATCTCGAAGACGAACTGCCGAGAGATGTGGACCTTGTCTTCATCGGAGCTTTCACCGAAGCCGCACAGCTTGCCTATTCGCTGAGCACACTCTTCCGTGCCCGCGGTGCCATCACCGTTCTCGGCGGACCTCATGCGCGATGCTACCCGCAGGATGCCCAGCGCTATTTCGATTATGTCCTTGGATTCACGGACAAATCTCTTATTGATGATGTGCTGAATGACTGCTCGCGCCACAGGCCGCTCGGCCTCTCCTTGAGCGCGCCGCAGCAACCTTCAGACTTGCCCGGTGTCAGGGAGAGATGGAGGTTCATCGACCCGACCCTGCGGAAAGCGCCCATGATAAAGATGGTCCCGATGCTCGGGAGCCTGGGCTGCCCGTATACCTGCAGCTTCTGCATCGATTCCGTTGTGCCGTTCCAGCCTCTGGACTTCGCAGTGATGAAAGAGGATCTGCGGTTCCTCCTGACGAAATTCAAACGCCCTCTGGTCGCGTTTCATGATCCCAATTTCGGCGTCCAGTTCGACCGTTGCATGGATGCCATCGAAGATGCGGTCCCGCCGGGCGCGATCGACTTCGTCGCGGAAAGCAGCCTCTCGCTCCTTTCGGAGCAACACCTGCAACGTCTCCAAAAGAACGGGATGAAGGCCCTTCTCCCGGGTATTGAGTCGTGGTTCACGCTTGGGGAAAAATCGAAGACGGGGCGGCTTGCCGGCATGGACAAAGTGCGGGAAGTGTCTGATCATGTCAATATGATTCTGAAGTACATCCCGTATGTGCAGACGAATTTTGTCCTTGGTCTCGATATCGACGAAGGTCCGGAGCCGTTCGAATTGACCAAGCGGTTCGTTGATCTGACGCCGGGCGCGTTCCCCGGGTATTCGCTCCTCTCCGCGTTCGGGCAGGCGGCGCCGCTCAACCTGGAATATCAGCGGGAACACCGCGTCATTGCGTTTCCGTTCCATTTCTTGAATAACAATGGCGCAATGAACCTGAAACCACAGAACTATTCGTGGACCGGTTTTTATGAGCATGTGATCGATCTGACGAAGTACTCGTTCTCTCCGCGCGCCGCCCTCCGTCGTATGCAGGCGACTTCCGGGCTTATCCCCCGATGGCTGAACGTGGTCCGGGCCATTTCGTCGGAAGGGAACGGACGGATCAAGTACTACGGAGAGATCCGGCGAAGACTGGATGCCGATCAGGAATTCAGACCGTTCTTCGACCAACGATCATCCGTCGTTCCGCAGTTCTATGTCGAACGTATCCGGAAGGATCTTGGCCCTCTGTGGGATTGGCTCCCCGCGGGTGCCATCAATCACGATCCGGAAGCGTACCGCAAAGCTGAAGACGAAATGATCCCCAACGTGGCACGGGCAAAAGTGGCATTCGGATAGCCGGACATCCTCTCCTGAATGACGCGTGGGGTTCCCCCACGCCTTCATGCGCGGGGGCGCCTTGTCAGGACTCCCTTTCCGTCCAGCACATCCTTCCCGGCGATCTCCTTACTGTCCGCGCCTTCTCCCGCCGTGGCGGAAACTGACCTCGTATGATGGCCGCTCGTTCGTGTTCCCACATGATCGTCTCCGCCTCTTGGCCTGATCTCCGCTCCCCGTGACTCCCATCGTGACCGCAGCACGCTTCCGGTTCCCATCGCCGGCCGGCGAAACGAGCTTCCATCTTCCGGAACAATTTGGTACCATACGGTGAATCCAGTCTCCCCCACCGTGCCGGGAAAAGGATCTCTCCGTGCATCTCCAGCTTATCGATTGGATCATTGTCGCACTTGCCCTGATCGTGTGTTTTTTCCCCGCGCTCTTCTTTGGCAGGCGCGCCGGGAAAAGCACGTCGGAGTTCTTCGTCTCGGGACGATCGGTCCCGTGGTGGCTCGCCGGATTGTCTATGGTCGCGACAACCTTCAGCAGTGATACGCCGAACCTCGTGACGGATATCGTCCGCCGGCAGGGGGTCGCTGGAAACTGGGTGTGGTGGGCGTTCGTCCTGACGGGCGTTGCCACCGTCTTCTTCTATGCGCGCCTGTGGCGGCGATCAGGGGTCATGACGGATCTTGAGTTTTATGAAATCCGATATTCGGGAAAGGCCGCGAGCTTCGTCCGCGGGTTCCGGTCGATCTACCTTGGCTTCTTCTTCAATTGCATGATTATGGCGACCGTGAACCTTGCCGCCTGCAAAATCGCCGGCATTCTCTTTGGCCTCAACCGCTGGCAAACACTCGCGGCGGTGGGAACTCTGAACGTCGTCTTTGCGACCTATTCCGGACTCTGGGGGGTCCTTGTCATCGACATGGTGCAGTTCTTCGTCAAGATGACGGCGGTGATTGCCGCGGCCTACTTCGCCGTGAACCTTCCTGTCGTCGGTGGGCTCTCCGGCCTTGTCGAGAAGCTGTCTGTTGCCAAGGGCCCGGGCGGGATCAACTACCTGAATATCCTCCCTAATTTTGCCGATAATTGGGACATCGCTGTTGCCGTTTTTATCATGCCGATCGCAGTGCAGTGGTGGGCGGTCTGGTATCCCGGCGCTGAACCGGGCGGGGGGAGCTATATCGCCCAGCGTATGCTTGCGTCGAAATCGGAAAAGGATGCCCTCGGCGCCGTCCTCTTTTTCAACGTCGCGCACTATGTCCTCCGCCCATGGCCGTGGATTCTTGTCGGGCTCTGTTCCATTATTGTCTACCCCCAGCTCTCGGATATCCAGAAGGCCTTCCCCAACCTCGACCCGACGCTCATCGGCCATGACATCGCCTATCCTGCTATGCTGAAGTTCCTCCCAACAGGTTTCATCGGCTTGATGGTGGGAGGCCTGGTCGCGGCAAATTCATCGACGATCCTTACCCATCTCAACTGGGGCGCGTCCTACCTCGTGCATGATTTCTACCGGCGATTCGTCCGGAAGGATGCAGGGGAAAAGCACTACGTGATGGCAGGGAGGATCGCGACGGTCATCCTGTTCCTCGCTTCGTCGTCCCTTGTCTTCTTCCTCGACAGTGCGAAGAACGCCTTCGACATTATTCTGCAGGTGGGCGCGGGGACGGGATTGCTCTACCTCGTTCGCTGGTTCTGGTGGCGCGTCAATGCCTGGTGCGAGGTCGTCGCCATGGTCAGCTCGTTCGTCGTCTCGCTGATCCTCCTTTTCCTCAACCGGAACGGCATCCCGATCAGCACGCACATCGGATTGTTGGTTACCGTCATCTGCACAACGATCTGCTGGGTGACGACTGCGTATTGCGGCCCTGAAACCGACCGTGCAACATTGATTGCGTTCTATAAGAAGATCCGCCCGTTTGGCCCGGGATGGAGAAGGATCCGTCAGGAAGCCGGACTTTCGGATGAACGCCCCGGCGCGTCGGCACAGAATATCCCCATGGCGCTTCTGGGGTGGTTCGCAGGATGCACAATGATCTGGTCGGCGCTCTTTGCGGTGGGGAATGTCCTGTATGCCCGCTATGACCTTGCCATCACCCTCTCCGTTGTGTTCGCCGTGAGTGCCTCCGCAGTGATCTATGTCGTGAACCGGCTTTGGACGGGGAATGATACAGTGGCGGAATCATGAGAGGACAGTGGTGAGAAGAATTTTCATCATCGCATTCTTGATGGAGGCGTGCTACTTCTCGCTCTACGCGGCACCTCGTGGACCCGCGGAGGTTCTCTTTTTTCTCGGCGTGAATGGGGCGACGTACCTGCTCTTCTGTGCTGCCCTGTGGTCAATCCGTCCCGCCGCCCGGTCCGCCCACGATCTGCAAGACGCTCCCCGTGACGACTCGCACGCCGTCTGGATGATACTGGCCTGCGGACTCCTCTTCCGGCTGACGCTCGTTCCTCATCATGTCGTCGGATCTGATGACATCTATCGTTACCTCTGGGACGGAAAGGTCCTTGCAGCGGGGGTGAATCCCTACGCGTATCTTCCCACCGACCGGCACCTGTCGTTCCTTGCGTCTGCCGATCTCCCGGCTCTGGTGAATCATCCCGATTTGCGGACTATCTATCCTCCGCTGGCACAGGCCTTCTTCTGGTTTTCTTCGATCCTCTGGGGTGAATCGGTGGCGGGATTCAAGCTTCTCCTTGTTCTTGCGGACGCACTGACGATGGTCATTCTCGCGGCTTTCCTGCGCGGCCAGGAAGGACGGGCGTGGAAAGTCATGCTCTATGCGTGGTCGCCTCTTCCTGTTCTCTATTTCGGTCTCGACGGACACATCGATGCAATCGGCATCCCCTTTCTGATCCTCGCACTCCTCTTCCTTTGTACCGGCCGGAAAATGCGGGGAGCTCTGGCGCTGGGTTTCGGCATGCTCGCAAAGCTTGCCCCGGTCATCGTCGTGCCGTTCCTCCTCGGAAGAAACGGCGGGGGGAGAACCGCGGGACACCCCTCCGGCTCCGCTCCGGCGGGGGGAAGCCGCTGGTTCTTCCGGGCCCTTCTTGCGGGACTTCCACTGGCAATTCTCGGAGGGGGCTATCTGCTCTTCCTTGAGCCGACGTGGGGCATCGCCGATTCGTTGATGACGTTCGGGTCGCGGTGGGAGTTCAACGGCGGGATTTTCTACCTCCTGCACGGGATGATCGGCGTGAACGAAACAACTCACCTTGTGTGCGGCATCGCGATCGTGGGTTGGATTGCCTTCCTTACACTCAGGGACCTTCCTCTCGTGGAAAAGGTCTTTTGGGGGTTCACCGGCTTTTTCCTCTTGTCCCCCGTTGTCCACCCATGGTACCTGACGTGGCTTGCAGCGCTGCTCGCGCTCCGGTGGTCGCCGGCCGTCTGCGCATTCCTTGGCCTCTCCTGCGTCGCGAATCTTGTCGTCTATCAATACAGGGCGTTCGGACTCTGGACGGACCAACCGCTCCTTCTGCTCATGGAATATGTCCCCGTCGGCATCCTGCTGGTACGCGAGATCCTCCGCCACGAGGTGCTCACGGCGGCCGGAG
>Ga0182010_10000133_pt1 | contig 41266 bp, 38 predicted proteins | sample 611E1MmetaG_FD_120488 | JGI IMG/M metagenome (GOLD analysis project Ga0182010, IMG submission 120488) | Permafrost microbial communities from Stordalen Mire, Sweden - 611E1M metaG | ecosystem: Environmental > Terrestrial > Soil > Wetlands > Permafrost | place: Sweden: Stordalen | collected... | reverse complement strand
TCGCTAACCGTGACTACCCGGTGTTACAGGGCGGGATTCTCTTCCTCGCCATCGTCTTCGTGCTCGTCAATCTGGTCGTGGACATCTCGTACGCGATCATCAACCCGCGGATCAGGCTGTCATGAGCGTCGCCGAGATAGAGGCTGTCGACATCCAGCTCGAAGGGGCGCCGAGCGGGCTCTGGCGCGAGGCCTGGAGCCGGTTGAGGCGGAACCCCGTCGCCATCATCGGTTTCTGCCTGGTCGCTTTCTTCGTCCTGGTGGCGATCCTGGCGCCCCTGATCGCGCGATATAACCCAAACCCGGCTCACCCAGATCTCGCGCAGGTTTCACCCGGGCACGCTCCCGGTCCTTCGGCGGCTCACTGGTTGGGGCTCGATCTGAACGGGCGCGACGAATGGGCCCGCCTCATCTACGGAACCCGCTTCTCGCTCTTGATCGGCTTTGTGGCGGCGAGCTCCGGGCTCTCGATCGGGCTCGTCCTGGGCTCGATAGCGGGTTACGCGGGCGGTCTCGTCGACACGATCATCATGCGCTGCATGGACATCATGCTGGCGATCCCCGGACTGCTGCTGGCGATCGGGATCGTGGCCATGCTCGGACCGGGGCTCTGGCAGATCATGGTGGCGGTCGGCATCACCAACGTGCCCATCTTCGCCCGACTCCTGCGAGGCTCCGTGCTGGCGCAGAGAGATCAGGACTTTGTGCTGGCGGCAAGGGCGATCGGGGTGCGGCGGCGCGGGATTCTCTTCTCACACATCCTGCCGAACGCGATCTCGCCGGTGATCGTGCAGGGCACACTGGCGATGGCGACCGCGATCATCGACGTGGCCGGGCTTGGTTTCCTGGGGCTGGGGCCGCAGGATCCCAGCACGCCGGAGTGGGGAACGATGCTCACCCAGGTGAACCAGTATCTGCAGAGCGACCCGCTGCTGGCGATCGCTCCCGGCGTGGCGATCGTGCTCGCAGTGCTCGGCTTCAACCTGATCGGAGACGGACTGCGCGAAGCGCTCGACCCGAAGCTGCGTGGCCGTGTCTAAGCGAACTCGTCTCGGAATGAAGACCCGCCGACTGGCTGCGATCGGTGAGTGCGAGGCTAGGACGCAGCGCCTCGTTCGTAGCCAAAGCTACGGGCGAGGCCGAGGACAACGCATCGTGCCGCCGAGCGCGGCCAGACGACGGAGTGCTTCGTTTTGAGCCGAGTTCCTACAACCGCTTCCCCGATCCTCGAGGTGGAGGGGCTCCGGGTCGAGTTCTGGACCTCGCGCGGGACGATCTACGCCGTCAACGACATCTCGTTCAAGGTCGCGCCGGGAGAGATGATGGGCATCGTCGGCGAGTCGGGTTGCGGTAAGAGCGTTACGGCGCTGGCGCTGCTCGGCATCCTGCCGCGCGCGGGCCGGGCGGTCGCCGGCAGCGCCATGTTCGGCGGGCGCGATCTGCTCAAGCTCTCCGATCACGAGCTGCGGAAGATCCGGGGCAAGGAGATCGCGATGATCTTCCAGGATCCGATGACCAGCCTGAACCGGTGCTGACGATCGGGCGGCAGATCGTCGAGCCGCTCGAGACCCACTTCGGAGTCAGCCGCCACGAGGCGAAGAAACGCGCGATCGAGCTGCTCGACCAGGTCGGGATTCCCGGCGCGAAGGAACGCGCGAAGGACTACCCGCACCAGTTCTCGGGCGGGATGAGGCAGCGCGCCATGATCGCGATGGCGCTCGCCTGCGAGCCCAAGCTCCTGATCGCCGACGAGCCCACCACGGCGCTTGACGTCACCATCCAGGCGCAGATCCTCGACCTCCTGCGCACGCTCGTGAGCGAGCGAGAGACGGCGCTGATCCTGATCACGCACGACCTGGGCGTGGTCGCGGGACTGTGCACGGGCATCGACGTGATGTACGGCGGGATGTTCATGGAGCGGGGCACGGCCGACCACATCTTCAAACGGCCGCGGCATCCCTACACGCTTGGCCTGCTGCAGAGCTTGCCTCGGCTCGACGCGACTCGCAGGGTGAAATTGCACCCGATCAAGGGTGCCCCGCGCGACATGCTGAGCTTCCCCACGGCGTGCCCGTTCCAGCCGCGCTGCCGCTTCGAGGTCGAGCAGTCGCGACAGGAGGTTCCCCAGCTGGTCGAGATCGAGCCGGGCCATTACGTGGCCTGCTTCAACCCTGTGCCGGCCGACGAATGGCAGCGGAGCCGCAAAGGGGAGTCCGGTTGAGCGGTAACGGCGACACGCCCAGCCGTGATGGAAACCTGGTCGAGGTCGAGCGGCTCAAGGTCTACTTCCCGATCAAGAGCGGGATCGTTCTCGACCGCCACGTGGGCGACATCAAAGCGGTGGACGACGTCTCGTTCGAGATCCACCACGGCGAGACGCTGGGCCTGGTGGGCGAGTCGGGCTGCGGCAAGTCGACAGTGGGCCGGACGCTGCTGCGCCTGTACGAGCCAACGGAGGGCCGGATCGTCTTCGACGGCAAGGACATCAGCGAGCTCGGCGCCGAAGGGATGCGCGTCCTTCGCCGCCGCATGCAGATGGTCTTCCAGGACCCCTTCGCCTCGCTCAACCCACGCCACAGCATCTCGCGCATCATCGGCGAGCCGCTTCGGGTACACGGGCTGGCCGGGCGCCGGGCGGCCGGGCGCCGGGCGGCCGATCTGCTGGAGATCGTGGGCCTGCCCAAGGACGCGGCCAGCCGCTATCCGCACGAGTTCTCGGGCGGACAGCGGCAGCGGATCGGGGTGGCCCGGGCACTCGCGCTGAACCCCGACTTCATCGTGCTCGACGAGCCCGTGTCGGCGCTCGACGTCTCGATCCAGGCCCAGATCATCAACCTGCTCGAGGAGCTGCAGAAGGAGTTCTCGCTGACTTACCTGTTCATCGCGCACGACCTGGCGGTGGTGCGGCACATCTCCGACCGGATCGCCGTCATGTACCTGGGCTCGATCGTGGAGATCTCGCCGGCCGCCGAGCTGTACGCGAACCCGCTCCATCCCTACACGATCTCGCTGCTCTCGGCGGTGCCGATCCCCGACCCCGAGGTCGAGCGAGCGCGCAAGCCCCTGCTGCTTGCCGGCGACATTCCGAGCCCGGCCAACCCACCGTCGGCCTGTCGCTTCCACACCCGCTGCCCGTTCGTGCAGCCGACACGCTGCCGCGACGACGTGCCGGAACTACGCCGGCTTGAGCCCGGGCACCAGGTGACCTGCCACTGGGCCGAGCAGATCAAGGCGGGCGAGATCAAGCCACACGAGGTCGAGGTCGTGTTCGTGGAGGCCGAAAGCGCCTCTCACGGCTGGGAGCCACCGCCGGTCTAGAGGCTCGATGCGCGTCGCCTGGAAGCAGGAGGCGACGAAGGAAGCGATTCGCAGGAAGATCGAGCGTAAGGCGCGCCGCGGCGATTGAAGGCTGGTGACCCTATCGGTCGGAAAGCGACCGGCTAGCGAAGTCCGACAACGCCGACCGGAGTAGAGCTGTAGCCGAGGTCGCCGTTTCCGAGCTCTCCGTCGCGGTTGTAACCCCAGCACTTCACCGCGCCCCCGCTGAGAACGGCGCAAGCGTGGTAGCTGCCGGCGCTGATCTTCGTTGCGTTCGTGATTCCGCTGACGGTGACCGGGCTTGTGCTGTCGCTCGTCGTACCGTTACCGAGTTGGCCATGGTCGTTCGAGCCCCAGCACTTGACCGTGCCCACAGCGAGAACGGCGCAGGAATAGTTGTAGCCGGCGCTGATAGCGGCAGCGCCCACGATTCCGTTAACCGAAACCGGAGTCGGGGTGTCCACCTCGCCCCAGCACTTGACGGCGCCGCCCGAGAGCAAGGCGCAAGTGTGACCGGTGCCGGCGGCGACAGCGACGGCTGTCGTGATGCCGCTGACCTCGACCGGCGGCCAGTCGGTGTTGTCGTCCCCGCCGTTGCCGATCTGGTCTTGGTCGTTCGCGCCCCAGCAGTAGATCTTGCCGCTGGCGATGACGGCGCAGCTGTGCTCGTAGCCGGTGCTGATGCTCACGACATCCGTGACCCCGGGGACGGCGATCGGTACGAGGCTGAACAAGCTCGTGAAGGAACCGAGCTGGCCGTCGCTGTTCAGGCCCCAGCACTTGACCGTGCGGTCGGAGAGCAGTGCGCAGGTGTGGTAGCCGCCGGCGCTGACAGCGGTTGCGCCGGTGATTCCGCTGACGCGCACCGGTTTGACGCTGAAGTCATTGTCGTCGTTGCCCTTGTGACCGTGATTCCATGACCCGTCGCCGAGAGCGCCCGCCGCGTTGTTGCCCCAGCAGTAGACGGCGCCGCCCGAGACGACGGCACAGGTGTGTGACGCGTCGCCGCTGACGCTGGTCGCCTGCGGGATGACGCTGGTCGAGACCGGGCTCGCGCTACCTGTCGTTTTTCCGTTGCCGAACTGGCCGGTGCTGTTCAGGCCCCAGCACTTGACCGTGTGGTCGGAGAGCGAGGCGCAGGTGTGGTCGTCTCCAGCGCCGATCGTGGCGGCGTCCGTGATTCCGCTGGTGGAGACCGGAGTCGGGTTGTAGGCCTTCTTGCCGTTCCCCAGCTCGCCCTCACTGTTCGCGCCCCAGCACTTGACCTTGCCACCCGCCAGGATCGCGCAGGCGTGATGTGTGAACTCGCCAATGCCGGTGCTCACGTCTACCGCGTGGGAGATTCCCTTGACCGCGACGGCCGGATAGTGGCCGTTTGTGGTTCCGTCTCCAAGCTCGCCGTGCTCGTTCCAGCCCCAGCACTTGATTTGTCCGTTGGACAGCCGAGCGCAGGCGTACGCGTCACCGGCGCTGATTGCGGCTACCTTCCTCAGCCCGGCGACCAAAACGGGAGTCTCGCTGCCGTCGTAGTCCCCGCTGGCGTTGTTCGCGTTCGTGCCCCAGCACTTGACCTTGTGGGTCGAAAGGACGGCGCAGCTGAGGTCGCTACCCGCGCTGACGGCGACGGCCTTCTTCAAGTCGACGACCATGACGGGCGTGGGACCCGTTTCGTTGCCGCCGTCTCCGAGCCCGGTATTGGGGTCACCCCAGCAGGCGACCCGGCCGCTGGCCAGCAGGGCGCAGGTATGGCTGTAACCGGCGCTAACGGCGACCGCTTTACCGAGCCCGCGAACCAAGGTCGCAGAGGAGCTGTCGCCCTTTGCCCCCTTGCCGAGTTGATCGCTCAGGTCTTGGCCCCAGCACTTGACCTTTCCGTTACTGAGCAGAACACAGGCGTGATACGCGCCGGAGCTGAGGGCGACCGCGTGCGAGACGCCGCGAATGGTTCGTGGAGTTCGCCTGATGTAGTGGCTGTCAATCTCTCCGTCCTCGGTCAGGTGAGCCCAGTCGTAGCCCCAGCACTTGACCTTGCCGCCGCGGATGAGAGCGCAGGTCGTGGAGAAGCCGGCGCCGACTGACAGGGCATGCGAGAGCGCCTTGACCGTAACCGGGGTGGTGCTCGAGGTGAGGGTGCCGTTACCCAGCTCACCCAGGCTGTTGTCGCCCCAGCACTTGACCTTGCCGCCCGAGACCACGGCACAGCTGTGGATATCGCCGGCGCTGATCCGAGCGGCCTTCTGTTTGGGTGTCTTGGCGGCCCTGGATTGGAGCGTCGCGCTACCTGCCCGCGCGCCCGCGCCCGCGGGAAGACCGGCGGCCAACGCCAAGACAAAGACGCCGCCGAACAAGAGGCAGGCGGCGAGCCGGGGGGAAAAGCGCATTATGCGGATCATAAGGCACTTTGGCGATTTGTCTCGGGTCGAGATCGGGCTGGATAGCGGCCTATTATCTGTCTAGTCGAGACGGCGGCCTGATCGTGGGCCACACGGACGAGAAGCCGTCGAAGGGAGCCAGCGATGGCCGTAACGGTGCCAAAGAGATTTCAGCCGATGAAGTGCCGGGCCTGTGAGCGCGTGATCACGCCGAATGCATCGCTAGCCGCGAGCCTCGGTAGGCGCCTGGCCATCGCTTCGCGCGACGACTGCATCTACCGCTGCGAATGCGGCGCGGCCTACTCGAACGCGCGGAAGGAGGACGAGCGCGAGCTGATCGCGGCGAGCCCCGAAGCGAACGTGCCCAAACAGGTGCGCGAGGGGCTGGTCGAGGCGCTCGGCCAGGCCCTGAATCGCAGAGGCAGGCGCAAGAAGCGGATGCAGTTCTGCTTCGAGACCTCCGACGACGCCGTCACCTGGACTGTCATTCGCGGCCTCGAAGAGCAGGGGCGCCTGGACGCGCTGGTCGCGCCGCAGCGCCCGCAGGGCGAGCCGACACTGCTTATCTGGGGCGTCCCGATCAGCGGTCCGCGCGGCGCAGGGATCGCCTCCGCGCTGACCGAGGTCTGCAGCTCGCTGGGCGAGGCGCCGGGCTGGTTCACCGAGCCGGACGTGATCGTCGCCTGGCAAGACCAGCTCGTGTTGGTCGCGTCGAAGTTCCAGAGCGGGAACGAGGTGCGCCGGAAGTTCCGCGGCTTCGAGCGCTACCTCGATCGCCCCGATCTGTTCGCCGTCTCGCCCGACGAGGTCGCGGCCGACGGCTACTACGAGCTGACCCGGAACTGGCGTATCGGCACGGCCCTGGCCGAGAGCCTCGGGATACCCGCTTTCCTGCTCCTCAACCTCGGCCCGCCGGAGAAGATCGAGGTGGACGCCGATCTGTTCGGAGCGCTCGTCGCCCGCTCGCCGGCGCATGACTTCGCGTCGTGCAGCTGGAGCGATGTGCTGGAAGCCGCGCAGCCGATTGAGCCCTGGCTCGATCGGTATGCGTCTGATCGGCACAGGCTTTTGTACTGGCGCTGAATCGGCACACCCCTGCGCTGCTTTCCCGGATAGGTTCGCCAAAATGAGTCTCGAGCCCAGCTCTGGAGAAGTTGCCGTAGCGGCGTCCTCGCGAGAGGCGATCGAGCGCCGGATCCTCATCATTCGCGGACTCCGCGTGATGCTCGATCACGATCTGGCCCGTCTTTATGGCGTTGAGACGAAGGCACTTATTCAGGCGGTAAAAAGGAACGCTCGCCGCTTTCCGCCGGACTTCGCATTCCGACTCTCGGCGGAAGAGAACAGTTTTTTGAGGTCACAAACTGTGACCTCAAACGAAGGGCGCGGAGGCCGTCGCTATCCGCCGTACGCTTTTACGGAGCAAGGCGTGGCGATGCTTTCGAGTGTTTGTGAGAGCCGATTTCGCCAGGCCTGCACGCCCGAGGCGGCCGATCCACGGCGCCAGCGACCGAGAGGCCATTCACCGCACTACCAGTGCGCTTTCGTGACCCCTCGGCCACTGACATCCACGGCTTGACCCCCTCGAACGCACATCCCTACCGAAATCGGCTCTCTTCGGAGCGATCGCGCAGTCGCCGTGAACATCGAGATCATGCGCACCTTCGTCGCGCTGCGGCGGGTGAACGAGGTCCGAGACGCATTACGGTGCAAGCTCGACGAGCTGGAGAGGCACTTCGAGAGCAGGCTCGCCGAGCACGACGCCAAGCTTGCTCAGGTCTTCTCGGTCCTGCGAGAGCTAGTCGCGCCGCCTCCTCCCCCGAAGAAGCGCGCGATCGGATTCACGCCGCCCGAAGGCGAGTAGCCCTTCCGAACTAGTCGAGCTTGGCGCGGGCCTCGCTAGAGGAGAGTCGATTACGACAACAGACGCTCGTGTGAAGAACGTGCCCAACCGCGTCTGAGCTTCCAGCTAATATCCGCGCCGCATCCCCCTGGCCCTGATCCCGACACGGAGGCAGGCCATAGCGCTGAAGGCAATAGAGCGGCGAAAGCCCCTCACGTTCATGTTCATGGCCGCGGTCTGCGCCGCCACGGTCGCCGTCGCCATCTTTCCGACTTCGACCGGGGCGAGCGGGAGCATGCCGGGCCGCTACCCGCGCGAGGGCAACAGGCTGAAGTGCATCTCCACCGGCTACAAGTGCGCGGGCGCGGGCTACCGCTACGCGACCGTAAGGGCCTCCGGCTGGCCCTGGGCCAGATACGGAGGCCCGCAGGCCAGCTACAACTCGGCCGGGCCGCACAACTGCACTCTGTATGCGGCCTACCGGCTGGAGAAGAACGGACTGAAGTTCCCGGGCTGGTACGACAATGCCGGCAGCTGGTACCGGCACGTCTCGCGCCGGCGCGTGAACGGGCGCCCGGCGATCGGCGCGATCGCGGAGTGGAGCACACACGTCGCCTACGTGGAGTCGGTCGGCGCCTCGGGCATCACGATCAGCGACGACAACTACGGCTACGACCGGACGACCAGGCAGACGATCGCCTGGGGAAGCGCTCACTGGCCGCGTCACTTCATCCACTTCGCCGACAAGGGACCGCAGTGGCCGCGCTCCTTCAGAGACGTCATCTTCTCGTCGACGGACTGGGACGGGTCGGTCGTGCGCTGGCTGGTGGATTCGGGCGGGAAGCGGCATTTGATCGCCAGCCCGTCGATCTACCGCTGCCTGAGGAGGCGCGGCGTGAAGAACTACGGGCTCCAGCCCGATCGGATAGTGAAACTGCTGCCCAAGCCCGCTAACCGCCCGGCCTCGTGCCACCCGCGGCGCCAGGCGCGATAGAGGTCGAATCACGCTCGATCGATATGCGTCCGAGCGATGAAGCGAAACAGCGAGCGCTTCCCTGAAGATTTCGCTTTCCAACTAAGCGCTGAAGAGTGGGACAGCTTGAGATGCCAAATTGGCATCTCAAGCGAGGCGCACAGTGGCCGTCGCTTTGCGCCCTACGTCTTCACTGAGCAAGGTGTGGCGATGCTTTCTAGTGTCCTCCGAAGTGAGCGCGCGGTCGGATTCACACCGCCCGAAGGCGAATAAGCCCTTCCGCGCAGAGGCTAGACTCACAATAGATGAGATACCATATTTGGTGTAGAGAAGGATAGGAGCAAGATGGAGCAAGATTTTCTCGCCGAAGTGATCCATGAGCGAAGCGCCAGGAATCCTCGCTTTCCCGCGCTCGTGAAGGCGGCCGAAGAGCGCCGGAAACTTCTACTTGCACTGGCCAAGGAGCGCGAAGCATCCGGCCTCACCCAGACCGAAGTCGCGGCCGCAATGGGCACCTCTCAGTCGCAGGTGGCGCGTCTCGAGTCTGCGAGTGTCGACACGAAGCTCTCGACTATCGAAAAGCTCGCCGCGGTGCTCGGTAAGCGGATCGAATGGCGGATCAGCGATGCGCCTACGGCGAAGTAAACGGCTTCTCGGTGGTATTCCGGTAACTACGACAGCCCGCTAATCGAGCCTACCGCGGGCGGCCATCAGACCGCCGACGTCTCCGCCCGGCCCGCGCAGGATCCAGGCGAAACCGACCGCGATCGCGGCGCCCACGAGCGGCCCGACGAGGTAGACCCAGAAGTGGTCGAAGTTGGCGAGCGCGAGGTCGGGGCCGAAGGAGCGGGCCGGGTTCATCGAAGCGCCGCTGAGCGGGCTCGACCAGAGCCCGGCCAGGATGATGTAGCCGCCGACGGCGAGCGCCGAGAGCGGGCCGACGTTCTGGGCGCGCGAGGCCGTGCCGAGAATCGTGCTGACCAGGCCGACGGTGAGGGCGAGCTCGGTCAGCAGCGCCTGCCAGTCGGCCATGCCGGCGCCGGGCACCGTCGCGCCGAGCGCCCCGACCTTGCCGTAGGCGGCCCAGAGAAAGAGGCAGGCCAGCGTCGCCCCGACCAGCTGCGCGAGCACGTAGCCGGGAACGCGGCGCCAGAGGAAGTCTCGGCGCAGGGTGAAGGCGAGCGTGACGGCCGGGTTCAGGTGGGCACCCGAGACGGCGCCCATGAAGAGGATGATCGCCATCACCATCAGACCGGGCGCCGCGACCGCAGCCGGGCGGCTGATCGAGCCGGGGCTGAGCGCGTTGACTACAGGGCCGCCGCAGGCGGCGAGCACCAGCAGGAAGGTTCCGAACAGCTCCGCGAACAGGCGCCGCCACTCGACGAGCGGATCGTCGAAGCCGGTCATGCTCGGGGGCTCGAGGGCTAGGAGGGCGGTCCAGGGGCGGGCGGGTGAGGCGAGCGGGTGGTCGGGCTTCGCGGGGTGATTGCGTTTGGGCTGGTGGTCGGTCATCCCGTGCAGTTTTTCATAGTGGGGGCGTGGGCGAAGGTCGTTGTGCGTTGGAAGGGGGGACGGGCGCTATAGAGAATCCCTCGGTGTGAGCCGTCTAGGTCTTCGCCGGAAGGAGCCATACGAAGCCGGGAAAGCGGCTCTAGCGAAGTTCGGACTTGAGCGCGAGAAGACGATTCGTCGGGAATGGCGGTTTTGGGTTGCGCTCGCCGTGTTGAGTCTCGGCGCAGCTGCCGCGGTTGGATTCACAACCGGGACTCTCAGAGTCGCCTCGAGTTTCGCTCTCGGAGTTCTCGTCACGTCCGCACTCTTCGCTTGGGAGATGGGCGGGAATGCCAGAAACCTCAGGTTTCTCTGGGGATTCGTAGGAGAACGCCAGACTGAAGAGCTGCTCCGGTTACTCGACGATTCGTGGGAGTGCGTGCACGACATCGTACGTGGGAGGGGCAAATGGAAGAGCAACTGGGACCATGTCTTGATCGGCCCTGCCGGCGTCTTTTTACTAGATTCGAAGTCGTACTCTTCGACTTCTAAGGCGAAGGACGATGCGCTTCGTTCGGGCAGGCTGATATGCCGCGGATCCGATATTCGCGGCGCAGCGATCTCACTCAAAGAGGCGCTAGAGCCGAAGGTTGGAAAGCAATACGTCAATGCTGCGATTGTGATCTGGGGCGAATTCCCACAGAAACGATACGAGGAGAACCAGGTCACCTACCTCCGGAGTGACGAGTTGCTCGGCTGGTTAAGCGAAAAGCCCGGGCGTCTCTCCGAGCGAGAGCGAAAAACCGTCGCGCAGGCAGTTCGGGATCTGAAGGAAGTTTCCGAGACGCAGGAAGTCCCCGAGCAGACCTAGCTCGAGCCTCTGGCTGTTGCGCAGAACCAGTCGAGCGCTGCCTTTAGCCCATTCAGCATCTTCGGATTTCGGCCGAGATCGGATAGCGGGAGCGACGGCCTACCACTGATCGAGTCCTCGGGAATAGCCACGCCGGGGATCTGGTTCAAACGCGTGAGGAGATCTTTCCGGAGCTCGAGAGCATCGAAGGGAGGCTGGTTCATGTGCTGGAACTGAATCCCGACGCTACCGGACGTCCAAATGGCGATCGGATAGTGTCGGCGTCCAGCGACATCTAGCACTGGAACGAATGTGCCATAGACGTTTCCGCGGCCCCACCACGCCAGCAGTCCGCGTTTCGCTGCCCACTCGAACAGGTCTCTCCCAGCGCGCACGGCGTCCGGTCCTTGCTCCGAGAGGACGGAGAAGAACGACTCTTCGTCCCACTGGCGGCCCGGACTGCTTGCCCGTTTCTTCGTTTCGGCCTCGGCGGTCTGGCCAATGACGCGCGGGACTAGCGTCTTCACTCCCTCGCCCACGTACTGCTTGACCTCGATGGCGATCACCTCGGCGGGAGTCATCTGTTCGTTCAGGAACTCGACGACTCGCCGCAGCTCTCGTGGAATCTGATCGGCGACGAAGACAAGGCGGACGCGCCCGGCCTGGAGATTCACGGCGGCTCGCTTCCAGAATTCCTCTGGATCGGAATCGGAGCCGATCAGGTTCGTGACCTCGGTCTCCGAGTCGAGGTTCTCCTTCTCGCAGCGCCGCTCGAGTGCCGACTGGATCTCCTCGATCGGCCAGTAGACGACCGCGTTCGCGGCGTAGTCGAGCATCTGACCGACTACCTCGCGGCGGATGCGCGTGTCGGAGCTGCGCTTGGTTTCGACAATCGTCGGAACCGCGTCCTGGTCGAGGAAGAGGTGGTCGATTGACCATTTCGTCGCGCCTGAATCATTCGAGCCGAGCGGCGCCTCGCGGCGGATGAGCAGCCATCGTCGTGGCTCGGATCCAGGGAGTTGGTCGCCAGCGAGGAGGTCTGGGTACTTGGCGAGCAGTGACTGGAGGACGTCCTCGCTGTCGTACGGCGCCTCGGTCATGGCGATGAGGTTGTCATCGCCCTGGAGGAGGTACATGCCGCCGGTCATGGCCCGATTCTACGGGCATGAGCCGCGCTATACATTCGAGAGCTTGAGGGCGCAATCTCCCGGCCAGACCTCAGACGAAGAGGAGTCGGCGAGTGGACGATCTCAAGTTGTTGACCGAGGACCTTTCCCGGATCTATCAAGCAACGGGTCGCGAAGTCACGAGCCTGTTACAGAAGCTCGACTCGGATTTAGTCTCGGAGGCGGCGGAACCTGCATCATGGACATGACTACGCCGAGTTGCCGCCAAGCGACAAGCCCGCCCCGATTTCCGTTCAGTCGCCGCCGAGCAGTATCCTGACCGCGTGCCTTTGGTGAAGTCGAAGCAGCGGGTCGCTGACCACGGTGAGGTCTTTACGCCCGCGTGGATGGTCGAGGCGATGCTCGATCTCGTCAAGGCCGAGACCGAGCGCATCGACTCCCGCGTTCTTGAGCCGGCGTGCGGGAGTGGGAACTTCCTCATCCCGGTGCTCCGGCGCAAGTTGGCCGCCGTTGAACTTAAGTTCGGGAAGTCCGACTTCGAGAAGCGCCACTACGCTCTCTTCGGCCTCATGTGTGTCTACGGCATCGAGTTGCTGGACGACAACGTCGCCGAGTGCCGTGAGAACATGCTCGAGATCCTCGCCGACTACATCGGTCTTGACGAGCAGGACGACCTCCACCGAGCCGCCGCCTATGTGCTCTCACAGAACATCGTCCATGGTGACGCACTCACGATGCGCACGAGCACGAGCCAGCCGATCACGTTTCCCGAGTGGGGCTACTTGGGCAAGGGCAAGTTCCAGCGGCGCGACTTCCGCTACGACACGCTCACGCAGATGTCGTCCTTCGGCAAGGACACGCTCTTCGCCAACCTCGGCAAGCACGAGATCTTCACTCCGATCAATAGCTATCCGCCGCTGACCTTGAAGGATCTGGCCGGTGGTTGAGAAGGCCGCGTTCTCGCTACGGGGTCGCAACCCTGACGTGCTGACCTGTATCGCGAACCTCTCCAACGACGAGGTCTTTACGCCGCCCGAGCTCGCCAACAGGATGCTCGACATCGTGGCCGAGTCATGGGCAGCGTCCAACGGCGGGGCGAGTATCTGGGCCGACTCAACCGTCCGGTTTCTCGACCCGTTCACCAAGTCGGGCGTGTTCCTCCGTGAGATCACGAGACGCCTAACGGAAGGGCTCGCGAATGAGATCCCCGACCTACAGGAGCGGGTCGCTCACGTCCTAACAACGCAAGTTTTCGGGATCGGCATCACGTACCTCACTAGTCTGCTGGCCCGTCGGAGCGTCTATTGCTCGAAGTCGGCGAACAGCCCTCACTCGATCGCCGGATCCTTCGCCACCGAGGAAGGCAACATCTGGTTCGAGCGGACGGAGCACACCTGGGTCGGCGGCACCCAGTGGGTGCTCATGAGCGATGAGAACGGCCAGCAGACCAAGAAGTTCATCGACGGTAGGTGCAAGTATTGCGGGGCGAGCCAGACAAGCCTCGATCGAGGAGCAGAGCTCGAGACGCACGCCTACGCGTTCATCCACACCGACGACATCAAGGCTCGGCTCGCCGAGCTATTTGGAGATGAAATGCAGTTCGACATCATCATTGGAAACCCGCCGTACCAGATCGGATCGGCCGGGGGCACCCGCGACGTTCCGATCTACCAGCGCTTTGTCGAGCAGGCGAAGAAACTCGAACCCCGTTTCCTATCGATGGTCATCCCTTCAAGATGGATGGCGGCCGGCCTGGGTCTCAGCGACTTCCGGGCGGCGATGCTCGGTGATCCGCGAATAAGGAAGCTTGTCGATTACCCGGATTCGAGCGAGCTGTTCCCAGGTGTGAAGCTGATGGGTGGCGCGTGCTACTTCCTTTGGGATCGCGACAGTCCCGGGTTGTGCGAGACGACGCTTGTGCGAGCAGGCCAAGAGCTTGAAACCGTCGAGCGACACCTTGACGAATTTGACATTCTCGTGCGTGACAGTCGCGCCCTAGCCATCCTCCGGAAGGTGCGCGACCGCCAGGAGCCGTCAATGTTCGACGTGCTCTCTGCGGACAAGGAATTTGGTCTGACCAGCAACTTCGCCGACTATAAAGCCGATCTCTTTCCATCGGCGATTCCGCTCTACGCATATCAACGAGGGCAGCGACTCGTTGGTTGGATCGCTAGGAACAAGATCACCAAGAGCGCTCACCTCATTGACACATGGAAAGTGTTGATACCTGCGGCGGGGTTCGAGTCGCAGATCTTCCCAACCCTCGTCTTGAGCTCGATTAGACGTGCGCCAAATCCCTCGGCTTGCACCCAGACATACCTGTTCTTGGCAGCATCCTCTGAGGCCGAAGCGGACTATATGGAAAGTTACGTTAAGACTCGGTTTTTCAGATTCCTCGTCTGGTTGCGCAAGGTCAGTCAACACGCAACCCGGTCCACCTACGCCTGGGTTCCACAGCAAACCTGGGATCAGCACTGGACAGATGCCGCCCTCTACGAGAAGTACGGCATCACGGACGACGAGCAGGCGCTCATCGAATCGATCATCCGCCCGTTGAGAGCGGGACACGCGGAGGACGATGAGTAAGACGATCGGTGAGATCTTCGCCTCCAAGCCAGAGGCTCGACCGCGCATCTACGCCTACTCGATCGACGACGAAGCGCACAATGGGCTCCTCAAGGTCGGTCAGACAACGCGGGATGTCAGGCAACGCGTTGCCGAGCAGCTCAAGACCGCAGGCATCAAGAACTACACAGTCGTGCTCGACGAGGTGGCCGAACGTGGCGACGGTACGGTGTTCTCCGATCATCAAGTGCGTGCGGCCCTGGTGACGAAGGGCTTCGAGAACACAGAGCTGGAGTGGATGCGGTGTTCGGTTCCTGACGTTCAGACGGTGCTCATCGAGCTACGCACTGGGCTGAAACTCACCGGAACGCATCACGAGACCTTCCCGATGCGCCGCGAGCAGGCGGAGGCGGTCAACAAGACGCATGCCTACTTCCATTCGATCTGGACGGAGGACTTGCACGCCGTCCCGCGCTACCTGTGGAACGCGAAGATGCGCTTCGGTAAGACCTTCGCCGCCTATCAGCTCGCAAAGAAGCTCGGTGCGACACGGGTGCTGGTGGTGACCTTCAAGCCGGCCGTCGCCGATGCGTGGCAGACCGACCTCGAATCGCATGTCGACTTCGACGGCTGGGAGTACCTTTCCCGCCTGTCCGATCGCGACCCCAGGGCGATCGACCGCCACACGCCGCTCGTCTACTTCGGCTCCTTCCAAGACCTCCTCGGTCGTGACAGCGCCGGCAACATCAAGCCGAAGAACGAATGGCTACACGAGATCAACTGGGACCTCGTCGTCTTCGATGAGTACCACTTCGGCGCGTGGCGCGACACCGCGAAGGAGCTGTTCGAGGGCGAGGACGACACGGTCGCCAAGAAGGAGGCCAAGCTCGAATATGCCCCCGGCCTCGAAGGCGTTAACGAGGACCTCAGTGAGCTCTCCGAGCAGGAGAGCGAGTTCCTGCCCATTACCACCAACGCGTACCTCTACCTTTCTGGCACGCCATTCAGGGCCCTGGCGACGGGGGAGTTCATTGAAGAGCAGATCTTCAACTGGACCTACACCGACGAACAGCGAGCCAAGGAAGAGTTCCCCTCAAAGAGCGCGACCAAGTGGAACCCCTACGGCGCTCTCCCGCAGATGCGCCTGCTCACGTATCAGATGCCCGACGAGTTGCTCGCGATCGCCAGTCAGGGCGAGTTCGATGAGTTCGACCTCAACGAGTTCTTCGCCGCTACGGGCAGGGGTGACGGCGCGGTGTTCAAGCACGAGAACGAAGTTCAGAAGTGGATCGACATCATCCGTGGCTCTTACGCCCCGACCCAGGTTGACAACCTCAAGCTCGGCGCCCAGCGCCCGCCGTTTCCGTACTCCGATGTCCGGCTCCTGCCGTACCTGCAGCACTCGTTCTGGTTCCTGCCCAATGTCGCCGCTTGCCATGCGATGGCGAACCTGCTCGCGGAGAAGCACAACATCTTCTGGCACGACTACAAGGTGCTCACCGTGGCCGGTGCTTCGGCTGGGACTGGGTTGGATGCGCTACCGCCAGTTCGGCAGGCGATCGGAAGCGGTTTCGAGACCAAGACGATCACGCTTTCGTGCGGCAAGCTCACCACCGGCGTCACCGTGCCGCAGTGGTCGTCGATTTTGATGCTGCGCAATCTCAAGGCGCCTGAGACCTACTTCCAGGCGGCGTTCCGTGTGCAGTCGCCATGGTCGATCAAGAATCCGAATGGCGACGATCCCAACGAAGAGGAGATCCTCAAGCCGGTTTGTTTCGTATTCGACTTTGCACCTACGCGGGCGCTGCGCCAGCTCGCTGAGTACGGCGTTGGGCTCTCGCCGGATGAGCCCAATCCCGAGAAGGCCGTCGAGGAGCTGGTTTCGTTCCTGCCTGTGCTCGCCTACGACGGCTCACACATGACTCAGATCGACGTCGGCGGCATCCTCGACATCGCCATGGCTGGAACGTCAGCCACCCTCTTGGCGCGCAAGTGGGAGAGCGCGCTGCTGGTTAATGTCGACAACGACACCTTGCGCCGCATTCTTGACAATGCGGACGCGATGGAAGCGGTGATGCGGATCGAGGGCTTCCGCGCACTCGGCGACAATATCATCGAGACCGTTATCAACAAGAGCGAGAAGGTCAAAGAGCTCAAGAACAAGGCTAAGGACAATGACCTGTCAGCGAAAGAGAAGAAGGAACTCACCGACGAGGAGAAGGAGTACAAGTCCAAGCGGAAGCAGATCGAGGAGAAGCTGATCAAGTTCGCTACTCGGATTCCTGCGTTCATGTACCTCACCGACTTCCGCGAGAACACGCTTCAGGACGTCATCACGAAGCTGGAGCCTGATCTGTTCCGCACGGTCACAGGACTCACCGTCGAGGACTTCCGCCTCCTCGTGCAGCTGAGGGTGTTCAACACCGAGCAGATGAACCAGGCCGTCTTCGCTTTTCGCCGTTACGAAGACAGTTCCCTCCGCTACACAGGCATCGACTCCCACTCCGGCCTCGCCCGCTACGGCCTATACGACACCGTGGTCGCCCGCGACTTCGCCGAGTTGGCCTGAGGCTCGGTACACGGCTCCGTAGAGTGACGTGCGGCCAGCAGCGCTAGGACGTTCCGCCCCAGCGGAACGTCCGCCCGAGAAAAGCGAGATGGCGAGGGCCGGAATTGAACCGGCGACACCACGGTTTTCAGCCGTGTGCTCTACCAACTGAGCTACCTCGCCAAGCAGCGCCAGATTCTACTCACTCGCGTCACTGGTCGGCGGGCTCCGTGCGGCCAGGCGCGACTGGCATACCGGAGTCCGCCTCGAGCCGATGACCGCACTTCGCTCTCCGGAGCCGTGCGGAGCACTGTCTCCTCCGGCGAAGCACGCCCAACGACTCGCCAGAGGCGCGAGACGTACCGGGCTGAGCTACCCTCGCCGTCGAACCACCGCGAACTTCAACGACTGGGAGTCGAACGGTCGCCGCACGCCGAACAAGGAGGCCGCTATCGTCCTCACCGCCCGACCATCACACTGGGACCGCCACCGAAAATCCGCGGCGCTGCGACTCTGGGCGGTAGCCGCGACGTGCGTGTCACTAAGACACGAACGCTTTCCGCACATTTCTAGCTGACCACGTGGCGCTACCGTGTGGCCTTTTTATCCCCTTGTGGTTCAGATCCTCGGCGATCTCCTCGAGTGACAACCCTTTCTCGAGCATCCGATTGATTCTCACACGCCAGGCATAGTCCAATTGGTTGCAGCGCACGTGCGCGAGCCGGACGTTCCAGGGGACAAGATGCCCACCATCCTTCCTGAGCCTGGGGTAGTGGTCCGGCGAGGGTGCCCAATCCGGCACAGGAGTAAATGTAGGATCGAAATAGCCCCGCCCCTTGGGGCAATAGCACTTCGGCATCTCGCAGCGGAGTTCGATGATCTGGCCACGTTGCGCCATCTGAACGAGGACACCGTGTGTACCGAGCTCTTGTAGTCGGCCTACGAGCGCGTCTCCCGTGATCGTTTCAGGGCTTGCCGTTTTTGTCGTCACGCCTGTTCTCCTTAGTTCTGGTTGGCAGACTCATCTCAGCTCGGACGCGGAGAAACTTTAGACCCACGACTCCTCCGCTGCCGTCACGCATTTGGCTTCGTTTTTGCGCAACTGCGCGATACTTCCAGGATGAGCTCAACCGAAACCCAGCCCGTAGTCGTCATCGGCGCCCCGCTCGACCTCGGTGCCGGGCGCCGCGGCGTCGACATGGGCCCCTCGGCGATTCGCTACGCCGGGCTGGCCAAGCGCCTGGCCGCGATGGGCCTCGAGGTCGAGGACTGGGGCAACATCCAGGTTCCGGTGCCCGAGGCGACCAGTGTGAGCGACGAGCACGCCCGCTTCCTGCCCGAGGTGAAGGCCGTCTGCGAGGAGGTGGCCCGCTGCGTGCGCCAGGCGATCGAGAAGGGCGCCTTCCCACTCGTACTGGGCGGCGACCATTCGATCGCGCTCGGCTCGCTGGGCGCACTGGCCTCGGTGTATGGGCCCGGCGGCGTCCTCTATGTCGACGCCCACGGCGATCTCAACCTGCCCAAGTCGAGCCCGAGCGGGAACGTGCACGGAATGGTGCTGTCAGCAGCGCTGGGGCTGGCGGGAAGTGGTTTCGAGAGCCCCGAGTGGCCGCTGCCGATGGTCGAGGCCGGTCGCATCGCCATTGTCGGCGTGCGCTCGCTGGATGAGCCCGAGCGCGAGCTCGTGCGCGAGCTGGGCGTGAAGGTCTACACGATGAACGACATCGACCGGCTGGGGCTGGAGCAGGTGATGGGAAGCGCGCTCGACGACGTCGCGGGCGCGGGCTTCGTGCACGTCTCCTTCGACCTGGACGCGGTCGATCCCGACACGGCTCCTGGCGTCGGGACTCCCGTCCGGGGCGGGCTCTCCTACCGCGAGGCGCACCTGACGCTCGAGCTGGTGGCCGAGTCGGGGCTGGCCGGCTCGCTCGACATCGTCGAGGTCAACCCGATTCTCGACCGCGAGAACGCGACCGCGAAGCTGGCGGTCGAGCTGGTTGCGAGCGCGCTCGGCGCCCGCATCCTCTGACGACTCGCTCGGCTCTACTTGCCGCGCGAGGTCTTCTTGTGCTTCTTCACCTTCAGACTCACCATCTGCGTCTTATCGTGAGGGGTGCCGATGCTCGCGAATGACGATCCACCCTTACTTGGCTTTGCGGCCATCTTCCGTCCTCCTCGCTGGTCTACCTGCTCGCTCTGTGCCCTCTGGGCGGGAACGAATTGCCTGACCGAGCCCGCTCGCGGTTCGAGCGTTTCTTGCAAGAGACAGAGAGAGTTTCACTGATCTGCCAGGAACTTCGCATTTCTTCGTTCCGAGCCCGGATCCTCCCCATAGCTGCCCGAGAAGCTTGCGCGCTTGAGCGTTTCTTCCGCTTGCGCCGCGATCACAGAGCACAGCCGCGTCGCACGAGGCGAAAGCTACGGTGCGGCCGAGCTGACAGCGTCGAGCAGATCGTCGAGTTGGGCGCTGGCGAGGCAGATCGAGGTGTCGGCCGCTCCGTAGTAGAGGCGCACTTCGCCAGACGCCTGGTCGTGCACGAGGCCGCAAGGAAACACGGTATTGGGCACATCTCCTTCTCGCTCGTTCTGGGCGAGCGGTCCGAAGACCCAACCGGGTGTGCGACCGAGCAGGCGCGTAGGTTCCTCGAGATCGAGCAGCGCAAGGCCCACCCGGTAGATGCTGCCGGAGACGGTCTCTTTGACGCCGTGGTAGATCATCAGCCAGCCGCGCTCGGTCTTGAGCGGCGGCGGGCCGATGCCGATCCGGAGCGAATCCCACCAGGCGCCGCGCCGCGGCTGGAGCACCTGTTCTGGTGAGCTCCAGCTCTGCAGGTCGGTTGAGCGGGAGAGCAGGATCTCTCCATGGGAGTCGCCGAAGGCGGTCATCGGTCGATGGAAGAGGATCCACTTTCCACCCACGCGCTCGGAGAGCAGAGCCGCGTTCTTGTCCTCCGGACGTTTGATGATGCCGCGCCGCTCGACCGAGCGGAAGTCCTTCGTGGTGGCGAGGAAGACAGCAGGACCGGCCGGCCCGTAGGCGGTGCAGGTGATGACCCAGCAGTCCAGCTCGTCCACCCGGACGCAGCGCGGGTCCTCGAATCCCCACTCCTCGCTCTCAACGCCCTCGGCCGGCGCGAGCAGGGGCTCGGAGGCGACCGACCAGTCGTCGATCCCGTTCGCCGAGCGTGCGACGGTGAGGTGGGAGATGCCGGTGAGAGCTTCCACCCTGGCCAGCACGACCGTCTCGCCGTCGACAACGGCAGCGCCCGGGTTGAAGACCGCGTTGACCGGATACGGCCAATCTTCCCTCGTCAAGAGCGGGTTCTGCGGATGGCGTTTGAACAGCTCGCTTTCCAGTGGGGTCATGTCGCCCTTACGCTAGCGGTAGGCCGGCGCGCCACGACGGGCAGTCCCGCCGCGTCGAGCACCAGCCAGGCGCGGTGGAAGGCAAGCGTCGATTCGGCGCCCTCGTTGGCGTTCACTTCGTGCTCGCCCAGTCCGTCGCTGCAGCCGCCGGTCGCGAAGTCGTAGAGTGGGCGGCCGAGCCGGTTGCTGCCGAGGAACCAGTCGAATGCACGTTGTGCTCGCGCCGCGTGCTCGAGCTCACCGGTCAGCGCGAACGCGGCGAGCTCCGCCTCGACCAGGGCAGACGCATCGAGCGGCTGCTCGTCGCACAGTTCCGGAACAGGCTCGTCGCGCCGTCTGCCGCGATGGCTGGTCAGCTGTAGCGGACCAGCGGCGAGCCCACATTCGTCACCGAGCCAACCGAGCGACTCGAGCCCGATCGACAGGTAGTCCTTGCGACCGAGCGCCTCTCCGCCCAGGATCAGCGCATGGGCGAGCCGAGCGTTGTCGTAGCTCAGCTCGTTCTCGAACCAGCGCCACTCCTTCGCCTCAGTCCGCTCGTAGGCGCCCGCGAGCTGTTCGGCGAGGCGTTTCAGTAGCTGCTGCGCCTCGGGTTCGAGCCTGTCGGGGTCGAGCCGAGCGAGGCCCAGGATCGCGTACGCCGCCGTTCGCAGCGACACGTCGCCGCCGAGCGAGGCGACGAGCTCGGTGAGCAACCTCTCGGCCGGGCCGACGACCGCCGGCACCCATGCCGTCGAGAGCACCGCGCCGAGCGTCCAGATCGAGCGCCCGACGTGATCGCCAACGTGCGGCTCATCGAGCCAGCGCCGCTCGTAGCTCATGAAGTTGCGCATTCCGCGCCCACCGCCGTCGTCGGATGCAGCGTAGAGAAAGGCAAGCGCCCGGTACAGGATCGGCGCCCAGCCCTGATCGGCGTGACGGCGATCGAGCTCCAGGGCTATGACCGCCAGGCGCGCAACGTCGTCGACGCAGTAGCCGGTTTCTCGGTTTGGGATCGCGCCGCGGGCGTGCTGCACGATGCCGACGTCATCGACGAGTGTGCGGATGTGGTCGGTTCGGGGGTTCCTGAGCTCCAGCTCGACGACGGGAATCGGCGTCCGGCGCGGCGCGAGCGTTACCGCCTCACGGAGCACGGACGCGGTCACCTCGGCTACGGAAGGCCAGGCGATCCCCTGTCCGATCCGGCGAGCCTCTGCTCGCGCAGTCGTCAGCGCCTCGGGCTGCTCCACGAATTCGTTTACCGCCTCGGCAAGCGCGTTCGAGTCTCCGAACGGCACGATCCGCCCGGCTCCAGACTCGAGGATGTCCTGCGCATACCAGTAGGGGGTCGAGATAGCGGCACAGCCGGCGGCGATCGCGAAGGTGAGTGCGCCCGAGGAGACCTGTTCGGGACTGCCGTATGGAGTGATGAAGACGTCGGTAGCGGCGAGCAGGTCGGCCAGCTCGTCGATCGAAAGGAAGCGGTCGTCGAACTCGACGTGATCGCCGAGCCCGAGATCGACGACGCGACGCTCGAGCATCAGCCGGTACTGCTCGCCCTCTCGGCGCACGATCTCCGGGTGCGTGCTCCCCGCGATCAGGTACAGAACCTCGGGGTGACGCTCGATAATCGACGGCAGCGCCTCGATCGCCGTCTCGAAGCTCTTACCGGGCGATATCAGGCCGAAGCTGGAGAGCAGAAAGCGTGACTGCATCCGCTCATATCCGCCCGGCATAGGCGTGACGTAGAGCGGCCGCCGCCCGGCCGCGTACTCCTCGCGGCGCCGTCCGAGCACGACCGGCGCGCCGTGCGGAACGACACGAATCTTGTGCATCGGACAGGCTTTCGTCTTAACGAGCAGACGCCGCGCCGTGTCAGTCATCACGATCACCAGCTCGGCTTGCTCACAGAGCGCCGTTACCACCTGCAGTTGATGTGGCGACGGCTGAGACAGCACCGTGTGCAGCGTCACGACGAGTGGCTGAGCAAGCTCCTGCGCAAAGGAGAGCACGTACTCGCCATCCGTGCCGCCATAGATCCCGTACTCGTGCTGGAGAAGGACAACGTCGAAGTCCGAGCGGCCAAGCCGCCTCGCAGCACGCACGTAATCTCCGCGGACGCCCTGCGAGACCGTCGCGGACAGCTCTGGCCGTTGCGGGCTCGACGGCTGATCGACCACGACGACGGGACCTACGTCGTCAACACCAGGCACCTCGAGCAGCGCCTCGCGGACGTCGAACGAGAAGGCGCCGATCCCACAAGCGCGCGGCGGGAACGTCGAGAAGGTGGCGATACGCACGGCTACCTGGCGCCCCCTTTCATCACGCGTCCGGCGCCTCAAGATCCCAACGGCAAACTTAACCGGTTCGAGTCCACCCTACCTGACCCCAGCTTCGAATCGGTCGAACGCCGCTCGCTGAGCGAGGAACGTTAGCCCTTCGCTTTCGGCGGGTCGGGCTCCGGCTCCTCGCCCACGCCCTTCGGCTGCCAGTAGCGCTTTCCGCGCATCTCCTCGGGCAGGTAGTCGAGCTCGAAGCCCCGCTTGTCGTCATGAGGGTAGATGTAGCCCTCGCCGCTTCCCAGCGCCTTGGCGCCGCGGTAGCCCGAGCCGCGCAGCATCTTGGGCGGGCGCACGTTGCCGCGCTCTCGCACGTCCTCGCGGGCGGAGAAGATGGCCGTCTTGACGGCGTTCGACTTGGGCGCGAGCGAGAGGTAGATCGCCGCCTCGGCCAGGTTGAGCTGCACCTCGGGCAGGCCCACGTACTCGACCGCGTCGGCTGCCGCGACCGCCACCTGGAGCGCCCGCGGGTCGGCCAGACCGATGTCCTCGGAGGCGAAGATGACCATTCTCCGCGCCATGAAGCGGGGATCCTCGCCGGCCTCGATCATCGAGGCCAGGTAGTAGACGGCGGCATCGGCGTCGCCGCCGCGCATGCTCTTGATGAAGGCCGAGGCGAAGTCGAAATGGGCGTCGCCGGCGCGGTCGTAGACGAGCGGACGCTTGCTCGAGGCGTCCTCGATCTGGCGAGCCTCGATCTTTTTCTTCTCGGAGGTCGCCGTCTCGGCGGCCAGGTCGAGGATGTTGAGCGCATTCCGCGCATCGCCCCCGGCTTTCTGGGCGATCAGGCCGACCAGCTCGTCTGTCAGCTCTTGCTTCAGTTCGGCGGCGCCGCGGCGTGTGATCACCTCCAGCTCCTGCTGCGAGAGCGGCTCGAGCGCATACAGCTGGCAGCGCGAGAGCAGGGCCGAGTTGACCTGGAAGTAGGGGTTCTCGGTGGTGGCGCCGATCAGCGTGATCAAGCGGGCCTCGACCGCCGGTAGGAGCGCGTCCTGCTGGCCGCGGTTGAAGCGGTGGATCTCGTCCAGGAAGAGGATCGTGCGCTTGCCGTGCGCGCCCAGGTTGTCCTTGGCCCGCGCGATCACGCCGCGCACGTCGGCGACCGAGGCCGAGACGGCGGACAGCTCCTCGAAGGCGGCGCCGGTTATCTCGGCGACGATGCGGGCCAGCGTCGTCTTGCCCGTCCCGGGCGGGCCGAACAGGATCATCGAGCCTACGCGGTCCTCCGCGATCGCCTTGCGCAGCGCCGAGTCGGTCCCGAGCACCTGCTCCTGGCCGACGAACTCCTCTAGCGTGCGCGGGCGCAACCGGTAGGCAAGGGGCGCCAGGCTCTCGAGCCGTTTTGCCGCCGCGTCCGCGAACAGGTCGGACATGTCTCGAAGTATGCTGTCTGGAGTGGCCGTGGAGGCGACACCCTCTCGGAGGGAGGAGCCGGAATGAGACGTTGGTACGCGCTCTTCGCCGTTGTGTTGACGTTCGGGCTGGCAATCGCGATCTCGAGCGCGAGCGCGGCGCCAGCGGGCGCGACCGCCCGCTGCAGGGACGGCAGCTACAGCTACGCCAAGCACCACCAGGGTGCCTGCTCCCATCACGGCGGCGTCGCCAAGTGGCTGGACGGTAGCTCCTCGGGCTCTGGCGGAAGCAGCAAGACGATCGACGTCGGGCGAACGGTGCTGCTCGAGGCGCGGACGAAGAGCTCGGACTGCCGACTTGGGGCGAACCCCGATCGGCGCTGCTCGCCGGGCGCCTACTACTCGAAGCTGACGAAGGCGGTCATCTGCTCCTCGAGCTTCCGCACGGGCGAGGTGCGTAACGTGCCGCAATCCGAGAAGTACGCGGTCGAAGGGGAGTACGGGCTGGCAGAGAGGCTCTACGGACGCACGATCGAGATCGACCACATCGTCTCGCTCGAGCTCGGCGGCTCGAACGACGTCGCGAACCTCTACCCCGAGGAGGCAAACGCCGACCCCGGCTACCACGTCAAGGACCGGCTCGAGAACAAGCTCCACTCCCTCGTCTGCTCGGGCTCGATGAGCCTTCAGGCCAGCCGGGTTGAAATCGCCTCCAACTGGCAGGCGCTCTACAGGAAGGTGTTCGGAACCGCCCCCAGCGGCTAGCGGCGCGAACATTCACGCGAGCTTTTAGCGGCGCGCCGGATCGTAGTGCGTGCGAGTATGAAGCCCATGACCACGCTCGCTTTGGCCGTGCTCGGACGCGGCCTCGTCGATCCGGCCCAGCCCGTGCTGCGCGCCGACGACGAGGCGCTCTTGCGCGGGCGCGCCGCCTTCGAGACGACGCGCGTCTACGCCGGCAAGCCCTTCCGGCTCGACGAGCACCTCGTCCGTCTGGCTACGTCGGCGGCTCGAATCGAGCTTCCCGAGCCAGACCAGGGCGCTTTCCACGATCTTGTTGTCGAAGCGCTCGAGGGGATCGAGGATGCTTCGCTTCGCCTGGTCTGGACGCCCGGCGCGAGCGGGGGCGGCTCTCCGGTCGGCTTCGCCCTCTTCAGCGCGATTCCCGCGGAGCACGAGCCGCTCAGGGCGCGCGGCATGAAGGCGATCTCGCTTCCGATCGGCGTGCCCTACGAGCTGCGCGCCAAGGCGCCCTGGATCCTCGGCGGCGTCAAGTCGACCAGCTATGCGACGAACATGGCGGCGACGGCGGAAGCCAAGCGCCGCGGCGCCGACGATGCGATCTTCCTGGCCGAGGCCGACGTCGTGCTCGAAGGACCGACGACCAACGTCTGGTGGCGAAACGGCCAGACTTTGTTCACGCCCTCGCTGGAGACGGGCATCCTGGCCGGGATCACGCGCGAGTTCGTGCTCGAGGCTGCGCCGGGGCTCGGTTACGAGATCGCCGAGGGCGTCTACACGCGCTCCGAGCTCGCCGCCGCCGAAGAGGCCTTCACCTCTTCCTCGGTGCGGGAGCTGATGCCGCTCGTCCAGCTCGACGGCGCGGCGCTCGGCGACGGTCGCCCGGGGCCGGCGGCGGCGGCGCTGCAACAGGCGCTCAGGCGCGCCGCCGCGGCAGGCTGAGCTTCCTCAGACCTTCCCGCTCAGCTACAACCTGTATATGAGCTCGAAGACCAACGAGGAGAAAGTCCGTCTGGGCGGCATGGCGCTGGAGAACGGGGTGCTCGTTCAGGGGCCGACCGCCTGGGCCTGCGCGGTGCGCCTGCCGAGCGGAGAAGTGCACGTGGCCGCACGGCGAAAGCGCTTTCAGGCCTCGCGAGTGCGCTCACCCCTGCTGCGCGGGCCGGCCCGGCTGGCGGAGGCCTTCTCGGTCTTACCGGCCGTGCGCCGCGCGCTGCCCGAGGCGCGTCTTCCCTTCATGCGGCGACGGGTGCAGGCGGCACTCGCTGCGAGCTCGCTGGCTGCGCGCCTGCTGCGTGGCTCGCCTCGCCTCAGCCCGCTCCAGAATGAGCTTGCCGGCACGGCGCTGAGCGTATTGCCCGTCGCGGTATCGCTGAAGGGCTCCGAGCTGACCGCCTACCACGGCGCCGAGCACACCACCATCGGCAGCTACGAGCATGATGAGCCGCGAACTCGCGTGCACGAGCGCTGCGGCTCCAACCTGATCGCCCCGATGCTTGCCGGATCGCTGCTGGCCAATCTCCTGGCCTCCTTCCTCCCGCGGCGTTCCCGGGGCGCGGCTCGGCTGGCCGGCCAGGTCGCGGCGGTCGCCTTCTCGAGCGAGCTACTCGGTTGGGCGCTTGCCCATCCCGATGAGCCGCTATCGCGCGCGATCCGCCGTCCGGGGCAAGAACTGCAGCTGCACCTCGCCACCGCCGAGCCGAGCCCCGAGCAGCTCGAGGTGGCCCGCGTCGCGCTCGACGCCTGCCTGGAACTTGAGCAGTCGGCAGACTGACGGCGCCGCGAGTCGATAGCATCCCATTCGTGCAGGCCAAGGGCACTCATCACATCGCCGTCGCCGTCGCCGACGTGGACGAGGCGCTGGCGACCTACCAGGATCTCTTCGGCGCCGTGCTCGATCATCGCGAGACCGTGCCCGACCAGGGCGTGGACGCGGCGATGGTCATCCTGGGCGGAAACAACATCGAGCTGCTCGGCGCGACCTCGCCCGATACGCCGGTGGGCAAATTCCTGGCCAAGCGCGGCCCGGGCATTCACCACATCGCCTTCGAGGTCGACGACATCCGCGCTTCTCTGGCCGAGCTCGCCGCGAAAGGCGTGACGCTGATCGACGAGAAGCCGCGGCGCGGACTGCACGGATTGGAAGTCGCCTTCATCCATCCCGAGAACACCTACGGCGTTCTTTACGAACTGGTGGCCTATGCCTGAGAGCAAGAAAATCCGGATCGAGATCGGCTTTGTCGGAGGCCAGATGATGAGCAGCCTGGTCTCGAGCAAGTCGGCTGACGAGCTGGAGGCGGCGCTGAGCAAATCGGAGGCCGCGACGCTTCTGCTCGATAGCGACGAGGGCCCGTTTACCGTGGTGCTCGCGCACGTGGTCTACGTCAAGCGCTTCCCGCCCGAAGGCCAGATCGGCTTTCTCGCTCCGAAGTGATTTTCCGGCCTACGCTCGCCCATCTGATTGTGCTCCGCGCTCGTTCCTGGTTTGGCACGCACTTGGCACACAGTCGACTGCTTCTCGCCTAGCCGGGACGGTACTTTCCAATCACCCCGCGGGCGGGTGGTGTTGAGCGCCAAGCGAAACGAAGCACTCCATCGCCTGGCCGCGCTCGGCGGCACGAGGACGTCGTCCTCGGTCGCATCCGTAGCTTCCAGCTACGAATACGACACTGCGTCCTAGCCTCGCACTCACCGATCGCACCCAGTCGACGGGTCTTCATTCCGCTTCGCGTTCGGGGGCGGGCGAGGAACTTGGTGTCGTACTAAAGCAAACCCACGACATTCAATCCTCACGACCCCATCAAGCCCGACCCGTGATTGGTCGAATCAGATAGATATGGGAGGTACGGCGGCGGCATGAAGGGCTCGTTGACGATGCTCGGGATGATCGTCGGCTCCACGCTCGGCGGTATCGCGCCGATGCTGTACGGGGGCGGGGTGATCTCATCGTTGGTCTGCGGCACCATCGGCGGCGTCCTCGGCGTCTGGGCCGGGCTGCGGTTCAGCGAGCGGATCTTCTGATCGCTGCACCGAAAATACAGCGGCGAGCCGATATCGTTGGCGCGATGACTCCCCGCGCCGTGATCTTCGATTTCTGGGGCACCCTCGCACCGCTCGCCTGGGATCGCTGGCAGAGAGCATTCGGGGCGATTGCGAAAGTGCTCGGAGTGCCGCAGGAGCAGTTCGAGCGGGCCTGGCGCGCCGACTACGATCGGCGCCTCGTATCCGATCTGAGGGAGAGCGTGGCGAGAGTCTGCGCCTCACTGGGAGTGACGCGTGAGGACGCGATCGAAGAGGCCTTCAGGTTACGCGTCGAGATGCATCGCGACACGTTCTCGCCGCGAGACGATGCCGCGCCCACGCTCCGCGAGCTTCGTGTCCGTGGCTACAAGACCGGTCTGGTCACGAACTGCAGCTCCGAGCTTCCGGAGTTCTTGAGCGAGTCGGCGCTCGCGGGCCTGTTCGACGTAGAGGTTTTCTCAGCCGTTTGCGGAGTTCACAAGCCCGACCGCGCCATCTACGAGCTTGCGACAACGCAGCTGGAGGTAGACCCGAAACTTTGCCTCTATATCGGCGACGGCGACGACCACGAGCTCGACGGCGCTCGCGACTTCGGCCTGCAGGCGGTGCTGCTCCGGGCCGGCGATACCCGGCCGCCCGAGAACTGGCAGGGGCCGGAGATCACTCGGCTCGCTCAGGTGCTCGAGCTGGTCCCGCAGGCGCCGGCGGGATAAGCCCTAAGCTACCGGCATGGCTCTCGAAGTCGGCATCGTAGGTCTCCCCGGGGCGGGCAAGACCACCATCTTCAACGCCCTGACCAAGGCGGGCGCCGAGGTCGGCACCTACGCCGGCGCCTCGGGCAAGGAGCACATCGGGGTGGCCGAGGTCGCCGACGAGCGCCTGCAGCAGCTGGCCGTGACGGTCAAGGCCAAGAAGGTGACGAAGGCGGCGATTCGGGTCGTGGACGTGCCCGGGACGGGGCCGGCGCTGCTCGGTAACCTGCGCCAGGTCGACGCGATCCTGGCCGTGCTGGGCGGCTTCTCGGCCGATGCCGATCCCGCCCGCGACCTGGAGACGCTCGAGCTCGAGCTGCTCGTGGCCGACCGCGACCACGTCGAGCACCGGCTGGAGCGGATGCAGAAGCAGGCCAAGTCGGGCGACGCCGCCGTGAAGAAGGAGGTGGCGACGCTGGAGCGCCTGCTCGCCCACCTCGACGAGGGCAACAATCTGCGCGACTGGCCCGAGCCCCTTCCGCCCGAGCTCGATCCGCTCACCACCAAGACTCTGATCCCGCTCGAGAACGGGCCGAGCGGCATCGACGGCGCGCTCGAGCTGGAGCTGGCCGAGCTCTCCGACGAGGAGGCCGAGGAGTTCCGCGAGGGCAAGCCCTCGGCGCTGGGCGAGGTCGTGCAGCGGCTGTTCGCTGCGCTCGACCTGATCTGCTTCTTCACCGCCGGCGAGAAGGAGACGCGGGCCTGGACGCTCAGGCGCGGCGAGACTGCGATCGAGGCGGCGGGCACCATCCATTCCGACATCGCCCGCGGCTTCATCCGCTGCGAGGTGATCCGCTGGGACGACCTCGTCGCCTCCGGCTCCCACACCGAGGCCGCGCGCAAGGGCTTGCAGCGCCTGGAAGGCAAGACCTACGTCATTGCCGACGGCGACGTGTTGAACATTCGCTTCAACGTCTAGCGGTTGAAAAACCGCGCCTACGCCGCGCGAGCTGTTACATTCAGATCTATCGATGAACGAGCATCTCACCAAGGTCTGTTGCCGGCCGGGCACGGCGCCCAGTGACGCCCACGCCTTCGCCGAGCACGCGCAGCGCTTCAAGGCGCTTTCGGATCCGGCTCGGGTGGCGATCGTCAACCGGCTGGCGTCGCGCGGAGAGGCCTGTGTTTGCGAGCTCGTGAGCGTGCTCGATCTGGCCCAGCCGACCGTCTCTCATCATCTGCGCGTCCTGCGCGAAGCCGGCCTGATCGAGCAGGAACGGCGCGGAACCTGGATGTATTACCGCCTCGTTCCGGCCGCGATCGACGAGTTGCGCGCGACGCTGGCGCCGTAAGAACGTCAGCCCGCGGATATCAGCACGACGCCCGCGAGCGCCGCGGCGATCCCGAGCTTCTGGTGCCGAGAGACGTGCTCGTGCAATAACGCCTGAGCCAGCAAAACCGTCGTGAGCGGATATAGCGAGGCGAGCGGACTGATCAGACTTAGCAGCCCGTGGTCGGTGGCGAGCGCGTAGAGGGTGTTGGCGCCGCTGTCGAGCAGGCCGATCAGCACGAGCCAGTGCAGGTTGCGCGGCGGGATGCGAAGCGGCTGGCGCAGCGCGAGCAACGCGAGCAGGACGAGCGGCGCCGTTGTCAGGCGCAGCATAAGCGTGGCCGCGATCGCGTGATGGTTCTCGCTCGCCTTGGCCAGAAGGAGGAAGAAGATGCCGAAACCGACCGCGGCGGCTAGCGCAAGCGGAACTTCCGAAGCCAGACTGTGGCCCTTCTCCGGGTGGTTCTCGGCCGAGGCCAGCATCACACCGAGCAGCGCGAGCCCGATCCCGACCAGCGCCGCGACCCCCGGCCTCTCGCCGCGCGCCAGCCCGACCACAACCGGAAGCGCCGCCCCCGTCGCCGAGACCGGCGCCACGATGCTGATCCTGCCGATCGCCATGCCGCGGTAGAACGCTGCCAGCGCGACCAGTCCGGCGCTTCCGGCCAGTGCGGAGTAAAGAGCCGTCCTTCCGTCGGGATAAGAGTGAGTTGCGACCGCAAGTACGCCCATCAGCGCGAGGCCGGCCAGCTGGGAGACGGCGATCAGCGTCAGCAGTGGAACGACGCGGCTCTTCACGCCGCCGAGGTAGTCGGAAAGGCCCCAGGAGAGGCTCGCCGTTAGCGCGAGGCCGATTCCGAACATGGAGCCGGCGACCTAGGGGGAGTCGACCGGTCGCAACTGGGCGACCGTGTCGAGTTGGTTGGCGTGGTAGAGGGCGGCGGCTTCGGCGGTGCGGGCCGCGCGAACGTCGTGATGCGAGGCGACGGCGTGGAGGAGCTCGGCGCGGAGCTCCGGGGCGAGCGAGCCCGCATGCTGCTCGATCAGGCGCAGCCCGAGCTGGACGTGGCCGAGCAAGCGCCCTTCCGCGGTCGGCGCGAATACCGGCGCCGGTCCCAGCTCGAGCGTGCGCCCGAGATCGTGAGTGAGCGCGGCGGCGAGCAGCAGGTCGGAACGCAGGCGCGGATGGAGCTGGCAGAGATCGCGCGCGATGGTGGCGACGCCGACGGTGTGCTCGAGCAGCCCGCCCGAGTAGCTGTGGTGGCCGTCCACGGTCGCGGGAAGAGTGCGCAGGCGCCGCCTTCCTTCGCCTTCCCCGAGCAGCGCCGTGACGGTCGCGCGAAGGGGCTCGTGCGCGATTTCGGCGAGGAGGAAGTCGAGGAATCCCTCCAGCTCATCGGGGTCGCGGCGGCCGGCCGGTGCGAGCGTCGTCGGATCGGCCTCGGGCGCCGGCTCGAGCGTGCGCACCTGGATCTGCAGCTTGTCGCGGAAGCTCTCGACCCGACCCACGACGCGCACCGCATCGCCCTCCGAAAAGCGGGCATCGAGCAGGTCGACGTCGTTCCAGACGCGCGCCTCGACGCGACCGCTCTCGTCGCTCAGCTCGAGCGCGAGGTAGGAAGCTCCGGCTCGCGTGCGCAGGCGTTCCTTGCGGGCGACGGCATAGACGCCGTCTACGGCGCTGTCCGCGATCAGCTCGGCGAGCGGGGTCACGCGCTCAGAGCTCGTTTCGCGAAGCTGTTCGCCGGCGTACTAGGGCACCGCGTTACTCCGCCCCCCGCCAAAACCACCCACCCGCGGGGTCGTGAAACGGTAGCCGAAAAAAGCGCCCCGAGTGTGCCGTTTTCGCACCGAAACGCCATCACGCCGTCCGCCCGAGTCGGCCGTAGCGATCAGGGGTTACGCGGTCTGCAAAGACCGTATTTTGGGCGGAAAGCACTAGTCGAGTCTAGTCACAAGGCTGTTGGTACGCTCCTCGCGATGGCTGACGTAAAGTCCTTCAAAGCGCTGACCTTCGACACCGAGATTGCCGGGCCGCTGGAGCGGCTTGTCGCGCCCCCCTACGACGTGATCGACGCCGAGGCGCGCGCCGGATATCTGGCCCGCTCGCCGCACAACATCGTCAATCTCACGCTGCCCGAGGACGAGAACGATTCGGGCCCGCTGCTCGCCTCCTGGCGCGAGCAGGGAGTGCTCTACCGCGACGCCGAGCCGGCGCTCTGGTGGCTGGAGCAGTCTTTCGTAGGGCCGGACGGAGTCGCTCGCAGGCGCGAGGGCTTCCTGGCCTCGATCAAGGTCGAGCCCTACGCGAACAAGGTCGTGCTGCCGCACGAGCGCACCCATTCCGGCCCGAAGCAGAGTCGCCTACGCCTGCTCACCGCGACCCGCACCCAGATCGAGCCGATCTTCCTTCTCTACGACGATCCCGGGCGCTGCGAGCAGGCGTTGCGCGAGCAGGCCGCCGGCCGCGAGCCCGATTTCGACGTCGAGGAGCTGGGCGTGCGCAGCCGCCTCTGGCGCGTCGACGATACGGCGACGCTCGAGAAGGTTCAGTCCGCGCTCGCCGACAAGCAGCTCTTGATCGCCGACGGCCACCACCGTTACGAGACCGCCGTTGCCTTCCACGAGCAGGAAGGCACTGAAGCTAGCGCCTACACCTTCGCGGCGCTGGTGAACACGCGCGGCGAGGGACTTGCCATCTTCCCGACCCACCGCGTCTACGCTACCGCGCCCGAGCTCGGCCTGCTGGCCGAGGGCGAGCCGAGAAACGACGTCGAGCCGGCGCTGAAAGAGCTCGAGGGCCTGTCCTACGACACCGCAGCGGTGCTCGTCTACGACAAGACCGGCGTGCGCCTGGCGGTCACCGACGAGCCGGTTCTCGACGTCGAACTGGTCGGCCGGCTCGGTCATCAGGGCATCTCCTACACGCCCGACTGGAAAGACGCGGTCGCGGCGGTCGATTCCGGCGCCGCCGAGGTGAGCGTGCTGATGCGCCCGTCGCGCATCGATCAGGTCTTCGCCGTGGCCCGCGAGGGACGCGTGATGCCCCAGAAGAGCACCTACTTCTACCCCAAGCTTCTCTCGGGGCTAGTGCTCTATCCTCTCTAGATGCCCTGGTTAGAGCTCTGTCGCGGCCTCGTCCGAGACATCCGCGACGAGCTGGAGCGCATGCCCACGCGCGAGGAGCGCGAGGAAGTTCTCGGGCAGGGGGAAGGCGGCGACGAGACGACCAGGATCGACGCGGCCGCCGAGCAGGCCGCGCTGCGCCGGCTCGAGGCGCTGGACGTGCCGGGCTTCAAGCTCGTCTCGGAGGAGCTGGGCGAGAAGGTCTTCGGCTCGGGCGGCCCGATGCGCGTGGTGCTCGACCCGATCGACGGCTCGATCAACGCCAAGCGCGGCATTCCCTTCTTCTCGGTCTCGCTCGCGGTGGCCGCTGGCGACCGGATGCGCGACGTCTTCTTCGGCTATGTCTACGACTTCGGCAGTGGCGAGGAGTGGACGGCCCGGCGCGGCGAGGGCGCCTGGCTGAACGGCGAGCCGCTCGGGGCAGAGAAGCCCAAGAACGAGATCGAGCTGCTGGCCTTCGAGGCAACCGAGACAACGAAGATCGCCGAGATGGCGCCGAGCGTCGTTGGCCTGGCCAAGCGAATGCGCATCATGGGCTCGCTGGCGCTCTCGCTCTGCCATCTTGCCGCCGGGCGCCTGGACGCGGTCTGCTCGCTCAAGCCGGCGCGCTCGATCGACGTTGCGGCCGGACAGCTACTGGTGCGCGAGGTCGGGCTGGCGGTGGAGTTCGTGGACGGCGGCTCGTTTCTCGACTCCGAGCTCGATCTCGAATCGCGCTCGCGACTTGCCGCGGCCGGCACTGAAGAGCTCTGCCGAGCGCTGAGCGACCGCCTCAAGGGCTGAGGCCCGCGCCGAGCAGGCGTCGGAGCCGGGCGGGCGCCCGGGATGGATACCAGCGCCCGCCTAGAATGACGCCGAAGTGCGAATCAGCGAGATCATCAGCCGAAGCGAACAGCCCGTCTTCTCGTTCGAGTTCTTCCCGCCCAGGAGCGAGGAGGGCGAGCATAACCTGCGCCAGGCGATCGAGAAGCTGACGCCGCTCGAGCCCTCGTTTGTCTCGATCACGCGCCGCGGCGGCTCGGCGACGGCGCGCACCGTGGAGGTGACGCGCTGGATGAAGCAGGAGCTGGGCCTGGAGGCGATGGCGCATTTGACGGGCTACGGCTCGACGGCCGAGGAGCTGCGCGGGATTCTCGACTGCATCGCCGAGGCCGGAATCGAGAACGTGCTTGCCCTACGCGGCGATCCGCCGCAGGAGCAGCCGGGCTGGAGCCCCGAAAACGAGCCGATCCAGCACGCGAGCGACCTGATCGAGCTGATCGCGCGTGACTACTCGTTCTGTGTCGGTGCCGCCTGCTACCCCGAGCTGCACGTGGAGTCGCGCGATCTCGACAGCGACATCCGCGCGCTCAAGGCCAAGGCCGATGCCGGAGCCGGCTTCTTCATCACCCAGCTCTTCTTCGACAATGACGTCTACTTCCGGTTCGTCGAAGCCGTGCGGGCAGCCGGGATCGAGCAGCCGATCATCCCCGGCCTGATGCCGATCACGAACGCCGAGCAGATCAAGCGCATGACCGCGCTCTCGGGTGCCACGATGCCGAGCGAGCTGATCGCCCAGATCGAGTTGCGCGCGAACGATTCCGACACCGTGCTCGAGCTCGGCGTCGCGCACGCCGCTCTCCAGGCCGCCGATCTGCTCGCCCGCGGCGCCCCGGGCATCCACTTCTACACGCTCAACCGCTCGCCCTCGACGCGCGCGATTCTCTCGGCGCTGAAGATCAGCCGCCCCTGGGAGAGGCGCGGCTGAACCGCTAGATGACCGCGCGGAGGAACACACGCCGGCTCGCAATCCTTTCCGTTCTGGCGATCGCGGTCGCCGGTTCGATCGCCGCGGGTTGCGGGTCGAAGTACGTCTCGGTTGATAAGAAAAACGAGCAACGGGTCGCCGCCGCGTGGCTAGGTGAGAGCAACGGTCGCCCGACGGTGAGCTGCCGAAGGCATGTCTGCGAGATAGGTATTCGGCAACCTTTCGTCGATGCTTCCGAAGCGTGGCTGCTCATCGTTCCGATAACCACGTACTTCAGAGGCCCGGATTTTCCGGGTGTCGATCGAATCATCCTGAGGGTCACGGACGAGCGTCGCGGACAGGCAGCGGTGTTCCGCTGCTCGCTTCCCAAAGCGCTGCCTGACAACAAGACCTGGCAGAAAACGACCGACGTCAAAGACGCCCACAAGATGTGTAAGAGCAGCTTCGCTCCGACGAGCAATTCGTAAGCGCCGCTTTCCCCGCAATCTCAGGTGAAGATGATCTCGCCGCGGAACTTCGCCGCCAGATCGTCGGCAGGTGAGCTCCGGCTTCAGAGCTCTGACCCAAACGTCAGGCAACGGGCGCTTACGCACCGTACTTCGAGCCCCCGTGTAATTCGTCCGCGTGAGCGGAGTTGATAACCGCTCGATCTTCGACCCGGGCGCCTCGGCGAGCGTTTTTGCAACCCGCTCACAGACGGGCGCTACGAGCTCGGCCCAGACCGGCAGCGTCTGCGCCAACGCGCGGATTAGCTCACCAGGTCTCGGCGGGAGGCTCGGCTGGCTCGATCGGCACGGGCGCTGACGCGGCCGGCTCGCTCGCCGGTCGCAGCTCCTCGAGCCGGTCGATACGGGCGAGCGCGGGGAAGAAGCGCGGCCAGACCGCGGCGAGGAGAACCGTCAGCACGCCGCCCGCGACGACGGCCGGAGCGGCTCCAAGCAAGGCGGCCGCCGTGCCCGACTCGAAGGCGCCGAGTTGGTTGGAGGCGCTGATGAAGACCATCTCGATCGCGTTTACGCGTCCTCGCAACCGGTCGGGGGTTGCCAGGGCGGCAGTGGTCGCGCGGATGTTCATGCTGACCATGTCGACGAAACCGCTGACCGCGAGCGCGCCCAATGAAAGCGGGAACGAGCGCGAGAGGCCGAACACGATCATGCTCGCGCCGAAAGCGGCGACCACCAGAAGAAGCGTGCGGCCGGCGCGGCGCATCGATGGCCGCCGGGTGAGCATCACTCCGGCCAGAATTGCGCCGACCGCCGGCGCTGCCCTGAGTAGGCCGAGCCCTTCCGGCCCAACGTGCAGGATCGAGCGCGCGAAGAGAGGCGCGAGCGCAATCTGGCCGCCCAGGAGAACGGCGAAGAGGTCGAGCGTGATCGCGCCGAGGAGCACAGGCGTCTTTCGAACGAAGCCGATGCCGGCAACAAGACTCTTCCAGTCGGGTGCTCCGCCGCTTGCGGCCCGGGTGCGCGCGGCCCGAGAGCGCAGCGAGAGCGCGCAGGCACCCGAGAGCGCGAACAGCACCAGTGCAACCTCATAGGGCAACTCGGGCCGGATTGCGAAGATAAACCCGCCGATCGCCGGCCCGGCAACGGTCGCGATCTGCATCGCCATCGAGCGCAGCGCTAGGGCGCCGGCAAGCATCTCGGTCGGAACCAGTGTGGGCGGAAGCGCGCGTGCAGCCGGGTTACCGATCGCGCTTGCCACGCCGGTCGCGCCCGCCAGAACGAGGAAGGGCCAGAGTTTCGTGGCCCCCGAGCGAGTGACCAGCAGCAGGAGCGCCATCACAATCATGTCGATCCCAACCGCCACAGCGAAGATGAGGCGGCGCGGCAGCCGGTCGGCAAGGTGCCCGGCGGGTAGCGCCAGGAGCGGTAGCGGCACGAACTCCGCCAGTCCGATCAGGCCGAGATCGAATGCGCTGTGGCGGATGGAGAACACCTGCCAACCGACCGCGACGGCGGCCATCTGGCTGCCGAGGCCCATCGTGAGCGAGGCGACCCAGAGCAGCGCGAAATCTTTTTCCCTCAGGGCGGGGGGAAGGCGATGTCCTTTCTTGTTCTCTCTGCTCATGGTTGAAAGACCCGGTGACCATGGATTGTTCCTGAGATGCCCAGAGTCGTCCGCAGTTCCCCAGAGGTGAGCGATGCCGCGAGCGCCGATAACCCGCCGGCGGAAGACAACCGAACATTGCGTTCCGCTCGAAAGCAGGCGACTCTCCACCGCTAGGCTGTAATCGATGACCGTCTCACGCGCACAGATCGAGCTGGCGCTTAGCAACGTCGTCGACCCCGAGCTTGGCAAGCCGGTGACGATGCTCGGCATGGTGCGCCGGATCGAGATCGAGGGCGGCGCCGTTCACATCACGCTGGCGCTGACGGTCGCGGGCTGTCCGCTCAAGGGCAGTTTTCAAGAACAAGTCTCCAAGCACGTTGGCGCGATCCCCGGGGTCGAGTCGGTCGAGCTCACCTTCGAGGAGATGACCGCGGAGCAGAGAGAGAAGCTGCGCAAGCTGCTCGGCATCCCCGAGAAGAGAGGGATCTCGCTGCAGGAGCGGACGCGTGTGCTCGCCGTCACCTCGGGCAAGGGCGGCGTCGGCAAGTCCTCTCTCAGCGTCAACCTGGCCGCCGCGCTGGCCGGGCTGGGCGAGCAGGTGGGCGTGCTAGACGCCGACATCTACGGACACTCGGTGCCGCAGCTGCTCGGCGTGACACAGCGGCCGGTGGCCGTTGACGAGATGATCGTGCCGCCGCTCGGTCACGGGCTGAAGCTGATGTCGATCGGGTTTTTCTTGGACGAGAACAAGCCGGTGATCTGGCGCGGCCCGATGCTGCACCGCGCGCTCGAGCAGTTCCTCTCCGACGTGCACTGGGGCGATCTCGACACGCTCGTGGTGGACATGCCGCCGGGCACCGGCGACGTCGCCATCTCGTTAGGTCAGCTGCTTCCGCATGCGGAAGCCATCGTCGTCACCACGCCGCAGCCGCTCGCCCAGGAGGTGGCCGCTCGCGCCGCCCTGATGGCCAACGAGACGGGCATGCGCCTGCTCGGCGTGGTCGAGAACATGTCCTACCTGGTCGGCACGGGCCAGGAGGTGTTCGGCTCGGGCGGCGGCGAGCGCCTGGCCGAGGAGCTCGGCGTGCCACTACTCGGTCGTATCCCGCTCGATCCGGTGCTGCGCGAGTGCGGCGAGCGCGGCGAGCCGGTCACGCTCGGCGCCCCGGAGAGCGAGGCGGCGTCTGCGATCGTCTCGATCGCCGAAGCTGTCGCGGGCAGCCGCAAGTAGTACGCGTCTCGATCCGGAGCGAAGATCGCAGGACTCGCCCGGGCTCGAACGAAGGAGTACGTTCATGCTTGCTCGCGCGTCAGCCTTCGGTTTGCTCGCGGCTGCGGCGCTCGCCGACAGCTCCGGCGCCCACTCGGGCGCCTTCTACTTTCTCCTTGCGGCGGTGCCGGTGCTGATTGTGGGCGAGCTGATGGTCTTCGGCGATCTGGTGGAGGCGCGGGAGATCGAGTCGAAGATCGCGCTCGCGGCACAGGCGTTTCTCTCCTTGCTCACGCTTGCGCTGGTGCTCGTCATCGTCGGCTCGAGCGCCGGGCCGCTGCTCGAGGTGTCGCTGCCGCTGCTCGGCGTCTCGGCGCTGGGCGTGTGCCTGGGCCTCTTCGCCGTGCAGGTGCTCCTGGGCATGGTCGCAAGGGTGTTGGCGGTAGTGCGGCGTCCCGTTGGGCTGTACGTTCGCGCCGGCGAGGAGTTCGCAACCGCCGAGCACATCGGGCTCTGACGGCACCACGTTTCTCCGCCCGCCACCGAGCCACCCGCCCGCGGGGTCGTCTCAACGTAGCGATAGAAAGCGCCCGAAGTGCGCCAATTCTGTGCCAAGAAAGCGGCTCGGCTAGAACAGCAGCTGGCTCGCCGCGTGCCTGGCCAGATCGATCAGCGGCTGCGCGGCGAAGAACGACCCAACGGTGACGACGACCGCCAGGCAGACGGCGCTGGAGAGCATCCGATCAAGCAGCGGCGGCCCTTCCTTCGCGGCCGCTTCCTCCTCCGCGGCGGGCCGCATGTAAATGGCGCGAACGACCGCCAGGTAGTAGCCGAGGCTGACCAGCGTCGCCAGCGCGCCGACTACGAGTAGCCACGTCCAGCCCGCTTGATAGGCGGCGGCGAAGACGTAGACCTTGCCCACGAAGCCGCCTGTGAGCGGGAAGCCGGCGAAGGAGAGCATGAAGATCCAGAGCGCGATCCCGGAGAGCGGCCGCCGCCAGCCGAAGCCGGCCAGGTTGTCGAGCGTCGCCGGCTCGCCCAGCTCCCGCTCGTGCAGGGCGATCAGCGCGAACGCTCCGACCGAGGCCGCGCCGTAGGGGATCAGATAGAAGAGCAGTGCCCGCGTACCGAGCGAGCTGGCGGCGGTCACGGCCAGAAGCAGGAAGCCGGCGTGCGAGATCGAGGAGTAGGCGAGCATGCGCTTGAGATCGCGCTGTACGAGAGCGCCCAGGTTTCCGACCACCAGCGAGGCGACCGCAAGCACCGCCGCCGCGCTCGTCCAGAGGTGCTCCTGATTGGGGAAGGAGACCGTGAGCACGCGAAGTGCCACGACCAGCGCTACCGCTTTGGTCGCGCCCGCCATGAAGCCCGAGACCGGCGTCGCGGCGCCCTGGTAGACGTCGGGCGTCCAGGTGTGGAAGGGCGCCACCGAGGCCTTGAAGGCGAAGCCGACGATGATCATCGCCAGACCGGTCAGCAGTAGCAGGTCGCCGCTCGGTGCCTTGCCGGCGATCTGGGCGAGATTGAGCGTGCCGGTCGCCCCGTAGACGAAGGCGGAGCCGAAGACGAGAATCGCCGAGCTGAAGCCGCCCACGATCAGGTACTTGAAGCCGGCCTCGATCGCCTCCGGGCGCTCGCGCTCCAGCGCGACGAGCACGTAGAGCGAGATCGACAGCCACTCCAGGCCGAGGAACAGCGTCAGCAGGTTGGCCGCCTGGGCGAACAGGATCATGCCGCCGCCGGCCGAGGCGAGCAAGGCGAAGCGCTCGCCGACGCGATCGAGCTTGGAGTGCTCGCCGTAGTAGACGAGCGCCGTCAATAACCCGACCCCGCTCACGACCATTGCCGCCAGCGCGCCGTAGCGATCGCGGAAGAGGGCGTTTGCGATCACCGCGTGGGCATGGGGGCTGCGCTCGAAGAGGACGGCGGCGAAGGCGAAGGCGCCCGCGTAGCCGGCCAGGCAGAAGAACCAGGAGACGTTCCGGCGCCAGCGCTCGGGAACGAGCACCGCGGCCATCAGCGCGCCGATCATCGCCGCGATAAGCGCCAGCGACGGAGCCAGCGCGAGCCAGTCGATGGCAGGCGTATTGATCACTGTGCCGTCCCCGTCGTCGTCGTGCTGGTCGGATTACTCACCCTCGACACGCAGGCCAGCCCGACCTGCGCCGTGGATTGGTTGGCGGTCCCCGCGGAGGTGGCCGCGGGCTGCTCGATACAGGTGAAGGAGTGCTTACTGATTGCCGCCGGCCAGACCGAGAGCGCGAGCATGCAGGCGATTAGCGCCCCGATCACACACAGCTCGGGAAGGCGAACGTCGGACGCCTTCTTCGGCACCGCCTCGCCGACCTCGCGATGCAGCAGCGCCGAGACCAGCCGCAACATGTACATCGCCGCCAGCACCATTGCCACCAGGCCGGGAATCGCCCAGCCCCAGCCCTGCTGGAAGACGCCGGCCAGAATCAGGAACTCACCGGCGAAGGCGTTCGATCCCGGCACTGCCAGCGAGATGACGCCGACCGAGATGATGAGAGTGGCCAGGATCGGCCGCCCGCGCGCCATCCCGCCCAGGCGCGACAGAGCGCCGCTCGAAGTACGCGTCTCGATCACCCCGGCGAGCAGGAAGAGGGCCGCCGAGACCAAGCCGTGGTTCACCATCTGCAGCACCGAGCCGCTCAGCGAAAGCTCGTTTTGCGCGAACACGCCGAGCGCGATCAGGCTCATCTGAGCCAGGCTCGAGTAGGCCACGACGCCGCGGATGTCGGGCGCCCGGAAGGCGAGCAGCGAGCCGTAGACCAGGCCGACCGCCGAGAGGGTCAGGAAGAGCGTGCGCAGATCGTGCGTGGGCTGGGGGAACTGAGTCAGGGCGATGCGCAGGAAGCCGAACACGGCCACCTTCGAGACCACGCCCGAGAGCAGCGCGGCGACCTCCGGCGGCGACTCCCGATAGGCGTCGGACAGCCAGCCGTGCAGCGGGAAGAGAGGAGCCTTGACGGCGAAGGCCGCGGCGAAGCCGAGGAAGAGCCAGCTGCTGCCGCTCTGCTGAGCAGTGGTCAGGTCGAAGCCGTGCGAAAGGCCGTAGACCACGATCGTGGCGAACATCAGAAGCGATCCGGCCATCGTGTAGGCGACGAACTTGAAGGTCGCCTGCAGGCGCCGGGCGCCGCCCCAGACGCCGATCAGCACGTAGAGCGGAATCATCATCGCCTCGTAGGCGACGTAGAAGAG